>Ga0184628_10000035_pt1 | contig 63381 bp, 55 predicted proteins | sample PLM4_5_b1_FD_133149 | JGI IMG/M metagenome (GOLD analysis project Ga0184628, IMG submission 133149) | Groundwater sediment microbial communities from an aquifer in East River, Colorado, USA - PLM4_5_b1 | ecosystem: Environmental > Terrestrial > Soil > Riparian zone | place: USA: East River...
CTTCACTTCGTGAAGAACATAGATTTGAACGTCTTGGGCCGAAATGGCGGAATTGGCAGACGCACTAGTTTCAGGTACTAGCGCTCGCAAGGGCATGGGGGTTCGACTCCCCCTTTCGGCATTTATTCGATACGTAAGTCTTCTATTCGCTGCTGTTGCCGTACTGCTCTCAAGTCTGCGTGGGTGTCGTTGCCAGGAAAAATTTCAAGAGTAGCCGCCTGAGTGATATCGCTGACTCCGGGGTAGTAACTGAATTCGTAATTCGCCGCCGATCGCCTGCCGGTGGCGCTTCCACCGATTCCGATATAGTAGCGGCCGGGCGCCAACGCGAAGAGGCGGTAGTCGCCGCGGTCGTCGGATACGACGGCTCGAAACTGCTGGAGTTCCCTTTCGCCTGCGACGTTGATTCCATATTGCAAAGCCTGCACCGGTACTCCGATGAGTGGTTTTCCGGTTTCATCGGTGATTCGTCCCGTGAAGTTTCCTGTCGCGGCCTTGTCTGACCGTTCCTGAGAAATGCCTGCTGCCAATTGAAGCGTGAAAAAAAGAAGGAGTGCGGCGCCTGGGAATCTCTTCATGAGTTGTCTCCGATGCGCAATGTAACACCAGAGCACGGACATTCTATTGTTAACCTTCGAACTGTGGTTGCATATGCCGGATGGCCGATTGCCTTCATACCTCGACCTGTTGAGGTTGCTCGTGGATCCTTGTGGGCCGTGCGCCCGCCTTGAGAATCGAGCTTTCACGTTTCGCGATGCCTGACGCTCAATTGGTAGTCGGAATGACTCTGAGAGTAACCTCGGTCGATGAAGGACCGATCAGTGTGAGGCGCTGAGACTGGGACTCAAATGGTTTCAGGAAGTCGGCATTGAGCCAGGCATTAGGTTCCACATCTTCCCAAGCCAGAATTCCGTAATCCCCGGGTGCGACACCCCGAATCGTAAAGCTCCCATCCTGATCGGTAGACGCGGTTTTATACAGATTCAGGTTTCCGCGATGGGGTGCCGAGGGAATCAACGCCACGAGGCTGTCTTGAACCGCATCATTGCCTTTTTTCACCACACCGTGGACTGTGCCGCCAACGCCAATCGTGATTTCCAGCGGCGAACTGGGACTGCCTTCGATGTGAAGCCCGGTATCGAGTGCGTCACGACCTCCGTAACTCGCATCCGCGACATACATGCCAGAGGGAAGGCCGCTCAAGCCGACCTGGTAAATGCCTGGAGTCGCCGTAAAGGGGAATGTGCCGTCGGCAGCGATTCTCGCGGTCGAGCTGGCCGTACTTGTGAGAATCCGTCCGTCAATTGGCATGAGTGTGACGCGTAGCGCGTCGAAGTTAATGCCCGCCAACGGCTGAACCCGCCCGGTGAGTGGAGCCAGGCGCAATGCGGTCAGAGTGCCGAGATCCAAATCGTGGTTGGTAATGTCGAACGCGATGTGACTCGATCCGGAATCGAATGTCGCCCCGCCGATGAACATGTCGTAAGAGCCCGGCGGCAAGCCAGGACTCTCAATAATTCCATCGCGGGAGCGCCCGAACCCAATGCCATAGGGAACCACATTTCGAACATCCCACCCATCGCGGCTGCGGCGGTTCAATTGAGGAAACAAGGAAAACGAGGAGCTTGTTCCTGAAAACGTTATGGTGGAGGCCCCCGCAACACCGATACCTTCATTGATACCTTCGATGGGAGTCGTCGATTTTATGCGAAACACGTACAACGGAATTGGAGTGACGTGGATATCAATGCCACCGGTTTCCGATCCCGGTCGCAGGACAAGACGTACAGCATTCGCCGGATCGGTCACTCCTGGATAAAAGCGGCTCAGTAATCGGTCGTCGGGTGTGAAGACGTAGTACTCGCCGGGCTCAATTCCGTATAGGCGATATTCACCACTCTCATTTGTCCTTGCGCTCAAGCCGGCTGTGCCTGCCGAAGACGGCGGGTTTGGGTTGAGCATCCGACGTCCCATGTCGTATTGCGGGGCAGTGACGTACACGGTTTTCCCACTCAAGGGATTCTTGTTTTCGTCCAGCACCCTTCCGGTGATCACCGCTGTTGCAGCCATCTGCAGTTTCACACCCGCCATGGACTGTTCGGCCACAAGAGATACATTCGCCGGGCCGGCCCCTCGACGTGGTTTCGAATATCCCGTCCTTGTAATCGAAATTACGTAACGTCCGGCGGCCAGATCTCGGATCGCAAATTTTCCGTCGGCATCGGAGGTCGATTTTTTCACACTTCCATTTTCCGGAGTGGCGGTGACGGTCACACCCTGCAAGGGGTCCGTACTTCCCGCCTTGACGACAACCCCTTCGATCGATGCCGGGGCCGGTGGCGGCGGTGGCGCCGGATTCTGGGCGATGAGCACGCCCGCGAAAAGCAGAAGCACGAGTCCCGCGCATATTCGAATTTGCGGTTTATCCATGGGAGATCCTTCGGTGATACGATACGCGCCAAATCCGCCGGAGGCGAATATGCGCGCAAGAATACTTCAACTCAGCATCGCACTTGGTCTTTTCCTGAGTCTCGCTACGTGGATTACCACGGCACAGACACCTCAGGCTCCGCCGGCGAGTGCGGTGTCGCTTCACGTTGCGGGAATTGTGTTGGATGGCGCGACTGGCAAACCCGTCGAGGGAGCAACCGTGGGCACGGGCAAGACCGATACTGAAGGCCGATTCTCGGTCGACCTTCGGCCGGGAGCTCCAATCCTTGCAGTGAACAAGGAAGGCTATACCCCGGGGAAACTCAACGGACGATCCATCTCAACAAGCCTTCCCTCGCAGAATGTGTTTAGCATCACCTTGCCGACGGATCAGCCATGGAACGATCTCGTCATTCGAATGAACCCTGCAGCGAGTGTCGCTGGAAAAGTTTTCGATGCGCAGGGACAGCCCATGCAGGACGCCGTCGTTCAAGCCTTCGTCTATGTCTATAGCCCCGCTGGCACGCGCTATCGCGTCAATGTCCTGGGAAACTCCACGAAGACCAACGATCTTGGCGCATTCCGATTCGATCGGGTCGATGCGGGAGATTACTATTTTGAAATTCGTCCCTCTTCACCGGATCTCGGGCGCGGCTCGATGCTCGCACCGGTGTTCTATCCGAATGCGACCAGCGCAGCGAACGCGGAGGCTGTGCATGTCGACGCCGGCGCAACGGTGCAATTGAAGAACGTCAGTCCTCCGGTGGTTCGCGGAGCCAAACTGTCTGCCCGTCTGGTCAACAACACTGGCGAAGAACCGCGGGCGGCAGGGAGTATTTTCGTGGGCCGCAATGGTGAAACCGGTTTTGCCCTGGCCTCAAGCATTGCTCCCAAGGAAAAGGTTTTCGACGTTCAGGAATTCGGCCCCTTTGCTCCCGGCCGCTATTTTGTCTACGGCGGATTCGCAACCAACTCGCCGGGTATGGCAGAAACCCGAACCTATTTCGATATGGCCGGCAACGATGTCCAGATCGACCTGCCCGTGGTCAAATACAAACCCATTAACGTGACGGGTCGAGCGGTCATTGAAGGGGGAGCCGGCGACGGACGTCCGGCAGCGGGCATCAAACTGGTGTTTCACGAGATCGGCGCGAACTCTACCACTCTCAGCGTAGCTTTGGCCCCAGTCTCGTTCGTAAGCCAGGCCGACGGGGGGCTCCTTCTTCAGGGAACGCGTGCATTAAATCCGACAACTCCGCCGTATGCGTATCGCATCCGTCCTGCCGATCTGCCGCCCGGGATGTATGTGAAAACCATTCGCGGGATCGATGGCGACATGTATATCCCGGGAACAGACAGAGATCTGAATCTGACTGTAACCGTGGGTACGGATGCAGGGACATTGGAAGGCATCGCGAAAGATTTGAAGGGCGCCAAAATCCCTCTGGGAGTTGTTGTCCTGATTCCGGATGAACCCAATTCAAGTTTGCGCATCGCGACCTCGACGACCGCTTCCAGCGGCGCGTTCAAGCTGAATGCAGCTCCTGGCGCCTATCATCTGTTTGCGTGGCACGAGATGATTGGTGCCCCGTATATCAACACGGAATACATGTCGAAGATTTTGGACAAGGGAGTCGCATTGCGAATCCCACCTAATGGCCGCGTCACTATGGACGTGACGGCGAATTAAAAGCATGAACACACCATCATTTCATCGTCGCGAGTTTTTCCGTTTCATGGCTGCCAGCCCTTTCGCCGCGTACGCGTTTGCGCAGGATTCGGTGCCTGCCATCACGAAAGCCAAAGACGCATTCAGCGTCATGGATTTCGAACCGCTGGCGCATAAGGCTCTTCCAGCTGCGCACTGGGGTTACCTGTCGGGGGGAGTGGATGACGACGTCACATTGCGCACGAATCGTGAAGCATTTGCGCATTTTCAATTGCGTGCCCGCCGCCTTGTCGATGCAACCACAGCGGACCTCAAAGTTGATGTCTTTGGCGCGACCTGGGACATGCCGCTGTATGTCAGCGCGGTGGGCGCACAACAGGCATTTCACCCCGAAGGAGAGTTGGCAACAGCTCGAGCCGCCAAGGCACAAAAGGCGATGCAGATGCTTTCAACGGTCTCGTCAAAGTCGGTCGAAGATGTCGCGAAGGCATTGGGAACGCCTCCCTGGTATCAGCTCTACATGCCCACCAACTGGGCCGAGACTGAAAAGATGGTTCAACGCGTGGAAGCCGCGGGATGTCCCGTGCTGGTTTGGACCATCGATCTCCTGGCCGGTCGCAATGCGGAGACGACGGCGCGCCTCGCGCGACAGGACACGCGTGATTGCATGACGTGTCACGTTGTGCCGCCAATCGGCGGATCGACCGTAGTGCGAAATCGCATGAGGCCCATGTTTGCCGGCCTGAGCGGTGAGATGAATCCTCCCGGCGCAGACTGGAGTTACGTGGACCGGCTGAAGAAGATGACGAAGATGAAATTGCTTCTGAAGGGCATCGATACTGCCGAGGACGCAAAGCTTGCGATGGATCATGGCGCCGATGGTGTGATCGTTTCGAACCATGGCGGGCGGGCGACGGAAACCGGGCGGGGAACGATCGACATCCTGCCGCAGGTTGTCGATGTTCTGCGCGGCCGGATTCCTGTTTTTGTCGATGGCGGATTCCGCCGCGGAACAGATATTTATAAGGCCCTCGCCATTGGCGCCCGCGCGGTGGGAATTGGCCGGCCGTACATTTACGGCCTTTCCTCCTTTGGTCAGGAAGGCGTCGAGCGGGTGCTGGAAATCCTTCGCGCGGAGTTGACGCTCACCATGCGACAGTGCGGGACGCCCTCCATTGCGAAAATCACGCGCGCGTCGATTCTGCGGCAGGGCTTACCGCTGTAAGCAAATCCCTCTCCCGAAGGGAGAGGGTGTCGCGAAGCGACGGGTGAGGGGTACATTATTTGACTCCTCCACCTGGACCTTCGGTCCACCCTCTCCCTTCGGGAGAGGGTTTTTCACTCCCCTTTACCCGCCTGAATGCGGCACCGGTCGGGCTTTTCACGCCTGCGACCATGGCCCTTCTCATCCCTACGTCACAATGCTATCCTCCCGCGGTTCCTCACAAATATCCCTGTACCGCAATCAAAGGAGTCTTTATGAAGACGACGTGGTTGTTTATCGCAGGCCTTGCCTCATTAGTTCTGGCTGGCGAAATTGCATCGGCTCAGACCGTTTCACCTGCGGTGATTTCCCCGGTTCAAGTGGCCGTCTCCGGACCCGCGCGAAATGGCACCGATGATGGACACGACAATAAGAAGGAGCCTCACAAGCTTCATCCTATTCCGCATCATGGGGGAGGTCCGGATCGCGATGACGTTCATCAGGCCACCGAGGGACTCCTGCTCAACACCGATGTCGGCGTTAATTTCCCGGGCGTCGGATCCAACGGCTTCGCGCCGCCGGATACCAACATGGCCGTGGGACCAAATCACATTCTGCAAACGGTGAACTCGCGGTACGCCATTTACAACAAGAGCGGAATCCTGCTTGCGGGACCATTCGCTTTGAATTCGATGTGGGCTAATTTTGGCGAGGGCAATGCCTGCACGACCAGCAATACCGGTGACGTCGTGGCTCAATACGACAAGCTGGCCGATCGATTTATCGTGACTCAGCTTGGTAGTTTCGACGCGCCGTATTCCGAGTGCATCGCCGTTTCCCAGACTCCCGATCCTACTGGAGCATACTGGCTCTATTCGTATTCCTTCGGTAACCAGCTGAACGACTACCCCAAATTTGGAGTCTGGCCGACGGCGACCAATAGCGCTTACCTCGCGTCGTACAACCTTTTCGCAAACGCACAAACATTCACTGGCGCGGCGCTCTGCGCCTACGATCGGGCGAAGATGCTGGTTGGCGACCCGACGGCGCAAAGCATCTGCTACACCATCAGCAATGAGGGCGGATATCTTCCCGCCGACCTGGATGGTTCCAATCCGCCGCTGGACGGAACGCCCGGATACTTTCTCAACTACGCATCGACGAGCAGCCTTCGGATGTATGCGCTGTCTCCGAATTTCGCCAATCCCGGCGCCTCCACTATTTCCGTGGTGGGTTCCGACATACCGGTGGCGAGTTTCTCCGAGGCATGCGCCCCCAGCGGCACGTGCATTCCTCAACAGGGAACATCGAACAGGCTCGATGCGGTAGGCGATCGTCTGATGTACCGTCTGGCTTTCCGCAACTTTGGCGACCACGAAGCGATGGTCGTCAATCACTCGGTCTCCGTCAGTTCAAGAGTGGGTGTGCGCTGGTATGAGTTGCGCTCCCCGGTTTCCACCAGCGGCGCATTCAGTCTGTATCAGCAGGGCACGTTCTCACCGGACGCCACATACCGCTGGATGGGAAGCGCCGCCATGGATATGTCCGGCAATATTGGACTGGGGTATAGCGCATCGAGCAGCACCATCCGCCCCTCCATTCGTTACACCGGCCGTTTGGCCAGTGACCCTCTGGGGACTATGGAAGCCGAAGTGACCATGGTTGCGGGCACCGGGGCGCAGACCGGAGGTCTGACCCGGTGGGGCGATTACACCGCCTTGCGCATCGATCCATCCGACGATTGCACGTTCTGGTACACGAATCAGTACCTGGTGTCGAACGGAAGCTTCAACTGGCAGACCGCATTCGGTTCTTTCAAGTTCAATACCTGTCATCCTCCGGAAATTTCAATTGCCGCCAGTCCGGCGTCGCTGACCATCGGACAAGGAACTTCCGACAGCAGTACCGTAACCGTTACGGCATTGGATGGGTTCAGCGGCACGGTGAACCTGACTGTGACCGGTTGTCCCGCGAACGCCACGTGCACACTGGACACACCGGTCAATCCGAGCCCAACGGCGACGGCCATGCTGACGGTCTCCACGACTTCGAGCACCAGCGTTGGAAATTACTTTCTGACGATCAGCGGTTCCACCGGTAATTCCGTTGCCACGACTTCAGTTTCTTTGACGGTAAATCCGCCGCCGGATTTCTCGATCTCTGCCAACCCCTCAAGCATGACGCTCGTGCAGGTGGGGACCGGCACATCGACAGTGACAGTAACGGCTCTTTATGGATTCAGCGGGAGCGTAGCTCTTGCGGTGACCGGCTGTCCGGCGGGTGCCACGTGCACGCTCGCCACACCGGTGTCGCCCAATCCTACAGCGGCATCGACCTTGACGGTGGCGCTGACGACGAGCACGGCCGCCGGAACGTACACGCTGACGATTACCGGAACCCATGGCGCACTCGTTCATACGGCGAACGTGCCGTTGACAGTAAACGCTGCGGGCACCCTGACCAATATCGCGCTGCAGGCCAACGGCAGTACGGCCGTGGCGTCGACAACCTATAGCACGCAGTTCACACCGGCCAATGCGATCGATGGCGATCGGAAAGGAATTGTGTACTGGAATGATGGCTCATCCAGCACATTCCCGGATTGGCTCGAGGTTGATTTTAACGGAACGAAGTTGCTGCGAGAGGTTGATGTTTTTACAGTCCAGGATAGCTTTCAATTTCCGATCGATCCGACACCAACGACAGCTTTCACATTGTATGGGGTACGTAATTTCGAAGTGCAGTACTGGAATGGCGCCGCGTGGGGTCCCATACCCGGCGGGACTATCACAAACAATACTCTGGTGTGGCGTCAGTTCACATTCCCGGCGCTGTCGACCTCGAAGATCCGTGTAATGGTCACGGCAACAGCGGATGGAGTGTGGAGCCGCATCACGGAAATCGAAGCGTATGCGAATACGTCCACATTCCCGGATTTCTCTATCTCTCCCGACCCGTCTTCATTGACCCTCGTGCAAGGTGAGAGTGGAAGCTCCACTGTCACGGTCGCCGCACTCAACGGATTTACAGGAAACGTGGGTCTTGCAGTAACCGGCTGCCCTGCCGGGGCCACGTGCTCGCTTCCTTCTTTCGTGACGCCCAGCCCGACAGCGACTCCGACGCTATCGGTCGTGACGACGTCGACCACTCCCGCCGGAGCTTACACGCTGACGATTACAGGCACACAGGCTGCCGTCGCTCACGCGGCGACAGTTTCGCTGACGGTCAACGCCCCGGGTGCGCTTACAAATGTTGCGCTGCCGGCCAACGGCGGCGTTGCAATCGCATCGTCGACATATAGCGGGGCCCTGGCAGCGGCTAATGCGATCAATGGAGACCGCAAGGGCACTTCTTACTGGAACGATGCCACGCCGCGCGGTTTCCCCGACTGGCTGGAAGTGGATTTCAACGGAACAAAGCCCGTCCAGGAAGTCGATGTCTTTACAGTGCAGGACAATTTTCAATCGCCGGTCGAGCCGACACCGACGACGGCTTTCACCCTGTATGGAATTCGTAATTATGAAGTGCAGTACTGGACCGGCAGCACCTGGGCGACCGTTCCCGGCGGTACAATTGCGAACAACAATCTGGTCTGGCGTCAGATTTCTTTTGCTCCGATTCAGACTTCGAAGATTCGTGTGCTCGTCACCGGCACCGCCGATGGAGTATGGAGTCGCATCGTCGAAGTCGAAGCGTATGCGTCCACTTCTCCGGATTTTTCAATCTCCGCCGGCCCGTCTCCATCAACCGTCGGGCAGGGCAAAATTGCGGCTCGTACCGTAACCGTGACGGCACTCAATGGATTTAATGCGAGTGTGGACCTGGAAGTAACCGGCTGCCCCACGGGAGCCACATGTGTGGTGGAGAGTCCTGTGGCACCTAACCCCTCGGCGTCATCCAGTCTCAGCGTTTTCACCACGTCGAGTACCAGTCCCGGTACATATACGCTGACGGTCACCGGGACTTCGGGAGTCTTGGTTCATACGGCGACGATGATCTTGACAGTGAATGTTCCAGGCACGATGACAAATGTCGCGCTGCCGGCCAACGGCGGCGTGGCGGTGGCGTCCTCGACTTACAGCAGCGCATTTGCAACGGCTAATGCGATCAATGGAGACCGCAAGGGCCTTGCCTACTGGAACGATGCCACGCCTGGCAGTTTTCCGGATTGGCTGGAGGTCGATTTCAATGGGTTGAAGACCATCAGCGAGATCGATGTCTTCACGGTTCAGGATAATTTTCAATCGCCGATCGATCCGACATTGGCGACCACATTCACGTTGTATGGGCTCCGCAATTTCGAAGTGCAGTATTGGAACGGCAGTGCATGGGTTCCCGTTCCCGGCGGGACCATCACGAACAACAATCTGGTGTGGCGTCAGTTTGCGTTTGCGCCGCTGGCGACGACGAAAATTCGCGTGTTGGTGACGTCCGTTGCCGATGGTGCCTGGAGCCGCATTACCGAACTGGAGGCTTACACGAGGGATTAGGCACGATAATTTGGGCAATCAGGTATTGGATTAAACCGAGCGATCGCCCCTCCTGGCCAGGAGGGGCGATCACTCCTCACCCTTTTAGCTTCCTCACGAAGAACTCGCTCAACGCCGTGGCCGTTGCCTTCCAGTGCTGCCACAGCAGGGAATCGTGCTCGTCGTCCGGCAGGACGAGTTCCTCCACTTTCACGCCCTTATCCATCAACCGGTTCTTCAGATCGATGGTCTGCTTAAAATTCACCAGCCGGTCGTCGTCGCCGTGAATGAAAAGCACGGGTGACTTCCACGTCGACACCGTCGATATCGGTGAAGACTCATAGGCGAGTTTCAGTCCCTGTTTCAAATCCGACTCTGTGATGCCGTCGCCCACCATGGCGCGGGTGAGCTGATCGGTGGTGAGTACCGGAATGCGATCATGCAGGCCGTGGATGTCGACGCCCGCGGCGAAGACGTCCGAGTTTCGCCCCAGACCCATAGCGGTCAGATGTCCACCAAGAGATGCCCCCCAGATCCCGATGCGCCGTGGATCGACATCCGATCGCGACTGAAGGTAACGTCCCGCTGCCAGGACGTCGCGATATTCCGAAGCTCCGCGAGTTGCCGAATTTTCGGGGAATTGAAATGCCTGACCGTACCCGACGCTCAATCGATAGTCCACCGAGAGAACGATGAAGCCCTGGCTCACGAGGTACTGATTCACACCGTAGTCGTTCGCGTATTCCCAGCGTGTATGCCAGCCAAGCAACATCTGACGCGGTCCACCGCCATGAACATAAACAATTGCCGGTTTTCGCCCGTCGCCGGTTGGCCTGAAGAGTTGTCCGTGTGCTTCGACGCCATCCGCGGCGCGAAAAGAAACCAGTTCCGGGGTGGCTAATCGATCGGCAGGGAAATCCGCCGGCACGCGTTCGGCGCCGACCACGCGCGGAGTTCCTCCCGTTATGGCAACGACAGCCGGGATCGGCGCTCGCTGAGGACCGGAAGTCAGAAAAGCCACGTTCTGAGCATCGGCGGTGACAACTGGACTCCATTCGATGGAGGCTCCACTGGTCAGGGTTGTTTCGGCCCCTCCAGTGATTGCAACCTTGTAGAGATGACGCCGATCGATGTCATTGCGGTCTGTTCCAGTATTTGCACTATAAATGATGGAACGCAGGTCGGGCGTCAGCGTCCACTGCTCCACCATGAACGATCCCGGCGTCAGCAATGCGGGCTTGCCACCGGCGCCGGGGTGTGGAATCGCATACAGGTGCGGGAAGCCGTCTCGATACAGTGGAAGTACGAGCGTGTCATCGGCTGCCCAACGGAATCCGATACCGCCTGGGTTTTGAAGAATCGGATCGACAGGCGACTCGCCGCTGGTGACAGCGGTCGAGATTGCGGCGGTCTGAACATCCGCGACAAGCACAGTCCACGGCTGCGTGACCGTTACCAGCGGTGAACGTGGAGTGCCGCCGATTCCTGGTTGTCGTAGAAATGCGATTTTCTTTCCGTCAGGCGACCAGGCGGGCAGGGTATCGCGCGAGGTCGATGGTGCTATGAATCGGACGGGCTGGTCCTGGGTGTAGAGTCCGATGAAACTGTGATCGGTGCGATTGGATACAAATGCCAGTGTCCGCCCATCCGGCGACCACGTGGGCGATTCGCTGGGACCCCGCGTGAAGAACAGCAACTGTGCAGGCCTTGAGCCATCTATAGGAACCGTCCAGATCCTCTTCTCTCTGTCCTTCACGAAAGCGACTCGGCTGCTATCGGGTGAAATGGCGAAGTCATCGCCCTCGGAAAGCATTTTCGCTTCGCCTCCGGCAACAGGCACGGACCAGATTTGAATCTTCGGTTGAATGGGGAGCTGAGCGGGGTTCGGAGGGCCGTCGTCGCCGGCGCGTCCGGAACCGTGATCGCCGCCGCGGACGTAGACGATCGTTTTTCCGTCGTTGGAGAATGCAACGTGGGTCAGTTCCTGCCCATCGTCGTCCTTATACGACGTAAGTCGGCGCGCCGTAAAACCGGGACCGGCAGCGACGTAAATGTTGCGGACGCCGCGCTCGTTGAAACTCCAGGCGATCGAGGAGCCCACGGGAGACACCGTCAGGTTCTCTGGGGAGGGAAAGCCGAGGATCTGATCGACCGTGAAGGATCTCGGCGGCGTCTGAGGTGCGGCTCCAACTGTGAGAATGCCCGCGATGAGAAGTACGGCGATTTGGACCAATGCAGAAGATCTCATTTGAGCTCCTTTTGGGAGAATACTTTACCCCTCATCCGGCCTGTGGGCCACCTTCTCCCTTCAGGAGAAGGATGATTTGTTGCAGCCTTTGGTTGACCCGGAATTATGATGCGTCCGTTGCACCCGTGATCAAGAAAAACTACATCCTCGCGATCGTTTCCTTACTCATGATTCCCGTGGTCACGATGGTGGGGGCGACGATTGCCATTCTGATCGATCCGGAAATTGCTGTTCACTCTGCAAACTACGAACGCAATTTTCGTCTGCTGAATCAGCTGAAGCTCGGCCTCATGCTGACCGCTTTTGCCTTGGATATCGGGTTGTGGATTCTGGCGTGTTACTTCCTGCTCAAATCGAAAAAGCAGTCCTATTGGTGGCTTCCACTGAGCGCACTGGGACCATTCGGACTGATTGCCCTGACCATCGTTCGCGATAACGACCCGCTACCGGGAGATTTGTACCAGCGATTTATCGGAAGCATGAAGAGGTTCTGGCGTGTTGGGTATGAACTGGGACTCTTTGTTTCCGTCTGGATTGGGGCTTTCGTGTGTGTTGCCTTGCTGGGGGAAATCCGGATCATTGCAGAATCCGCCTTCACTGGTACTCCGAGGTCGCAGATCGTCGCCGTGCAACTGGCATCGAGCGGAATGTGGGCGTTCACCGAAGGCCTGGAGATGCTGGCGCTGGTGGTTCTTTTCTACCTGACGTTTCCCGTGCTCTTCAACATTGCGGGCCGACTCTTTTCAGTCAAAGCTGTTCGCACGGCTTAGCTGGTTATTGCGGACCGGTCGCGAAGCAATCCGCCGCCAATCAGTATTCCGAGGATGGACGCCGTAACGTTCAGCGCAAGATGTCCGAGTAAGGGATAGAGCAATTCCGCGGACGGTCCCTGGGAATGCTGCTGAATATTCAGAATGAAAGGACCGACGAGAATCAGGTTCAGAAGAAGCGTCGCCCCTGCAAACAGAAGGACGGCTCCGTTTTGCCGGTTGTGATGAATACGCATGCTGAGCCGGGTCCCCTGCAGGCTGCCGTCTTCAACGTGCTCGAAGTAAATATTGGAGACAATGCGGACCATCCATGCACATATCGCCCAGGCGATGAAAGGCAGCAGGATGGAATATACATACGAGAAAGGCTGGTTGATCGCTGCGGGAATAAGTACCGGCGCCCAAAGAATCGTCCATGCCGAGCCCATCGGGTGGCTAAGTCTAATTTCGGCGCCGACGCTCCTTCCGAAAAAGTAATCGCTGAGGCCGGAAAAAATCATTACGGCGAAGAAATGCCACAGTACCCAGCCTGTCATCACCGACGCGGCAGCAATCCAGGCATGATCCCGAAGCTCCTTGAATAGGTTTACTGGAATGGCTTTGAGTGCCTGACGCCAGTACCACAAAGCGCTGCCGGTCAGCTGATACTGTTCCTCAAGATCTCCGAGGACCACGTTGTTGTTGGGGCCGCATCCAAAACGTTTCAACAGCCACGTTGGAATTCCTGGAGTTTGCTTCTGCGTCATGCTTTCTCTCCTTTCAGTTCGGGCAATCCGTCCCACAGGTTCATCAAGGATTTTCGGGCATCGCGGACCTCTCGCAGTCCCGCCCCCGTAACGCGGAAATAGCGCTTTGCCCTTCCGCCTCGCTCCGGAGTGGATTCTCCAAGACTGGAAACCACCAGGCCGCGTTCCTGCAGACGATCCAACGTGGCGTAGACGCTGGCAACGACGACTTCGCGGCCGGTCTGTTCTTCAAGCTCCTGAGCGATCGTCACGCCATAGGCGTCGTCGCCAAGCCTCATCAGCGCGAGCAGAAGCATGAGGTCGAAGTTTCCCAGGTATTCTCCCTTTCGCATTTGTTCACGATACTGAAGAAATGGACTGAAGGCAAGAGCGGTTTCAAATGGAGTTGTGGGGACTGTCCCCATAACTCGGGAAATGGGCTAACATGTCGCCAACTATCAAACCGATTGTTCGGAGGTCTCCGACATGCAAAAGTTCAAAATTCGTTTTGCACTCTTAATTCTCGTCCTCACCATTTTGTCTTCGACAGCATTTCGGGCAGCCGATACGCTGCCGTCCCAGCTGACCGACGATGCATTCTGGAAGCTCATTGAAAGCTCTTCTGAACCCGGTGGCAGCTTTCAATCTGAAAACTTCCTCTCCAATGAGACGGGATTCCAAATGGTGATTCCCATGCTCAATCTGAGAGTCAAGCCTGGCGGTGTTTATATGGGGGTCGGACCTGAACAGAACTTCACGTACATCGCGGCCCTTCGTCCAAAGATCGCGTTCATCGTGGATATCCGCCGGCAGAACATGCTGGAGCACCTGATCTACAAGGCTCTTTTTGAGACGTCGGACAATCGCGCAGATTTTCTCTCGAAGCTGTTTTCCAAGAAACGTCCCGCCGGACTGACCGAAAGATCGACACCTGACGAACTGTTCGCGGCGTACAACGCCGCTCCAACAGACAACGACGCATTCACGAAGAATCTTCAGGACATCAAAGACCTGCTCGTGAAGAAGCACAAATTCGGGCTCACCGACGAAGATCAGATCAACATCGAACATGTTTTTACCGTGTTCCGGGATTGGGGTCCGGAGATTAATTACAACTCCGGCACACTGAGCACACGCAACCGTGGCGGAGGAGGAATGCCGAACTACATGGATGTGATGACGGCGACAGATCCCCTGGGCCAGAAGCGAAGCTACCTTGCCAACGAGGAGAATTACAGAATCCTTAAAGACCTTGAAGGCCGGAATATGCTGGTTCCGCTGACAGGCGACTTCGGCGGGAGTAAGGCGATTCGAGCTGTTGGCAAGTATGTCCGGGAGCATGGCGCAATCGTGGGCGCGTTTTACCTGTCGAACGTGGAGACCTACCTGTTTCAGAATCAGGGCGGCCCGGGAAACCCCAATGGTGGAGCGGCCAACTTTTATGGAAACGTTGCCACGCTGCCGCTGGATTCCACGAGCACATTCATTCGATCGCGAAGCGGTGGAAGCGGCGGAGGAATCGGCGGCGTGTCTCGTCCGGCAAACGAACTGGCGTCGATACAGGAAACACTCGCGGCGTTCAATGACGGTCGAATCCGGGCGTATCCGGATGTATTTAATGTCCCTATTTTTCTGGGGGATGTTCCCGGCGGTGCTCGTCGCTGAAACAGCCGATTCGTCAGCCCTTCACATAGGCAAGTTTGGCGGCCACCTTGCCGTCGCGCACGGTGAACAGGTCTACGCCGCGGAGATGCCACGGCTGTCCGTTGCGCGATTTGCGATAGACCCAGCAGACCACGGCACGATCGCCGCACACGATCGTGTCTTCTGCTTCGAAGGTCGAGTCGGAATTGCGCGAAAACCAGTCCCTCCAGAATTGCACGACTGCCGTTTTGCCTTCGATGCGCAACCCATCGGGTGGGGGAGATGTATTTTCGAACACGGTGTCGTCGGTCAGCAACGGCGCCAGCGCGTCCGCGTCGTGTTTGTTAAACGCTTCGTTGAATCGATCGATAACCTGTCGCGTGGTTTCGGAAGTCATCCTACCAGGCTCCGGGTCCGGGCATGGATCGCGTGTGGTTAAACGCGTACTCACCAAGTGTCTGTTCGCTGCCTTTGTCATCGAAGGTGACCAGCTTCATGATCATCTTGCTGCTTGGCGCGGCCTTCATGATGCGGATCGACTCCTGGCAGGCAATGCTGGTTGTTCCGGAATGAACCGGAATGTCCGGCATTCGCAGCTGTTCCACACCATTCTCATTGCAAATGCAGATATCCACGCGATCTGCACCGGCCAGGTTTGCTGTCAAACGTCCAATGAGAATATTGTCTTCGGCCGTTACGGTGCATTCGACGCTGCCGCCGACTGGAACAAGGTATTCACGGACTTTCACCCCGCCCTCTGCTGCACGTTGCAGGAATACGTCGCTCACAATCATTCGAACGGAACCTTCTCGCGCCAGTTTGCGAACGCCGTCGGCCAGGACGATCATTTCGCGAAGCCGCTGTCCGCAATCGTCGCAGTCGAGCAGATGCAATTCGAGCGCGTCCTCTTCAGAGCTCGAAAGCAACGCGAGCCAATAGTCGGCGAGGACAGCTGCGTCAATGGGATTCATGCAATTCATGCCGCGCCCTCCATGCACTTGCGCAAGTCGTGGATCGCCCGATGGCGAATGACCCGCAGGTTAGGTTCTGAAACACCGAGGAAATTCGCGACGTCCGCTCCAGTCTGTTCATCATAGAAAGTCATCACAACGACGCTGCGTTCGCGCTCTCTCAGATTCTGCACACAGCGCTCAAGACGGTCGTGGTCCAGAGGAGGCATGGAGAACGAGGCCGGCTTCAGCAGGTCCGTTCCGAACTTTTCGAGGATGCGTTCCTTTCTTTGCGTGCTGCGGCGCAGATCCATTACGGTCATCCGGCACGTTCCGAGCACAAAGGCGGCGAGCTTTTCCGGTTCGCGCAGACGACGGGCGCGTAGGGACTCCAGTGTAGTTATCATCACCATCTGGGTCAGGTCCTCCGCCGCGGATTCGTTTCGCAAATGGCGCAATCCATAGAGCCGAATCCGCGGAGCCATGCGGCGGAACAGTTCGGCCTCCGCCGCGTGGTCGCCGGCGCCGATCTGCAGCACCAGTTCCACATCGTTCAGCTCGATATTCATAAGCACATATTTTATGTGTAACAAGCCGCATTCTCGTTACACATATCGGTTATCGAACGCGATGTTGCGTTCACAAAGGCGTTCCAATAACTGAGAAGGAGTACCCATGATCACCAAAACCGATGAAATTGCCGATGGAATCTTCCGATTTTCAACCTGCGTTCCCGGAGTGACGCCGGACGGATTCACGTTCAATCAATTTCTCATTAAAGCCGATGAGCCGTTGCTGTTCCATACCGGCGCACGATCCCTGTTCCCCCTGGTTTCGGAGGCTGTTTCAAAGGTCGTTCCGATAGAGAAACTTCGCTGGATTACGTTTGGTCACGTGGAATCCGACGAATGCGGTTCGATGAACCAGTGGCTTGATGCCGCACCGAGATCCCAGGTTGCACACGGTGAGACCGGCGTTATGGTGTCCCTCAATGACATGGCGAACCGCCTGCCCCGTGCGCTTAAGGACGGTGAAGTCATCGATTTGGGAGGTAAGCTTGTGCGCCACATCGACACTCCTCATGTGCCTCACGCCTGGGAATCGCGGCTCCTGTTTGAAGAGACCACGGGGACTCTGTTTACCGGCGACCTGTTCACTCGTTCCGGGGACGGTCCGGCACTGACCACGTCCGACATCGTTGGCCCTGCAAAAACGGCCGAAGAGCTCTTTCATTCCAGCTGCATCACGCCAACTACCGGGGCAACCATCCGGAGGCTCGCCGATCTGTCGCCGAAGACGCTTGCGCTCATGCATGGATCGTCGTTTAACGGGGATACCGTGCAGGCGCTTCACGGTTTGGCTGGTTTGTATGACGGATGGTTCCGAGGCGCCGCCGCAGCGGCAGGGAAATTTTGAAATCGGACAAATTCGAAATCGCACGATTTCTCATCTCAAGTCCGAAATCTAAAATCTAAAATCCGAGGAAACTGACTTCGTCCCCTATGAGATTTTAGATTTCGGCTTTGAGATGAGAAATCGTGCGATCTCGAGGTCGTCCAATTCACAATTTCCCCCCGTATTTCAGCATTCGGGTGATTCGTGGTACACTGCGCATGGTCTTCAGCCGGAGGTCGTCTCCGATGCCAGTTGCGCTCAAGATTGCAGACTGACGTGAAGACTAAAGGAATAAAGTTTCCTCAATTCTGAAACCGACCTTCCAAAACGATCGAAATTCCGTCCGACGATTCCTGCGTTTCTCCTCGGCAAATGTTTTGAGCGCGCCTTACCGAGACTGATCGCCGATATCTCGAGGCACATCAAAACAGGTAACCATGAGTACAAATCAAAATCAGAGTTCCGTTCCAGGGGCAGACACAGACGCTGGCCCAATTCTCAATACATTTGAAGGACTTGGGCTTCACAAAGCCATCCTTCGCGCACTGTCCGACGAAGGCTATGAAGCGCCATCCGAGATTCAAAGCGCGGCAATCCCGCAGATCCTGGCGGGTCGCGACATTATAGGGACCGCGCAGACCGGTACCGGAAAGACGGCAGCGTTCGCAGTGCCGATCCTCGACATTCTTCAATCTCGCGCGGCAAAAAACCCGGGAGGAGTTCGCGTTCTCGTGCTGACCCCAACACGCGAGTTGGCGCAACAGGTGGAAGGCAGCTTCCGCGCCTATGGGCGTCATTTGCCCATGCGCACTGCGTGCGTGGTGGGTGGAGTTTCCATGGAAGGCCAGATCAAGGCGCTGCGAGGGAAGCCGGCCATCGTCGTCGCAACCCCGGGAAGACTGCTCGATCTGCTGCATCAGCGCGAAGTGCGTCTGAATCAGGTGGAGTTTCTGGTTCTGGATGAGGCCGATCGCATGCTCGACATGGGCTTCATCAACGACGTCCGCAAGATTGTTTCCGAGATTCCACCAGCGACGCGGCAGACGCTGTTGTTCTCGGCCACCATGTCCAATGACATCGCATCGCTGTCCAATGAAATGCTGCGCGATCCGGCGCGAGTGGCGACAACGCCGCCGGCATCGGTATCTTTAAATATTGCGCAGCAGGTTTACTACGTGGAGCAGGGGAGCAAAGGATCGCTGCTGGCGCACATGCTGAAGGATAAGGCTGTGACTCGCGTTCTGGTCTTCACGCGAACCAAGCATCGTGCCAACCGGCTTGCGATACAACTGGCGAGAGATGGAGTATCCGCCGACGCCATCCACTCCAACAAGAGTCAGGCCGCGCGTCAGCGCGCGCTGGCAGCGTTTGACAAGGGCAAGATTGCAGTTCTGGTTGCCACAGACATTGTGGCCAGAGGCATAGATGTGGATGGGATCTCCCATGTCATCAACTACGAAATGCCCAACGATCCGGAGAGTTACGTCCACAGAATCGGCAGGACGGCGAGAGCCGGCGCTGCGGGGACTGCGGTTTCATTTTGTGACGCGACGGAAGTTCTGATGTTGAAGGGAATCGAGCAGTTGACCAAGACGTCGCTGACGAAGATCGAAGACCATCCGTTTCACTCTCCGATGATCGCGTCCTTGCACGTTCATCGTCCCACCGCTTCGGCAGCACCCGGCGGCCGTTCTTCCGGATGGAGAAGTTTCGGGCCAAGAGGCCGATCGCGAGGGCGTTAAGCGGATTCCAGGAACCCTCGCCTCACGGGCGAGGGTTCCTACTATTTCGTTGCCCTTGCTCTGGCTCGGGCCGGAACGACTTTCAATAAGCAACGCGGGTGATACGCCTTCCCACCGCTCATCGCTTTTTCTTCATTGGGTGCAATACGAATGCAGCATTGGCTGCACCAGATTCGATGTTCCAGTGGTGGAGCGACTATAACTTTGGCTTTCATATTTTTTAACTACGTTTCCCCGGTTCCGGAGTCCTCTGAAACCGATCCACTCGGGACTCACTGTAATCCGCCTGATGGCGGCATTCGGGCTGTCCGCATGTCAACAGCAGCTTGCGAGGCGCGACCGATTGCACCTGGCCTTCGCTGCGATCCAGACCGAAAAGAATAGGCGTTTTGCACTTGCGGCAATGTACGCCGAGATACCAGCGCGTGTCGGCAGATTTGGATGATTGAGAAATATGCATATAAAAGTTCCTGATTCCTGAAGCAGCTAATGGCGCCGCGGCGTATATCGGAGTACCAGAGACGACAAGGCGAAGGTGGCAATGCAGACCATGCCCATCACCGATATCCATCCGGCATCCTTCAAAAGCGCGATCCAGTCCGCTACAAGGTGTTTCGTCACTTGGATTTTGTCTGTGAATTCGCCTGCTGCGACGTTGGTTGCGCTAATCCCTTGCGCAACTCGCGGATTTTTTCCCTGTCGTGCATCTTGGACTTCCGTTGGCGGTCATGGCGCGATCGGTCGCCGTTCTTTCCAGACATTTTGATCTCCTCGCGAGTGCGTTTACGTTGTGCCGATGGCGGCGAGCTTTTTCTTCAGGCGTCCCTGGATGGGAATGGCCTGTCTATATAGGGCGATATCTGTGGAACTGAGACTGATTCGGTTCACCGTCGTGTCACTTCCTTCACCGAACATCTCTTTAACCTTCAGGAAACAAATCCCTGCGGCTTCCTGAACAAGAATTCGATCCGGGCCCGCAAAGTTTGGGCCCGCTACATCCACGGAGTAAACGGTAGTGATCCTGTCTGCCATGGCAATACTGAAGTCGAATCGCCGTCCCCCGTTGTTGGTACATTCGAAACCCGTGTAGCGAATATTTTGTTTGCCGTTCAACTAGCCCCAGTTCTCTGAATTGAGAATTCTTGTGCTGGGAAGTATTCAACGGCACGAAGAATTGTGCGAGGAAGCCAGTCCAGGAAGAATTTTGGATAATCAGACGTTCCATAGTAGCGGTTTTCGCCACGTGATTGCAAACACCATCGGCGGTCTGGGGCATGCTGAGGCTATAATGTTCGTTCCTATGATTCCCAGAACTGACGACCTTCGCATCAAAGAAATCAAAGAGCTTCTGACGCCTGCTGCCGTAATGGCTGAGTTTCCGCTCAGTGAGTCTGCGGCACAGGTCACTTCCGAGACCAGGCAGGCCATCCACAACATTCTAAAAGGAAAAGACGATCGGCTTCTTGTGGTCATTGGGCCCTGCTCCATCCACGATCCCAGGGCTGCCCTGGAATATGCCCGAAAGCTCAAACAGGAGAAGGACCGCCTGGCGAAGGACCTGTTGGTCGTGATGCGTGTGTATTTTGAGAAACCCCGCACGACGGTGGGCTGGAAAGGGCTCATTAACGACCCCCACCTCGACGGAAGCTTCATGATTAATGACGGTCTGCGGATCGGGCGTGAACTCCTCCTCGCTCTCAATGACCTTGGCATGCCGGCGGGTGTCGAGTATCTCGACATGATTTCGCCCCAATACATCGCCGATCTGGTCAGCTGGGGTGCCATCGGCGCCCGGACGACGGAAAGTCAGGTGCACCGTGAACTGGCTTCCGGTCTTTCCTGCGCCGTTGGATTCAAGAATGGGACCGACGGCAATTTAAAGATTGCGGTTGATGCCATCCGCACGTCGCAGCATCCGCATCATTTCCTGTCGGTAACCAAGACCGGACACTCGGCCATCGTTTCCACCATGGGCAACGACGATTGTCATGTAATTCTTCGCGGAGGAAGGGAACCCAACTACGATGCCGCAAGCGTGACCGCGGCATGTAAGGAACTGGAAAAGGCGGGACTGCCGCAGCGGCTGATGATTGATCTCAGTCATTCCAATAGTCAGAAGGACTACCGCCGTCAGGTCGATGTCTGCAGCAATGTGTGCGGACAGGTTAGCTCAGGCAATACCCAGATCATTGGCGTCATGATTGAAAGCCATTTGACTGCAGGCCGCCAGGAGCTGTCGCCAGGCAAGCCGCTCGCCTATGGTCAAAGCATCACGGATGCCTGTATCGGCTGGGATGAAAGTGTCGCGCTGCTGGAAGAACTTTCCAAAGCGATTCGGGCTCGCCGAACCCGCTGAGTGGCGATCAGGACCCATTGAGCGGCGATCAGGAATTGATGAGCTGAGTTTGGACGATGCTGTCGATCGGCTTATCCGGATCCCATAAGCTTTCGCGGGAATCCTGTACGACGACGGGCAGGCTTTTGCCTTCGAAAACTCCACCCTCATTGATGACGAACTTCGGCGTGCGAACATCCCCTCGAACGTGTCCATTAGCGTCGATTTCTATGCGGCGGACGCATTCGATATTGCCGAAGACTTTGCCGCTGATCTGAACTTCTCCCGCCTTGATATCGGCTTCGATTGTGGCTTTATCGCCGACGATCAAAACGTCGTCTGTGGAAATCGTTCCGCGGAAGTCTCCGTCAAGATGCAGCTTTCCCGAAAAAGTCAGATTGCCTGTCAGACTCGTTCCATGTGCCAGGAAACCGTTGAATTCTTCGGAAATGGGTTTGCTTTTGTTGAACACGCATCGTCTCCTGTTCGGTTGATACGACACGAATTGTTAAGTGGTGTCATGGGAGAGTCAACGGTAATATCCCCAATGATTGCGCTGCTTTCAGGCCGTCGTTAGCCGCATCCAGACGTTTGTGGAATTCGCTGAACTGAAACAGGGAAATCGTGGTCTATAGCATATGAATTCGTTGCTTATCGCGGCAATTCTCCTCATTCAGGCACCGAACGGCACGGTCAGCGGTCGACTGTTGTCGGCGCCCGGTGTGCCCGCCATCGGCGTGCGTATCACGGCAAAATCGGTTGCAGACTCTGCAGCGCCCACATCTCCGGAGGTTCTCGTCAGTATTGTGCAGACGGACAGTGCCGGTCGTTACCGGCTGGAGAATGTTCCTCCCGGCCGCTACTTCATCACTGCGGGTTTGGTCGACGTCCCGACTTACTATCCCGGCACTTCCGTATTGGGAGATGCGAGGGCAATCGACATCACAGCCGGAGCCACTGCCAATGTGCCGGATTTCATAATTCAACAGGCCAGTATTCGTCCAGCGACTGCAACTGCCCGGGGAAGAGCAATTGCATTTCCTCCTCCGGTTGACCCGCGGCTCAGGCTTCTGCCAAAACTAGCTGATCCCGTTTCTGTGGACGTGGTTCAAGATGCACGGGCGTCCTACGAGGCGCTTGGTCAGATTGCGGGAGTCCGGGTTCTATTTGATCGAAGATTTGTGCCGGGGGTTCCGGCACCTTTCAAGGCGCAGGGCATTGACGCTCTCGCTGCCTTGAATCTTCTGTCTTCGCAAACGGGAAATACCTGGACGATTCTGGGTCGCGATACCATCATCGTGGTTCCTGCTACCTTCGGCATCGCGAATCTGGACCTGCAACTACCATCGCGGGACCTGGCAGAAGCCGCCTCGGTCTATCCTGGATCCAAGCCACAACCAACAGGCCAGTTGTCGTTTGAAATCAAAGCCACCAGCACTGCTGCCTTCGAAGCTATTGCCAATATGGTGGGGATGACCGTAATCTTGGATCCCGGTTTTCCAGGCAGGCCCATTCAGCTGAAGCTCGAAAACGCCGACATCTATTCGGCGCTCGATATTCTTTCGATGCAGGGCGGCGCATTCTGGGCGCCCTACGACAGCAAGACGATTCTTGTCTCTTCGGACACCGCTTCAAGCCATTACGACTTCGATCTGCGAATTGTGAAAATGTTTCACTTGTCCAAATTGAAGTCCGCTCAGGAAATCATCGACGCCGCCGCTGCTGTGCGCAAAGCGCTTTCCCCGCAGAATCTCCTTCCCATTCCGACGGCGAACGCGATTCTGGTCGTGGATACTCCGAAAACGATCGCACTTGCGGAAAAACTTATAGCGGAATTGGATAAAACCCCAGTTTTGCAGACAGAATCGGAAGCGATTGATGGCGCCGGCAATATCTTCGTTTTGGAACCGGCGGGGCCTCGCAATGTCACGCCATATCACACGGAACTTCAACCGCGCGCGGGCCTGTACTCCCTGGACTCCACATTGCCAACTCGTCAGGCTTATGAAAAGTTTGCCGAGTCGGCTGGTGTCAGTGTCGTTTTCGATCCCAACCTCCGGACTTTTGCCCCAGGCCAGCTTCAAAAGCTAGACAATGTCGATTTCTTCAAAGGTCTGGACCTCGTGTCGCTTCAGACGCGTACGTTCTGGGTGCCACTGAACAGCAAGACCATCTTCGTAGCTTCCAACAATGGACCGAATCGACGCGACTACGATCCGCAAATCCTCAAGACGTTTTACCTCAATGTCGCAACTCCGCAGGAAGTAGACGGCATCAGGGATATGGTTCGGGTGGCTACAAACACGCCAAATATCGTTGAAAATACGCGTGCCAAAGCGATCATCATTCGCGACACGCCGCTCAATTTGGCACTAGCGGAAATGCTGATTATGCAGTTGACCAGGTCCAACATGGCGCAGACCGCAGGGACGCCGCCGGTTCGCAGTTCGATTGCAGTTGAAACTTACTCCGTCAGTAACACCTTCATTCGAGATTTTTCGAGCCGGGCGACGAAGACGCCAGTGCGATCGCAGCTTCAACCGGACATCGTTGCGCCAATATCAATGCAGATGAACGAAAATGCACGCGCCACGTATGAAGCCCTGACGCGAGCAGCGGGACTTCAAGTCGCGTTTGATTCCCGATTCGTGCCCAGCGGCCCGGTCGCGTTTCACGTCGACAACGCGAATATTTTCGACGCCTTGAGCATTCTTTCGTATCAGACAAAGACGTTTTGGAGAGTCGTTGACAGCAAGACCATTCTGGTAGCCCCGGCAACAAATGCGATTCGAAACGAACTGGAGCCGAAGATCCAAAAGTCTATTCCATTAACCAACGTTCAAACGCAGCAGGATATCAATGTCATCGTCAATACGGTTCGTCAGATTCTTCTCATTTCGAATGGTATTGCGCCGAATGCGGCGATGAATGCGATTGAGATCACTGAGACGGCAGAGAAGGTCGGGGTGGCCGAAGCACTGATTAGGAGTCTCGACGTCCCTTGAAGCGCTACCTTTTCTTCCTCCAGACGGCCATGAGCTGCCGGCAACCCATCTCAAAACTTCCTGTGAAATCCACGAACTCAAATCCAGAAAGTGTCCACGACAACTTCGAGAACTTGCAGTCGCGGAGCAGGAGAGGAATGATGCGGCCGTTGTACTGATTCTCTCGCAAGGCAAACAGCAATTCGTGTTTCACCCATTTGGATCGCACAGAATACGGCGTCAGCACCACGATTAGCCAGTCACAGCGTTTCAGGGAGTGGCCGATCTCATCGTGCCACTGCTTGGCGCCGACGATATGCGTTTCGCTGTACCAGTATCGAATGCGTTTGGTTTGGAGAAATTGTGCGAGCTTGAGGACGAACCTGCGGTCGCGGCTCGAATGCGAGAGAAATACTTCCTTCGGCGCTTTTCGAAGGGCCATCGGTCTATTTAACAGAAGGCGTCAGTTTTGCGGCTTCCGCGATGGACGAGCCAACTTTTACGGCCCCCTGTTTTGCATCCAGGAGATTGAAAGTTTTGAGAATCCAGGGAATGTTCTGTGTCGGTCGAATCTGAACCGGAAACACGCGTCCCTGGAATTTGGGATCGCCCAATGCGTATTCAATCTCTCGCCGTTGCGTTTCCGACCGCACCGATTCCGGCGAAAGCAGAACAACCATGGCCTTCGATGCCTTCAGAGCGGCGCCAATGCGTTCCCAAAGATTCTCACCCGGCAAAACTGCAGCAGCACCTCTCCACACGGTCAGCCCATGCTTTTCGAGCTGCTCGGACAGAGCCATTGCGAATTCCTCGTCGCTGCGGTCGTAGCTGAGAAAAATCTGCATCGGGATACCTGCGATGGATTCTACCATGCTGCCTACAGCCTTGACCGGATCCAACCAAAGGTGGTACCTGAAAGTGTCGTGAAAAAACTTCGTTATGACGTAATCCGTCTTAAATCCTGGGACGAATATCTATCACTGGCAGCCGAGTCTCCGTACCACAACTGGGCATTTCGCGGACAGCGGGATGCGTCGCTGTCGCTGTTCAGCGCGGTGTCGCGTTATCTGCTGACGTATCGCATCAATCCGCAGTCGTGGCTCGAACAGGAGGAACGCATTCTGCGAATTTTCAAGCGGAAGGCGATTCACTTTATCGATCATGTTCCGGACCACGACGACGATTTTCAGTGGCTGGCCCTGATGCAGGATCACGGTGCTCCAACACGCCTGATCGATTTCAGCTGGTCTCCGTATGTCGCGGCATTCTTCGCGCTCCACAATGCCACTGACGATGCGGTGGTCTGGGCCTGCAATCCGTTTGAAATCGAACGCATGAAGAAGCTCGATGTTTCCAAGCCTGGCGCATTTCGGAAGCACATCCTTTCCGAATCCAAAGCATTTGTCTGGATGGGTGAGCCTCACGCCATGAACCGCCGACTCATCGCGCAGTCGGGAACGTTCCTGGTTCCTTCGGTTCTCGATCAGACCATTGAAGACATCCTTGCCGGATACCCCAATCCGAAGGGCACGCTCATCAAGTTCATTCTTCCGTTTGGCAAATTTCGCGACAAGGGCATGCGTGAGCTCTACAAGATGAACATCACGCAGGCATCGTTGTTTCCCGACCTGGACGGCCTGGCTCGCTCCATGGCATTCGAACTGGAATTCCACTGGGCCTACGATCCCAGGCAGAAACGCAATCCGACGCGATGAGACCTTCGCTGGTCCTGGCCTCGCAGTCGCCTCGCCGCAAGGAACTCCTGAGTATCCTCGGTATTCCATTTGAAGTGATTCCTGCGGACATCGCCGAAGTTCCGAGTCCCGGTGAATCATCGGAACAGTTTGTCGTTCGCGCCGCGCGTGAAAAGGGACTCGAAGTGGCAGGCCGCGTTTCCAACTCCGTCGTGTTGTCCGCAGATACGGTCGTGACAATCGACGGCCTGATACTTGGAAAGCCTGCCGATGAAGCTCATGCGATTCGCATGCTGGGGCAGCTATCGGGTCGAAGGCATGTGGTTTACACGGCGGTATGCGTCATCGATCAGATCCATGGCGAGAAGTATGAAGCTCTTGAGGAGACCGATGTCTGGTTTCGTTCCATGACCTCAGCCCAGATTACGGACTACGTTCGACGTGAACATGTGCTCGACAAGGCAGGTTCTTACGCGATTCAGGGGTTTGCGAGTGTGTATATCGCAAAGATTCGAGGGAACTACGGCAATGTGATGGGGCTTCCGCTACCGGTGGTCCACGACTTCCTCAGCCGTACCGGTTTTTACTTTTGACGGTTACTTCTGGCCATTACTTCTGGTCTTTGGGATGGACTTCCATCGACTTCTTAAAGCCCTTGATGGTCTCTCCGACAGCCTTTCCCATTTCAGGGATGCGCTTGGCGCCGAAGATAAAGAAAACTATTACCGCGATGATGAGTAGTTCCGGTACGCCTAAACCAAACATGGAGTCCTCCTAAAGTTCGTTCAGTATACAGGAGGCTTGTTTAGTTGGTCCAAGTGTATTCCCAGATATAACGCATTGGCGCGCTGGTTCGCCTTTCAGACACGACAACTCGCATCTTTCCGCCGAATTGCGTGACCATGTAGGCATAGACCTGCGCATTGGCGGCCCGGACAACCACATAGTGATACGTGCCTTTATCGTCAACACGTTGCCGTATGTCCAGGATTCGCACCTTCTCGAAGGGTTCCATCAGCAGCTGGCGAACTTCCTCATCGGTGGGCTCGTGAAGTCCCTCCAGGTCCTGACTTGAACTCAATACGATCAATGACTTGACGGCCTCCACATCGCCCCAGCTCATGGCGGCTTCGAATTTCTGCATGGCACGAATTGGGGGTTCGTATATAAAGAGGTAGTCGTAGCCCAGGGCGATCGATCCCACCAGGAAAAGTCCAATGAACCAGAGAATTGATCGGCGGCGCTTACGATTCATGAGCGTTATTCTTCGAGCCAGTTCCTGGGTTCTACTGCAATGGATTTGAACTCCATCAATTTAACGAGACCCGGCTTTGCCTTTCGTGGTTTCGAAACGTGCTTCCGGCGCGTGTAGTGCACTTCCACCTTTGAAGAGTTTCGCGCCTGCGAAAAGTATGCCGCTAATTGGGCCGCTTTGGTAAGGACGTTCTCGGGTGGATCCTTTTCACGCTGAGGATTCCGAATGACGACATGAGAGCCGCTGTAGTCGCCCGCGTGAAGCCAGAAATCGTCTGGAGTCGCCAATTGAAACGTGAGTTCGTCGTTCTCCCGGCTGCTGCGTCCGACGAGAATTTCCCGTCCATCGACTACAACGCTTCGGAATCGTCTCTGACGCGTTGCCGGAGCTTTGTCGGAGGTGGGAGACTCCTTTTCTTTCTGAATCCGGCCGGCGACCGCGAGCCATGTGTCCCAGTCGCGTATCGCGTCCAATCTTCGGGTCTGCTCGCTGATGGTTGCTTTTCTGTTGCGAACAGCTCCCAGCTGCGTTTCGACTATGGACCGTCCCCGCCCGGCTTTGTGATGACGCTTGAACATCTTGTCGATGTTTTCCCGCAAGGTGATTGCGGAATCCAATTCAATGCGGAGCGGTGCCGGCTTGTCTCCGTAGTAATCGGTGACCTCGGCCTTTTCATACCGCTGATCCATCTTCATGCCGCTCGACGTCAGCATCTGCGCTGTCTTCTGAAGCGATTCGGCTTCTTCATACTTCTTTTGTTCGCGCACAAGCTTTCGCTCCCGCTCCGCCAGCCGTTTGGTCGCCAGGCGCAGCTCGCGGACCACCGGGAGCTTGGCTCGTTCCAGCAACGTCCGGCTTTCCAGTTCATCAAAGTAAAACTGAGTGGCGTCCAGAAATGAATTGAACGTGCGAGAGCTGTGGGTGCGTTCCAGGGATTGAAGCTGGATTGGACTGACGATGGCTTTTTCCAGAAGCCGAAGATCGTTTTGATCGAGAATGTGCCCCATTGGAAGTTCGGTGTAGATCCATGCCGTCGATGAAGTACCCATCGTCTCTTCAAGCAGCGATCGAATTACCATTACTGGGCTTGCTCCGCTCGCTCGCTGCCTATGGATAATCTCGCCGGAGAAAATCGGTCCAAGTCCGGCAACTTTCGAAACGAGCCACTGCGCGGGATTCTGGCGTGCGGATAAATCTTCCAGTTCGGGAAAACTCTCCGAGAGCAGTCTTTCAAGGGCGATCTTGCTTCCAGATATTGGCAGAGAATACGCCTCGTACTCGCCCATCCCGTGCTGGGGTGTGATTGGCGCGAAGGAGGCCAGGACCCGACGTTCCATATCCAGAAGCAGAATATTGGGAGCATTCGGCAGCAGCTCCAGAACCAGAGTGATTCTGGAAAGATCCTTGGCCGGAACGACGGTATTGAAGTCGAATTCGAGAATGCGTTCGGATAACGGCTTGCGAAATTCCACCAGTTCTGCAGAAGTCAGATGTTTTCTCAGAACCATGAGAAAGTCCGAACCTTCAGGTTCGGAGAAGGGTTTGGACTCCGAAGCATAGATCGCCGGAAACTGGGGGTTCATCAGGACTTTCAATGAGGGCAATCGCGCAGACCTGCCTTGAAGCATGAAGCCATGAGGTTGATGCTGAACGATTCGGCGAATTGTGAAGTCCGCCAGTGCAGGTTTCAACTGCTCCGCGAGCGCGATGAGCGCGAAGTTTTCCATCGTTGTAATTCTAACCCGCTGTTAGACCTTCTTGAGGAATGTCCCGGAGACCTTGTCGGCCCAGGTCAGGTGTTCGGGGTCGACCAGTGCCCAGACAAATCCCAGCATCAGTGGCGCAATGGAGATGAAGTAACCGAATCCGCGAAGGCACGCGCTGCGAGGGTCCAGCGGTATGCCTTCCCGCGTGACTGCGGCGAGACGCCGGATCTTCATGCCTGGAGTCTGACTGGTACTCATCATGAACAGAAGGTAGTACACGCCGGTCAGGACAAGCATTCCCGCGAGGTAGATGCCGGCGGCTCGCTTGTCGAAGCCGGGATTCGGCATCTGAAGGTATGTCACCAACACGAAGATGAGATAAATGACTGTGACCAGCGTGATATCGATGGCGTCGGCCACAAATCTCGAAAAGAGAATTTCCTTTTGATACTCCGGAAAGGTGAACGGCGGTGAGAGATCTGCTTCCTCGAAATTGATAGTGGACTGATGCTGAGCAATATCGATGACTGTTCGTCGCGCCTTTCGTTCCATTCCGGCCTGATTCTAGCACGTTCCTTCTATGTCATACTCAAGCCGCAATGCTTACGTTCACTTTCGCAATGTTGCTGACGCTTGCCCCGCAGCAGGTTCCCGGATCAGCGAAAATCGAATGCTCCCAGCAGGTGATCGTTCCGGCGGATCCGAAAGTCGAGGGTAACCCGGATGCTATGGTCTTCAGTGGCACCGGCGGCTGCGTGCTTGGGTACGAAGGCATGCGTTTCCAGTCCGACTGGGTTGCATACAACGAGGCTACGGATGTTGTCACGGCCGGTAACCATATTCGATTTACGCGCGGCTCAGAGGATATGGAGGGATCTCGTCTGGAGTTCAACGCGAGAACGAAAGCCGGAAAAATCTGGGATGCCACCGGCACGGTCGAGCCGGGATTTCATATCACCGCGAAAGTGGCCGAACGATTTGAGGACGAAAGCTGGGAATTTCAGAACACCACCATCACGGCCTGCGAATCCAAAGACCCATGCTGGAACATTGTTCTGGGTCGCGCCTGGTACCGGCCTGGCGAATGGGTGAAGGGGAAGAGCACCGTATTTCATATGTATGGCCTTCCCTTGTTCTGGCTGCCGGCAGTCGTTGCGCCGAGCGAAGCAAAGGAAAGGTCCACCGGTTTTCTGATTCCTTCGGTTTCAAAGTCCAATACGAAGGGCTGGGGTTTCCATGATGAGCTCTTCATCGTCATCAACGACAGTGCAGATGCATCGATCGTCGGCGAATACTACACACAGGCAGGCTTCACCGGCGAAGTGAATTTCCGCGCGAAGCCAACATCCACCGGGTTTATCAGCGTCAGTTCCTTTTTTGCACAGGACCTCCTGAATCCGGTCGTGAGCAAGCAGAATGATATCGGCCATAGTCTGCGAATTCTTGGGTTCTCCAATCTCTGGAAGCATTCGCGCGGTGTTGTCGAGCTGGAGACGGAGAGCTCGGATTACTTCCGTCAGATGTGGGGAGACAACTTCAACTCCATTGCATCTCCCATAAACAGGTCTATCGGTTATCTCACCACCAACAAGCCGGGCCTGAGTACGAACTTTCTCTACAGCCGATCGGAATTTCTTCAGACAACATCTTCCACCACCGGCTTACCCGTCAACACGGCCTTGCGGAAATCCCCATCTATCGAAGTATCCATGCCTTCGCATCCGGTCTCCATTGGCCTCCCGGTGTATTTAAGGTTCGAAGCCAGCGCAACTGGGTTTTCACGTCAGGACGAAGTGATCACTGGTTCGATGTTTGGTGAGAGATTCGATTTTCATCCCTCGGCCCAAATGCCACTGTTGCGCACAAATGCATTTGAACTGAGCCAGGAGCTTGGAGTCCGTGAAACGCTTTACACTCACTCGCTGCAGCCTGGCATCGAGAATGAGTCATTGAACCGTTTTTCGATGGAGTACGCCGCGCGTTTCTCAGGCCCGGAATTTGCAAAGTCATTTGGGGAATGGCGTCATACCATCCAGCCCACGGTGGATTTTCGGTATGTAACCGGAGTGAATCAGTTTCGAGAGACCGTCATCGTTGACGATGTCGATCTGGTTGCCAACACCAGCGAAGTGGAATACGGAATCACGAACCGAATCATCGGAGACCGGGAAATCCTGAACTGGCGCGTTGCTCAGGTGGCCTACTTCAGGCCGAACTTTGGCGGTGCCATCCAACCTGACACGCGTAATGTCTTCAATCCGCTTCTGGGTCTCACGGGGTTTTCCTTTGCGGACGGTCCACGGGAGTACTCCCCCATTGTTTCGACGTTCAAGCTTGCACCAACTCCGGTAAATACTTTCGACGTGCAGATGGACTACGACACCCAGCTGCACAAGATGCGAAGCACGGGTGTTCTGGCCGGATTGCGAAAGCAAATGTGGGGCTCCAGCATTTCATACGTCTACAATGCGGAAACTGCGTTTCAGGCAGCCAACAATCAGCTTCATGGCAGTCTGAGCTACGGCAACGGATTGAATCGCGGCCTCAGCTTTGCGACGGCCATTGCATACGACATGCAGGAGCACGTTTTCCAGGGGGCAACTGTTCGGCTTGGCTATAATACCGAGTGTTACGGACTGAGTTTTGAAATCACGGACTACAACCTGGGAGCGCGTCAGGAACACAAATGGCGGCTCGCATTCTCTTTGAAGAACATCGGGACTTTTGGAAATATGCGAAGTCAGGATCGAGTTTTCTAGATGCCTTTTCCCATACACCGCCTTCGGCGGCTACGGCGAACCGAAGGACTTCGCGGCCTTGTTCGAGAGACACGAATCACGCCGGACGCGATGATCTATCCCATATTTGTTGGCCCCGGCAAAAACGTCCGCAAGGAAATCTCCTCCATGCCGGGACAGTTCAATCTTTCCATCGACCGCGCGGTCGAAGTGGCGCGCGAAGCGGAAAAGCTGGGTGTTGGTGGTCTGCTGCTCTTTGGTCTTCCGCTGCATAAGGACGAAACCGGTTCGGACGCAGGCGACGAGGCGGGCATTGTTCAAAATGCCCTGCGTGCAATCCGGCAGAGCGTGAAGGATCTGGTGCTCATCACCGATGTGTGTTTGTGTGAATACACGTCGCATGGTCACTGTGGCGTTATCAAACATCGCGATGTGGACAACGACTCGACGGTGAAATTACTCGCAGAGTCCGCTGTCAGTCACGTTCGCGCAGGCGCGGATATGGTCGCTCCGTCGGACATGATGGATGGCCGCGTTGCTGCAATTCGCGGAGCTCTGGACCGCGAAGGATTTTCAAATACTCCGATCATGGCGTACTCGGCGAAGTATGCCTCCGCGTTCTACGGCCCTTTCCGGACCGCCGCCGATTGCGCTCCGCAGTTTGGCGACCGTCGCGGCTATCAAATGGATCCGCCGAATGCGCGGGAAGCGATGCGGGAGATTGCGCTCGATATTCAGGAAGGCGCGGACATCGTCATGGTGAAACCCGCAATGCCGTATCTCGATATCATTTCACGAGCGCGTCGTCTTTATCACGTGCCCATCGCGGCATACCAGGTCAGCGGCGAATACTCCATGATCGAAGCCGCAGCAAAGGCCGGCTGGATCGATCGCGAACGCATCATCATGGAAACGCTGACGGCCATCAAGCGCGCAGGCGCCGATATTCTGATCACCTACTACGCTCTCGAACTCGCAAAAACCTTATGAATCGTTCCGCATCGTCCGATGCCCTGTTTGCCCGAGCCCTCGCGCGCATACCCGGAGGGGTGAATTCTCCGGTTCGTGCATTCCGTTCCGTCGGCGGGAAGCCGCGATTCATGGCGCGAGGTCAGGGCTCACGGATCTGGGATGTCGATGGCAATGAGTACGTCGACTATATCGGCTCCTGGGGACCTCTGATTTTTGGCCACCGTCAGCCGGAAGTTCTCCGCGCATTGCAGGACGTTCTCGAGATCGGCACGTCGTTCGGAGCACCGACCGAGCGTGAGGTCGAACTCGCCGAACTGATCTGCAAAATCGTTCCGTCCATGGAGCAGGTCCGGCTGGTGAATTCCGGAACTGAAGCGACGATGAGCGCCATTCGTCTTGCGCGCGGCTTCACCGGGCGGGATCGAATCATCAAGTTCGATGGCTGCTATCACGGCCATGGCGACAGTCTTCTGGTGAAGGCGGGATCTGGAGTTGCGACGCTGGGATTGCCGGATAGTCCGGGAGTGCCAGGCATTCTGGCGGAACTCACGACCGTGCTTCCATTCAATGACCCGGAAGCCCTGGAGACCGAGTTTCAGGCGAGAGGCAACAAGATCGCGTGCGTCATCGTGGAACCCATCGTTGGCAATATGGGATGCGTTGCGCCGATTCCCGGCTACCTCCAACGGATGCGTGACGTTACGGCACGCCACGGAGCGGTTCTGATCTTCGATGAAGTGATGACCGGTTTCCGAGTGGCTGCTGGCGGAGCGCAGGAACTGTTTGGTATTCGTCCGGACCTCACGACTTTGGGGAAGGTCATTGGCGGTGGATTGCCCGTTGGCGCATACGGTGGCCGCGCCGACATCATGAGCAAGGTCGCTCCGGCAGGCCCTGTGTATCAGGCGGGGACACTGTCAGGGAATCCACTGGCGGTTGCGGCGGGCCTTGCGGCCTTGCGACGACTCGAGTCGGAGAAGCCGTATGCAAAACTGGAGGCGCTTGGGGCACGACTCGAACGGGGCCTGGTGGCGGCCTTGTCGAAGGCAGGAGTGCGCGGAAGCGTCAATCGGGTCGGATCGATGTTCACACTGTTCTTCACGGAAAAGAAAGTAGTCGATTTCACGACGGCCAAAACGAGCGACACGATTCGATTCAACGCGTACTTTCAACGCATGCTCGAGGGAGGAATCTACCTGCCTCCGTCGCAATTCGAAGCCGCCTTTATTTCCGCAGCTCATACGGAAGCCGATATCGATCACACGATCGGCGTTGCCCGGAAGGCGGTCGGGAGTTAATCGCCCCTCCTGGCCAGGAGGGGTGGCGCGAAGCGCCGGGGTGGTGGTTCAGGTTCGAAAGTCAGAAGTTTTTGATCAAGAACCACCACCCCGTCCGCTCCATCAGTTGATGCTTCGCGACATTTGTTTGATGTCGCGTCCACCCCTCCTGGCCAGGTGGGGCGATTGAACATAAATGACAAAGATCCCCTCCCCATACGGTTCGTGGAGATCCCCCATCACAACGTCCCTTCTCACTTCAGCCGGCGTTTCCCTCAGCCAGATTGAACTCGGCAGCGACTGCATCTACTGGTGCGAAGGGCGGCCGATGGACGGTGGGCGAGTCGTCATCGTGCGTCGCACGCATGATGGAGTTACAACAGATGTCACCCCTCCGCCATCTAACGTACGCACGCGGGTTCACGAATACGGCGGAGGTGCATACACGGTTCACGGAAATTCCGTCTACTTCACGAACTTCACAGATCAGCGCATTTACCGGCAAGTCGGAGATTCGCCACCCGAACCCATCACACCCGTTCCACCGGAGCCTGCGTCACTTCGCTATGCCGATGCGAGCGTCACTCCCGATGGCCGGACGATCGTCTGCGTGCGTGAGCGTCACGTTACCGGTCGCGAGCCATTCAACGAACTGGTGGCGCTTCCCGCAGATGGATCCGCCGAGCCGCGCGTGATCGCATCCGGCCACGATTTTTACGCCGCACCTCGTATCAGTCCGGAGGGAACTTATATCGCATGGATCACATGGGACCACCCGAACATGCCGTGGGATGGCTCGGAGCTTTGGATGGGAATGTTCGATCCCTTACAAGGGATCTCCAACATTCGCTGTGTTGCCGGAGGCGCGTCCGAATCCATCGTTCATCCGGATTGGAGTCCGGATGGCGTGCTTCACTTCGTTTCCGACAGAACGGGGTGGTGGAATCTCTACGCCGAGCGCGACAGCCGGGTTCTTCCCCTTGCGCCGTTGGACGAAGAGTTCGGTACGCCCCACTGGGTGTTTGGCGTGCCGCGTTACGCATTTCTAAGCGGAGACCGGGTTGCCTGCATCGTCAGCAGCAAAGGTCTGGATCGTCTCGCGATACTGCATTCCTCCGATGTTCCGCTGACGACTCTGGATTTGCCGTATTCCTCTTTTGGAGAATTGCGATCGGATGGATTCGACCAGCTGTATTTCATTGGCGCTTCTCCCTCTCTCACGCCGCAAATCGTGAGCCTGGATGTTTCAACGGTTCGGTCGCAGGTATTAAAGACGAGTCTGAATGTCGAATTCGACACCGCAGATATTTCCACTCCCGAACCGATCGAATTTCCGACGGCCAAGGGCCGCACTGCGTTTGCACTGTTCTACCCGCCCTCAAACAAGAGCTACACGGGACCTGCGACGGAAAAGCCTCTCCTCCTTGTCATGATTCACGGAGGTCCGACCAGTTCCGCGGGTTCGAGCATGAAGCTGTCCGTGCAGTACTGGACCAGTCGTGGATTTGCCGTGGTCGACGTGAACTATGGCGGAAGCACCGGATATGGGCGTGAGTACCGCGAGCGCCTAAACGGCCAGTGGGGAATTGTCGACGTTGAAGACTGCATTCATGCCGCGCGATTTCTTGCCGATCGCGGCGACGTGGATCCGAAACGCATGGCGATTCGCGGAGGCAGTGCGGGAGGATACACCACGCTCAGCGCCCTTGTGTTTCATCGAGTGTTTGCCGCAGGCGCCAGTCACTACGGGGTCGCCGATCTCGCCGCGCTGGCGGCGGATACGCACAAATTCGAGTCGCGATACCTGGATCGGCTGGTCGGACCATATCCGCAGGCCGCCGAAATTTACCGTGAGCGGTCGCCCATTCATTTCGCCGATCGGCTGGAGTGTCCGGTAATTCTGTTTCAGGGAGCCGAAGACAAAGTTGTACTTCCCAACCAGGCTGAAACCTTCGTGGAAGCCCTGCGTGCGAAGAATTTGCCCTACGCTTACGTTGTGTTCCCAAACGAAGGCCACGGCTTTCGACAGGCACCCAACATTCAGCGTGCGGCCGAAGCCGAGTTGTACTTCTATTCCCGGGTCTTTGGTTTCACACCCGCCGACGAGATCGATCCCGGAGTTCTGGGGACAGACAGTTCCATTACCTGAGGCGTCCGCACATGCCAAAAAAAAGGCCGGCAACCTTTAAAAGGTTGCCGGCCTCGATTTGCGAACTTAGAAGCTGAAGCGGACCTGGCCCTGGAAGGACCGGGTTCCGGACTTTGTCGTAATCGACCCGAAGTCCGTATTGGCTCCAGCAAGTGACACGCTGGGATTTCCCGGCTGCGGATGATTCATGATGTTCGTGGCATCGATGCGTACCTGAAGGCTCTTGGATTCGGTGATCCGGAATGTCTTTCCGATATTCCCATCCAGAGTCCAGGAACCTACTCCGCGCATCGTGTTCTGACCCAGATTACCGGGCTTTCCGACCTGCGACTGTTGCAGAATAATCGCACCGGATTGAGCATCGGTAAGTGCCAGAAGCGTGCAGTTGTTGTTGACGTTGACGCCGTCGGTCGTGACCAGGTTGTATCCGAAAGGATCGGTGTGGTCCACAATTCCGCCGATGGCGCACTGCGGATCCGGCACCTTGTTGTAGATGTGGGCCGATCCGAAATACGTTCCCGTCGACGGCCCACCGGTACCTGCACCACCCGGACCGTTTCCTCCAGGTCCGTTCCACTCCACGTTGCCGCCGGTACGCGCAAAGCCTCCGACGTTGTTCGGAACAAAGTTGGCATACATTCCCGTCGATGCACTGACGGTCAGCGGTGATCCTGAAGTGACGTTGTAGATGATGTTCATCTGCCACTGCTCCACGAGACGCGCCACAATTCCCGAGCTGTTACCCAGGAGGATTTTGTTCGGCCCGAGGGGCAATTCGAAACTTCCGTTGCTTCGGAACTCGTGCTTGTGATCTCCGCTGGCCAGAGTGTAGTCCTGGTTGAAATTCAGCGGATCCGTGGGCGTGCCATTCAGGTCCAGCGCCTTGGTAAACGCATAGGTTGCCTGATAGCTGATACCCTGCTTCGGACGCAGCGTGATTTGTCCCTGAATGGAGTTGTAATTGGACTTGGCATCGCTGGACAGGTACGTGGTCGTGTTTCCCATCTGCGGATTAACGGAAATGTAGTTTTCCGGAAAACACCGGTTGGGGACCGAGAGCAGCGGATTGGTCACCGATGTTCCACCCGACCCGACGAACTGAATTCCGTTCGCCAGACGATCGCAGCCATTGCGCAACATACGGCCACCGACGTTGGTTATCGGCAATCCGGTGGCCGGATCCGTCGGCAAAGCCTGCAAATTTCCTACCGAGGGAGCGCTCGCCGTGTTTAACGACTGCGCCACCGCCAGGAAGTTCCCGTTTGCAAGGTTGCCGCTGTAGGTTCCGTTGCGACGCAGGTGATCCGATGCGTGATTGAGCGTCGGGACGCCATTCACATTCGTGATGGTTCCCACCGGCCCATACGTGATTCCGGTCGTATTTGTCGTGCCGTGAAGATCCACTCCTGCCAGCATCTGATCGAGCAGCAGCGATTCTCCACCAAGACGCGTCACTTCCAGCGCGTCCCACAGTTCCTTGTTGTAATAGATATTGGCCAGATTTGGATTGATCGAACGCTGCAGATGTTTGGCACTGGTACCCACATAATTGAGGGCCACCTGAACCTGTCTGCTCACGTTGCGCTGGATAGACAAAGTGAAGTTCTGTGTATAGCTGGTCTGATAGTCCGGCGCATAAGCCGAAATTGCACTGGAGCGGCTGTAGACCAGAATCTGACCGCCGGGCAATGCCGGATTGGTTGGCCGGACCGGCACCAGTAGATTGGCATTGGACAAATTGAAAACAACTCCGGGGAAGTCGCTCAATACGGTTGCCCCGTTCGTGATGGCGCCTGGAGAATTGCCCGCGACGCCTTCAATCGAGTTGGCGCCGCCGCCGCCGACCAGGCGTCCGCTTCCTCCATACGTCAGCTGATAACCGCCACGAACCGTTGTCTTGCCTTCTCCAAACCACGGTACCTGCCAGGAGAATCCGACCGCTGGTCCGAAGTTGTTCAAGTCATTCGGAAGGATGGATTTCTTGGGGTTCGGAGTATGCGGTCCCACAAACTCGATCGTGGTCAGTTTGTTGGGGTCGCAACTGGAGACCGGAAGGAGCGCCGACTGAGTCACGCCATTCGCGCAGCTCAGGACAGGCGTTGTCGGATTGGTTCCGTACCCGGTCAGATAAACGCTGCCGGGCGCCAGCAGCCAGTTTGAAAACACACCGCCACTGGGAGCCGCTCCAATTCCAAACAGTCCGTCACCTTTTCCGATGGGTGTCGTGGTGAACCCTTCTTCGAAAAACGGAGACCCGAAGAAATCGAATCTCAGACCGATATTCATGGTCAGACTCTTGGTGGCTTTCCAGTCATCCTTCATGAACGCGTTCCACTCGTTGATGACAGTGGTGCGATGCTTCCGGTGATCGGCTTCCGTCGCGACGTTCTGCCATGTGCCAGTTTCCACGTCCTCAGCTTTGTCGATCCAATAAATCTGAGTTGCCGCGCTGCTGACACCTGGCGTTCCACCAATGGCACCAGCCAGGAAGAGTTCCAGGTTGGAGGCGTTTGTCCGGTTGGTCCCATTGTTGTTGGGAATTCCGGCGAGAGTCGAAGCCAGGGGAGAAGCGAAATTTCCGGGTCCTCCATTGAGGATGGGATACATCAGCGAGATACCGCCACCGGCGGTGATATTGCTGAACCCTTTCGTCTTCGTCATGTTGGTTTCGACGCCAAACTTGAAGGCATGACGTCCCATCGTCCAGCTGAACGTATCTGCGAAGTTATACAGGGGGCTTTCATTCCCGTTGTACTGACCGGGGTTGATCACCATCACGCCGTTGGTACCACCTCCGAACAGCGTCGGATTGATGAGCGTCTGATAGCACGCCCTGCTTCCGCAATCCGGACTTTCTGCGAAATATCCACCCGCGCCGATTGTCGGCGCGGTACCGCTCAGATTCATCATGAACGTCTTGGCGCGTTCGCGAGTCGCTGCGTCCGGGTACGTGTCTTCCCACGGTGCATCGACACCGGCGTTTTCATATCGAATACCCACGCGCGCTTCATTGAGCAGAGAGCTCGATAGCGTCGACGTGAAATTGACTGTAAACACCTGCGGATAACGTTTAATCGTGTAAGGGATCTGGTCCGGCCAGTTGGGGACGTCGCTGGCGGTCTTGTTTTGTTCCTTCGTCCAGCCACCGCTGATTTTATTTTTGGCATTGAAGTTGTGATCGAGCTTTAAATTAAACTGCCATCGATCCGTGTTCAGGTCCGTACCTGTCGTCACTGCAGCGCCGGTGTTGCCGTTGCGTCCGCGCACATAGCGGATGGCCGCAGTGTTCAAGCCGTCTCCAGTGCCGGCAACGCCATAGTTATTCGGCGCCGGCATTTCCTTCAGGATCTTTGCAATGTACCCGGTGGTATCCATAACCGGACGGTTCGGGTCCCAGGGGGCGCCACCAACTCCCAGAGCTGTACCTCCGGCACAGTCTGCGGCCGTAAATGGCGTACCATCGGCCTTGATGGGTCCAAACACGCTGTAGCACTTCAGCCCACCGGTATAGGGAAGGCCGCCGGGATTAATTGCCGGCGCTATCGGATTGCCCGACAGATCCACAACCGGATAAGTGCCGTTCGTACTTCCGGTCGTGTTGTTGGTAATGTTCGCAACCGCGTTGCCGTTATTCCAGAAGTCGAAGTAACGGAAGACTCCGTTTCGTGCTGTCGGCGTCAATACGGTCGCTGTCACCAGCGCCCGCTGGAAATTCTTCTGCTGATCCCACAATGCGAAAAAGAAGGTCTTGTTCTTGATGATCGGACCACCGAAGCTGACCGTCGGATGGTAGTTGCTGAACCAGGCGGGTTTGTTCGTCAGCGTCCATTTGCAACTATCCGATGCCTGCTGCACCGCGCACGCCACGCCGGCATCATCTTTGAAACTTCCGGCCTGATTGCCAGTCCAGGTGTTTGGATTCAATCCGCTATTGGTGTAGAGCAGCGTCGCCGCTCCGGTGTATCTGTTCGTTCCCGATCGGGTGGTCACAATCACCTGACCATTGCCTCGTCCCATTTCGGCATCGACCGGTGCGAGGATAATCTTGATTTCACCAACCAGGTCCGGATTGATGACCGTCGTTGCGAATACGCCGTTGACGAACCGTCCATCGCTAACGCTCAGCCCATCGCGCACGGTGTTGATCGACCCGGCAGTGATACCTGCAAAATTCGCAGTGGCGCCGTCGCCGTTCACACCTGCAACCGTTCGTATCAGGTCCAGCACGTCGCCACCGATCAAGGGCATGCTTTGCACCCTGTCATTGTTCAGTGCTTCGCCGATCGATGGTGAAGACTGCGCGATAATCGTACTGGCATCCACCGCGACATCGACAGTCGTTCCGGCAGCAGATCCCAGCTTCAATACAATATTGAAGCGCTGTACTTCAGAGACACCCAGGCTGACATTTGTTACCGTCGCCGTCTGAAAGCCCTGCAATGTTGCCGTGAGTTTGTATGGACCCGGAGGCAAAGAAACGAAGTTGTATGCGCCGGAATCATTCGTCAGCACCGTCGAAGTGATCGAGGTGCCGGTGTTTGTTGCCGTTACCGCGACACCTGGAATCAAAGCATTTGTCGGATCGGAGACTGTGCCGCTGATGGAACTGTTTTGCGCGAAAAGACTCGTGGTGAAAATCAGGCAGAACATGATGGATGCAGCTACACCCATCATGAATTTGGAAAAATTCATGTATCCCCCCCTCTGTGAACGAAACGGAACAACCAATCTTCAATCTCTCAGTCCGGTATTTGCACGACCATGACTGATATGTCAGTTAGGCCGGGACTCTATTCATTAAGCGAACACCAGTCAACTAATTTTTCCGATTAGACTTCCAATCGTTTTCCGTATTATCAATCCATGAAAGACGCCAAGGAGCTGTCCACACTTTCCGAGGAGGCATACGAAAGCGTTCGGCAGCGGATTCTTCGCGGACAGCTTTCCATGGGACAGGGAATCTCTCGAAGAACCATCGCGGCCGAGCTGGGGATGAGCTTTCTTCCGGTATCGGAAGCTCTCATGAGACTGGAACTGGAAGGATTGCTGGAAAGCAGCCCGCGCGCAGGGACCAGAGTTCGTATTCCCAGCCGCGACGATGTTCAAGGCCACTACATCGTTCGTGAAGCCCTGGAGACTCAGGCTGCCCGTCAGTTTGCTCGGCTGGCGAAGGAAAAGGATCGTGGGGACCTCAAGAGGGTTGCAGCACGAGTCGATTCGCTATCAAGGAAACCGAACAGGCTGAAGTATCTTCAGCTGCATGAACGACTGCATTACCGCATCGCGGAATGTGCGGGCTGTCCTGCGTTGACCCGAGCTATCGAACAGACTCACTCTCTTGCTTCGACCTGGATGTGCGTTCCGGCCAGTCCGGCCTTCGAATATCTGGACCGCCCTCATGAAGATCTCCTGGACGGACTCTGCAGCAGGGATCCAGATGTCGCCGCTGAAGCGATGCGCAATCACGTTCAAAGAAGCATGGATCGAACGCTGATCCGTCTCGCTCCCTACTTCCAGATGCGCGAAACACACGGAGACAAATTTGCACGGAAGAAGAAAATCAGGGTCCTTTCGTAGGAAAGCAACATGGTGTGTGTTTTGCGAATCAGTGGGTAGCGTCTCAGTTTAAAATCTGGCTCGCGGGTCCAATTGAAAATGTACAAATCGATTCCCCTCCTGGCACAGGAGGGGTGGCCGAAGGCCGGGGTGGTAGGTCAAGTCCCAAACTAATTCTCTGAACTTGTCTACCTCCCCGGCTCGCCAGGCTCGCCGTCCCCTCCTGTTCCAGGAGGGGAGTTGTGAATTGCCCGATTTCGAAGTACCCCACGATCAGATTTCAAACTGAGACACTACCCTTCACTGGCCTCTCGCCGGTGCAGGCGCTGCAGGTGCCGGAGCGGCGCCACCACGCGCGCCTCTGCCCGCGCCTCCCGCAGGAGCCGGCGCAGGTAGAGCATAAGCCACCAGCTGGGGCCCTTGCCCGTTCGCAGCACCGACAGAGAGCAGTATGAACTGGCGTCCCTGATGCACATACGTCATTGGCAACCCGGTCTGCATGGCGGGCATCGGGAGTTGCGCAATCAGTGCCCCGGTCTCCTTGTCATACGCATCAAGGAAAGGATCGGTGCCGTCACCGGCAAACAGCATTGTCTTTGTCACCAGTATTCCGACGTTTCTATTGGTACCCGTTCTTGGAATGTTCAAGCCTTGAAGGAGCGGATTGCTCTTCACCGCAGCGGGCGTATCTCCGTTTGCAGCCACCCAGGCGATGACTCCCTTGTTCATGTCGTAGGCGGTGATTCGACCGTACGGCGGCTTCAGAATACTCAATCCGCGAGCGCCATTACCGCCACCAATTGTCGGAAAAGCCGCTCCGCCGCCACTACGGTAATCGAACCCGCCGTAGGTTCCGGGAGCGAGCGGCGTTGCAGGAGGATCATTCTTTGTTAATGCAATGACTCCGGGACTCGTGGCGGAGCTGACGTAAACCCATCCCCGTTCCGGATCCGATGAACCACCCCACCAGTTGGATCCGCCGCCCAGGCCTGGCAGCGCAATGGTTCCCCTTGTTCCATCCGACGCATTGGCAAGGGAGCCTGGCGTGTATATCGGTCCATAACGAAGCCCGGACGCTTTGAGTGCATCCAGCGCCTGTTGATGCAGTGCCGGCGTGAAGTCGATCAAGTCACTTTCCTTCAGCCCCTGGATGTCGTACCCCGGAGGCTTCGATGGAATCGGCTGAGTCGGGGACGTCCATTCTCCCGGTACATCCGTTTGCTTGACCGGAGTCTCGGGCATCGGCCAGATAGGATCGCCAGTCGTCCGGTCCAGAACATAGGCAAACGCCTGCTTTCCAAGCTGCACCACAATTTTCCGGGGTCTGCCATCGACAGTAACGTTGAGAAGGATGGGATGCGGCGGCATGTCGTAGTCCCAGATATCGTGATGGACGAGTTGCTTGTACCAGATCATCTTGCCCGTCTTGATATCCAGGCAAACCAGTGAGGACGAATAGAGGTTCGCGCCGGGACGATGCCCGCCGTAAGTATCGTTCGTGGCGTCTTCTATGTTGAGGTACACGTAGCCAAGTTCCTCGTCGGTGGAAAACGGTCCCCAAACGCCCGCGTTGCCGGTGTAATCGGCCGATCCATTCAGCCAGGTCTCATAGCCGGGTTCGCCTTTGCGCGGGATGGTGTGGAACACCCAAAGCTTCTTGCCGGTTCGAACGTCGAAAGCCGTGACATCGCCTTTCACGTTGTTGTACGACGGAGAGCCTGGTGTTAAGGCAGGGCCCACCATGACCACGCCATTGGAAACAACGGGCGGAGAGCTATTGCCAATCTTGCCGGTAATGTCGCCCTTGTAGTCCAGGTCCAGCGCTTCAAAAAGATCCACGGCGCCGTTCTGGCCAAACCCGCTGATCGGTAGGCCTGTCTTTGCATTGAGCTCCACCAGCCTCATGCCGGGCGTGATTGTGACGATCCGTTCGTCGGTTCCGTTGCTCCAATACGCGACACCTCGAGCGTACGTGCGCGCCGCGCGTTCTTCCCGGGTGTTGGACTCGGGCCTCCACGTCCAGAGCGTTTGCCCGGTGCCGGCGTCGGCCGCGACGATGGTGCGCGAGGGGCTGAGCGGGAAGTAGACGACACCATTCACCATGATTGGCGTTGTCTCGGAATTCGTATTTCCGAAGTTGTCGAACTTCCAGCTCCATGCAACCTGGAGATTCTTCACGTTATCGCGATTGATCAGGTCGAGAGGCGAGTAGCCCGTGCTGCCATTCTCGCCGGCGTAGTAACGCCACTGACCATCTTTTGCTCCCTGCTGCGCGATTCCTGGTATTACCCAGATCAGGAATCCGGCCAGCACAAAATAGGCTCCATATCGAATCGATCGCGCCATGGTTGTTTCCTCCAAAATTTGGTTAAACGACAACCAGTTCGTAAAGAACGTTCTATGTCCGAAGGGAATTTTGAGTCCTTATACCACAGTCGATTGGAACTACAGCAGGTGGAGCGATACGGGAGTTGTCTCGTTGAGGTGGGGCTTCTCCGGGAGCAGGGCCTTCAATGCCAGAATTTCTGCGATCTGAAATGGCTTCGAGATGACTTTGTCTACGCCTGCTTCCTTCAACTCAGGCGCCATCACGCTTGCGTCCGCGCAGCCGGTGATCATGACAACGGGCACTCTGGTGTTGAGTTGACGGATGGATCGAGTGAGTTGCTTTCCATCGAGGCGGGGCATTTCAAGATCCGTGATGACGAGGTCATAGTCGCGGTCTGCAAATGCCCGGATGGCTTCCAGCCCATTGGTGACGAGATCCACGGCGCATTCCGAAGTGCCAAGGATTGTGGCGAGAAGGCCGCGAATTGCAGCATCGTCATCGGCAATGAGTACGTGCAACATGCCGGAAGCGTAAGCGACCGGAGGGACAAAACAGGGGAACGCTTAAACGAATTCGCTTACTTTACGAGCAGCATCTGGCCGGCGTAGATCACCGGTTTGTTCAGATTGTTCTTGTCCATCAGCGTTGCGATCGAGGTGCCAAAGCGCTGGGCGATTTCCCAAAGCGTGTCGCCACTGCGCACCTTGTATTTGTCTGCAGCGGCTTTTGCAGGAGCTGTTTTGGCAGGAGCTTTCGCCGCACTCAATGTCGGTCGATTCTGCGGAATCGAGTCGGGCCGCTCCAGCGCCAGTTCTCCGAAGTACTGGGGATAGTTTTCGTAAACCTCGACTGCTGCAAGGAACTCCGAGTAGAAATTCATCGAGGCGTATCCAAACACGCGGCCCCGGTACTCTTCGATAATGACTGGCAGTTCCGAGCCATGCTCCTTCTGTGCAGCCAGCATGCCGCCGCGCCCGTGGTTGTATGCGGTGATCGCCAGGGGCCACGCTCCAAGCGCAGCGTAGTTGTCTCGCAAAAGGCGTGCGGCGGCATCAGAGGACTTTACCGGGTCCAGGCGTTCATCCACTTTGTTGGTAATCCTCATATAGGATCGTCCGGTGCCCGAGGTGAACTGCCAGACACCGACGGCTCCGGCTTTGGATCGCACATTCTGAAACGACGATTCGACGAGCGGGAGTAACGCCAGCTCTGTCGGCACACCCTGGTTGGTCATGATCTGGCGGAACTGATCGACATAGCGGCCGGAACGAATGACACCATCGCGAAACCGCTCTTTAATTCCCAACTGCGTATGCATATTGTCCAGCAGGTCATCCATCAGGGCCGGTGTCAATTTCAGGCCCTGCGCTGCGATGCTTTCGAGAATCGGGGCCGCTTCCGGGCTGAGATTTTCGGGAGTATCCAGATTGGAACGGATTTCTCGCAGGAGACTCTTGATGCTGGCCATTCTTTCGGATTGCGTACCATCAGTGGCAACGTCATAGATCAGGTTCACGTAGACCCGATCGTGGATCACGACGTCGTCGGCACCGAACTGCGTATAGATCTTCTTCCAGAAGTCGATACGTTGTTCCAGGCCTTCGCTCGGTAAGGCCGGGTTGGTCGCAAAAGCAGGCGCGGCCATGGCCGTCAAAAATACGATTATTGCGGATGCACGAAATCTCATAAAGTTGGAGAATTCTAACATATGGACAAGTACTCCAGTTCTATTACAACTTTCTGATAACCCCTTGCGCGGCAACCAGTACCGCATCCCAGAGACTGCTGTACGGTGGCGAGTATGCCAGATCCAGCTGAGCCAGTTCGTCGATTCGCATTCCCGCCGTGATCGCCGTCGCGGCCACATCGATTCGCTTCGAAGCATCTCCGTATCCCACCGCCTGGGCTCCCACGAGCTTTCGACCGTCCCGCTCGACGATGAGTTTAACCCAAAGCTTCCGAGAGCCCGGATAGTAAGACGTACGATCTTCCGCTTCGATTCGCGCCGAAACAACATTCATGCGCTCGATCGCCGCGTCGTGCAACGTCAGTCCGGTACGGGCTACATTGAGATCAAACACCTTCAGCACCGTCGTGCCAATAGCACCAAAGTACTTCGACCGCCGAGCCGCCATGTTTTCACCGGCGATTCGTCCCTGCTTGGCGGCGACGGTTCCAATAAAATTCAGTACCGGCCGCCGACGAATAGGGCACCAGGTTTCCGCGCAATTTCCCGCGGCGTAGACACTCGGAACCGTGGTTTCCATGCTGGAGTTCACCGCAATTCCCCCCGCCATGCCGATTCTTATATCGGTATCTGCCGTGAGATCTTTATTCGGCTCCACCCCGGTATCCAGAAGCACGAGATCCGCAGGCGTGACCCCAAGGCCCGAAGCCGTCTTCACGCCACTGACCCGGCCATCATTGCCGCCCGATGATGTTAGTGCCAGAACTTTTGAATTCACGGACACACCAACTCCAAATCGCCGAAGCTCATACTCGATGATCTGGGCCATATCCGGATCGACGCTGCCGAGAACCTGCGAATCCTTTTCGAAAACTTGTACAGTCTTCCCAATGGAGCGAAAGCACTCCGCCAGTTCAAGCCCCACGTATCCCGCACCGACGATGACGACGTTTTGAGCGGCACCGAGGGGTTCGCGGATGCGGAGGGCATCCCCAATATTCACCATCGTGAAGACGTTCTGAAGAGAAGTTCCCGGCACATCGGGCAAGCTGGGCTTGACGCCCGTGGCAATGAGTAACCGGTCGAACGAAAAAGAAACCTTCTCGTTCGTATCCACACGCGTGCCTTCCACTCTTCGCCGCGACGGGATGATGGAATCGACGCGTACCTGAGTTTTGACTTTGATTCCGCGCTCCTTCTCAAAACTCTCCGGTGAGTAGGAGACCAGGCTTTCCTGCTTCACGAGGTTGGAAAGAAAGTACGGGATTCCACAGGTGCTGTAGGAAATGTGAGGCAGCTTTTCAAGCACCGTGATGTCGAGGCGTGGATCGATGCGTTTCGCGCGGGCAGCCGCGGTCAGTCCCGCTGCATTCCCGCCAATGATGACAAGTTTCTCCATTCAGCGATACTGCTCTCGCGCGATGATCCATGATCCCGGATCGGTTTCTCCGCGCCGTTCCATCGTGATGTAGTTCGGATCCGTATCGACCATTTGTACTCCCCGCAATTGAGCGTCGTGTACGATCCGCATCAACTCGGCCTCGGTGTATGCCGCCCGGATTGCCGTTTCGATCTGGCGGTGCATCGCATCGCCGAAGCGCGCACTGTGTTCCCGGATGTGCATCGCCATTCTAAATCGGTTTGGCCGCCGGAAGTCGCGTATTAGCAGAGCGCCTTTGGGTTTGAGAACGCGTTGAATCTCGCGGACGACAGCGCCGGCATCGTCGAATCGATGCAAAGTGGAGTCGGAGATTACAAGATCGAAGTAAGCGGTTTTGAATCGCATCTTCCTGGGATCGCCAACCTGAAAAACGGCTCGCTCCCCCAATTCCCATGCCAGAGCGGTTGCGCGTGCATGTTCGATCATCGGTCCTGAACTGTCGATTCCGATCGAATAGAAGTTCTCGTTCTGCCAGAGAAGCTTCAGCGCAGTCAAACCCACGCGTGTGCCAACGTCGAGAACCATGCCGGATTCCACGCCGAGTTTCAACGCACGCGCGGCGAAAGTATCTTCGAGTTGAGACGGGTAGGGCAGCGTTCGGGACTCGATGAACGCGGCGACGCCTTCGATGGAATCCTGGAAAGGGACTTCCGCGCGAGACGAGTAGCAGATGCTCGCAAGCGCGTCGGAGATCATTTTGAAGCCGGCGAAGCTACCAGCCGCTTCTCGACTTCTTCCATAAGCATGTTGTGCTCGATCATGTACTTTGCATTGCGCCAGGTTGCGACCAGGTTGTAGTAAAGCGCAATCGTGGCAAGCACGCCGTGAATGGCGCCCAGATGAAACCCGGGCAGGACCTTCGTATGAACGCCACCGCCCACAATCATGGTCGCCATCGTGAAAATCATGGCCCACAGCATGGGAGGGAATGTCTTTGCCTTGAATTGCTTGGTCCGCTTGACGAACTCCGGGCCCTTTTCGTCGTTGACGACCAGTTCTTTCAGCTGTTTGCCGGTGCCGATGAAAAAGAACATCGTCATGCTTTGCGCCAGCGTGACAAGAAATGTCGTGAAGAAACCGTAGAGGAAATGGTTTCCAATGTCCCCAGGTCCGTGGACAGCAAAACCCAACCAGCCGGTATACAGAAAGCAAAGTATGGAAAGCAGAGAAGCGGTCAGTAGTCCAATTACCATCGCGTCGCAAATTCTATCACGCCAAATCCCTCGCCCGAAGGGAGAGGGTGCGGAGCATGTATTGATGGCAAGCGGGGCGGGTGAGGGGTACAAAATCAAATCCCCTATATATAAGGATGCAAAAATTTTCCCATGCATGACGCAAATACCACAGGATATAGTCTTGCTCTTCCCATCCTCCCTCTAAATCTTGTGGTTGTCCCCTCCGTCCCCGTGCTATTACTCACGCATGCGACGATTTGCAGTTCTGATCGCAGCTCTTGCCCTACTTTCCGCCTGCGGCCACGGTAAAGCTCGCGCCAACATTCCCAGCACAAGTTCGCAGTCGGCGAAAATTCCGAGTTCCGAACTCGAAGGCGTTGCGTCGTACTACGCCGAGCCCTACCACGGCCGCCGTACGGCGAACGGCGAAATTTTCGACACCTATAACGGAATGACCGCGGCGCACAAGACGCTTCCGTTCAATACCGTGGTCCGCGTGAAGAACCTGAACAACGGCGAAGAAGTCGATGTGCGTATCAATGATCGTGGACCTTTCATAAAAGGCCGCGTGATCGACCTTTCTCTAATCGCGGCAAAACAGATCGACCTTGTACGCGCAGGTATCGCCCCGGTAAAGCTCCAGGTCCTGAAGGATGGCTCCCCGACGACGAAGCCAGCAGCGCCAGCGCCAGTTCCCGTCGCTCCGTCGCCGCCTGTTCCTGTTTCGCCACCAACCGTACCGGCGCCTGTGGAACCGGATCCCGCACCCGTTCAACCATTGCCGCAACTGGTTGCTGAATCTGTTCCCAGTGATCCGGGCATCCTCCCGACATATGGCGTTCAAGTGGGAGCGTTCCAGACGGAGTCTGCGGCGATCCGGCTTCGTGACGATCTCGCGCTGCGATACATGAACGTTTCGATTCTGTCGATCCTTACCGATCAGACTCTCTATCGCGTTCGAGTCGGAAATGTGATGGATATTTCATCCGCCGAGCAGCTTGCCAGACAGCTCCGCGACGAACACTTCAATACGTTTATCGTGCGGCTCAACTAAGGACTACGGATTTTCAATCACCAGACGAACGGGATGAGGCCCTTCACCTTGGTGCGGTAGGTCTCATACTCCGCGCCGAAGTGTTCGGTCATCGCAGTCTCCTCCAGCCGGGCCTTGTAGCCCCATGCTGCCAGTATCATGATGAATGCGAGGAGTCCGCTCAATTCTCCGTACGCGATGGCGGTTCCGAGCGTTGCCAGCATGAATCCGGAATAGATGGGGTGTCGCACAATGGCATAAGGACCGGTGCGCATGAGTTCGTGACCTTCCTTCACCTGGATCAAGGCGCTCCAATTCCTGCCGAGGTAGAAGCGCGCCCATACGGAAAGCCCAAGACCCGCAACTGTGATTGCCAGGCCGGCAGCAGCGGCACTCGTTGTTTCTGGTAGAAATCGAAATGCGAGCCGATCGATTCCGAAGCCATGGGTGAACAGGAGCCACCAGGCCAGCCAGACAATCCACACGGCAATCCGGGAAGGCCCTTCCGCACTGGATCTCACCGTTTGTTTCGACGTCACTGCCGTGACTGCCCACAGCACGAATATCGAGATCCAGAGTATGTGAATGACCTGATTTATCTGGGCGCGCATTTCCGGGTTCATTGTAGTCTTCTGGAAATTTGGTATAAACAATCGAATGAACGTTACATATCACGGAACACCGAAGAGTTATTGGGAGAGCCTGGATCCGAACGAGCCGTATGTCCCCGCGGACTATTTGAAAGACGGATTCATCCACACCACCGATGGGCCGGAAGCGATCTCAATGACGCTGAACCGCTACTACAAGTCGAATCCCGAGCCGTTCGTGTTGCTGCACATCGACAAGGATTGCGTGACATCGCCTATCCGGTATGACGATCCTGCGGAAATTTTTCCACACATCTACGGACCGTTGAATCGGGATGCGATCCTCGCCGTCGAAGAGATCCGGCGATCCAGCGACGGAACATTCTGTAAACCCATGCTGAAGTGGTAGCGCCAATGCCGGTTGATGTCTCCATCCGGCCGTTTCGAGACGAAGACGTTCCAGCATTGTATGAGTCTGTCCGGGAATCCATGGACGACCTGATTGCCTGGATGCCCTGGTGTCACTCCAACTACTCGATGGCAGAAGCACGTGACTGGGTCGAGAAGCAGATCGCGGCATTCGAAGCACGTGATGAATTCCATTTCGCGATTATTGTCGGAGACGAAGGCCTTGCCGGCGTTTGCGGGCTCAACGGAATCAGTCTGAATAACCGTCTGGCGAATCTCGGCTACTGGGTACGATCGTCCCGAGCGCGACGCGGAATAGCGACGGAGGCGACGCGGCTACTTGCCGACTGGGCTTTCCGGAATACGGACCTCCATCGATTGGAGATCCTCGTGGCGATACGCAATCATGCGAGCCTGAGAGTAGCGGCAAAATCCGGTGCGGTGTGGGAAGGTGTGCTGCGAGGCCGGCTTCAGCTTCGTGGTGAAATGCACGATGCGGCGCTGTTTTCCATCATGCGAAGCGATCGTTAATTGCGCCAGCGATCGTTGTCCTTGCGCTGTTTTTCGTTGTAGTACACATCGAATTTCCGTCTAAGCCGCTGGCGCTGCCATTTCTCGTAACGCCATCGGATGCCGGGGACGATGTTGCCGCCTTTCATATAGATCAATCCAAACAGCATTCCTCCGAGATGCGCGACATTGGCGATTCCGCTGCCGCTGGTGGTGATCGATGAATAGAAAGCCAAACCACCCATGATCATGACGAAGTATTTGGCGCGAATCGGGAAGATGATCATGTAAATGATCCGATTCGGAAACAGCATGCCGAATGCCAGCAGGATGCCGTATATCGCTCCCGAAGCGCCGATCGTCGGTATGTTTGAGGATGGCGACAGCAGAACGGTAAGCAACCCAGCCCCGATGCCACAGACAAAAAAGAAGGTTGTGAATTTACGCGCACCCCAAAAGCGTTCCAGGTCGGAACCAAACATCCACAAGGCAAGCATGTTGAAAAGTATGTGAAGTGCGCCACCGTGCAAAAAGATGTAGGTGACGAGCTGCCAGAGGTAGAAATTGTGAGCCACCAGCAGCGGTGTCAGTCCAAAGGTTCGAGTCAGCGTGCGTGTGCCGGAAATCTCCTCGAAGGTTTGAAGCGCAAACACAATGACGCAGCCGATGATCAGCATGCGGACTGCCTGGCTCCAGCGTGGATATCCGGAATCAGAGGCTATGGATCTTTGGTATCGCGACACTAGGATCCCTTTGGTGGTTGAAGAAAATAGCCCGCGCAGAATAGCGCGACTCCAATGGAAGCCGTTCTCAACAGCGGATCCATTTTGTCTGCCGGTGCACCAAAATACACCAGCATTGCTTCTCCGGTTAGAATAAGGCCGGCCAGTTGAAGGCCCCTTGCGGCGTAATACCGTACCATTCGTTCGATTCTAACACGCGAGGGTATAAGGCATATTGAAGTGAAGATCGTTGTCGTTCAGGCTCTGGAAATTCTCGCGTGCTTTCTGATTGGGGCAATTCCGTTCGCCAAGGTCGCCATGTTGGGGACCGGAATCGACATTACTAAGACGGGATCGAAGAACCCCGGCTTCAATAACGTGCTTCGGGTATGCCGCGAGTTTGGTATCCGCTCCAAGAATGCGCGGGCAGCGCTGGCCCTTGTCGGGGATATCGCCAAAGCGTATGTCGCTCTCGCCATCTTTGCTCCGGGCCAGCCTTCCAACGTTCAGTGGATGATGGGAGTCGCGGCAGTAGCCGGCCATTGCTGGTCTCCGTTCCTGGGTTGGAATGGAGGCAAAGGGGTGGCGACGACCGCCGGGATGTTGTTTTATCTGGTCGACTGGCATTTGATGCTCTGCCTGGTTCTATATCCAACACTTCGATTCTTCGGCCGCCGTATGGGGTGGAAACAGGAAGGGGCCATCTCGTCCATGACCACGATGTTTGTACTTTCGACTCTCGTTTTCATTTACCGGGGAGCCGAGTCCGGAATTTTTGCGTATATCACGCTTGCGATTGTCATCGTGCGGCACCGCTCGAACATCCGGGAGATTTTTTCTAGCGCCTCTTGATCGGCGTCGAAGGAAAAATAATTCGATAGCCGGGCTTCAGCACAAACTTTCCGCCCATGCTTGGCACAGAAGCCTGCCCGCCCTGATAGTCCAGAGAGGGACATTCCACGACGCCTTCGACAGTCTTGCCGTCAATAATGATGCGATAGGTTCCCGAAACGAACTCTGCCGGAGGCCGCAGAAACAAACGCACGTTCATCTGGGCAGAATCGCGTCCGTTGCTGAATCGCGCTTCGGCGGTGACGGTGTCTCCATCCCGCGCACCGTAAAGTGAGTCAAACGTCATGGGGATCGGGACGGGTTTATCGCCATCCGTTCGGTCGAATCGATACTCCGAGTTGGCGCAGCCGGCGAGGAGCATCAGCGCCACGAACACGAGCTGTATTCGTGCGCATCCCTCTCCCGACGGGAGAGGGTGCCGCGAAGCGGCGGGTGAGGGGTACCGCATGTAACGATTCAACACTATTGGTACCCCTCACCCGGCCCTTCGGGCCACCCTCTCCCCTTGGGAGAGGGATACCGCATTGCGGTGAATCGTTTCATCTCTGCGTCCCAAACCCTGTTTTCCCTTTCAGTTCGCCATGATCGCACATAAAATCGCTAACGTTGTATGGGCACAAACGAATTTCAGAAGCCCGCTGCTCCAAAAGCCGCACCAGACGGATCATTGATCGTTCCCGAACCGCCGCCCAGGCCGGGCGCCGATGAAGCCGAGAGTCTTGACGTCTGGGGCTTCCGGGACACGCGGTTCGATATCAACGAGCGGGACCGTGTCATCATTCGCGGTTCGCGATATGAGCTCAGCGGCAAAGAGTTGCCGCGTCTTCTGCCCTGGATCCGCGAAACTCTGAACATTGACCTGGATTCGAAAGACATCCATCAACCGTCGTATCCGACAACCATTCCCCCTTACCAGATCACACCGGAGTTTCGCACTGCCATTGAAGTCTTTCTCTCGCTCACTCAGATCGAATACGGCGGCGAGATCCGAATGCGTCACGGTCATGGACATACTCAGGAAGAGATGTTCGCCATCAAGTACGGGCAACTGGGCCGCATCCCCGATCTGGTCGTATACCCCGAAACGGACCAGCAGGTCGCCAATCTCATCGAGGCCGCGAAAAAACACAGCGTCACCCTGATTCCGTACGGTGGCGGGACCAATGTCACCGACGCGCTGCGATGTCACGCGGAAGAAAAGCGCACCATCGTGTCGGTCGACATGAGCCGGATGAATCGCGTCCTCTGGATCGATAAGAAAAATCAACTGGCGTGCATTCAGGCTGGAGCCGTCGGCCGTCACATCATGGCGGAGTTGAAGAAATACGGCGTGACCATGGGGCATGAGCCCGACAGCGTGGAGTTTTCCACTCTGGGCGGTTGGATCGCGACCAATGCGAGCGGCATGAAAAAGAATCGTTACGGCAACATCGAAGACATCGTCCTGGATGTGACCGTCGCCACTTCTTCCGGCACGCTGGAACGCGCCTCGGCAGCGCCGCGCGAATCTGTCGGGCTGGACCTGCGGAAACTGATGTTTGGATCCGAGGGCACGCTGGGAATTGTCACTTCCGCGGTGGTGAAGATATTCCCGCTTCCGGAAGTGCAGGAATATGGATCCGTACTATTCCCGACTTTTGAAGACGGATTTGAGTTCATGTATGAACTCACCAGCGAATCGGTGCCACCCGCCAGCGTAAGGCTGGTCGACAACCTTCAATTTCAGTTTGGACTGGCACTGAAGCCGGCTTCCGGCGGCCTCCACGTATTGAAAAGTAAACTCGAGCGATTCTTTGTGACGAAGCTCAAAGGTTTCAAGCCGTTGAAGATGGTCGCGTGCACTCTCGTGTTTGAAGGCACCCGCCAGGAAGTGATGCAGCAGCAGAATGAACTGTATCGGATTGCCGCCCGTCACCACGGAATGAGAGCGGGGGCGGATAACGGGCGGCGCGGATATCAGCTGACCTACAGCATCGCGTACATCCGCGATTTCCTGATGAACTACTACATCATCGCGGAATCGTTTGAAACATCCGTTGCGTGGACCGATGCGCTGAAGCTTTGCGAGAACGTGAAGCGGAGGCTGCACGAGGAATATGCCCGGCGCGGCCTTCCGGGAAAGCCGTTTGTGACCTCCCGGATTACGCAGCTGTATCGCACCGGAGTCGCCGTGTACTTCTACTTTGGCTTCTACTACAAGGGAGTCCCCAATCCGCAGAACGTCTATCTCGAGCTGGAAAATATTGCACGCGATGAGATCTTGAATTCGGGCGGCTCCCTCTCGCACCATCACGGCATCGGTAAACTGCGGCGCGAGTTTTTGCCGCGCATCATGTCGCCGGCGGCGCTGGAGTGGAAGAAGGAGCTGAAAAAGAGTCTCGACCCCCGGGACATCTTTGGCGCAGGGAATCAGGATCTGGGTTGTCGATGAGCGACCCCGGCTGGGCTATCGTCACCGGCGCATCGTCCGGAATCGGCAAAGCGCTGGCGTTCGAGTTCGCAAGGGGCGGATTCCATGTTTTCCTCACCGGTCGAAACGAAACGGCTCTGGCGCAAATCGCCCGGGAGTGCGCGAAATCCTTTCACGTCAGTGTAGAGTTTGCTTCGGCAGATCTTTCCCGGCTGGATTCCATCGACACTCTCATTTCTGCGATCACTTCGAAATCTCGCCGCTATGAAGTTCTGGTGAACAACGCCGGATTCGGAATTCATGGAGAGTTTGCTTCCACGGACCTCGATCAGGAGTTGCAGTTGCTTAACGTCCAGCTCGCGGCAGCGCTGAAGCTCACAAAGGCCATACTCCCGTCGATGATCGCAAGGCGAAGCGGGAAGATATTGAACGTGGCATCGGTCTACGGGTTCGCTCCCGTACCGTCTCAGTCTGTTTACAGCGCCTGCAAAGCCTTCCTGCTGTCGTTTTCCAGTTCGCTTCGCAACGAACTTGAAGGCACAGGTGTTACCGTGACGGCATTCTGTCCGGGAATCACGCAGTCGGAATTTCGAGCCCGAGCCGGAATCGCAGTGAAGAACAAGAACTCCGGTATGACGGCGGAGGAAGCGGCACGCATTGCCTACACGGAGACGATGCGAGGCAAAGATATTGTCGTGCCCGGTTTGCCGAATCGACTGTTTGTTCTCGCTTCCCGTCTTCTTCCCAGCGCTTCTTTTGCGAAAGTAGTCAGGCTGATCAATCGCCGGCGCGGCCTGTCGGATGATTCCGTCGGCTAGCCTGTTCCAGCTGATTTTCGTGACGATGAATTCCAAGTACCATCACGATCGCAATGCATCCGAGAGCCAGGAGAAGACCCAGCACGCCCGCACGGAAACTCGACAGACCGGCAGATAGCCCGGGAAAGTCGGTGCCCAGCCGGGAATCATTGCCAGGCAATGAAACGAGAACTCCGTAGAGCGTACTTAGAGTCAGAAACAATCCGGTAAACAACGCCCAATAGCGTGCCCGAGCTCCATTACCGCAGAGTTCAACGAGCAATTCGTACAAAGCTTTCCGCGAATAGAGAACAATCGCGACGGCAAGAGTCATCGCAAGTACTGCGCTGGTGAGAAATCCAACAAATACGCTCATGATTTCCTCCGGAGGATGTCGATCATTGCACGTTCAACATCGGCAAACTGAAACTTGAATCCCGCCTCCGACGTGCGCCGTGGTTCCACGTACTGTCCGGTTAGCAGGATGTCTGCGACTTCGCCCAGCGCCAGCCGAAGCATGGGCGCGGGTACCGGAAAGATCGCCGGCCGATGCAGGGCGCGTCCCAGCGATTTGGCAAGTTCCTTCATAGTTACTGGCTGAGGAGCGGTTCCATTGAACGCACCGCTGGCATTTGGATTTTCCAGTATGAATAGAAACACCGAGACCAGATCCTCGATGTGAATCCACGATACCCACTGCTTGCCGCTGCCGAGCGGGCCACCCAGTCCGAGTTTGAACGGCGGAAGCATTTTTGAAAGCGCGCCTCCGCCCAGACCAAGTACAACTCCGGTCCGTACCACTGCAGTGCGAACGCCTGCGGTACTCGCGGCAGTGGTCGCTGCTTCCCAATCCGAACACAGGCTTGCCAGGAAATCATGGCCATGGGGCGATCCTTCATGGAGCTGGTCGTTGGAATTGGGTCCGTAATAGCCCACTGCAGATGCACTGATGAAGCACGCCGGTTTTCTTTCGGCGGCCAGGGAGGCGAGCTTCATTGTTGGCGCTGTCCGACTCGATCGCAAAACTTCCTTTTGCGCCGTCGACCATCGCTTTGCAAACAGGTTCTCGCCGGCCAGATGAATGATTGCGTCTGCCTCGCGAACGCCCTCTGCGAGGCTTTTGTCCGACCAGTCATAACCGGCCCCGGGCTTCCGGCTGACAGGTAGCACGCGGTGTCCGGCCGTCTCCAGACGTTTTGAAAGACGGGATCCGATAAAACCGGAGGCTCCAGTGAGAAGCACTTTCATGATTTTCTCCTTTTCGCGCTCTTCTTCCTTGCAGTAGCGACAAGATACTTGAGACCGAGGCTGGGCAGCATGCCGCCCTTCAGGAAGGAATCGGCCATGGAATCCACCATACCGACCAGCGATTCGATGGCATTCAGGCGATCGCGGAAGACCTGCGCCTCGGCCGATCGCTCGGCCTCGAGCTTCGGAATCCACTCCCGCAACCTTTCCAGGATGGGATCCCATTCGCGGCGCTTTCGAGCCTGGACGATGTTACGCATGGCCTTCTCAAGATCGGTTTCCGGACGGTAGGACAGCTGGCGCGATCCGGATTCCTTTTCAAGCGTTACAAGGCCCCAGTCGCGGAGTTCGCGGCAGGCCATGCTGACCGCCCCCCGGCTCATCTTCAGACCTTCCATGGTTTCATCGGAGGTTGCACTGTTTTCTCGGGAAATCAGCCATCCATAGACGCGCGCCGCGGCCGGAGAAACTCCCCAGAAGGGGCCCATGCTTCCCCACAACTGTACGAACTCTCTGCGGACGGATTCGGTTTGGTTCATAGGTGCCCCAGAGTACACGTGTGTTATTGAACTTTCAATAAGTATTGAAAATATAGCGAAATTGCCTGTTCATGATTACTCTCTGGCAGTCTGACTCGTCTTGTTGGATTGGACGTAGTGGCCTGAAACGGTGGGCTATGGCCAAACGCGGATCTTGTCCGGCTCGTCAAAAGTTCGGAGCACTACTTTCTTCGGTTCGAGCGTGCCATTCCTGAACTCAAACCACGCCTCCATCCCATCCTTGACGCTGGGTTTGTTGACGTATTCGCCAGGCCAGCATGCCGTTTGGATATAAAGCTGTTCCCAATCAAATTCTGTGCTGTAACAACGATACGCAGGGTCGATCTTCTTGATGGCAGCAGTGATCACGTCGTCCATCTCGAGAAACAACGGGCCGTCTTTCGTCGCCGTCCACACCCACGCTTTGACCATTGGAACGTTGCCGCCATAGTTGTAACTGAATCCCATCACTCCTGGCCGGTATGCCTTGATTTCGGGGAATCCTCCATCCCACTTGAAAATCGGAGCATATTTCCCGTCGGAGCGTTGCCCGAGAATCAGAGCTGCCGAATATGGACGATCGTTCACAATGTACTGAACTTCTCGAATACGGATGCTGCCTAATTTCCCTGCTTCACGCCACCTGGCCGCGAATTTGTTTTTGCGCAGGTCCAGTCGACTTAGTCCGGTTGCGGACGAGAACCCATCGACGGGCTGTTTCAACCAGTCTGGCCGAAGGAACTCTTCGAACTTCCTTGGTGTATCGCCGGGTCTGTAAGTGTCACTCTTACCCTCAATTCGAGTGTGGGTTTCCCAGACCGTGTGCCCTCGTGGCGGAACGGTTTGTATGGCTTGCAGTTTGGAAAAGGCAACAGACAAAAATAGCAGACCTGCCGCTGGCAACAAGCTTGCCGCTGTCCGAGTCCGGGATTTCATGCTGCGAACGATAGTCTACTTTTTCAGGAGGAATCAAATTCATTGCACATTGAGGCGACATGAATTCAGCTCCTGATTTTGGAATTTAGGGGATTGAGGGGTCTGTCCCCATAACTGTGATAAATTGCGTGAAATTCCAGTCCCTGGCCGGGAGGCTTTTCATGAAACGAATTATCGAAGTCTGCGTGATCGCGATTCTGATGTCGGCTCCTGTGTTCGCACAGGGAGGTCCTGGCGTTAAGGAAATCCCGTACGATTCCGTCCCGAACTTTCTGAAGCTGCCGCCCAACATGTATATGGGCGAGGGGATTGGTGTGGCTCGGGACTCGAAGGGACACGTGTATACCTACACGCGCAGCGGCGCCACGCGGCTCTACGAGTTTGATGAGAAGGGAAACTTCATTCGCGAGATCAGCCCGGGAAACTATGGCTTCGAGATGGCTCACGGTGTGCGTGTCGATGCACAGGACAATATCTGGATCGTCGATGAAGGCACCAACATGGTTGTGAAATTCAACCAGGAGGGACGTCCTGTCCTCATGGTGGGACGCCGCCCGGATCCATTCGATGGATTGCCCACTGCAGCGACGTTCTATCAGAACCCGAATCCGCCAATGCCTTACCGATTCGACCGCCCGACGGATGTCGCTTTCGATGCGGCGGGAAATTTCTTTGTTGCGGATGGATATGGGAACTCGCGTGTTGCGAAATACGACAAGGACGGACGTTTTCTGAAGACCACCGGGTCTCGGGGAAATGCGCCGGGTCAGCTGAATACTCCGCATTCCATCCAGACGGATGCGAAAGGCAACGTCTACGTTGCCGATCGCGGGAACAATCGCATTCAGGTTTACGACAACGATTTGAATCTGGTCAAGAGCATCACGGGCATCGGTGCACCGTGGGCGGTGTGCATCACGCCCGGACCGCATCAGTATTTGTATAGCTCCAACTCGAGTCCGGAGAGCAACAACTCTACACAGATGGCGACCAGCGGCGAGATCTACAAGATGGAGCTGGATGGGACCATTCTTGGAAAATTTGGCAAGGGCGGCAAGCTTCTCAGTGAGTTCAGCACCACGCACGCCATGGATTGCCGAATCGAAAATGAGCTGCTCATCAGCGAAATTACAAGCTGGAGGGTTCAGAAGATCATTCTCAAACCGGTTGCCTCCGCGGCGACGAAGTAGGAGCTGACAATGAAGCATCCAGTATTCGTCGTTACTGCAGTCGTAGCGTTCCTTGCTGTTTCCGGGACATTGTTTCTGGCGCAGACGACGATTCCATCAATCCCATACGATTCCGTGGATTTTCTCAAACCTCCGGCCAACATGCCGATCGGGGAAGTTGCTGGCGTCGCCACAAATTCGACCGGCCACCTGTTTGTCTACATGAGAACGGGACCATTCAACATTACAGTGGGAACGTCTCGGACTTTCCCTCACGGTTCATCTCGATTGCTGGAGTTTGATCAGAACGGCAAGTTTGTGCGTGAGATCGGACGCGATATTTACGCGTTCGCCTATGCCCAGTCGGTGCGCATCGATCCACAGAACAATATCTGGGTTGTGGACCAGTACTCCAACATGGCGGTGAAGTTCGATCCGGAAGGACGCGTACTGCTGACGTTTGGCCGGAGACCGGAAACATCGCGTGTTCCAAACGTGACGCTGGCTGCGCCAGCTGCTGCGGCACCAACAGGTGCACCGGCGTTGCCAGGCGGTCAAGCGGGAGCGCCTGCACGCGGCGGCGGTGGAGCCCCACCCGCTGCTGCTGGAGGTCCGCCCCGGGGTGGCGGAGGAGGTGCAGCGGCAGGCACTCCGGGCGACAGTTTCAATCGGCCGACCGATATCGCCTGGGATGCGGCAGGAAATATCTTTGTCGCCGACGGATTCGGTAATTCGCGAATTCTGAAGATGGACAAGAACGGAAAGTTCGTGAAGACAATTGGAGGGCGCGGGAACGGCCCCGGCCAATTCAACATGCTGGCTTCGATTGCCGTGGACGCGAAAGGGAATCTGTACGTCGCCGACAAGGGCAACAACCGGATTCAGGTTCTCGACAACGACGGAAATCCCAAAGCTCAGTACCAGAACATAGGGTCTCCTTCCGCCATCTGCATTTCTCCGGGCGGTCACCAGTACCTGTACAGTTCAAATTCGAATGATCCCGATGATCTGGAGCGCGGTGAAATTTACAAGATGGAGTTGGACGGCACCATCCTTGGTAAATTCGGCAGGGCCGGGCATCTCGTGAAAGAGTTCGGTTCTGTAAACTCGATTGATTGCCGGACTGAAAATGTCTTGTACGTCGGTGAACTGATCAACTGGCGCGTGCAGAAAGTGACGCTTCGGACGAAATAAATCGATCCCCCTCCTGGCGAGCCGGGGAGGTCGACAAGTTCTGGAATTTGACCTACCACCCCGGCCTTCGGCCACCCCTCCTGTGCCAGGAGGGGATTCGGAGTGCGGCTCTAATTTCCGTTCAAGCTGGTAAGATCTCGCATGGAGGTGCAATACCCGTTGCGAGTCGATTCCGGACACAACTTCCAGTTCCATATTCATCGTGGATAGTTCGAGCTCCAGGCTTGGGTTCGCGTTTCGCGCCCTGAGGCACCGAAACTACAGACTATTTTTTGGAGGCCAGAGCCTCTCTCTCATCGGCACCTGGATGACTCAGGTGGCATCGAGCTGGCTGGTCTATCGCCTGACCAATTCCGCGCTTCTGCTTGGCCTGGTCACTTTCTCCGGGCAAGTTCCCGCCCTGATATTGACCCCGTTTGCCGGGGTGTGGGTGGACCGGTGGGACCGCCGAACCGTACTCAAAGTAACCCAGGTACTGGCCATGCTCGAATCCCTTGCACTTGCGGTTCTTGTCCTCAGTGGAAGCGTGAACATCTGGCACATCCTTGGACTGACAATGTTTCAAGGTGTCGTGAATGCGTTCGACATTCCCGCCCGTCAGACTTTCGTGGTTGAAATGATCGAAGACCGTGCCGACCTGCCAAACGCCATCGCACTGAACTCATCGATGATGAACGGCGCGCGGCTCATCGGACCTTCGATCGCGGGTGGGGTCATCGCGGTTGCCGGTGAAGGATACTGCTTTCTCATCGATGGGATCAGCTACATTGCCGTCATCGCGTCACTCATGCTCATGAAAACGAAACCGGGCATACCGCGAATTCACGAAAATCTTTTTCATGAGCTGAAGGCAGGATGGCGCTATGTGATGGGTTACGATCCGATTCGTTCCATACTCGCGTTGATCGCGTTCATCAGTCTTGTCGGCCTGCCTTACACCGTGCTTCTGCCGGTATTTGCCAGCGCGATCCTGCACGGAGGGCCGCACACCTTTGGATTCCTGACGGGCGCGACAGGATTGGGCGCGTTCATCAGTGCCATTGCTCTGGCAATGCGGAAATCCATAGTAGGTCTGGGAAAGCGCATGGCGATTACCTCGCTGACGTTTGGGGCAGCGCTGATTGCATTTGCGTTCTCCCATTCCTTCTGGCTTTCGATGGTCCTGATGCTTCTGGTCGGCTTCTCCATGATGCAGGTGGTCGCGTCGGGGAACACGATCCTCCAAACCATTGTCGATGAGGACAAGCGCGGGAGAGTGATGAGCTTTTACACCCTTGCTTTTATCGGGGCTGCGCCAATCGGAAGTCTCTTCGCTGGAGCGCTTGCGAATCGAATCGGAGCGCCACCAACCGTCATTGTCTGCGGTCTTTCCTGCATTATCGCTTCGCTCTGGTTCTTCAGTCGTCTTGAGAACATCCGCAGGATTGTCCGTCCCCTGTATATCGAACGCGGCATTCTCCCGTAACTCACTCTTTCGGGGGATCAAAGATCGTTCCATGAAGGGATGCGCTCCCTAAGGCCACATCGCTATCCTGATTCCGGCAAACTTTATCAGGAGCATTCCGCCATGACACTTCGCAGGCTTTACCAGATCGACGGATGGTTAATGATTGCGATCGGCGCCGTCTTCTTTCGCTATGTGAATAACGTTGCATGGCGGTTTGGAATCGATACGTCCGGACCGTTCGACGCAAAGGTCGATATGTGGAGAGCGGTTTCATTTGGAGGCGCATTCGGTGCAGCTCTGATTGCCCTGGGATTGGCAGCTCTGGCCATCGCGAAATCGAAAGACGTGGCGTTTCACCGCTCGGCGGGTTGGTACTTCCTCGCAGGGCATGCCGCACTGGCATTCATCTTCTACGCCAAACAGGTGGCGTTATGGCGAACGACAGCGGGCTTTGCCCTGATGGACGTCATGACGGTAATGTTCGCAGCGTTTCTATATACGCTGGTGGCGAGCCCCGGCCTATCCGGAGCCAGACGATTCCGAGGTACGAAAAGGGAAGAGCAGATTCGAGAAGTGGCGGGGCAGGAAGAACGGAATCGTCTTGCACAGGATTTGCACGATTCCGTCAAGCAGCAGATCTATTCCATTCATACCAATCTCGCAACGGCCCAGGCGCGCTGGGACAAGGACAGCAGTGGGGCGCGAGAGGCTGTCGATCACGCGCGAACGTCGGCGCGTGATGCCATGGCGGAGATGATTGCGATGCTGGATCGGCTGCGTCAGGATCCGACCGAGAGCGTGGGGCTTGTTGAAGCCCTTCGACGCCAGACGGAGGCACTTGGTTTCCAGAGCGGCGCCGAGGTAACGACCCGCCTGGGTGCACTTCCGGAGGGCGATTGCCTGAAGCCCGGGGCATTGGCCGCCCTGTTCCGTATCGCCCAGGAAGCTCTGGCAAACATTGCAAAGCACGCGCGCGCCAAAC
>Ga0184628_10000036_pt1 | contig 63021 bp, 57 predicted proteins | sample PLM4_5_b1_FD_133149 | JGI IMG/M metagenome (GOLD analysis project Ga0184628, IMG submission 133149) | Groundwater sediment microbial communities from an aquifer in East River, Colorado, USA - PLM4_5_b1 | ecosystem: Environmental > Terrestrial > Soil > Riparian zone | place: USA: East River...
ATTGGCCTGCAATCCGTAGGCAAAACTACCATATTTAATGTTCTTTCCCGAGGAAAAGGTGCAGCCGGTCCCGCCGCAGGTCGCCGCCAGGAAGCCAATGTCGGAGTGGTAAAGGTCCCCGATGCGCGTCTCGACTTCCTTGCATCCATCTTTAGTCCAGAAAAGACCACTTACGCCACCGTGGAGTTCGTGGATGTCCCGGCACTGACACGAGGACGAGGCCAGGACATCGTCCTTGCTCCACTCCGGACAGTCGACCTGCTGATTCACGTGGTCCGCGCGTTTACAGACGAATCCGTTCCGCATCCCGAAGGCTCGGTGAATCCGGAACGCGACAAGCGCGACCTGGATTTTGAACTGATTCTTGCAGACATTGCATCCATCGAAAAGCGAATGGAACGGCTCGAAAAGGATTTGAAAAAACAGAAGACACCGGCACTGCTGAAGGAACAGGCGTTTCTGCTTCGCGCCAAACCGTGGCTGGAATCCGAAAAGCCTCTCCGCGATCTGGCGATGGACGACGAAGAAAAGAAGTTGGTGAAGGGTTTCGCCTTTGTTTCGGAGAAGCCAATGCTGTACGTCGAGAACATCGGCGAAGACCAGCTGGATCGATTGAAGCAGGCAGGCACGCCTGCCGCGGTTCGGGGCATGACGGAAACCACAATCATCTGTGGAAAGCTCGAAGCGGAAATGGCGGAGCTGCCGCCGGATGAACTCAAGAGCTTTCTCGCGGACTATGGACTGACGGAGTCCGGATCAGAGCGATTGATCCGCACGACCTATCACCTGCTCGGGCTCATTGCATTCTTCACCGTCGGCGAAGAGGAATGTCGCGCGTGGACGATTACCCAGGGAACGAATGCGCAGAATGCCGCCGGTGTCATCCACACCGATCTGCGGGACCATTTCATTCGTGCTGAAGTCTGTCATTACGAGGATTTCGTAAAGTACAAAGGATATCCGGCGCTGCGCGAAAAGGGTTTGTTGCGGCTGGAAGGCAAGGAATACACCGTACTGGACGGCGACATCATGGAGATTCGGCACAGCGGCTAGGTTCGGAACTCGAAAATGACCACCCTCCTATACTCCCTCCTCTACGCAGCCGCCGCAGCCGGAGCCAATATTCTTGGCAGCGTCATCGTCACCAGCCAGAAGTGGGCCAAGAAATCTCTCCGTTATTTCATGGCAGTCGGTTCCGGCTTCATGATGGGAACCATTTTTCTCGAAATGATTCCCGAGAGTGTGAGACTGCAGAGTGAAGAGCCAACAACGCTCTCATGGCCTGCGCTTCTCCTGATCGGCTACCTGATCGTGCATTTCTTCGAGCATACCTTTACCGCGCATATGCATTTTGGCGAAGAAACGCATCATGACGAAATGAGTCCTCGCATCGGTTTTTCAGCGCTGATTGGAATGCTCGTACACACCTTCTTCGATGGCGTGACCATCGGTGCGGGGTTCATGATCAGCAGACATGCCGGCATCCTGCTTTTTCTGGCCGTGTTCCTGCACAAGATCGTCGACGGTTTCACGATTGCGTCCATCGTGGTGAGCTCCGGATATTCGGCAGCGCGCGCGATGGGAGCGAGCGTGTTGCTCGCCGTTGCGACATTGATTGGCGTCGTTGCCGTGCACGCGGCCGGTAGCGCGAACTATGCGCTTCCGATTACGGCGGGCTGCACGCTATATGTCGCGGCAACCGATCTGATGCCGGAAGTGAATCATGAGACGGGCGTGAAAATGGCGGTTCTGGTTTTTGCGGGAATGGGATTGTTTCTGCTGGTCAGCAAAATCGCCCCCGGTTGAGTCAGGAACCGGGGGCGATGACAGGGTGGTTATTCTTCGCTATTCTTCGCTATTCTTCATCATCGGACTTGGACATTCCAGCGGAGACCGGGCGGGAGTTGGAGAGCTCACGTTCTGCCTGTTCCTGGCAGGTGATGCACATCGTGGCCCACGGCACCGCGCTCAGTCTCTTGTCGTTGATGTCTTCTCCGCAACGAATACATTCTCCGAACTCGCCGCGATCCATCCGTTTCAAGGCTTCCTGAATGGACTTCAAACGCTGAAAATCGCTCTCATGAAGGTTGTAGAGCAATTCCTTGTTATGGCTGATCGTCGCGAGATCGCCTTCGTCTTCAGTGTTCTCCAGCGTAATTTCCTCTTCGGCCAGCCGATTTCGATTTATGGAACGAATCAGTTTTTGATTCTCCTCGGTCAGTCGCTGTCGGAACTTCTGCAGTTTTTTCTCGTCCATTTTGAAAACCTCACCTCACGTGTCTTTGACGGACAATTCTGGAAATGTAATGCAGTGTCCAGAAGTTCCTTCAAAGTTAATATCCCAAACTCCGAGGGCGCGAGATTATAACATCCCGCCAGCAACTTTCGCTGCTGTATGATCAGCTGACTGTATGAACTGGAGGAAATTTGTCAATGGATGAAGCTGTATCAATTACCTGTATCCCCAACGGACCACTGAGAGTTACTGGAAATTTCGTGGTCAAGGATTCACAGGGTAAAGATTTCGACGTCGCGGGACGCACCACCATCTCTCTCTGCCGCTGCGGCCAATCGCAGAACAAGCCCTTCTGTGACGGAAGCCACGCACGCACCGGATTCCAATCCGTCATCGAAGCCCGCGTCCTGCCTCCGCCTGCGCCAAAGCCATAGCAGGAACGGGGAATTCATCAATGTTCAATTCTCATCCGATGAGAATTGAGAATTGAACATTGATCAGATCCTCTCTTACCCTGCTATCCGTGGGCACCGACCATGCATTTACGTTCAGTGATGTGATACTCAAACTCCGAGCGGTACTTGTTGATCATCGCTTCGACCGGCATGGCGCAGGCGTCGCTTAGAACGCAGATCGTCACGCCTTTCATGTTCGAGCACATGTCGAGGATCATTTTCAGGTCCGACATCTTGCCCTTCCCGTGCTCCATCCTGTGCAAAACCTGTTCCATCCACCAGGTTCCTTCGCGACATTGAGTGCATTGACCGCAGGTTTCTTCGGCGTAAAACCGAGCGGTCCTCCATGCCAGTTTGACGATACAGGCGGTCTCGTCGATGACCATGCAACCGGCGGATCCCAGCAGAGTGCCCTTGGCGGCGAGTGAATCGAAGTCCATGCGAACGTCGATCTCATCCGCGGTCAGGATTGGAACAGATGAACCTCCCGGAATCACACCTTTCAACCGATGTCCGGTGCGAACACCGCCGCAGACATCGTTGATCAGTTCGGGCAGTGGAATGCCCAGCTCGCGCTCGACTACCGCCGGCTTGTTCACATGTCCGCTGACGCAATAAAGTTTCGGTCCGGAATTCTTCTCGTTCGAACCCAGGCTCTTGAACCAATCCACGCCGCGATTGAAGATATGCGGCAGATTCGCAAGCGTCTCGACGTTGTTCACAACCGTCGGGCAGGCGTATAAACCGGAAACCGCCGGGAATGGAGGTTTCTGACGGGGGTGTCCGCGCTTCCCTTCCAGTGATTCCAGCAGGCCTGTTTCCTCACCGCAGATATATGCCCCGGCTCCGGAATGCAAAACGATGTCGAGATCAAAGCTCGACCCGAAAATCTTTTGCCCCAGGTATCCTTTGGCCCGCGCTTCGGCGAGAGCCTGTTCGACGACCCTGTAGCCCAGCGTGAATTCCCCGCGAATGTAGATGAACGCCAGATGGCACTCCACGGCATAGGCCGCGATGATCATGCCTTCAATCAGCTGGTGAGGATCGCGCTCGAGAATCACTCGATCCTTGCACGTTCCCGGCTCGCTTTCGTCGGCGTTACAGCAGAGGTAGATGGGTTTGCCCGTTGTCTTGGGAACGAAACTCCATTTCAATCCGGTTGGGAATCCTGCACCTCCGCGGCCGCGCAGTCCGGTAGCTTTCGTGGTCTCGATGACTTCGGCCGGCGTAAGTTCCTTTAGAACCTTGCGTGCAGCCTGATAACCGCCGAGTTCGGCGTAGTGATCGATCTCTTTGGTCTTCGGGTCATGGACGTTCTTAAAGAGGACGAGCTCGTAAGACATAAGCGGGATATTTTAGCAGAGAAACAAAACCAGAAGAGATTAGGAGAAGGAAAGACAGTGTCTCAGCTTGAAATCGAGCTTGCGGGTTAATTTGGCAATGTGCAAACCGATTCCCCTCCTGGCACAGGAGGGGTGGCCGAAGGCCGGGGTGGTAGGTCAATTACCAGACTAAATCTCTTTTTGAACTTTTCTACCTCCTATTTCAAACTGAGACATTACCGATCACGGGACTGAGTTGTCGCAGGGCGAGACGCCCGATTCTGAGGACGTCAGATTGTCGAGAGCGATTCGAAAAGACGGAAGAAGTCCGAGGCGCAATCGTGCAATCTCATTCACGCGCTTTTTCCGGTCAGGACGATTCATCAATTCCTTCAGCGGGATGACCTTTACGGCGTTCTGCCGCCCCTTGCGACAGACCACCTGCAATTTGGACTCGGCGAGGTTGAGCTGAATCCAATCCCCGGTTCGAATTGCGGCAATGGGCCCGCCGTCGAACGCTTCGGGAATAACGTGGGCGATGGAAATGCCCTCGTGGGACCACGACACGCGTCCATCGGTCAACACGACTCCCTGGGGGATCTGCAGTTCGGGCATACCGGCAGCATGTGGCCCGACGCCGGCGACGACGACCATGATGCGCATCAACTGACGTTCAACCAGAAACTCCCAAAGATGTCCTTTGCTCCAGTGCGCCATCTCCGCTTCGCTCTCGGATGCTCCGGAGGCACCGGTTCCCCAGTTCAGTCTCCAGGTGTCGTAGAGATCCTCGCGGCTGATCTTTCGATTCAAACGTTCGAAAATACCGTTACGCCCATTCAGATCCGCCTGAAGGTCTCTTATGCCCAGGTAAGCAACGGCGAGATAAATCTTCTGATCGAACTGTTGCAAAGAATGGACGCCATCCCGTCCCGGCACTGGAAGTCGAACGACCGCGCCCGTGCAGACGTTGCCCTGGATCCCCGACAATCCGCAGGATTTCGAAAACGGCGTCATCGTGGAGTGCAGGAAAATCCCGTTCGCCGATCGGGCTTCGGTGATGCGCTGCGCCCATGATCCTTCCAAAGTAATGGTGCGGTCCTCGATCAGGCGCTTTTCCGACAGTGTTCTCATGACCGTGTCGATTCCGGAGTTGCCTCCATTCTCAGCCTCCACCGACATCGCGTAGATGGAATTTCCCGGCTTTTCCTCAATCGAAAGTATCTGTGGAACGACCCGGGCGCGGCGGATCACGTCGGACGCGGTCATCTTCTTGCCAACCGCATCGGCGAGATATGCCAGATGAAGTATCCATGCGGGATGGCCACCGGTCGCACTCCAGACCGATGATGCATTTGAAAGATTGGTACGAACCAGATTGGAGACGCTGACTCGCCGCTCACGCTTCCGCACTGCGGAAACCAGACGCTTGATTGGTTCGGAAAGCTGCTGGTCGGTGACGGGCTTGTTTGCGATATCGCAGTGCCGGGGCACAAGTCCCAGGGAGGCGACGATCAGTCGATGTGCTGCGGATGCTCCCGACGAGGAACAGCTGGCTCCGGGATTTGCGGCGCAGCGGGCCATGGCATGCTCCAGATCGTCCTTTTCGCTTTCCTGAATCATGCGATGGTGAAAGCACCGGTCGAGTATGGACTTGATTCCGGCATACACGGCGGGCTTCATCGGTCGATGCAACAGGTCATCCAGTTCTTTTCTGTCGGCTTCCGCCATGCGATTCAACAGCGGCTCGAATCGAGTTCGATCGGCTTCGGAAGGGAGCACATCGCGGCCGATCAGCGACGGCAGAATCATGGCAAATATCGGGCGACCCTTTCGCCGCTGGCGCGCAAAATCCGCCTCCACCAGGCCGCGCAAGTTGCCGACCAGCATCTTGTCGCAGGCGCCGATGACGATGGCAGCGTCATAGCCGTTGGCTTCCATCTGGGCGGCCAGCATCGCAGAGCAGAAGTTGCGCGACAACAAACCATACGATGCCGTGTCCGTTCCATGGGAGAGCTCTTCACACGGAATGCTTTGCGCCACTTCAAACGGCAGAGCATCGCTCAGCCAGATGAAGCGGATCACTCGCCGAATCGTTTCCTTCATTCCGAGGTTCGGAGGATGGTCGTCTCCACCGTGCACAACGGCAACCCGCGGCTGGCCGTTCATGAAATGATCGAGAATAAAATCGCGATTTGGAGCAATGCCGGCGCTTCGAAGCGCCTCCTCCACCAGCGGGACGATCATCGTCACAGGCTGCGCCCGGCTGATCAAAGGATCTTTGAATTTGCTCGAGTGCATTTTCATCAGTTGTTCCGGAGATTGGGTCGAGTGCGGGAGTTATACAACTAAGTGGCAGGCGGGTTCAATCAGAGATCCTTTTCCAAAGGCGCCTCCCCGCCATTTGAATCTTCTTGTTCTCCATTAAAGACAGCAGCGGTTTCGCCAATCGAGCGTTGTTCTCCCACTCCAGAAGGTCCATCCGGCTTGAAACCTTCGACGCCTGCCCCTTAAGGTCGTAATAGGTCGTGGAATAAAGCCCGCACAGCTCCCGGATGTAGTCGAACGACTTCCGATGGATGGCGCAGGGTCCAAGCTTGCGGATTGCCGACTGATGAACCGGAGTCGCATATCCTTTGTGATCTGCAAAACCGTACCCCGGATAAAGCGAGTCCATTTCCGTCATCAACCGGTCTCGATAAACCTTTGCGACAATGGACGCCGCCGCGATGGAAAAATTGATTCCGTCTCCCTTGTCGAAGCTGTTCTGCGGAACAGGAATATCAGGGATTGTCCTGCTGTCGACGAGCACGTGCTGGGGTGCCGCGGTCAGTCCGGAAACTGCCAGCTGCATCGCGCGAAGACCTGCATGGTACACATTGATCCGGTCGATCTCCTCGATATCCACGACACCGATAGCAATCCCGGAAGCCTTTTGGCGTATCTCGATATCCAGACGTTCCCGTGTCGGCGCATCCAGCAGTTTCGAATCGTGAACGCCTTCAATCATCGTGTGAGGAGGGAACACCACGGCCGCCGCAACCACGGGTCCGGCCAGCGGGCCGATACCGACTTCATCGACGCCTGCAATGCGAGTAATACCGGCTTTCCACAGCACGCGTTCGAAATGAAGCATCGCTTCGATGCGCCGGCCTTCGACATTTTGTTCTTCTGTGCGCCGCCTGAGAACCTGATACAGCTTACGGGCGCCTGGCCTCGGGTCGCGCTGCAGACGCCGTAGAAGATGCGGCGGTACGATGGCACCAGGCTGGGAGTATTGCTCCTGAATGGTTGTGAGTGAAAATTCGTGAGTGTCTCGCGGCATGTCGTATATTCAGTCGGGCCTTCAAGGATTATGGGTTCGAATCGCGCCGCGAAGCCGGTGAAACTTTTCATTGCTGTTCTGAATATGGAGAACAGGCGTCTCGAAGAACGTCTGGAAGAAAAACTGATTTCTGAATTTGGCCCAACGGATCATCGCCTGAGTTTAATCTCATCGGACAATACGATCCAGAGTGTGTTTCTTTCCTTCGATCGCCTGGACGGCGAGGAAAATTTTTCGAAGTTCCGGAAGCTCTGCAAATCCATCGAAGAAGAATTTTCTGCGCAGCTGGATGCAGGATTTCTGGATAACCGCCGCGCTGCAGTTGGAACCACAGACGCCGATCTGTTTCAATTCAAGGACGGCGGTATTCAGTTCCTTCCACGAACCCATTCCGTATACAGGTCCGGCAAGGCTCAGGAGTTTTTTCTCATGATGCGGAAGTCCTTTCGTGCCCAGCTGCGATCTCTGTGTCTTCTCCGAAGGTAGGGCAGATTTCCCCGAAAAATATTTCAGCGGAACGTACTTTTCGTCCTCTTGCGACGCCCTAACCAAAGTGAATCAGGAGGGAAAATGAGGAATCGAAGAACAGAAAGCATCATCTGGATAGCATTATCGTTAACCGTTTGCCTCGCACCTTTACGCGCACAGGACACGAAACAGGTTCAAGCTGCCGGCCAGGCTACCAGCAGCGTTTCGGCGGAACTCGTAAAAGGCAAGCTGAGTCCATCCTCCAGCAAGCCCGGCGATAAGGTTGATTTGCGCCTGAAGGACGATTTCCGATCGAACGGCGCGGTCCTCCTTAAGAAAGGAACAACGATTACCGGCGTGGTGCGGAATGTAAAGCAAATGGACTCCAAGTCAAAGTCTGCCGCTCAATCGATGATCGAGGTCGAATGGCTCGCTCCGGCCGCATCGGGTGCGGCAAATCAAAAACTGAATATCGCATTGCAATCGCTGTCCTATACAAATCCGCTCTTTGCGCAGCAGCAGAATGAAGAATCGACTTTCGGTGGCCCTGGTGTGGCCGCACCACGGGTGGCACAGCAATCCGGTGGGGGAGGTTCTTCCCGAAGTGGAGGCCTGCTCGGAGGAATTGGAGGTACCACGTCTTCGACGACCTCTACCGTTTCTTCTGTTGGCGGCAGCAGTAGCAGCGCAATCGGAGGCGTGGGCGCGGTTGGCACCGGTGTTACGGGAACCGCGTCTGGCGCTTCATCGACTGTAGGTGCCGCGACTGTGGGTGCCGCAGGTGCGTCCGGCACCGGTAAGGTGACATCGCTTCCTCCTGCGGATGCAGGAATGACTTCCGCACTTCAAAGTAACCTTGGCGCTTCCGGCGGCCAGTGGTTTTCCACCGGGCATGGACAAATTATTTCCGCGGGCGGAACGCGAGACAACGTGGAGTTATTTTCGCGTCTTTCCAACGACACCGTGATCGCTTCGCCAGGCAGAAACTTCGAGGTGTCGTCCGGGGCTCAGATGCAATTGATGATGGGAGTCAGCGGACGCTAATTCAGGAAATTTTCACACCAGCTGACAGCCTCAAAACAGGCATTTGCGACTTTCTGGGGCTCAATACCCAGTCGATCCAACGTGTCCCAGTCGGCTCTCTCGAACGCAAGGACTGCAGAAAGTATGCGGCCGAGAGAGCCTTCTCCATGCAGCAGGGCCTCCCGAATGTCGTCTGAAAGCGGTAGATGTTCCAAAGCGTTTTGCATGGAACAGTTCAGAAAAGCATCCAGCGTGGAAAACAAACCGGTCGTGAAATAGCTGCCGAGGTCGTGCTCCGGTCCCGCACCCAGCAGTTCGCACATTCGCGCGCGAATGACACTGGTCTTGATCAGTTCGCGGGGCTTGTCGTCGATGCTGAACAACAGGACGAGACTGGAAAGCGTGCGGATGTGGTCGAGCCCAACCATCCTCACGGCTTGCTTGATGGACTCGATCTTTCTCGGCAGCGCGATGGCGGCCGAATTGATGTAGCGCATGATGCGGTAGCTCAGAGACGGATCCTCTCCAATCAGTGCTTCCACTTCCCGAATTGTGACGTCCGGCTTATGCAGTTTTCCGAGAAGCCTGCAAATCGTCAATCGATTCGCCGGCATCGTCGTCGCCGAAATGATTTTGGGTTTGCAGAAGAAGAAGCCCTGGAAATATTCGAATCCCTGCGCCAGGCAGAATTCGAACTCTTCCTGTGACTCCACCTTCTCCGCCAACAGCTTCGCGGGCAGAGCGCGCATGGCAGGCATTTCGCGAATCAATCGGTCCCGATCCACCGCTCGCAGGTCCACCTTGATAAAGGAACAGAACGGAACAAAAGGCATCAGCTGTTCCTGAAAATTGAAATCGTCGATCGCGAATTGAAAGCCCCTGGCTTTCAGGGCGGCCAACGCGCTCAGGAACTCCGGGTCGGGAACGGAATCTTCGAGTATTTCCAGAACGACACGGGCCCGCGGTAGCAGTTCGCTGTTCATGCCCATCATGAAATCGCGAGTGAAATTGATAAACGCTTTCGCTGGACCGACAAGGCGGTCCAATCCAATTTCCACAACGAAGTTGAAGATCACGCGAGACGTTGCTTCATCGGCGTTTCCGAACACACATTGTTCGGTTCCCAGGTCCCGGAACAACAACTCGTAGCCCATGGTGCGCTGCTGTCGATCGCAGATCGGCTGGCGCGCGACAATGGCACGGTAGATGTTGGCCGGCAGAGTTGGAGTGGAATTAGACACTGATCAGGCTTTTCGGCCGGACAATACACAACCTTTAGATGAAACGGCAGTTACCGTATGAATCTTTGGTGCTATTTCTCCGCGAAAGACATGAGTGGTCGTGTCGTTTCAGGCACTTAGAACAGCGCCGCCGGCTTCCGGGGGCGAAGGCGGAGGAAACAAAGCCGCGTGCAGGGCTGGATAACGTTCTGCAAAGAAGTGGATGGAATAGGCCGGGAAGAAGACGATTGCGGGTACGGAAATCAATGCCGCAATGAGAATGATTGCGACCAGAATGATTCCGCCCACAACGATCGCGATCGCTATGGTGAGAGGATTCCAGGTCAGCCCCGCAGCCCGTCCTGCCAGAACTGTAATGGCGCCGACCCCTCCAACCGGAATCAGTAAGACCAGAAGTACAATGACACTCGCGATGCCGAGAATGATGGCTGCTGAAAACGCCAGAACGATTTTCATCCCGACATATCCAGCGTAGCCTCCCTTTTCAAGCTTCATCATTGTCCACAACCGACGCCAGCCCTCTCCCACGGAGACGTTGTCGAACACCATCTGTGGGACAACGAAATCCTTCACCAGGACAGCCACTAGTCCAGTCACGATAATGGACACAAGGAAGGTGAGGACCAGAACGATGCCGCCCAGCACCAGTGGCAGGACATGGTCGCGCGGACTCGAAAACCATCCCATGGCGAATGCGAAGCCAATTGGAAAAGCAAACAGGAGGGCTATTCCGATGAGAACGCACAGAGCAAACAGGATCTGCCAAACAAAGTATCGGAATGCGACATCTCCACGCCGGCGCCAGAACTCGCGAATACGGCATTCCCCTGCGAGCACGCTGTCAAACAGAACGAAGCGCATTCGGCTGCTGATGTAAATGAGCACGATGACGAAAACCAAAGCAACCAGAGCGATCAGGCCAATCATTACGACGAACAGGATTCCCCCACCGAATGGAAGGTTGTTGCCCTGAAGGATCGGGCCCGGAGAAGCAGATGGGCCGGATGGAAACTGACCGCCGATTCCACCGTTGCCTCCCATTTCCCCGGCAAGAAGTCCCACTACCGCAAGCCTGAACCATTGGCTGAACCGAAAAGGCTGGAAGAGTTGGCGTTTCATTCTCTCAAAAGCAGGGCTGATGACGTTGACTGCGGAAAGCGGCATGCGGAACGGTACTGCGGGTTCGAGTTGCGGTCAATTTGAATTCAGGAGCCGGCCTTCTCGCTCAGCGTGTAGACCGTCACGGGTTCGCGGATACCGCGAATGTCGGCATGTCTTTCCGAATGAAATTGGAGGCGCGGATCGCCCATTGCCGCATCGCGTACGGCTTTCGAAACGACGATGGATGTCGCCTTTGCCTGACCGCAGAGGCGTGCTGCCAGGTTGACCGTTGTACCGATGGCGGAATAGTCCAGATGGTCCGTTGTCCCGATGTTCCCGATCACGACGCGTCCCGTATGGATTCCAATTCCCGATTGCCACAAGTGCTGCGAATCTTCCGGAATGACGCGATGGGAACTTTCCGTAATTCGAAGCGCGCACAGGCAGCTTTGCAGCACCATTTCCGGACCATCAAAGATGGCCATCACGCCATCGCCGCCAAACTTGTCCACATAGCCGCCGAATTCATGAATGAGCTTCACCTGATGACCCAGCAGCCGGCTTACCAGGTCGAACAGCTTTACCGGATCCATTTCCTCCGACATCGCGGTGAAGCCGCGCAGGTCCGTGAAGAGAATCGCCAGGTCCCGCTCCTCCGGAGGCGGCAGAACTCCGGTTTGCGACGTGGCCGAAACCACTTCCAGGGTGCGGCGCGACAAATAGCTGATCATCGTCAGCCGGGTTCGCTCCAGCTGCTCAAAGTACTCGGTGCGCTGAATGTGTTCCTTCAGACGTGTTCGCAGAACTTCGAAGTCCGTCGAATCGCCGCCAAGGACATCCGTGCATCCGGACTCAAATGCGGCAACTGTTCGATTGTGAGTGCCGTTTCTGGATACGAGAATGACGGGAGTAAATTTGTAGGGCTCGGTATTTCGAATGTCCCGGCAGATATCGATTCCATTCCTGCCGGCCATATCCATATGGATGAGAAACGTATCCACGGAATGCGAACGCGCCATTTCCATCGCACATGCGGCGGACTCGGCTTCGAGGATCTGATAGCCGTCGATGCAGAGCGATTCGACCGCCATTCGGCGGGCAATCGCATCGTCATCAACAACCAATATGCAGCGGTTCTTCAGATTACCCCCAGTAGTCTGACGTTTCGACCCAACTGTAACAGGAGTGACGTGGAATTTCGCAAGGGTGCCCGGATTGGCGATTGCACCATGTTCAAATCCTGCTACGATGAGGCGCGATGCGACAAACACAGGAAATATCTCGATGAAATTCGCAATGCTTAGAAGCCTGGCTGCAGTCACACTGCTGAGCCTGCTTGCCGCTGGCTGCGGCGATTCCGCAAAGCAGGACGATGCCGGTAAAGACGGCGCTCAGAACCTCATCATCTACACCGGCCGTGACAAGGATGAAGTCGCGCATGTTGTAGATCTCTTCGTACAGAAGAACCCGAAATACAAAGGAAAAGTCGACACGCTCACGCTTGGTGCGGCAGCCGCGCTGGAAAGACTGAAAGCGGAAAAGGCGAACCCGCAGGCCGGCTTTCTCTGGGGAGGAACGCAGCAGGGATTGCAGCAGGCGGCAGCGGAAGGCCTGCTGGCTCCATCAAACCCGACAAATTCCGGTCTTATCGATGTGGCGCGCAAGGACCCGCAGGGGCGATGGTTTGCCGAAATGCTTCTACCCGAAGTCATCATCTACAACCACGATCTTCTGAAGCCCGATCAGGCTCCGAAAGACTGGGACGATCTCATTACTCCCGCGTTCAAGGGCAAGATCGTCATCCGGGATGTCGGGCCTTCCGGCACGATGAAAACAATTTACAGCGCCATGATGGTTCGCCAGGGGGCAATCACCGGATCCCCAGACGCGGGCTATGCCTGGTTGAAGAAGCTGGATGCCAACACGGTCAGTTACACTCCCACCCCGGACGACATGTATTTCAATCTGGATCGCGGAGTCGGCACCGTCACGCTATGGAACCTCCAGGACGCGCTCATCCAGCCGTTGAAGAACAACCGGCCATGGACCTATGTTATTCCTGCTTCGGGCGCACCAATACTTCTCGACGGAGTTGGTGTCGTCGACAACCCGAAGTCCATGCAGGCTGCGCTGGATTTCGAAAACTTCCTGTTGGAACCGGAGCTTCAACTTCAACTCGCAAAGGACTACTACCAGATTCCGGCGATGAATCTTCCGGATGCGAATAAGCCGGAATGGCTGGCGAAGCTGAACATCAAGGAAATGAAAATCGACTGGGATGCGATGAGCGCAAAACAGACCGAGTGGATGAACTATTGGGCCCAGAACATCAAGGGAAAATCCGGAAAGTAAACGTCCTCACTCTGGAAACTCTCACCAAGACTTTCCAGCGTGCGGGAACTGTCGTGGATTCCGTGAACATGCAGATCGAAGAATGCGAATTCTTCACGTTGCTTGGTCCGTCCGGCTGCGGAAAGTCCACGATTCTGCGGATGATCGCCGGGCTCGAAGAACCGGACAGCGGTCGAATCCTTTTCGAGTCCCGCGATGTCACGCGGGATCCTCCAAACAAACGCGGCATCGGCATGGTGTTTCAGAACTACGCGTTGTTTCCTCACTTGTCCGTGGCCCAAAACGTGGCGTTTGGCCTTGAAGTTCGGAAGGAACCTTCCGCGGAAGTGAAACGTCGCACCGCTTCGGCATTGGCACAGGTGCAGCTGGAGTCCCTTGGTGCCGCTCGCGTCGACCAGCTTTCGGGCGGGCAGCAACAGCGGGTTGCACTGGCACGGGCACTGGTCATCCAGCCGAAGTTACTCCTGCTGGACGAACCTCTCTCGAATCTCGATGCCAAGCTTCGCGGGGAAACACGGACCATGCTGAGAGCGGTTCACAATGCCAGCGCGGTGACGACGATTTACGTCACGCATGACCAGGAAGAAGCGCTCGGCATGAGCGATCGCATCGCGGTACTCCAGTCCGGGAAAGTTCATCAGATCGCTGCACCACGCGAGATCTATGAAAGACCGGCGACGAAGTTTGTCGCGGACTTCATTGGCCGCAATAACGTCATTGAAGCGACATTGGAAGGCGTATCGGATAACTCCGTGGAAGTGAAGTTCGCAAACGGGAGCAGGCTCAGGCTGCTTCCCCACCAGAAGGCTGCAGACGTGAAGCTGATTTCAGGCACTCGAGTTGAAGTCTGCGTCCGATCCGAGTCGCTGCGGTTTTCAGATGCGAATGGATTCTGCTCCGGCGAGCTCGTCGATGTGGAGTATTCAGGGGCCGGATATTCGTGTATCGCCAATACGGACCTCGGGAAGCTGAAGATGAAAGTCGCAGGCTCGGTTCAGCTTCCGGAGAAGGGGCAATCCGTCCGGTTTGCGGTTAACGAAACGGCGCTGCACCTGGTGAATGCGTCGTGAGGGAGAAACTTTTTCTTACCCCTCACCCGGGCCCGCCTCTTCCTGATGTCCCACCCTCTCCCTTCAGGAGAGGGATTGCCCCAGAAGGTCCTCGTGAAGCGTAACTGGGCTTCCACTGCCGTTCTGATTCTTCTCGCTCTCGTGCTTTGGGGATACGTGGTCGATCCGCTGGTGGCGACGTTTCAACGGAGCATCGCCAGTGGCCGAGGGATGTTCGCGGAATACGCGCCGTTTCTCGATTACGGAAGTGTTCAGAGCGAAGCTCTTCGAGGAAGCCTCTTCATTTCATTTCTCAGCGTCATCACCTCCGGCGTTGTGGGAGTGTTTCTTGCCGTGCTTCTCAACCGCTGGGACTTTCGATTCCGGAAGCTCTATCAGGCGCTGGTGCTGGTTCCGATCGCCCTGCCTCCATTGATGGGTGTAAAAGCCTTCTATCTGCTCTATGGGAAAGCAGGAACATTTCCGCAACTGCTCGCAGAGATCTTTCATGCGTCGCCAACGTCCTTTGCGCTGACGGGAATCTCCGGAGTACTTCTCGTGCACACGCTGACCATGTATCCGTACTTCTATCTCAGCGTCGCCGCATCGCTGTCCCAAACCGACGACTCGCTGGAAGAAGCCGCCGGCAGTCTCGGCGCGTCATCGTTTCAGACCTGGACCCGCGTCCTGCTTCCCATGCTCACTCCACCCATCGTGGCCGGCGCGCTTCTGACGTTCATGTCGTCGATGGCTTCCTATACCGCGCCGCTGTTGTTCGAGGTGAACAACGTCATGACGGTGCAGATCGCCAATAACGCCGCAAACCAGCAGTCGCTCGCGTCGGCCGTGGCCGTAATGCTGGCGGTCATTTCCGTGATTTTCCTGATCGTCATTCGCGCCTATGAGCAACGCAGCGTTTATCGAACCCAATCCAAGGGAGGCGCCAGAAGACGACGGCGGCTGACAAGCCCGGCTGCAAAGCTTGTACTTTTTCTCAGCGCACTGCTTTCGACAATCATCCTGGTTCTTCCGATCGCGATGATCTTCCTCCTGGCATTTTCGGTGAACTATTCGTGGCGGACTGCCCCGCTGCCCTCGGCGTACACGACGGCAAATTTCGTTAAAATGTTTTCCGATCCAAACACCTTTGACCCGATCCGAAACAGTATCGAGATGAGCGCGATAGCGGTTGCCGGCGCATTAATTCTCGGAGTGACGTGCGCGTACGTCACGGCGCGCATGCGAATACGGGGAAAAGGAATCATCGATATCGCGATGATGTTGCCGTGGGCGCTGCCCGGCACAGTCGTCGCATTCAACCTGATTGTTGCGTTTGCCAGACCATCCGTTTTCAGTTTTGGACAGGTGCTGATCGGTACGTACTGGATTGTGCCTCTGGCGTATTTTGTACGATTTTCTCCTTTGATTTTCCGTTCGACGACGTCATCGCTCACACAACTGGATCCTTCCCTGGAAGAAGCAGCACGAACACTGGGATGCACATGGTGGGGAGGGTTCCGTCGTATCGTCCTGCCTCTGACATCCGGCGGCATCGCCGGCGGAGTTCTTCTGGCATTCGTCGCCGGAGTCGGAGAATTTGTGGCCACCATCATGCTGTTTCCGAAACTGAAGTATCGGCCGTTGTCCATCGCGATCAACGACGAACTCAACGTCGGAAGATGGGGAACCGCGGCCTGCCTGGGAGTCGTTCAGGTAGTTCTCGTACTGGGGGTCGTCATCATCATGCGGCGAGTCGAAGACCGCAGTACTATCGCGCACTCGTCCTGAATTCCGCTACCTTCTCCCGATCGTCATCCTGATTTCGTGTTTCGGCCTCAACGTGATCAGCGCCTTTGGTTCAACCCGTTGTCCTGCAACCAATCGTGCGCTCCATCGCGACGCCAGGGTGGCAAGCACGAGAATGGCTTCCGCCCATGCGAAGCCTTCGCCAATACAGCGCCTGGGGCCACCCCCAAATGGAAAATAGGAGTACTGGCTTCGGGATTCCTTTGCTTGCGGCGTCCATCGTTCCGGATCGAAGCGGTCCGGATCCGGAAAGAATCGTGCGTCACGATGCGTGACAAACGGGCTCAGCAGGACAATCGCATCGGCAGGAACCGTGTAGTTCCCGACCTTTTGTTCCAGAAGCGACCTTCTGCCGATCGCCCACGCCGGTGGATACAATCGTATCGATTCGGCAACGACCATTTCGGTGTAGACCAGGCGCGGTACGTCCTCGAACGACGGCAACCGCCCCCGAAGCATTGCATCCAGCTCTTCGTGCAGCTTCCTTTCGACATCGGGATGTTGCGACAACAAATACCAGGTCCACGTCAGGGTGTTCGCAGTCGTTTCGTGACCGGCGAGAAAGAGGGTTAACGCCTCATCGCGAACCTGGGTATCGGACATTCCCCCTCGCCCACCTTCCTCGTCCTGGGCAAACAACAGGATCGAGAGCAAATCGCCGCGGTCTTCTCCGCTGCGCCGCCTTTCGTCGATAATCCGATAAATGGTGGCATCGAGTCTCGCCCGCATTCGTTCATACCTCCGGACCTGAGGCAGTGGGAGTTTCTCGATCAACTCGGCAAACGGATACATCAGCAGATTGAACATCTCCATGATGCAGGTCATGGCTTCGCCGATTTCGTCAGCTTCCGAATCCACCTCGGCATCGAAAAGTGTTTTAGCGACAATCCCGAGCGTCAGCCGAGTCATTTCCTGTCCCATATCGAAGGTATCGCCGCCCTTCCATCGCGACGATGCACGATCGGCATGTTCCACCATTACCTGTCCGTAGGAAGCGATGCGCTGGCGATGAAAGGCAGGCTGCACCAGAAGGCGCTGCCGGCGGTGCAGGTCTCCTTCGCTGGTCAGCAAACCCTGGCCAAGCAGGCGCTTGGCGCGCTGCAATGCCCGGCCTTTGACGAAGTTCGAATTGTGCGTCACCAGAACCTCACGGATATAGTCCGGATGATTGGCGACAAACATATGCTGCCCGCCCATTCGGAATGTTGCGAAGTCGCCATATTGCTTTGTCAACCGAAGCAGAAACGAGAGTGGATCGCGGCGAAACCGGATGAGATTCAGGGCAAACGGGCTATTCGATGGTCCGGGCGCTTGTCGGCCGGGCATTGATGGGTCTAATGATGGCTTGGTTTGCGACACGTCTTCTTTATCCACAGGCAGAATGCTTCGATTCTTTCATCAGCTGAGCCTGAGATCAAAAACTAAAGCGGTGGCTCCGGCAATCTGCGCTCAACGCCAGGAAATGCCGAATTGCACGGATAGCGGGTACGAGGTATGGGGCCTTCCTCCATTCAGATTCGAGTCGCAGTAGGACTGGGAATATCCCAGAGAGGCACAATCAAATCCCACTGTCGTCAGCGGATAGACTTGCGCACTGGCTCGGAAACCAAATCGACGTCTGGACCGGATTTCAAGTCCTCCTCCAACCGTTGTACCGGTATCCTCTCCCCAAACGTACCCACCGATCGCGAATGGCCGAAGCATACCCTGGCGAACAAAATGAAACTGCCCGATGGGGCCTCCGCGCCCGGAAACATATCCGTCGGAGAAGAACAGATCACCCTGTCCACCTGCGGACACCCAGGAATTTAGGAAGTCCAGCACAAGGCCGCCACCGACTCCAGGGAAGTACTCCTTGTTTATGTCCTCGTGGACGCCAACCGTTGCGAACCCGTGCAGGTGTTGTGCAGAAGATTGTCGAGGGTACGCCAGGACCAGCACCAGCACGAGCATTGCGGCCAACTTGTCTTTCACACTCTTCTCCTGACTCAATTCGCCCATCCGTGAGGAAGGGGCTCAAAAAGACAATCTCAGTGAAACGCCTTTGCGAGTCGGTGTAACGATTGGACGGATAGTGTACAGATTCAGGGAAACCCGGGACCTTCCGATGTAAATGAGTTCCTTATGCTGGACCAGCGCATCGATCCCAATACCCATCCCGGTTCCAAGCGCGGTCAGGATCAACCCGGCACCCACGAGATCTCCAGTACTGCCTTCACAATCACCGTTGCAAGAGAGTATGCCAAGGAGTGCAAAACCCGCGCCGATACCAGTGCCGATTAATGCACCATTCTTCAGCGAGTCCGGTCGATATTGGCGGATCCGGCTCACGTCCGATTCGGACAGTTCTCGAACTGAAGACTTCACCTTGAGACTCAGCTTTGACGACGAGAGTCCAGTAATCTTCCCTTCAGTGACAACGCCCTGAGCGTCACTGACAAACACTTTGTCCCCGGGCTTTACAAGCAATTGCAACTCCTGAAAACTCTGTGCTTCCTGCACCTGTGCGCTCGACTCCCGGGGGCAGGAAAGGAAGACGATCAATGCCATTGCAGTAATCCAGAATGCGTGCCGATAGCTCATGAGATCCCTTTCTGTTCGCTCAATCTTGAACACCGTGATTCTGAAGCAATGGTTAGCACGCAAGGCTCCATCGAGAATCGTTCCGTATTTCGGAGAAATCGAAAAGACGCGCCACACCTGCAGCGACACTTTGGCAGAAAAGCGATCGGACGAGAGGCTTATGCAGTCGGTTTGACATTCCCACGAGCGACGGACGCGCAGGACAGTTGCGTCAGGGAGTTTGGAGCGCGGCGATTACGATACTTCACCAATCGCACGCCCCGTTTCGCTTATCCTTGCAGCGCCATCCATGATTCAAGGCTACGTCCACAACATTGATCCCGTACTTGCCGACATCGCCGGCGTGCATCTCTGGTGGTACGGTCTGGGTTTCGCACTCGGGTTCCTTGAGATTCATCTGTACCTGCTGCGTCACCGAGTGCGTCTGGGCAACTCAAGACACCAGACTTGGATACTCTCGACTCTCATTGGGATGGGTGTGCTGCTGGGCGGCCGCGCCGTCGAGGTCGCATTTGACGAGTGGCCATTCTATCGAGATCATCCGGGGTTCATTCCAGCGTTGTGGCTTGGAGGCATGGCAACGCACGGCTTGCTCATCGGCGGATTCGTAGCAGTTGCTCTCTTTGCGGTCGTGTGGAAGAAGCCGTTCCTCGCGCTTGCCGACACACTGGCTGTACCGGCAGCGCTCCTTATGGCGATGGGGCGGGTCGGCAACTTCATTGACGGCCAGATTGTCGGCTATGTTACCGACGTGTGGTGGGCTGTCCAGTTTCCGTATGCCGACGGATTCCGCCATCCTGTGGTGTTGTACGACGGAGCGAAGAACCTGCTGTTGATGTTCTTCCTCCTCCATTTTCGAAAGACAAATCAGACACCCGGCGCCGTCGCCGCGCGGTTCGTCTTCTGGTACGCATTTCCGCGCATTTTCATTGATCTGTTTCGCGACTATCCGACGCATCGTCTTGCGCTGGGCACCGGGCAAACGCTGAACCTGGTGATGGCGGCAATTGGCGTCGCGTTGCTCGTGCGCTCGCGAAGGCGGCGTCTGGGGCGTTTGAAGTCCGTTGTACGGGCGCCAGTACCGCTTTCACCTCAGGATGATGTTGCTTCGCAGTGGTGGCAGCGAGCCGCATTTGCGTGCCTGCTCGCGTTCTGTCTGACGATTGCCAGCAACTGGACTCAGGACATACCGGTTCGCTACGGCAAGCGTCACGCCGGTTTAGTCCACTCTCGCCTTTATCCCGCTATCGACTGGGCGCCGCCCGCCGCGACACCGGCGCGGCGCTGAGAGGCAGCTACTTTGGATTAGCGAAAATCCCAGGAAATCCGGAAATGAGGCTCCGGCGTCCTTCGGTGGAGACGGGTTTATCTCCCAGATAGACATCGAAAAGTGCCCAGCATAGTGCGGCCGACTGGAGGTCGGGTTTCGGCTGGGCGTTCACTGTGGTGTGCAAGCGCCCACCAGGTCCGCAGGAAAAGACGAACTCTGTACCGCGTGCCAACTCGCGCAAATTGAAATACTCGCGGAACCGTTCGAGCGCGGTTGCACCGTCTGTCCGATTCAGCGAGTTCGCCGCCGATGCCACACGCGGCTTCAGCGCATCGTCGAACGCGTTGCCGATGGCTTCTCCCGAAATGTCTCGTGTCATCACCAGTCGCATTGTCATCGGAACGCGCATTTCCAGGAGACGTTGAAAGAATGTCCGATCGAGCCCGGTCGCCGGCCTTCCCTTGAATATGGCAAGTTCCCTGCGTGCCGCGTCCGCATCGACGTACAGGCCGTAGGCGTAAATGTTCACTTTGAATATTGTTCGTTCACGCGTAGCGGTTCCGGTTAACTGATAAGGAACACCGCCACCAGGAGGCGCCTGTAACACTGGAAACACGACACCGCTTTGAGCGTCAACCACCGTCGCTTGCTCTGCAAGCTGCAGCGGTGCATGGCCTGCATTGAGTCCGACGACCATCATGCAAAGCAGTAATACTCCGACACGCATTGCGCGTCCTTTAGCGTTGGTCATCTCCTCATTATAGCGACGATCGACCGTTGGGCCGTGTGCTCTCCGAAGGCCAGGGCTTCGCCTGAGCAGGACGCCGCGACGGATAAATCTGAAAGTCCGCTTCATCGGCTCGCTCATGGGAGTAAGATTGACGGATTCATTTGAAGCAAGAAAGAGGAGAGCGTCCATGCGGCTTCGCCTGGTCCAACGGGGATTGTTCATCGCTATCTGGCTGTGGGTGATTGCCACGCCGGCATTGAGCGCGCAGCAACCTGCGGCCACATCAACGCAGGGAGCGGCACAGGCACTCGAGGCGGCGCCCAAGGTCATTGCTGTAACGGACATCATCCCGAGCAGCGAACGTGCATTGATACAGCTTCGCGATATTCGCACCGCGCTCGAAGCGGACACGAGCCTCCGCACCGTCGAAGCAGGACTTCCGGCCTTTTCGGATCAGCTGAATCAATGGTGGCAGGGAGAGGCGAACACCATCCAGCAACTGCACTCCATTCAGAGGATGAACGATACCCTCTGGCAATTGCGGCTTTATGAAGGTCAGATCGATACCTGGAATGCCCTGCTGACGGAAAGCTCCAAAAAATGGAGCGTGGAAAAAGAGGCATTGGGAAGTTTGATCGCAGAATGGCACGCGACCCGGCTGGCGTTGGAGCGAAATCCACCGGAAGGCATAGCCAACAAAATCGACGAAGTGTTGCGCGAAGGCGATGCCGTGCAGAAACTGTTTCAGGACAAGACAGCACGGCTGGTAACCGTTCAGGGCGGGTTGGCCGCAAGCATGAAGCGGCTGAATGAAATTCGCGTGCAGGTCGACGCCGTAAATCTGCAGCCGGCCGTAAAGCTGCTGTCTCTCAACAGCCCCCCGCTGTGGAGAGCCCTATTCGTCGGAGAACCGGCTCGATCGACGGCGTCGCAATTCGGCGATGGCATCGTCAAGCTCTACAGGGACGGAGTTCGGTTTGTTCAACTCTATAGCGACCGTCTCTTTCTGCACATGGCTCTGTTCCTCGTTCTGTTGGCGTTGTTTCTTCGACTGCGCCACCTGTCGCGTATTCCAAGCCAGGTCACCCCAACAAAGGCCGAGAGGTTTGTCCTCGACCGAAGCTTCGCCTCCGCATTGCTGGTCGCGCTGTTCTCGGTACCTCTCCTCTATTCCGATGCCAGCCCGCAAATGGTGCGCATGGTCCTGTTTCCCGCGGTAGTTCCGCTGCTGATGTTGTTGCCGGCAGTGTTTCCCAAACAGCTTCGGAGGGCGCTCTACCTGCTCACGGCGGTCTACGCGCTGGATTTCTGGCGGTTCTACCTGCCACCGCAAGGGATCATGGCCCGTATCCTGCTATTGGGGGAGGCCCTTCTGGGCATTGGGATTATCTACCTGATAGCGAGCACGAAACTTTTTGAGTCCGAGAAGTTGAAGTCCAGAGAGACTGCAATTCGGACGATGCTCCGAATTGGAACGGGGCTTTTTCTCGGCGCCATCATTGCCAACCTTGTCGGCGCCATGAATCTCGCCGAAGTTCTTTTTTCTCCACTTGTTCGCATACTTTACATGGGAGTCGTCATTCGCATGATGACGGTAGTGGCAACTACCTTCGCCATGATGGCCCTTCGCTCGCCGCTTGCACTGATGCTCCGCACGGTGCAGGAAAGCGGGGAAGCCGTGGCGGCGAACATACGCAGGCTGGCTAATCTTGCCGCACTGTGCCTGTGGGTCGTCATCGGCTTGTTCAACATCGGCGTGTTTGGATTCCTGGTAAACACGGTTGAGAAAATATTCGAAGCAGATTTGAATCTCGGCGCCATTGAAATCTCGGTACGAGAAGTCGTCATGTTCGTGGTGGTGTTCGGCGTGGCCTATGCGCTGTCGCGCATGCTTCGTTACATCCTGGCCAAGGAGATCTTTCCGCGATTTCAGATGCCGCGAGGCGTGCCCGACGTACTGGATCTTCTGGCGCGGTATGGAGTGTTGCTGTTTGGCTTTCTCCTCGCAATGGTTTCTGCCGGCGTGAACCTCAGCCAGATGACAATTGCGCTGAGCGCCTTTGGAGTGGGTATCGGCTTCGGGCTGCAGAATATCGTCAACAATTTCGTTTGCGGATTGATCCTGGTCTTTGAACATCCCATTCAAGTTGGCGATCAGGTCGAAGTCGGGCAGCATTCCGGCAAGGTCGAAAGAATAGGTTTCCGTTCCAGTTCCGTAAGCACGGGTGACGGCGGCACGGTGATCATCCCGAATTCGGAGCTCATCGGGAGCAAGGTAATGAACTGGTCGCTGTCCGACCAGCTGCGGCGTGTCACGCTTCGTGTTCCTGTTCCCGGCGATACGGACCCCAATCGAGTGATCGATATGTTTCTAGCCATCGCGAAAAGCAACGAGGAGGTGGAATCCTACCCTGCCCCCGGGGCCGCATTGGACAGATTCGCGGATGGTTCGCTGGTTTTCATATTGCGCTGCTGGACACGCACTGAAAGGCACGAAGCGGTCAGTCAAAGCCTGACGTTGGCGATCAATAAGGCGTTTCGAGAGGCTGGAATCCAGATCCCGTTTGCACAAACCGATGTGCATTTACATTGGACAGGGAAGGGGGGATTGGAAATCCAATCTGAGAAATCGATTCAGGCAGTGGCCAGCGGCGGAACCTCCCCGAAATCTACTGCAGCGTCTTGATCGCGTAGGCGTACTGATCAGACGGCGGCCGCATGCGTTTTGCAGCCACTATTTCCTCGACGGTATAATTCGCGATCTGGTTGTAGTACCACGCGAGAAATTCCCCAAACGACGAATACCTGCCGGAACTCATTTGCGACCCGGCTTTCATCATTTCGTTCCGTTGAGACTTGAAATAAGGAAGCAGCTTGTCCTTGCAGAATATATTGACGAAGCTGCGCAGGCGCCGGCTCTCCGTTTCATCGAGAATCATGCTGCGGCTGGATCGGATTTCATTCATGGTCGGCCGCGAAACGGCGAGCGTCGGTCCCACCGTCACGATGGTATTGGTATCCGACTGGCTCTGCTCCCGCTGAATACGCCCTGCGTTTCGAGGATCGCCTTCGGCGAGCCAGGCGTAGTATCGCTGCCCTCGCCCACGACGCGGCCCCGGAGGTATCAGTGTCTTGTCCTCAAAAAATACTTCGTTCATTCCACCCAGGAGGATGCCGGAAACGACAATCTCATACATCACTTCTTCTTTGGAAACACCACTGGCGCCAGTCAGTGAACCTGCCATTGCTTCAATCTGGGACCAGTTGCCCGCGATAATGTCGGTGAATTCCTTCGAATGTTTCTGAAGTGTAGGCTTGATCTTTTCAATATCCTTTTCGCGGATGACCAGCACGTTGGGCTTGGGATCATTGTCCTGATTCAGCCTGGCAAGTTGTTCCACATCCAGATCGCTGAAAATCCTGTCGACTTCATCGTCCGAAAGTTTCAACTCCTTGCCGATCTTGTCGAAATCCCATCCTTCATGAAAGGCCACAAGCATGTAACGGCTTTTTTCCTTCGACATGAGAGCCAAGGCATCACGCGAAACGGGGTATGAAGCAAAAGTAAATTCGGAATGAACCTTCGGACGGTCTGGGGGTTTTTGTGCGAGGCCGACGGAACCGCCAAGGAGCAACGCAAGTGTACATACAAAAATGTGCATCTTGATTCGCATAGAACCAATTCTACACTCGGACCGCTTTTGCCGTGAGAATGTTATCCATGTTTAACACCTGCTCGATGACTTCGCTCCGAACCGGTTCATCGACAAGCAGCAAGGCCAGCGCCCTGCCGCCTTCATGCTCCCGGCCGAGCTGCATTCCTGCAATATTGACGTTGCATTGCCCAAGAATGGTACCAATTTTCCCAATGACTCCAGGCCTGTCGTTGTTCATGAAATAGATCATATGACCGCGCGGAACGACTTCCAGTGCAAACCCATCGATATTCACGATGCGCGGCAGCCTGTCGTCAAACACGGTGCCGGATACCCGGTGAGTCTCGGACTCGGTTTTCAGCTCAAATGTAATCAGATTCGTGAAGTTCTCGGAGGTTGGAACCCGCGTGTGCTCCACCTTGATTCCACGAAGTTGCGCGACGTGCATCGCGTTGATCAGGTTCACTCCTTCGCGCAGCATGGGAACCAGAATCCGCTGGACCATGACCGAAGTCAGATAGTTGAGATTCATGTCGCAGACTTCGCCGGAATACCGGATCGACACGGATTTCAGACGTCCGTCGGAAATCTGGCTGGTGAATGTCGCGATTCGCGCGGCGAGATCGACAAAATGCTGATAGCTCTCCACCTGGCCAAGATCAAGCTGAGGAAAGTTCAGCGCGCCCGAAACCGCGTTCTTCAGCAGATAGTCTGAAACCTGCCGGCACACGTCTTCAGAGACCTTCCGTTGCGCTTCAACCGTGGATGCTCCCAGATGAGGCGTGGCAATGAAGTTGTCCAGGGCCAGCAGAGGCGAATTCGTGTTGGGCTCCTCATTGAACACGTCGAATGCAGCTCCGGCAACCTTTCCGGATTTCAGGGCTTCGCAGAGATCCAGTTCGTCGATGATCCCTCCGCGCGCGCAATTGATCAGCCGGACTCCATCCTTCATGCCTGCGATGGTCGCTTTGTTGACAAGATTGCGTGTCGCGTCCGTCAGCGGCACATGAAACGAAATGAAGTCGGCCTGCTCGAAAATTTGTGCCAGAGATACCAAGGTGAATCCGCTCGAGAGCGGAGTATCCGGATTGATGAATGGATCGTAGGCCAGAACATTCATTCCCATCGCCTGGCACTTCCGCGCGACTTCGCTGCCGATTCGGCCGAGTCCGACGACTCCGAGAGTCTTGCCGGTGATCTCTACACCTTTGAATTTGCTCTTCTCCCACTTCCCGGCCTTTAAGGAGAGGTAAGCCTGAGGAATGCTCCGGGCCAGAGCGAACAGCATGGCAATGGCGTGCTCTGCTGTTGTCGTGGTGGACCCGCCGGGCGAGTTCATCACGAGAATGCCTCGCTCGGTTGCGGTATCGATATCGACGTTGTCCACACCGACGCCTGCGCGTCCCACCACTTTGAGACGCTTCGCCTTCTGCATCAGTTCTTTGTCGATGGCAGTGGCGCTTCGCACAATGATGCCATCGACATCGGAAACAATTTCCAGCAGCTTGTCGCGGGCAATTTTGTTATGAACCAGGGCGGTGATGGAACCGGTCCCCTCAATCAATTCGACGCCGGCGGGGTCGATTCCGTCCAGAAGTAGAACTTTGAAATTAGGCATTACAACTGGCTGGAAAACTTTCGAATGCGGTCCAATGCCGCTTCGATATTCTTCAGCGAATTGGCAAAGGAAAACCGAAGGTAGCCTTCACCGTGCCGGCCAAAGGCCGTCCCCGGAAGACCCGCAACGTTGGCTTCGTTCAAAAGTCTGTCCGCAATTTCCCTGCTGGAACGGCCAAACGCAGAGATATTAGGGAAGAGGTAGAATGCGCCATGTGGCCGCAAACAGCGAATTCCGGGAATGTCGTTCAATCCATCCACGAATACATCCCTGCGTTTGCGGAATTCCTGCACCATCCTTTGAACAGCCTCGGAGGACTCGTCAGTAAAGGCTTCGACGGCAGCGAGCTGAGAGAACGTCGACGTGCTCGACACACTGCTGTTCATGAACAGGTTCACTGCGGGCAGAAGGTCCGTCGGGATCACGCCGTATCCGATTCTCCAGCCGGTCATCGCGTACGTCTTTGAGAAACCGCTGACGAGAATGAGACGGTCCAGAATGTCAGGCACATCTAGCATGCTGGCGGAAGGCTCGTCGTAATAGATCTCGGAATAGATTTCGTCCGAGAGAATCAGCAGATCGTGTTTCCGCGCCAGATCCGCAATGCGTTTCAGATCCTCCAGTGTGAGTACTCCGCCTGTCGGATTCTGCGGCGTGTTGATGACGATCATCCGGGTACGCGGCGTAATGCTTGCGGCAAGCGTATCGATACTGAACCGGAATTCCTTGGACTCTTCCAGGACGATCGGAACCGGTTTGGCGCCAGCCATCAGAACCGCCGCTTCGTATGCGGGGTAAACGGGTGCCGGGTAGATGACTTCGTCGCCGGGATCTATGAGTGAATGAATGACCGCAAAAATCATCAGCTTCGCCCCGGGACTGATCAGAACATTGGCCGGAGCAATCTTCGACTGGTGAAGCGTGGAGAGTCTCTCCGCCACAGCTTCGCGCAGTTCTGGAACGCCCGCTACCGGGGCGTAATGAGTCTTCCCCTTCTTCAGCCAGTCGATGCCGGCGCGGACAATTGGAGCAGGTGTATCAAAGTCCGGCTCACCAATTTCAAGGTGAATAATATGGCGGCCCTGTCGTTCGAGCTCATTTGCCCGGGCAAGTGTCTCAAATGCGGCTTCGCCCTGAACTCCGAGCATTCGTTTGGCAATCTTACTTTTCAATTCTGTACTCATAATGGTGTTTATCGTGACGCGCAATTCAAAGGCCGTCAGTATATCATTGGTGACATGACCGAATTGGGAACACAAGATTGGATCCGGGTTGCCAGTCTTTCGGATATCCCCGATGAAGGCATGGGCTACCCCGCAAAAGCGGACGGACTGGGAATCGCTATCTTCAGATACGAGGACCGATTGTATGCTCTCGAGGACCTTTGTCCGCATCTGGGGTTCCCCTTAAGTGAAGGAATGATGCAGTTTGGCGAAGTTATTTGCGGATGGCACGGATGGCATGTCCGGCTGGAAGACGGTCGCTGCGGCCGGGAACGAGGCGCCACCAAGGTATTTCCCTGCGAGGTTCGGGACGGCGATGTTTACGTCAAGCTCTTCTAACTAACGCTGTAAGATCATAGATCCATGAAGCGTTCCTTACAATCCGTTCGGGCCCGGTTCCTGACAACATGCCTCATCATGTTTCTGCTTCTGGGACCGCTGCCGGGTATGGTTCAGATTCCGCTGCTCGGCCAGCAATCCACCACCAAGCCCGTCAATTTCTTCTCGCTTCAACAGGATCGCGAAATCGGAGTGGAGGCGACCAAAGTCGCCGAAAAGGAATTGCCGATTGTCCGCAGCAGGATCGTCAACACGTTTGTCAAAACTATTGCCGCTCGACTTGCTCCATACAGCCCACAACAATCGATCCAGTACCGCGTCCAGGTAGTGAATTCAAAATCCATCAGAACTCTGACCTATCCCGGCGGGCCGATTTATGTGGACCGCGGGCTGCTCGAACTGACTTCGAATGAAAACGAAGTGGCGGCAATCCTCGCGCATGAAATCGCGCATGCGGCGGCCAGACACGGCACACAGCAGCTGTCGCGGCAGTGGCTTGTTCAGGCTCCGGCGTCGATTCTGGCTGGACTGCCTGAAAACGCGAGCTGGAAAGACCAGATTCAAAGTCTGGGAATCTCGTTGAACCCGCATCCTTCTTTCCTGAGGTACAGCTCCAACCAGGAAATAGAAGCCAACAGAATCGCGGCTCAGATACTGTTCAAGTCGGTTTATTCCCCTTACGCCATCCCTGCAATACTTGAAAAGATTAAAGGGCTGGCGACTGCCGAATCCAGGGTTCTGCCCGCCTTTGTGTACGATCATCCGCAGGGATCGGAAGCCGAACAGCAATTGATTTCAGATATCGAAAATCTGAACGCTGTTTCACGCACTCTGAAGCCGAGCGCCGAATTTACGAATTTCCATTCCGCGCTGATGAACTGGGCTCTTCCACCCGAAGTGCCCGAGCCTCCCATCACAGACACGCTGGTCTCGATTCCCTACCGCCATCCGGACGCCTATTACAAGCTGCTCTATCCCGAAGGCTGGCAAGCGATTCCTTATGGCAGCAATGGTGCCATCATCGAACCGGGCACACGCCGTTCCGGCAACGATATTCAAGTGGGCGTCATGTTCGATCTTTTTGATATTTCAGATCGCCCCATGACTCTCGAACAGGCAACAGACCGTCTGCTTGTTAAGCTTCTGCAGCGTAACCCCACGCTGCAGGTGATTTCCGGAGCGCAACCCCTGATGCTGATGGGAGGGGAGCCCGCATTGAGAACCGTACTCGTCGGGCAATCCGGATCTTCAAGTTCACCGGAGGTTTCGTGGGTTGTGACGCGGGTTTACTACCAGACGTTGTTCTATATCGTCTGCGTTGCGCCGCAGAAGGAATTCGAGAAAAGACAACCGACCTTCGAGCAGATACTGAGAAGCATCGAGCTCAAGTAGGCGTTCCCCCTATTTCTTTCGCGACAATTTCCGAATCGATGATCCTTCGGCGACGATCACCTGGGCGGCCACCTTCGAGAAAATTCCTGAATCCACAACGCCGGTAATCGATTTGAGTTTCATTTCGACAGCGTGGGGATCTTCGATCGCGCCGTGTTGCCAGTCGACAATGGTGTTCCCGTTGTCGGAGACGAATACGCGGCCATTCTTTTCACGAATCTTCACAGATCCCTTCCAGCGAACCAGTTGCAACATCACCGAATCAACCGCGAAGGGGACCACTTCCACTGGAATTGGGGCGCGCGTGCCCAACGTTGCAACCATTTTGCTGTCGTCGACGACGATAATGACGCGTTTCGAGGCATGAGCGACGATCTTCTCCCGCACGAGCGCTCCGCCCAACCCCTTGATCAGTTCCAGATCCGGAGACACTTCGTCTGCACCATCCACGGTGACATCAATTTCCGGATGCTCTTTCAAGGTAGTCAGAGACACGCCCACTTCATCAGCCAGGATGCGCGACGCCTCCGAAGTGGGGATTCCCAGCACGCGCAATCCACCCTGCACCCGCTTTCCCAATTCGCGAATGAAGTGAGACGCCGTGGAACCCGTGCCCAGCCCCACGATCATGTCGGCACGGATTTCCTCGAGTGCAGCGATAGCGGCCTGTCGTTTCAGTTCATCGGGTGAAGGTGTTGTCATTTATTCCCCAGGAATGGAAGCACTCGCAGCAGGTCGTCGTCCTCACGAACATGAAGATGAAATCCGCAGTCGCGCAGTTGTTCGAGATCGTGTTCAGAATCGGAAACGACAAGAGTGTCCTTATATTCGGCGCCGACCCTGTGAAGGGCGCGGTCGGCGTGGGCTTTTTTTGAAAGTGGACTGGACCGGTCCGCCGATACATCAATTCGAACATCGGGACCGGCAACCAATTCGTTCGCGTAAATGAGAAGCGGTTCCCATTTGCAGCCGTCTTGAATCTTTCGGGCGGTATAACGAAAGCCGGAAGAAATGATGATGGACGGAATGCCCCGTTCCACCAGAGCGGCCGCCACTTCGGGCACATGCCGATTGATTTCAATCTCGTCGAGATACGAATGAATCTCAGACACATCGCGACCGGCCCAGAGTTCGATATCTCTCCGGCAGAATTCGTCGTAAGTACTGCGGCCGGACAACCAGTCGTCCATGTGGGTAAAAGCGACGGTTTCCCAGATTCCAATCCGCTCGTGAACGTATCGCCAGGGGTTGGGCGTACCGGTGAGCGTGCCATCCATATCGAAAATGACTGCAGAAACCATGAGCCGGATCAGCCTCGGGAGTGCATCAGGTTGAGGAATTCGTTTCGTGTGTCGTGGTTGTCCTTGAAAGCGCCAAGCATCGAACTGGTCACTGCAATGGAGTTTTGCTTTTCCACTCCCCGCATGATCATGCACAGATGCTGGGCTTCAATCACGACCGCCACCCCTTTGGGATTGATCTTGTTATTGATCGTTTCAGCGATTTGAGTGGTGAGGCGTTCCTGGACCTGAAGTCGGCGCGCGTACATGTCCACCAGCCTGGGAATCTTGCTGAGTCCGATGACTTTTCCGTTGGGAATGTATGCCACGTGACACTTGCCGAAGAACGGGAGCATGTGGTGTTCGCAAAGACTAAAGACCTCGATGTTTTTTACGATCACCATTTCGTCGTAGGCAACATCGAACATGGCACCATTCAACAGCTGATCCGCATCCTTCTGGTAACCGCTGGTGAGGTACCGCATCGCAGCGTCCACACGTTGCGGCGTCTTCATCAGCCCATCTCGGCTGGGATCTTCTCCCAGTTCCGTCAGGATGTGGCGTATCTCATCAATCATCAGTACATTCCTCCAGTTTGAGCCGCGGTATTTTACCATCCCGCCGCGGATGTGCTATTAAGGCAGCATGCCCATTTATGAATACGCGTGCAAGAAATGCGGAAAAACCATCGAAGTTATCCAAAAATTCAGCGATCCGGTCCTTCGAAAACACAAGGATTGCGGTGGAGCGCTGACCAAACTGATCTCGGCCTCCGGCTTCCAGTTTAAAGGAACAGGCTGGTATGTCACCGATTATGCGAAGAAATCCGGAGGTCCGGCTACGGAGACCAAAGAGTCTGCTCCCAAGAGCGACTCGACCGCGACGGAATCCTCAGCTCCTGCTGCGAAGACCAAGTCGGAATCCCCTAAAAAATCCAGTGACTCGAAAAACTGACTATGTCCGCGCCGCGAAGATTTACGACCGGCTGCTGGCCGCCTATCCGGATGCGAAGTGCGCGCTGGATTTCAGTTCGCCGCTGCAGTTGTTGATTGCGACAATACTCTCGGCACAGAGTACGGATAAAACGGTCAACACGGTGACGCCGGCTCTGTTCAAAAAATACCGGACCGCGAGACAGTTTGCCGATGCAGATCTTCAGGATCTCGAGAAGATGGTTCATTCGACGGGGTTCTTTCGAAACAAGGCGAAGAACATTCAAAACGCCTGCCGGGTGATTGACGAGAATCATTCCGGCAAGGTACCTCCGGACATGGATGATCTCCTGAGACTGGCCGGAGTGGCCAGGAAGACTGCCAACGTTGTGCTGGGCGTGGCGTTCGGCAAGGCCGAAGGGGTGGTTGTCGACACACATGTCCAGCGCCTTGCACTCCGACTGAATTTCACAAACGAAACCCGCCCGGAAAAAATAGAAGAGGATTTAATGAAGCTGTTTCCCAGGCAGAAATGGATACACCTGTCACATCTGCTGATCCATCATGGGAGGGCGCTCTGCCAGGCCCGAAAACCCAGGTGCCTGGAATGCCCGATCGAAGATCTCTGCAAGTCCGCAGACAAGGTCCTGGCATGAAACTCATTCTTGGGATATTGGAATGGACGGTGGCCATCGCGGCGCTTGCCGGCACCGTGGCGCTCTTCACCTGGCTCGCTGTCATGTTTTTCAGAAAGGATAGCCGGGATGACTCCACTCGAAACTGTCGTTGAGGAAATCGCCAAGTACGAACATCCGTATTTTGAATTCAGCGCTGCACCCAAGGGTGACGACGTTGAACTCTGCATTCAATCCAAAATTCCCGGTGTCCTTTCGCCCGCATATCGCGTCACGTTTTCTGAACGCGATCTGAAGAGTACCCAGTTCCCCTGGACGTTTCAGAAGTTGCTCTATGGCTGTCTCACCGATTATGTCGTCGAACTGTTCACGAAAAACCCCATGACGGGGTAAACAAAAAGGGGCAAGCTGGTTACTGGAATATTTTAGAAAGAGGTGCGTCATGATTGATTCGACACAGGTCACATTTCGAAATATGACTGCGATTGCGGATGTCCGTGAAACCATAGAATCCCGCATTCAGAAGCTCGAAACCTTCTGCAAACCCATACTCAGCTGCCGTGTCATGATCGAAGCACCCGCCAATCACCACCGCAAGGGCGATCCTTTTCATGTTCGTATCGATGCGACACTGACCGACGGAAGAATCGTCGTCAAACACGCGGAATCTCTGTATCCCGGAAAGCGCGTAGATAGCGAACGGTCGGGCAAGGGGCGTGAAACAACGTCTGAAAGGAAATGCCTGATGCTGGCGGTTCGTGGTGCATTCGATGCTGCCAAAAGAAAGCTTCTGGATCACGCGCGACTTCGGAGAGCCGATGTCAAAACTCATGAACCAAACCTGACCGCCACCATCACCCGAATATTTACTGAGGAAGGCTACGGCTACCTTGAAACATCGGACGGAAGGGAAATCTACTTTCACGCGAACAGCGTTCTAGGGAGTCCTTTCAAGAAGCTCAAAACAGGGGTCAGGGCGCAATTTGTCGAAGAACCTGGGATAAAGGGACCTCAGGCAAGCACGGTCCGGATCATCAAGCGAACGCGATCGGGACCTCGGGTACCGACCTCTGCCGGACGCGGGAATTAACGTCGGTTTCCGGACGTATCCAGGACGAGTCTGTTCACAACATCCTGCCATCGCGCTCGATTGGCGATCGCAGCGAATCCATCCGGGTGAAGCAGTTTCTCGACCTGACCACGGGAAGTGCGGAAGACTCCCGAGCCCCATCGCAGCACGACCCGTTGGGCCACGGGGTACGACTCGAGGATGCGGATGCTGGCGGCAGCCGCCAGCGCCTGCCAGTCGGAGTTGTTCGGCGGACGGAGCGTCAGGGTGATTTCGGTCCCGTCAAAATTGATGGATTCCACGAGAGTCGTCATACCGTCACGTCCTTCTCCGCCGTCGAATCATTTTCCCCAGTCGTATCTTTCAGCTGGGACAACATGATTTCCAGCGCATGCACCATTTTGGGATCAAAGATCCGTTCGGACTGATTGCGAGTGTAGCTGCACACCTTTTCTATCGGGATCGCAACCTTGTATGCACGACGGGATGTCATGGCATCGAAGACGTCTGCCATGCACACGAGACGGCTTACAGGATGCTGCATCCGGGTTTTCCGAATTGACGGATAGCCTGCCTGATCGAACCGCATATGGTGCTCAAACGCTGCAATCATGGACACCCGATTCGTGCTGGGCGCGTGACACAAAATTTCCGCACCAAGCGAGGGATGCCGACGGATCGCCTGCCATTCGGGCTCCTCGAGAGCCGTCGTTTTCCGCAGGATATCGATAGGAATGGCGCTTTTCCCTACGTCATGAAGCATTCCGGCAAGTACAACCTCACGGAGCAAGTTTTCGGGAAGCTTGAGAACCAGCCCCAGACCCAACCCGATGATCGCGACGTTCACCGAGTGGTAGAGCGTGTATTCGTCGTAGGACTTGATACTGGAAAGTCGAAGCACCAGTCCCGGAGTCAGGAGGATTTCATCCATTAGAGTCGAAGATACGCTGTGCAGGGATTCCACCTGGGTTGGCGTTACCGGCGTGCGCGTTCGAACATTTTCATGAATATCCCGCAGCGATTTGATCGAGGCGCCGTAGGCTCGCCGCGCAACGCCATCACCGTTTGAGCGCCCCAGTCGCAGCGGAGGACTCACCAGAATGTGGTGGAGGTCCTTCCCGGCAACCCACTCCGACCAGGTTCCTTCAAGTTCGGTCGTTAAGGCATCGATTAGAATATCCAACTCGCGACGTTCCAGTCCCTGAAGAAACGTGATGCTTCCGATACGCTGCTTATCCTGACAATTCAGAAGGAAGCGCCGATAAACAAGGCTTTCGTGAGGAAGAGGTCGTTCGTTGGCGACGAGAAGATCGTCCAGAAACCTATAGACGAGCTGTTCTTCGGAAGCGAGATGCGCCTCCAGAGCGCGGAACAGCGTCTCCTTCGCCTTCTCCGTTTGGGCGTGATCCCGCGTGTAGAGCCCGACCATGCGAAACATCGCATGCAGGTGGGAAAAGATGACTTGCAGTTCCGAATTGATATTATCGCTCAAGCAGTTCTCCCTGTGGCACCGCGCGCGCGGGTGACAGGCGTCCGAGTGCTTCTCTGGCTACCACTTTCAGACGGCGTTGCCCCCTCGCCCAGAAACCTGCGGGCCGATCTGCCAGTTCCAAAAGCACCACGCGCGCGGAATTGGTTCCGATTGTGGCCAGAGCACTGACCGCTTCAACCTTGATTTCCAAATCTTCGTCGTCCTTGATGGGCGACAGGACGAATCTGCGAAGTTGGGAAACGCCGCCCGTACTTCCCTTCCGGCTTACGGCGTTGATTGCCGCTCTTCGCACAGAAGGATCAGGATCATTGAGCCTGGAAAGAATCAGGTCCATCGATCCCGGGCTGTCGATCAGCAAGGCGGCGCGAATGGCTTCAATCCGCACTCGGGGATGGGGGTGATCCAATGCGGCAGTTACCGCGGCAGCAGCCCCCGGCTGACGGGACTTGCCCAATATGTTGACGACATTTCGAGCCAGAAACCAGCGTGGGTCCGAGGCATGTTCTCCCAGTATGGAAATCGCGGAAGACCCAACCCGGGTCAGAACCTCGCACATTCGACCGCGTACTCGCCGCTCGGTCTCTGCGGCCAGAAGTTCCGTGAACGTCTCAATTCCCGCTTCTCCGATCAACCGTAGATACTCCACAGCCATCTCCACCTGTTCCGGTGTTCGGGTGAGCCGGAGCGGCTCGGCGACCAGCGATACCAACAGCGGATCTGCAGCCCTGCGCAGGAGCTCGGCAATCGTTTCGTCCAATTCGGGCCGTGCCGGTCCCTCTGCCTTTCTGGCAATGACCTCGCGAAGAATACCCATACAGAGATCCGGCCTGCCCATCGAAAGAGCTTCATGCATTGCTTCCGACAGTGCCTTGACCGGACGCGGTTGCCCTTCCGTCAATGTGTCATCGAACACCAGGGAAATCAGGATCTCAATGCTGCGCTCGAGCAGTTTGTCCTGTGTGCACGATGCGACTATTTCCTCACGCATGGCGTCCAGCATGGGATCGTCGGGAGGCATGGGAATTGAATAAGCGCGTTCCCCGGTTTGACCGGACTGGTTCAGCGACCACGTAACCGCTTCAACAAGCCGCTGGCGCTTTCCGGTTTCCCAGGTGAACTCGACCATGTCCGTGGACAGCGTCATCAGCTTTTCCTGCGGAACATACAGCGTGATCAACCGCAGCTCTTCATCGGTGACCTGGGTGAGCAGATTGAAAGCCACCAGGTCGTACGGCGACATCGGAATGAGACGTTCGCTGACCAGCGAAGCGAAGGTCAAAGGAGGCAAAAGGAAAATGGCTTCCAGTATGGTCCGCAGACGAAGCTCCCGGTCCTCGCTGCCTTCGGCGGTGGCTCCGAGCATTCGCACTCCGCCATAGAATGCATCGAGCCCTCCGCTCGAGAAAATCGCGCTGAACCATTCCGCAAGCCTGGTGCGGTCATAGACGAGTTCCTTCAGATACTCTTCGACCGCCGCCACAAGCAGATCGGCAAAGGCCTCCATGGCATCCAGCGGCGGGAGGGTCGAATCGGGATCCGCGGTGACTTCATCTCCCGAGGTTCGTACCGGCGAATTACTATAGTCGGCCTCTCCGGACAATGTCGGCACACCAAGGGTGATTCCGATGACGCCGCGGCTTCTCAGATAAACGGGAGCTCCAAACAGGGAAGGCAGCTGGTGAGGAGGTATCACCAGCAGTTCGAGAAACGCACGCAACTCCCAATCGACTACCGCGGCGTCAATTGTGATCGAAACGATACCTCTCGACTGAAAGTCGAAACGAAGTGTTTCCATCGCCTGTTCGGTGGTCAGCAATTCTCCGCCTGTCCATACGAAGCGGTCTCGACCTACAGCGATCGGGAATGCCAGACCGTGGTCCACCGCATCGGAAAGGGCACGTCGAAATCGAGGCGCCCAGGCGGCAGCCTGTTTGCTTCCTTCGGGATACAGGTTCAGCGACCGCTTTGCGGTGAGAACGGCCCGAAAGAACTGAATGACCGACGGATGAGTCGCCATACCGAAACGAGGCTACTCTGAGGGCATAGTTCGTCAAAGAGGAACAGGTTGCTTTATGGGATGTTCCGCCCTCATACTCTTTGGGTACTGCAGATTTCAGGGAGGCACACATTGGCAGAGGTCCGGATCTTCGATGGCGAATCCATCGAAAGCGCCCTTCGGCGCTTCAAACGACAGGTTCAGCAGGAGGGCATCATCAAGGAGGTCAAGAAACACTCCTTTTTTCTAAAGCCCGGTGAGCGGAAACGCCTCAAGAGCAAATTGGCTCAAAAAGCCAAGCGCAAGAAGGTACAGCGAAAACCCGCCGACGCCGACTCCAAGGCTCCACCACGCACCCAATACTAATCGCAGTTCCAAAGGCTTCTTATGAAGAAGCCTTGTCGAAAAACCGTCGGAAATGGGAAGCCTCGGGCATCCAGCGATCGATTGTGGCCCGGGCTTTACGCGCCGACATCCCCTCGGCTTGCCTCCAAAGTTCATCGTAAAGCAATTCCGTTGCACCGACGGCCAATGATGGGAATGCCCCGTCGTCCACCTCACCAAAACCCACAATCCAGAGCTGAGTGAAGAGCTCCTTCATTCCCCGGCTGTATTCGGCTTCGTGGAGCCTGCCCTGAAGATCCGTCAATTCCTTCAGTTTTCGTGTGGATATCGGTGAGTTGTTCTCCAGTACTTCGTACAAGGCACTCGCTGTCGGGGATAGACGACGGCGGGCGCCTGCTCGCACACAACACGTGCTCAGCATGGCCGCAAACAACTCCCGCGAGAAAAAAGTTGCGCGACCCTGATACCACTTCGAATACACAACCTGCCGGCAATCGGAGAGACGCTTCATCAGGCCCCACATGTCGTGAACCGGACCGGCAGCATCGTCGTTCCAATCCCAGACCATGCGAGTCTTCGGATAGAACTCCGACCAAAGCGACAGAGGCAATGGCCGATTGTTAATTGGGAAGACCAGGAGCACTCCCCTGTCGCCGATGCATTTCACCGCATTCTCCAGGAGGATTCTTCTCGCCATCAGAATTGAATCACTTTCTGTCGCAGCCGTTCCCTTCGAGCCATCAGCAATGCCTTGCGGCGCTTGTTTTCCGGAGCATCTTCGATCCGCGCAATGGCTTCATCCACGATCTCCAGTGCACGCGCGTGGTTGCCTTCGATTCGTTCGTAGTGAATTGCAGCGCCTTCATAAGCTGCCATGCTAAACATCGGCGCTTGAATCAATTCCATGCAGACGGCAAGGGATCGATCATGTTCACCGGCCCGGCGGTAGATCACAGACAGTCCTTCTGCGGCTCTGGAGCGGGAGGGTTCGGGTAGCCCTCCGGCGCGCGCCATTTCGTACAGGGATCTGCTCCTTTTCCAGTCCGGCGAGTTTTCCAGAATCCGCGCGAGGGAGTAGAGATCCAATGGGTTGTCGAATGCAGCAGGTTCCGCCGTCACCCGATCGCACGCACTTACCGTCAATGCGGCAAGGGAAACGATGTCGTAAACGTTGTGAGTGAAGACTGCGTTCATTTCCGCGTGGCCTGAACTCAATCCGCGATTCACAAAATCAAAGTACACGCGGGGAATCATGGAGCCGGGTATATCGGGACCCCGCAGAAACGAAACAATTTCACGTTCGAGCGCCACAAGCCGGCAGCTTCCATGACCGTTTCGCCACAACCGGCGCGCACCGGCCAGCAAATCGAGATGGGGCATTCCGGTAAAGGAGTTTTCGAATCGGGCCAGAATAAACCGGGATTCCAGCAGCGGAATATCAAAGGTAGCTCCGTTATACGTCACAACGAGGCGGAATTGACCGAGCAATTCCCCCAGTGCGTAAAGCATCGACGGTTCTTCATCAAAGTCGCGGATGAAGTACTGCAGCACGTGAAAATCGTCCCCTTTGAAATAACCGAGGCCGACGAGAAACGGAACCATCCCGGTTCCCTGCATTCCCGTTGTTTCGGTATCCAGAAACGCAATGGATTCCCGATCTGGCACGCCATCCTTCTCGTGGAGCACGGTCATCAATTGCCGCAGATCGTCGCAGGAAAAGCGGCCGAGCCGAACCTTGCCGTGAAAATGTTCGGCGTCAAATACTTTCCGAACTACGTAATGCCGGCCATATGGCGTGATTTCTTCCTGACCATCAGGCAGAGCATGGGGCGTGTCGGAACTGCTATCGAATTGCGCTGCCGGGTGCCGCTGCTTTAAATAGACCAGTTGCTGCGAAATGGAAATTGCGGGACTGTCGCGTTGAAAAAGGTGACGTTGAGGCTGGTCTTTTTGAGGAAACGGGCGGAGTTGCCGTATCGATTTCGCGAAGTCAGGCATGCTGGAACAATTCCAACAGAACGAAGGTCACATTCTTGATGTTTGCCCCCTCTGAGAATGTACCGACACATGAAGGACAACCCTCATCGCAGCCACAGGCTCGAATGAGATCCGCAGCGGCACTCAATACCTGGTTCCGAATCTCAAACAGTGGTCGGCTGAGCCCAATCCCACCAGGGTAATTGTCGTATATGAAAATCGTCGGGTCGAACATCGGGTTGTCCGTTCCAGTATCCACCGCAGCGCCGAGGTCACGCCGGTCGCACATTAGAAAAACGCTGGACAGTTGAGCCACAACATAAGCCAGTCCATGCAGACCATTCAAGCGTTCGATGGAGCTAAATGGGAGCTCGGCAAACCGTGCATTCGATATCGTCATCCAGAATGCCGTCGTGTGCATCTCCTGTACCGGAAGGTTCAACTCTCCGGACCCGACGTTTTCGTTGGTGAAGAATTTGATTTTCTTGAACCCGACGACCTGATGCGCGACGTGAACCTCGCCGTGATTGTGCCGGGCGGTGCTGCCAGTGGTCTCGATCGTTTCAAGCACCTTGACCTTCGTATACGTGATCGCGTCGGTGTAGTAATCCGAATCTACTTTTCGCACGTAGGCACGACGTTCGGGAATATCCAGCTGATGAACGTAGTACTGCTGCCCCTGATGAAGATAGATCGCTTTTTCGTGAATCGTCGTGAATGCACTGGAATAGTCCACTTCACCGAGAATGCGCGATTCACCGGTGGTTTCGACAACCACGAAATTGTCCGAACTGATGCTTCGCAGCGATATCGAATCGGCGGGATAGGCTTCGCTGGTCCAGTGCCATTTTCCTCCGGACTTGTGAATGAATCCCCGCTCGGAAAGGTATTCGAGGATTTCCGATACGTCATGACCACCAAATTTCTCGTCGGCGCCGAAAGGCAATTCGAACGCGGCGCATTGAAGATGACTGATCAATATCTGGATGTTGTCCGGATTGACCAGGCCGCGCTCCGGCGGCTGATTCAGAAAGTATTCCGGATGATTCACGATGTACTGATCCAGCGGTGCGCTGGAAGCCACCATCACAGCCACTGACATGCCGCTGCGGCGCCCGGCACGACCCATGCGTTGCCATGTCGATGCGATGGTGCCGGGATATCCCGCCAGCACGGCAACATCGAGACTGCCGATATCGATGCCAAGTTCCAGCGCATTGGTGGATACGACACCAAGAATGCGTCCGTCTCTTAATCCCCTCTCAATTCTTCGGCGTTCGTTGGGCAGATAACCGCCGCGGTACCCGACGACGGTCTCTGCGGGAACCGGCTGGTCTTCCAGCGCGTCCTTTAAATAGCGTACGAGAATTTCGGTCACAAGGCGGCTGTTGGCGAAAACGATGGCGGGAATCTTCCGTTTGAGGAATGCCGTCGCGACATGCGTAGCTTCATGCACATACGATCGGCGAATGCCCAGCTGTTGATTCACGACGGGAGGGTTATAAAAGAATATGTGCTTTTCACCTTGCCCCGCCCCACTTTCACCGATCGTTTCAAACGGGCTGCCCGTCAGGTTCTCGGCGAGTTCGCCGGGGTTGGCAATGGTTGCGGATGTGCAAATGAACTGCGGTTTGCTCCCGTAGAACTCGCAGATGCGGGCCAGCCGTCGAAACACATTCGCAACGTGACTACCGAAAACCCCACGGTAAGTGTGCAACTCATCCACCACGATGAACTCGAGATTTTCAAACAGGCGTGTCCACTTCGTGTGGTGAGGAAGTATCCCTTTGTGCAGCATGTCCGGGTTGGTGAGAACAAGATGCGCCTTCGAACGAACCGCTGCGCGCGCATCCTGAGGAGTATCTCCATCGTAGGAAAACACTCCCAGCTTGCCGAGGGAATTGCCCCAGTCCATCAGGTCATCGAGCTGGTCGTAGGTCAGCGCCTTTGTCGGATAGAGATAAAGGGCACGGGCATTCGGATTCTGTGCGATACGCTGCAGCACCGGCAGGTTGTAGCACAGGGTTTTGCCCGAAGCGGTGGGCGTCACCACAACAAAGTTCCGGCCGTTCCGCGCATGCTCGAAGGAAAGCAACTGGTGGGAATAGAGCTTCTGGATTCCGCGACCGGCAAGGGCGCTGCGAACGGAAGGGTCGAGATCCACCGGAAGGTCCATCAAGTGGGGTTCGCGAGCCGGAATGCAGTGATATCCGGACACCGAATCGCTTTTTCTCAATTCGGCGAGGAAATCGCGAACTCCGGATGGTTTCCGCATCGCGAGTTCCGACAGTACGAGTTGCGCCTTTGATCGCATGCGGTCCAGAATCCCTCCGCATCCGGTCAAAACAGGTCCTGTATAATCTCGCCGAAGGAGAACAGCTGGAATGAAGATTCAACTCACATACGACAGGCCGGCCCAGATTCAAACCGACCTGCTCGTCGTCATACTCGATGAGAAAAATACGTTTCACGACCTGTCGGGTTCGCCAATCGGTGAAATTGTCCGCAAGGTTGACCGGGACATCAAGGATAAGAAGCTCAAGACGTCCTATTTCACGGCTCTGGATTCCAAACTGGCGCCAAAACACCTTCTGGTTCATTCAACGAGTCTGAATCGCACTTATAACGTCTGGGAGACTCTCAAGACTTTCATCGCAGGTTCCCTTCGTATCGCAAATGATCATGGATTTGGACGCATTGCGATTGCACTGAACACCAGTGATGCAGTGCCCTTCATCGGAAAAGCTGTGGAAGGCGCCATCCTCGGCAGTTACACGTTCGATCGCTATAAACAGGAAAAGTCAAAGCTGGATACGATTCAGATACAGCTGGCCGTTCTCGAGGATCACGAAGAGAGCAACCAAAGGAATCTCAGTCGATACACCATTGTCTCCAATGCCGCCAATGAAGCACGCACGCTCATTAATGAGCCCGGAGGCGTCGTAAATCCCGAATTCATGGCAGAAGCGGCACGAAAGGTTGCCAGGGAATCCAATCTCGAAATCAAGGTCTGGGACGAGAAGCGTCTTCAGAAGGAAGGCTACAACGGACTCATTCAGGTTGGGAAAGGCAGTGCCAGTCCTCCGCGCATGATCCGTCTCACGTATCATGCGAAAAAGGCCAGACACCACGTGGCATTCGTCGGAAAGGGCGTGACGTTCGATACCGGCGGAATCTCCATAAAGTCTGCCGACAAAATGTGGGAGATGAAGGGCGACATGTCTGGCGGCGCGGCAGTGATCTACGCCATGAAAGCCATCGGCAAGCTTCGTCCTGACGTCAATGTGACCGGCATCATACCGACCGCCGAGAATTCACCCGACGCGAATGCTCAAAGGCCAGGCGACATCTTTTATGCAAAAAATGGCAAGTCCATCATGGTCGACAATACCGATGCCGAAGGCCGACTCATTCTGACGGACGGTCTCCATCTCGCCGGGGAATCCAAAGCGACGCACATTCTCGACATTGCGACACTCACAGGCGCGATTGTCCGAGCTCTGGGCGACAGCATTGCAGGAGTGATGGGAAACAATCCGGACCTTGTTCGTGCTGTGATCCAGTCCGGGAGAAATCACGGCGAAAGCTTCTGGGAACTTCCTCTCCCCGAAGAATATAAGGAACTGATGAAAATCCCCTGCGCCGATCTGAACAACACCGCAGGTCCGTTGGCGGGCGCGCTCACCGCCGGGTTGTTTCTTCAGGAATTTGTGCCGCCCGGCGCTGCCTGGGCACATCTGGATATCGCCGGTCCATACCTGAAAGAAAAGGATTGGAAGTACTACGAAGCCGGAGCCATTGGATTTGGCCTCAAAACTCTTGTCGATGTCGTCGAACGCTTCAACGAACACTTTTAGGGGCTTCATGCTGGATCACTACAAGGACCTTCTCGACAATTATGAGTTTCAAATGGGTCCGGCGAGGGGCCGCATGGCAACGGCCCTCGACATCCTCACGGATGCACTCACCCTTGCGGGACAGCACGGCGTCTATTGCCGAAGCTCCAGGCAGCCAAAATTTCCCGCTTTGGATATTCGGCTGATTTTGCAGCAGATCGAAGATTCTAAAGGACTTATAATTGAGGCCATGGCAGAACTGAAGAAAAGTCCCCCAAATTCCTAAAAAAACGGGTTGCAGGGCCCCGGTCCTTGACCTATGCTTTTCTACGTTCGGACGGATCCAACGAAACAATCTAATTAGAAGGAGTCTGACTACGTTCACTGAAGGACGTAGGAACACAAAAATGAAGGAACATATTCAGCCCGCCGAAATCGATATCACCATCGAAGAACTCGAAGCGAAAATCGCACCAGATGGAGAAACCGTATTGCCGTTGCCTGGTGGCAGCCCGATCCGGCATCGATAGTTCCCATTCAAGAAATTGGTTGAATGCTCAGCAGAATGAAGTCCCGAAGTTCTGCTGAGCATTCTTCGTTTAAGTCCTGTGCTATCCTGCTCAGGCAGCATGAAAATCGGCATCATCGAGCACATCGACTGTGCGCACTTCCTTCCCAACCATCCCAAGTGCGGATCGCTTCACGGCCATACCTACAAGATTGAACTTATCGCAGAAGGCGATGTCCGAAATGGCATGGTGATGGATTTCGCCGACGTGAAGCGTATTCTCCGGGAAACGCTCGGGGATTTCGATCACCGGTCGTGGAATGACTTCCTGGAATATCCTTCTGTGGAAAACATCTGCCAGCTGCTGCACCAGCGGATTCGAAATCAATTGACCCTTTCGTTCAGCCTTCGCGTCTGGGAAGGTGAAGGCAAATGGGCGGAACTCTAAAAGGTACGTCATGAACCGAATCGAAATTCTCTCCGGATTCCTCAGCCAGGATCCCAATGACTCTTTCTCCCGCTATGCCCTTGCACTCGAATACGTCAAGGCCGGACAGCCCGACGATGCACGCCGGGAGTTTGAAACCGTCCTGGCGAACGACCCGGGATATGTCGCCACATACTTTCAGCTCGCGGGGTTTTATCGCACGCTCGGCTTAAAGCATGAAGCGGAAAAGACCTATCGGGCGGGTATTGTTGTCGCCTCAAAAGCCGGCGATGCCCACACGCAAAGTGAACTCGAAGGAGCGCTTGAAGGACTACTAGCAGAATAGATCCGGGAATTGAATATTGATCAGTTCCCCGGCCTTTTCCTCAACTGCTCCATGATCCGTTTCTCTTTTTCCTCAATTCGTTCTTCAGTGCCGCGGCGTGCGATTGCGTAATCCTGCATGTCGACAAGCATGGTTTCCGCAATCAGTGGAAACCGTTCCTTAATCAGCCTGTATTTCTCCTGCTCGATAAAGCGATAGTCCGGATGCCCCTGGGAGATGGTGCGAAGTTCGGCCTCCCAGAATAATTGGCGAAAATTCTGCCACTGGTAGAACCTCATGCGGTATGCCAGTGGGACAGCGTACTGGGCCAGATCACGATCCAGCGGTTCAATCTTCCGAAAGAGTTTTCCGGCGCGTTCGAGGGCTTCGGCAAAAGGGGCCGAAAGACCGCTCTGCGTCAGTTCAGCGGGAATGGCAAAACCATGGACCGTTGAAAACAATTGCCGTTCCTGCGTCATCATGCGATGCCTGTGCAAATCGCGATAGGAACCGATGTCCATCACAATTTCGAATCGCATGTAAGCGTTCTCAAATGCGCGTCCCACCTTGTACCATCGCCCCTTGCGCTGAGGCATGTATGCAGCGAAGAGTTCTCGCTTTTTCGCTTCATCGAGTTGCCGCGCCCGTTCCAGTGCCTGATCCCAGCTCCCATGCGTCTGTTGAAAAATGATACCGGCCAGTATCTTCGTTTCCGATTCAGGGTCCACTTCGATCAATCGAACTTCAGGTCGCGTCCCGGCCAGAGTTTCCGTATTGCCGAGAAAACGGCGAACACCGTCGTATCGCCGAGTCAGGTACGACTGATAATCCTGCGACTTGTCGTCCGATACACGAAGCAGCAGCGAGGGAATCTCCTTGTCGAGTTCCTGCTTCAGCTCCCGCGCAAACCATCGCAATTCACCCAGCGAATTTTTGGCGCTTCGGTTGATCAGGTATTCGAAAGCCTGTGCATTGCCTCGGAATGCCACCTGCCCCAGCGTCGACATCGGAAGAAGGCCGCGGAGCGTATCGAAGGCTTTCTTCTCGAGAATGCTTTCCTTTTCATCGAAGTTGTCCTTGAGCCACTTCTGCAGCGGGACAAGCAGCGCGGAATACGTATCGAATAGATGATCCATGGTGGCGGTGTATTCTTCGAGCAGGTGGAACTTCTGAAGGTCCGGCACTGGAGTGAAATACAAATATCGCCCGTCGACTCTCGTGCTGAAATTGACATAACGTGTGGATTTTTCGATGGGCTCCAAACCGATGCGCTGATCTTCGATGAATTTCATCGCCACCTGAGAAATTCCCCAGACCAATACATGGGTGCCGGTGATCTGCGCGATGGAATCATCGCCATACTGAGAAAGCCATTTCGAATAAAACGCCTGCGCCCTTTGGTTGTTGAGAATGTTTCGAAAGCCGTGCTCTTTCAGGAAAGCGACGGTATCTTCCAGTTCACGAGCAAGCAGCGCATCGTCTCCACGGACAATGGGATAGATATACTCCTTCAGCAACACTTCGAGCAGCGATGCGGAGGCGCGGCTGGCCCTGGAGCAGAGAGCCCCGGTGATTTCCGGGGGAAGGTTCCGAAGGACGGAGATGATGCCGGCAGGATTGCTGGCAAATGCATCGAGGTAATGCAGATCCTGATCCGACCAGCTACCGGTCGTGAATGCCGGCCGGTATGCGGAAAGTTCCTCAGGCATAATCCCCCATGTTTGACATAATAGCGGCCATGGGACGCATGCGAATCAAAAAGAAGGCCGAAGTGAAACCGTTTCGCGACACGATGGCATACCGGCTCCTTCTCGTTTTAATGTCCATTCTGATTGTCCTTTTCAGCATTTTTAAAATGCTCACCTCGTATTCGGTGAACAACAGGTCCTTTGTCATCGCAATGGTTGCGGGAATACTTTTCACCGTTTTTCTTTTTTACAATCTTGAGCGCGCTCGGCACATCCCAATGCCGGAGAGGAAGCGTCACCGGTAATAGTTCTTCAGCTTCAAATACAGTTGCCCGGTCGCCTTGCAGTCGGCCAGACAGTAACGGGCAATCTCGTCCAGCTTCCCGGCCCTGTAAAACTCCCCGACCTTGCTTCCGTCGATGCCGTCCTTTGGCGACGGCACGCCGAAAATTTCGCAGAAGAATTCGAGCGTCCCTTTCTTGTAGGGATTGAAATTCGTGAGGACTTCGCGGACGTCAAAGTGGCGGTCCGTTGAAAACCGTCGGGAATCGAGGAAAAGGTCGCGCGGTGCGGGAATGCCGAGAATGGCGCTGCGGACATTGATATAAGGAAAATCAAAGGATTTTCCGTTGAATGTCACGAACCGCTGAGGACGGATCTGTCCGATATCGGACCAGAAATTGGATAGCAGCTCCCGCTCCTCGGCCTGGCAATAGACGCGGGACCGATCGAGTTCCATCCAATGCAGACCAATGCAGATGATGCGTCCCGTACAGGCATCCAATCCAAGACCATCTAGAATTTTCTGACGTTCTTCCTCAGTTCCAGCGTTACCGGATTCGAGCAAAATCTCTCGAGCTCGAACAGGAATGGCGTCCAGTTCCTGACTTACGGTTTCAATGTCGATTACGAGAGTTGCCGGCTGTCCCATCGCGCTACCTCGCCAAAGAGAATATTCGCGTACGGGGACATTTTGGGGGGAAGTTCGAAATTTCTTAACAGTCGAAACTATTAGTGTTAGCTTGACACGACTTGCTCCGGTAGTAAGATTGGCTCTGGTCGGATAGGACTGGTGATATCCGGCCACCTGAAATAAAGGCAGGAGCCTTTTTGACAGGAGCGTGCGGAAGGAATCCGCTAAATCTCGGTTGTCCCGTCTCGGATTTTCCCTGCGGCCGCCTCTTCGCGCTTGACCCAAACCAATACAGGAAGACTGCGTTACGTCTGACGTGATAACACGCCAACGGGGGGATTTGTAATGTTGAAATATTTTTGTCGCATGCGGCAGGCCCGGGCAGCAACTGCTTTAGTCACAGTTGCACTGACAGTTGTGCCGCTCTTGATCGCTGCACCACCGGTCCATGCTCAACTGGTCAACGGGTTTATTTCAGGAACCGTCACGGACCAGAAAAAGTCTGCCATCCCGGAAGTGGAAGTCACCATCACCAACCAGGAAACGCAGCTTACGCAGCAAAAGAAGACCGATGCTGAAGGCCTTTATCGATTTGTGGCGGTCCCTCCGGGAGTCTACTCCATCAAATTCGAGAAGTCCGGGTTCCAGACAGGCTCTGTAAAAGACATTCGCGTCACAACGTCCGCTGAAAGGGCGATCGATCACCAATTGAATGTGGCGGGATCGTCGTTGAACGTTACTGTCAATGCCGAACCGGATATCGCCCTTTACAGATCCAGCGGCAATATTCAAATGACGTTGCCGGGACGTACTTTGGACCTGACACCGCTCAGTACATCCAACCTTTTTCCGGGAGGTGCGCGCAACATGGCCCGATACGCGTTTTTCGCACCGGGCGTGGCTCGAGTCGCCGGCCAGAACGAGTTCTCCACCAACGGACATCGAGGTCGCGAAAACAACTTCATGATGGACGGTGTCGACAACAACGACAACACCGTTACTCTTCCGGCGGTGTTCGCGCCACCTGAGGGAATTGCGGAATTTCAAGCACAGATCGCGACATATTCTGCGGAATTCGGCCGCAATATGGGCGCCCAGATCAACACCGTTACCAAAAGCGGAACCAACGACTTTCATGGCGACCTTTGGGAGTTCTATCGCGGCAATGCGCTGGAACCGCTGTCGCTTCAGAGCCGCAGGTCTGGCTTAACTTCTTCACCGCGGTTAGTGGACAACCAGTTTGGTGGAGATATCGGCTTCCCGATCATCAAGAACAAGACTTTCTTCTTCGGTTTGATTCAAGGCAATCGACAGCGAGCACCGAAACCATTTGGACTGGTCACCATACCAACGGCTGCAGGTCTTGCGTCGTTGCCCGGTGTTCCGTTGCGCATCGCCGCCGGGAGCAATCCTGCACAATCCGCGGCCAGCCGCCAATCCATGATCGACGCACTAAGCTTCCTGACGTCTGTGTATCCGAAGATTAATCACTACGACAGCTTTTCAACCGTGACCGTGAATTCCATTCCGGTGGAAATGGGAAGTTACAACCCGCTGGTTCCGATGGACCAGAATCTCTGGTACGGATTGGCACGTATCGATCATCTGATAACCCCAAGGGATCGAATCTCCTATCGCGTGCACGTCGACGATCGCAATTCGCCGCTGTCCGCCAGCAACCTGGCGTTTGGAGAACAGTGGGGCGCCGACAGCAGAACGCTGGCGCAAAATCATGCGCTGAGCTACACCAAAACCATCGGTCAGAGCTTCGTAAACGAGATGCGCCTGTCTTACACGCGGCTGGCTCCGGTATTCACGGAACATGATCCGGTCAGTCCGACGGTGACGCTTACCAATCTGTTTACGATTGGCGGTTTTTCGAGTTTCCCTCAGGAGCGCCTGGAGGAGACCTACCAGTTTCAAAACATCTCGACATACATTGTGAACAAGCACTCCTTCAAATTTGGCCTGGATCAGGCTCGAACCCATTTATCCAACAACTCCGCCTCCAATTCCAAAGGGACCTGGCTGTTTCCAAACCTCCAGGATTTTTTGAACAACCAGGCCAGCCAATTAACTCAGCTGGTCTCGGCGCCAGCCGTTTTTTCTTTTACACAATTGAAGCAGGCTTATTTTTTCCAGGACGACATCAAGGTCAGCCGGTCATTTACCGCCAATCTCGGAATGCGTTATGAAACAACATCCGTGCCGCTGGGGTATTTTGGCGCAACGGATCCGACGGTACTTGCCATGAACGTTCCGGGGCCGGCCAAACGCGACACTAATAACTGGGCTCCACGAGTTGGATTTGCCTATAGCCCAACCTCATCGGATGGTTTCCTTGGGACAATCCTTGGCGGTAACAAGTCGGTAGTGCGTGGTGGTTTTGGGATCGCGTACGATTTCCTTTTCTATAATCTGCTAATCAGCGGCCCGGCAACAAATTATCCCCGTACCAACACGCAGACGAACCTGGCAGCTACACTTGTGGATGCGTTTCCGACATTGCTTCCAAAAACCAATATCGTCACGCTCGGGCCGACGACCAACTTCGCAAGCATTCCTTCAGATACGCAGAGCCCGACGACAAACTACTGGAGTTTGTCGCTTCAACGGCAGTTGAGCGGCAACTTTATCGTGGAAGTGGGATATTCCGGCAACCGCTCGTACCATCTGTTCCGCCAGAGTCAGGCCAATCCAGGAACAATTACCCAGGCGAAAGCAGACGCGGTCATCGCAGGCTGCACACCGACGCTGGGCACCTGTCAGGACCCAACCGGATTTCCAGCTTCACCATCACGACTGGATCCTTCGATAGCCTCTCGTACTCTTATTGAAGCGACCGGACAGTCCACCTATAACGCCGGATATGTCCAGGTGGATAAGCGCTTATCGCGCGGCCTTCAGTTTGGCGCGAACTATACGTGGAGCACCAACATCAGTGACAGCGAGGAAGTCTTCGGCGACAGCACACCCACGGATGGCGGCATCGCGGCATCCAGTCCGCCACTTCCACAGGATTTCTTGAACAGACGAGGGGAAAAATCCCGGTCGGTGTTTGATCGGCCGCACCGGTTTACGATTCATGAGACCTATGCGATTCCGTTTTTCCCGACTGCATCGAAAGCACTTAAGCTGATTTTCTCCGACTGGCAGATCAGCGGCTTCACCGAACTTCAGTCCGGACAGCCATTCACAATAACTGTCGGCGTCGATACGTTGGGGGCAGGCACCGGCACACTACCGGCACGACCCAACCTGAATCCCGGAGGGATCATGACTCCGGATCCGGTATCCGGAAACTTTCGGACGTTTGTCATACCGCTGGATGGAACCGGTATCGTGACGGCGCCTCACGTCACCAATACAACGACGGGAGCAGTCACGTTCCTGAAGAACTCCATGCCGGTCGGAGGAACGCTGGGGAGAAACACCTTCAGAGGTCCGGGATACTCCAATACGAATTTGAGCCTGATGAAGCGCTTCATGCTTAGCGGGGATAGATCGCTGGAAATTCGCGGCGACTTCCTGAATCTCTTCAATCACGACAATTTTCAGAATCCGGTTTCGGTCATGAGCAGCTCGAATTTCGGGAAAAACATTTTCGTGCCGCTGACCGATGCAAGACAGGTTCTGCTGGGCGCGAAATTCCGGTTCTAGTGAATGCGAACCCCTCTCCGGAAGGAGAGGGGTTACATTTTCAAACTCAGCCCACCATCCACGGTCAACACCTGCCCGGTCACATAATTATCGGGCTCCAGAAAAAACAATATCGGTCGTGCTACATCATCGGGCCTGCCGAAACGCGGAATGATCTGCCTTTCGAGAAACGCGTTGTACTTGCCGCTGCGTACACTTTGCTCGGCCATACCGGCATCGTTCACACCGGGAGCGACGACATTGATGCGAACCTTCCACTGCTTCGCGAGAATTCGAGCAGCATGAACCAGCGCCGCTTTCGGCGCCGCATACGTCGTGCTTCCCGGAAAAATGCCAATGGCCTGCATCGTCGAAAGCAGCACAATGCTGCCGTCACTGTCGCCTAACGCCGCCGCAAAATCCCGGGCGATCAGAACCGGACCTGCAAAATTGACGCGCATCGATGCCAGTAAGTCATCGACGGTCGCCTGCTCCACTGGAACTCGCGAGGGATCTCCTGCAAGCACGACCAACCCATAGAGTTCGCCCTGTCCCTGCGCCGCTGCAATGAGGTCTTTCCGCACCGGCGCGTCCGCGATGTCGCCGCCAATTGCCGGACAGTGTAGTTCGGCAGCAAGCGCAGCAGCGCGTTCTGCGTTTTTCAGATACCCGATGATTGGTTTGTAGCCTCGTGCCGCCACCTGCCGGGCAACGGTGGAACCCAGTCCCCCGGAACCACCAGCGAGAATTACAGTCTTCATAGTTTTAATCCCACGGTCTCAAAGGATACGTAGGATACGACAGATCGTGACTTTGCTATAGTCGGACTCCGCCCCTTCCAGGGGCTAAGGGGCGCGCATTTTGAATTTGAGCTGCAAGGTCGGACTGATTCTGGCTCTCGTCCTCTGCCCGCTTTCCGCTCACGCGCAAACCAGACCCAAACCCATGCGCTTCGACTTCTCCGTGCTGGGCGGATACCGGACCAGCGTGACGTTCCACAGCCCCTCAGATTCCGAATCGGTGGAGCCGCAGGTCGAAACGCCCCGCGTTGTGATCGATCCGAGCCCGAGCTATGGTCTGGCCTTCGGCGCGCGCATCGACGAGGAAAACCTGATTGAAGTGCGCTGGACGAGAATGAACTCCACCATGCGCCTGGAGCAGGGCTTTCTGACGACATTCCAGCAAAACGTCATCGTGGATCAGTACCACGGAGATTTTACTCATGAGTACATTCTTGACGACTGGCCGGTCCGCGTAAGGCCGTACATCATGGCGAGCTTCGGTGCGACTCATGTTTCCGGAAGCGTCACCCGGAACTTCACTCGCTTTTCGCTCGGCATCGGGGCGGGGTTCAAAGTGTTTCTCAATCGCCACGTGGGTTTCAGACTTCAAGGCGAGTGGTTGCCGATTGTCGTGGACCCTGAGGTGGGCTTCATATGCGGAGGTGGTTGCATCATCCACATTCAGACCCAGGTGACGTCGCAGGGTGAGTTTGCAGTGGGTCCTCTGTTTCGCTTCTGAGTTATTCGCTTCGGTTTGCGTTCCAGTTCCGGTGGGCCTTTTCATTAGTCGAACTCCTTCATCCGAGGCCAGAGATCTTTCAGATTCCTCTTGAGTCCACGGCAAAGAAGAATATCGAAGTATTCATCGCGCCTGGCATAGGGATGCTCCACGCGACCCACGGATTCAACGCTCTCGAACAAGCCCGGTTCATCACGGCCACCGCTGCGAAGAATAATCACCGTGCTTCCGTCGTAGTCGCGCGGACCCCATATCCAGTAACTGTTGTGCTTGCTGATGGCCAGTGGCAACCCGAATCGCGGGCCGTAGAAATCTACGGCTGCCGCTTCTCCCCAGCCGTTCGAAAAAATGGCGGTACGCGCCCGCTCTTCCGGCGGAAGGCTGTTATAGACGCGAGCAACTTTCTCGACCATCTCCGGCCAGCCGAACTCATCGGCATACCACTGCGGTAAGGAGCCGTTTCGCTGACGTTCGATCTTGGGCGGGTGAATACCAAGAGCCTCCTGATAACGAAGGTAGCTCTCCGGCGAAAGTACCGGCACAGAGAATGGCAGCAACAACGCGCCCACGGCAATTAACACAGTAACGTAAATGATTCTGGACCACCCTCCGATGCGGTGTCCTACGGTGATGCGTTCCAACCCGATCGCTCCGGCCGCAAATAACATGGGATAGATCGGAGCGACATAGTAGTTCTTGGCCTTGAGCGCAATGAAGGTGAACAGCACCACGAGAAAGGCCCAGCCCAGCAGGCGGTATCGCCGGCTGTCGCGACCCGGACCCGCGAGAAGCCAGACCACGCCGCCGGCCCACAATGGAAACAGTGCGGGATTCAGTATCGCGGCCTGATCTGCGATGAACGCCACCGGTCCGCGCACGACGTCGCGGTTGCCCAGGCGGACGTTTCGGATCAACTCCAAAAATGGATAGTGGTTCATCGATTGCCAAAGGAAATTCGGCAGAGCAATCACGGCGCAGGCCAATGCACCAAGCCAGAGATAACGGCTCTTCAGGAAATGGCGATGCGGAGTAAGGACCACGCCCACGAGCAGCCCGAAAAGCAGGAATGCTATGGAGTATTTGTTTTCAAAACCGATTCCAGCCAAAACACCGAACCAGATCCAGTGACGCGCATCGCCGGTGTTGATCGCTCGGACGATGAGCCAGACGCAGCCCATCCATATAAGCGGTTCCCAGGCATTGTCGGTCAGCCAGTGATGCGAAACCAGGTAAACGGGAACCACGACAACGGCGAGCGCCGCCAACGACTGGGCAAAACGGCCTCCGCCCATTTCCCGTGTCAGTTTCCCAGTCAACCAAACCAATGTTGCTCCCGCCAGTGCCGGCAGCAGTCGAACACTCAAAGGCGAATTACCGAAAGCATTCCTGGCAAGCCATGCTATCCACACGGTCAGCGGCGGATGATCGACGTAACCCCACGCCATGCGGAACGAACCAGCCCAGTAGTACATTTCGTCGCGGAAGATGCCGTAACGATGGACAGTCAGAAGATGCAGCACCAGTTTGCCCGCAGCAATATACAGGACGATCGCCGGACCGGCCGTGAAGCGATCAGGCACGCGATTGGCGTGTGAAGGGTTCATGGAAGCGCTATTTGCAACCTTGATCGCAGGCATGTAAAGGTTCGACCGTCATGTTGTCCTGGCGTTCTGTGACCGCCCATTGTCCCTGTTTTGAAAGACCGTGCACGGCCGCAGACCGCGCCTGCAAGATCTACTTCTTCAAATCAATACTCGAACAAATCGAATTGCTCTGCCCGGCGCAGTATGCCTTCAGCGCTGCTGAAATTTCCGCATTGGCCGGAAAGCGTGTCCGCGCCTTTTCCAAAATCGAAAGCGCGGCGGCCTTCTGTCCGGTGGTGTACAAACTGACGGCATAGACGTAGACGAAATTGCTATCGTCAGGAGAGAGTCCTGCGGCTACACCCAGTTCCGCAACGGCTTCCGCTGTTCGTTTCTGACGCACAAGCAGAAGCCCCAGCGCGAAGTGGACGCTCGCAGAATCGCCATAAAGAAACGATGCCTGGCGCAGCAACGGTTCTGCAGCAGCGTCGTTTCCCTGAGCGCGGTGAAAATCCGCATAGTTCAAGAGAACCGTGAGGGATGTCTCATCGCGTTGAATCGCTTTTTCAAAGGTTGCCCTGGCGGCCACGACATCGCCTTCGGCGACCTGCAGGGCCGCGAGAGAAGCCAACGTCTCCGCCCGATCGGAATCCTTCTCCAGCCACCTCCGGTATTCGCCGAGCGCGGCATCCAAAGTTTTTCGCTGTTCGACAGACAGAGACGTTTTATCCGCACCGGCGAGAAGACTCGCGGCTTCCAACCGAATCGCAAGAGAAGGATCGCGCAGCATATCGATAAGCAGAGGTGCTCGCTGAGGAAACGGAACCTTACCAAGTGCATTCAACACGCCAAGCCGTACCAGCGATTCGTTCGCGGTCCGCAGCGACGCAATCGTCCCGAGCGATTCCGGCGTCACCGTCTTCAACGACGCGAGCACAGCCGCTTTGGAGATCGGATTTGCAGAAGCCGGCAGCTCCGACAAAATTTCAGAGGCAGAACGCCGCTCATGAACGGCTTCCCAGGCGGCTATGCCCCATGTCTCCGCGGGCGTACTACTGGAGCCTTTGTGTTTGCGGATTGCCTCCGCCGCCCATGAATTCGAACGATCCGTGTGACAGCCGACGCACGCGTTCGGTGTGCCGATCGAGTCGCTGAGATCCGGACGCGGAATCGCCAGCCGGTGATCCCTTCGGAGATCCACAGTCATGTATGTCCGCGAGGGCATGTGGCAGCTGACACATTGAGCGCCGGATGTTCCCGGTTTATGAAAGTGGTGTTCGGCGCGATCGAACGTATCGACGTCATGGCACTGTGTGCAAAGTGCATTGCCCTCGGCTTTCAACTTTGTGGTGTGGGGATCGTGGCAATCGGTGCAGAGGACACCTTTTGCGAACATCTTGCTCTGGAGAAACGATCCTATTTCGAAAACTTCTTCGCGGATCTGGCCGTCGACGAAGTACAACCCATCCTGTGGAAGTTGCGGCCTCCAGGTTTCCAGCATCACTTCCATCATTCGTTCTCGAGGTGTCGAATTGCGGAGGCGAACACGCCTTGCGTGACACGCACCACATTGGTCGATCTGCGCTTTTTGAGTCTTCAAGCCACTGACAAGCGCATCGCCGGAAGCTGGTTCCTTTGCAGCCCTGCGAACCTCGACGTGCGTTGATCCCGCTCCATGACAGCTTTCACAGCCGTTTCCAGTTTCACTCCAGTGGCTAGCGAACGTGTTGGAGCTATCTGAGAAATTCTTGGAGAATCCCGTCGTGTGGCAGTCACCGCACATGTGATTCCAGTTCTGCATCGGACGCGTCCAGAACAAGGGATTGCCGGGCCTGACGTAGTCATTCGAAGAAAGATGAAACCATCTCTGCCCACCGTCCATTTTCTCCCGCGTATCCCAGGCAAAAGGGAGAGTCTGGATGCGGCCTCCACCGACGTCGACCAGATACTGCTGAAGCGGTTCGTAGCCCAGCGTGTATGCAATCGTGAATGTCTCCGGCTGGCCTTGCTGATTCTCAGTGGTGATTCGAAAGGAATCGCCTTCCTTGAAGAAGCGCGTCGTTCGTCCTAAGTATTGAAACTCGGAATTGTTGAAATCGCCGAGGACGCTTCCCGCACTGGGAACTTCCATCGCGTGGCGGTGGTTCGATTCCAGCCACTTTGAATACTGGGTGGGATGACATCCTTCACAGGCTGCCGAACCCACAAATTGTGCGGGGGTCTCGTCTTTTCCGCCGAACGATGAGTTTTTCCAAACCCAGATACTCGCCCCGAGGCCCAACACTGCAGCAATAAGCAGGACCACAAGCGCGGGCCGTCGAATCCTGCCTTGCACGCCTGCTTACCTCGGCACAAGCCGCAATAGTTGGTTTCCAGCGAAGAGATAGATTGCGCCGTCCGGGCCCTGCTTCACTTCGCGAATGCGCGACTTCCGATCTGCAAGCAGTTTCTCTTCGGCGACGACTTTCTCGCCATCCAGCACCAGTCGCACCAGATGCTGGCCGGGCATCGAGCCGACAAACAGATTTCCTTTCCATGCGGGAAACAGGTTGCCCGTGTAGAACATCATTCCCGATGGCCCGATGGATGGCACCCAGTAGTAGCGCGGCTCTTCCACGCCCGTCATGGACGTCAGCCCCGTGCCCACGAAAACGTTCTTGCGCCCATCGGCCTGACGATCGTCATACTGTTTGCCGTAGGTCACGTTCGGCCATCCGTAGTCCCGGCCCGGCCGCACGATATTGATCTCGTCTCCACCCTGTGGACCGTGATCCAGCAACCACAACTCTCCAGTCTGCGGATGGATGGCGAGCCCTTCCGGATCCTTGAATCCATGCGCCCACGTTTCGGCAAACACGGTGGAGCGACTGAGCCACGGATTATTGCGAGGGATCGATCCATCGCGATTGATGTGCATCACGCGCCCCGTGAAGTTGCGTCGCTCGTCAGGATTGTCGAGGAATGGATGCTCCATGCCATCCAGCTTCGACTCGTACAGCCAGAACCGGTCGGCTCCGGAAATAAACAGGCTGCCGTCGGGAGCTACCACCATGCGACGCTCTCCCACTCCGTCGCCAATCACCTCGACATTCTCGACTCGCCTCGCATCGTTGCTCAGCCGCGCTCGAGCAACGCGTTCGCGGCCGATCTTCATGGTTCGCCGTTCGGCCAGCGGCGCAGCCCAAACCTTGTCATATAGATTTTCGAGCGGCCAGGCTCCGGCAGGCTCGCCCACCGGCGGTGAGAGGTACGTGAAGTAGATCATCCGGGTTCGTGCAAACTCCGGATCGAGCACCACTTCATGCAATCCTTCCGCCCCCACGGACCTCACTCCCGGCATTCCCTCGATGGGCGCCGACACGGATCCATCCGACTTCACCACACGCAACGCTCCCCCGTTCTCCGTCACGAGAAAGGTTCCATCCGGCAGAAACGCGAGCGACCAAGGAGTGTTCAATCGCTCCGTCACAGTCTGTACCTGGAACGGCGCTGAGGGTGGAGGCGCTGGAGCATCAGTCTGGCCGGGAAACGCGGGCTTGGGTTCGGGCGACTGGGCAACAAGAATTCCCAGCGCCGCGACAATAAGAATGAGCGTCGCGCTGATGGTTTTGGTCATGCGCGCGAGTCTATCACGCTCACTTTTGATGAATCTCTTTCCTTGGTATGATGCGCATCTGAAATCACGCCTTTTCGGAGGGAACTCTATGCGGATCAGAATACTTCTTCTGTGCGCGGCGCTCTGCGTCGCCTGTATTGCGACCGGAGCGGACGATTCTTACGACAAGCTCTATTCCGCAATCCGTGCGAACGACATCCCGCAGATGAAAAGTCTCCTGGATAAAGGCGTCGGCGCCAACGAAGCGGGACCCGAGGGAGTCACACCATTGATGGCCGCCGCCGAAATCGGTTCGCTGGATGCCATGAAGCTACTCGTCGACCGTCACGCCGACGTCAACGCAAAAAACGCTTCCGGCTCCACCGCTCTCATGTGGTCGGTCACCGATGCGAAGAAAGTGAGTCTGCTTCTCGACCATGGCGCCGATGTCAATGTGGCGGCCCGAAGCGGACGAACGGCATTGATTATTGCGTCATTCGTAAATCCTTCCGCGGACGTCGTGCGCATGTTGATGGGCAAGGGCGCAAACGTCGCCGTCATGGACCAGCGAAAGGTGACGCCGCTGAACGCGGCGACATTCGGCAACGACACCGCGACAATCCGGTTGCTGCTTGGAGCATCTGCTGACTTTCAGACTGCGGATACCTTCATTGGCCTGACTCCGCTGATCAATGCTTCCGGCAACCGCAATCTGGAAGCGGTGAAGCTGCTGCTGGCGAAAGGCTCGAACGTGAACGCCGTTTCCAAGACGCAGGATTTGCCGCGAATTCAAACCGGCACCGTGGAGTTCGGCGGTTTCACACCGCTATTGATGGGCGTTCCCTTTGGACCGCCGGAACTTGTCCGTACCTTGTTGGACGCCGGCGCGAAGGTAAACGTCCAGGACTACCGCAGTTTCACTCCGCTGATGCTCGCCGCCGCAAACGACCACGCCAATCTGGAGACCGTACGATTGCTGCTGGCTCGCGGCGCGGACTCACAATCGAAAGGACGCGCGGGAGAGACTGCCGCGGACTGGGCAGAGAAATATGGAGACGTAACAGTGATCCGCGAAGTGGGAGGCTCGCCTCGCACGAACACATACAGGGTTTCAGGAACGAGCAGCGCTGCAGGGACGACCGCTCCTCCGACCGAACTGATCCTCCAGCCAGTACTCGAGGTGCGGACGGCGGTTCAACGCAGCGTTTCACTACTGGAACGAGCGACGGCGCAGTTTGTCAGCAAAGCCGGCTGCTTCGCCTGTCATGAACAACCGGCAGCCGCAATCGCGGTGGGCGCCGCGCGCACAAAAGGAATCGTAATCGATGAGAAAGCCGCGAGCGACCGATGGGCGCAGCTCACATCGGGGCTCAATGCATCTCAACTCGAGGGAGCGGCTGCGTTAGGCGGCGCCGACAATAATCTGTACGTGGCTGAAGCCCTCGTTCGCACCGGTTACACGCCCGATCGCAAGACAGACATACTTGCCGCGAATCTCGCGGCATATCAGGGCGGCGACGGCGGATGGCATCTGCCGGGATACGCGCGATCTCCAATTCAAGATAACGATTTCTCGCGCACCGCCATGGCCATTCGCGCTCTGAAGACCTACGGAACTCCGGGCCGCGCCGTCGAAATGAAGCAGCGCATCGAACGCGCAAAACAATGGCTGCTTCGCGCAAGCCCGGTGACGACCGAGGATTTCGATGGACGGCTGACCGGCGTTGCAGCCGCAGGCGCGACGTCTGCCGAACTGCGTAGACTTGCCGAACCCATCCTTGCAAAGCAGCGGGCCGACGGCGGATTCGCCCAACGCGACGGTCTTTTCAGCGACGCATATGCGACGGGCATGACTCTCTGGGCTTTGGCCAACGCCGGAGTCGAGCGTCCAGACGACGACGTCTACAAGAGAGGCGTCAAATTCCTGCTGACAAGACAGGCATCGGACGGCTCGTGGCATGTGACCAGCCGGGCGACAACGTTCCAGATCTACTTCGAAGGTGGCTTCCCATACGCCCGCGACCAGTGGATTTCCATCATGGGGACCGGATGGGCTACAGCCGCGCTTGCCACGACGATGGACGGAAAGTAGTAGACTAAAAAGCCCAAACCCGAACACAACCTATAAGGAGGATCAACAATGAAGAAGAGATTACTTGCCGCGGCAGTGGTTGCGACTCTGTCGATTGGAAGCCAGATGGCATTTGCACAGACTCCCGCTCCCAACATGAGTTTCTTTGTGACAAGCGCCAACCCGAAGGGTGGCAATCTCGGTGGACTTGCCGGCGCCGATGCGATGTGTCAGTCGCTGGCCCAGGCTGTCGGTGCGGGAACAAAAACCTGGCGCGCATACCTGAGCACCAGTACCGTCGATGCGAAGAGCCGGATAGGCAACGGTCCGTGGCGCAATTTCAAAGGTGAGCAGATTGCAGCCAGCGTCGCCGACCTGCATAGCGCAAACAATAAGATCTCTGCGGATACCGCGCTGACTGAAAAAGGCACCAAGCCGGTCTACCTTGCGGGTAACCCTCCTGCAGCACCTGCGGGTCAGCAGTTGCAGCACGACATGCTGACGGGAACAAAAGAAGACGGCACGAAGGACGCGGATACCTGCAAGGATTGGACCTCCGGTGATGCGTCCGCGAAGGCGATGCTCGGCCACGCCGATCGGCTGGGACGCAACGCCGGCGTGAACTCGTGGAACGCGATCCACGCGTCGCAAGGCTGTGGCATGGAACAACTCACACCTACCGGCAGCACCGGATTGTTCTACTGCTTCGCGATCAACTAGGATCGCGAGAGTTTCATTGTCGGTGGCGTGATCGCCCCTCCTGGCCAGGAGGGGTGGCTGCGCCGAAGGCGCAGACGGGGTGGTGGTTCAGGTTCGACAAGCAGAATATGTCGATCAAAAACTACCACCCCGGCGCTTCGCGCCACCCCTCCTGGCCAGGAGGGGCGATCGGCGCTATTCCAATACATTGACGAAGATTCGCATCCAGCGTATTGTCCGGACAAACCGGCGGCGGATGAAGCACCGGAGTCTCGCATATGTTCCTAACCCGAAAACATCTTTCCCGCCGAACGCTCCTGAAAGGTGCAGGCGTCAGTCTCGCCTTGCCTCTGCTGGATGCCATGATTCCTGCGGCCACGGCTCTCGCACAAACGGCCGCCGCTCGAAAGCTCCGTGCCGGTTTCTTCTACCTGCCTCACGGCGCGATCATGGACAACACGGCCTACGGCACACCGATGGATCGATGGACGCCGAGCGGATCGGGCGCGAACTTCCAGCTGAACGTCATCACGAAGTCGCTTGAACCCTACAAAAAGTACGTGACATCGATCGGCAATATACGAAACGACGCGGTGGCCGGCAACATTCACACGCTCAGGCCCGGAACGTGGCTCAGCGGAATGGTTCCTCCCCAGGCCGGCTCCGGTAAATTCGCAACGGTCGATCAGATTATCGCCGGGCAAATTGCCGAGAACACGATACTGCCGTCACTGCAAGTCGCCTCGGAAACAACGAACCAGCAGGCCGCCGGCAATGGAGTGATGACTGCCACGACGACGTCGTTTCTCGACGCGTCACCGCTGCGGATGGAATTCAATCCGCGCGAGCTTTACCTTCGACTCTTCGGCAAAGAAGACCGCAATGGGAGTTTGAAACAAACGGCGAGCCTGCTCGACCTTATCGTCGAACAGACCCGTGATCTGCAACGCGATCTCGGTCCAGCGGACCAGGCTGTTCTCGACAGTCATCTGACCGCGGTCCGCGAAGCTGAGAAGCGTCTCCCTGCCCCCCGAAATCTTCCAGACGGCGTGCTGCCTCCGATGCCGAAGGGGCCGATGGACGACTTTGCCAAACAGGTCGACCTCATGTTCGACCTGATCGCCCTCGCCTATCGGGCGGACCTGACGCGAGTCGTGTCCTTCATGATGGCCGCGGAAGGAACCAACCAAACTTATAACCACATCGGCGTTCCCGACTCGTTCCACCCCGTCTCGCATCACGCAAACGATCTCGAACGGATTGGAAAGCTTGTCCGGATTCAAACCTGGCATGTGGAACGATTCGCGAATTTCCTCGGCAAGCTGGCCGCAGTCCAGGATGGCGAAGGCACGTTGCTGGATAATTCCATGTTCCTCTACGGATCGAACATGTCCAATAGCGATCAACACAGCAACTACCCGCTTCCGACACTCCTCGTTGGAGGAGCCGCCGGCAAACTCTCCGGCGGCCGTCATATCGGATTTCCGGCACCCATGCGGATCACGAACCTGCACCTGTCCCTGCTGGAAAAGGCTGGCGTGAACCAAAAGAGCTTCGGCGACAGCACCGGCACGTTTGAACTGTAAAATCTCGCTCGACATGCCTCCATTCCCCCGGCTATTCGGTTGACAATGAACCTATTTTGGAAACATGCTCCTCGACGAAGTAGCGGAGGAAGACACATGAGATCCGGCCTTATTGGAACGATCGCAATCGCGAGCACCTGTCTGCTGATGCAGGTGCCTTCGACAGCCCAGACAGGAGCGCAGAAGAACGCCATTGGGATGGAGTTTGTGAAAATTCCTGCCGGCGAATTCACGATGGGATGCTCGACGAGCGACACCAGTTGCAAAGAAGATGAAAAACCCCAGCATCGCGTTCGCATCACGAAAGCCTTCGAGATGGCCAGAACCGAAGTCACCCAGGCACAGTGGAAAGCGGTGATGAATGCCAATGAAAGCGATTTCACAGGGGACAACAATCCCGTCGAAAATGTCACTCGGGCCGAGGCCATCGATTTTGCGAAACGTCTGACGATGCGCAGCGATGGATATCTCTATCGGTTACCGACGGAAGCAGAATGGGAATACGCTGCGCGTGCGGGAACGACCAGTGCCACCTACGGCCCGCTTGAAGAAATCGCGTGGTTTGGGAAAAACTCCAACGATGAGTCGCACCCTGTGGGCGGCAAAAAGCCGAACGCATGGGGACTTTATGACATGTTCGGCAATGTTCGCGAATGGGTTGCGGACACTTACCAGGCGAATTTCTACGCCACCTCTCCGGCAGACGACCCGACCGGCCCCCAGGCGAATTACGGCGAACGCGGACAGCCCGGATATGGGGGCGGCGCAGGCGTCGCACTTCCGGTAATTCGCGGGGGAGGATGGCCCAACCCGGAAAGCTTTCTCCGGGCTTCCGAACGCTATCATTACTTCGGCCCTACGCTCCGTGTCAGCGATGTCGGTTTCCGCCTCGTTCGCCAACCGGTCGTGCCATGACAATATGCAATCCTGTGGAGGATCCAATATGAGGAGAACTTTTATTGCGCTCGGCGCGATTCTGGCCATGCTGCCAATCGTCGCTGCGGCGCACCATTCATTCGTTGCCGAGTACGACGGCAGCAAGGCGATGAATCTGGTCGGAGTCATCAGCAAAGTCGATCAGCAGAACCCGCACGGCTTTTTCTATCTGAGCGTGCCGCCAGCCACAGCCGGGGGCCGCGTGACGGTATGGGCGATGGAGACGCCGGGACCGAATCAACTCGTCCGGACCGGTTTCACTGAAATATATGCGCAGATGATCAGCAACAAGGAGAAGGTGACGGTTAAAGCCTACCCGGCAAGGGACGGCTCGAAGCGCGCATTTGCGGAAACGGTGACGCGAGCCGACGGTCGAACGGTTATCACCATCAGCACAGGCGGTGTGGACGGCGCCGTGGGTCGCGCCCCGGCAACCGGCGCCATCGTCATCGACGGTGTGGCGCAACCAACCCCGGCCGGCGGTGGTGCGCGTGGCGGAGCCGGTGGCCGCGGACAGACTGCTCCTGCTCCCGCGCCTGCACCAGCTGGCGCTCGGTAGAAAGACGGAGCAGTGGTGCATGCCGCTGCTCCGTCTTTTCTGCAGCACTGGGGAAATCGTGAAATCGGATTAACTCGAAATCGCACGATTCCTGCATCTCAAAGCCGAGTTCCGGTAGGGACGCTTCTCACGAAGCGCCCCCCGGACAGATCCGTACGAGCGGCTGTCCCGCATACGGCTCCCACCTTGGGTGTTTAACGGCGAAACGTTGGACGGGATATGG
>Ga0184628_10000038_pt1 | contig 62638 bp, 63 predicted proteins | sample PLM4_5_b1_FD_133149 | JGI IMG/M metagenome (GOLD analysis project Ga0184628, IMG submission 133149) | Groundwater sediment microbial communities from an aquifer in East River, Colorado, USA - PLM4_5_b1 | ecosystem: Environmental > Terrestrial > Soil > Riparian zone | place: USA: East River...
ACGCGGAGGGCGCGTCGGCTATCCCTTCAGGTACGCAATAAGCAGCACAATCGTCAGTGGACTGAGAAGCGTGGATACAAACACGACGCTGGTGACAAATGCGGAATCCAGATCGAATTCCAGCGCCAGAACGGTGGTGATCACCGCAGCCGGCATCGCGGATACAACGATGGCGACGCTTTGGGCGATACCGGTCATGCCCAGTACCGTACTGAGCGTTATTCCGATTACCGGTGCGACAAGCAGCGACAATGCGACGGCAACCATGACCGCTGCCGGACGTTCCGGAAATGTGGCGCGCTTCAACTGCATGCCGAGAACCAGAAGCATCATCGGGATCGCTGCACCGCTCAGCATGTTTATGGGTGTCATGATCGCCGTCGGAATCGCCGTGCGCGTCACCAGGAAGATGAGCGCAATCGCAAGGGCGTAAAGGGAAGGGACCCGGATGATTCCCGACATTGCCTTTTGAAATCCGTGCCCGCCGTGAACGGCGATGAACACGCCTGCCGTGTAAATCATAACCGCGCTGGTCACGAAATAGATGCTCGCGTGAGAGAGGCCTTCGGGCCCGAACGCAAGAGAAATGACCGGCAGCGCAAAATTCCCACTGTTGGAAAACATGACGGTGAGCAGGAAACTGGTTCGCGTCTTGCCTTCCAGTTTCATCGGTCCGGACATCAAGCGGGCGACGAGCCCCATGATCGACGTCAGCAGAAGGCAAAACACCGCCATGCGTCCCGCATCGGAAGCGCTCATCGAAGAGCCGACCAGCTGGCTGAAAACCAGACACGGCGAGAGCGCATTGAACGAAATGGAAGATAAAACTTTGACGCTTCCGCCCATGCGACGTTCCAGCAAATACCCGATTCCAGCAATGAGGAAAATCGGCGCAACGTCGGAAACCAGTATCGATAACAGTGCAGTCACGGATTACAGAGTAATCAGTTCTGCACCGGACTTCGCGGGAATAATTGTGGTTTTCGAAAGTTCTGGCACATACGATTCCCCTGGAACAGGAGCGGACGGCGAGCCTGGCGAGCCAGGGAGGTAGACATGGTCAAACAGAGAATTATTCTGGTACTTGACCTACCACCCCGGCCTTCGGCCACCCCTCCTGTACCAGGAGGGGAGTCGGATTGCACATTGTCAAAACGGTCAGAGCTGGACTCCCCAGGATTTAAGAATTGCAGCCTCATCCGCGGCACTCATGGCTTTTTTGAAACGCGCGCCGGATCGGCCTTTCACGCGTTGTTCGCATTCCGGCCAGGTTTTATGACGCATGGGCACGCCGCCGACAACACTGAGATAAGAATAAGGCTTCTGATTCTTTCCGGATCCCGACGACGTGGGCAAACCCGTTTCGTCGGGAATATCGAGAATGTTGACGGCGTAATCTGCGATTGGACCGTTGAACAGTCTCGGATTCCGGTTCAGTGCAAACGCGTTCGCAATCTCGTCTACACGTTCGTTGCCGGGGATGCCGATGTGGCCGCGAATGTAATGCCATTCGATGGCCTCGGTTCGATTCTGGACCAGTGCCCACAGCCGTTCCCAGAGTTCCCGGTTCAGAACATCCTTGCCTTCGGTTGTTCTCCATCCTCGCCGTTGCCAGCTGGGGACCCATTCGGTGATGCCGCGAATCACATATGTCGAATCGGTATAGACAGCAACAGTACCGGGAATAGCCTTTAGATGTGCCAGAGCCTCAATCGGACCGGAGAGTTCCATCCGATTGTTCGTCGTATGCGGCGATCCACCTCCCAACTCTCGAACCGAACCGTCGGGCGTCACGATGACAGCGGCCCATCCTCCCGGCCCGGGATTTCCCTTTGCGGCGCCGTCGGTGAAGGTGACGATATTAGTCCTGTGGGATTTCAACATGGGCGCTTAAACTTCCTTTGTGTCGACCGCGAATTCCATAGAGCATAGATCACCGATTGGGGCCATGCGCAGGATCATTCTTGGCATTCTTGTTTTCGGCGTCATCGGAACGGCGGTAGAGCTGCTGCTTCTGAGTCACGACGAAGGAGTTCTGCAACTGGTCCCGCTGGTGCTGATGGCCGAGGGGCTGCTTGTCATCGGCTGGCATCTTGTATCCGCGTCTGCGGCCAGCCTGCTCGCCATGCGTGTTAGTATGCTGGCGTTCATCCTTGCAGGCGCGGTCGGAGTGGGATTGCATTATCGGGGGAGCGCGGAGTTCCAGACGGAAGTGGATCCTGCCCTCGACGGGTTTGCATTGTTCAAAAAGGTGATGACGTCGAAGGCGCCACCGGCTCTGGCGCCTGGTGTAATGGCGCAATTGGGCCTGCTGGGACTCGCATACACGTATCGACACCCGGCGTATTCCAGAGACAAATAAACTTCACTCAGACAGGAGATAAAACCATGACGAGGCGTATCTTGTTCGTTGTTCTTGCGATGACGCTGGTAATAACTGCCAGTGTCTATGCTCAGGTAGGCAAATCCCTGGGCGTCGTCGACGCCAATACCGTTGCGGAGAAGGATCTGCTGACATTCCCGCACATGACGCCGGCCATTGTGAAAGGCCTGATCGAAAAGCGGCCCTTTGCCAGCATCACCGAACTCCAGGCCTATCTGCTCAGCCAGAATCTCACGGCGGCTCAGGCGATGGAGTTCTACACAAAGGCTTTCGTGCACATCAATCTCAATACCGCAACGAACGAGGAGATTCTTCTCGTGCCTGGCGCCGGACGCCGGATGACCATCGAATTTCCGGAATATCGTCCCTGGAAAACCTGGGCGCAGTTCGACAAGGAAATCTCAAAGTATGTCGGACAGGAAGCCACCGATAAGCTCAAACAATACGTGTTCATTCCAGTCAAACTCAACACGGCCACCGATGAAGATATCCTCAGTATTCCCAACGCCGGCGCCCGGATGGTGCGGGAGTTCAAGGAATACCGCCCCTGGAAGACAAAGGAACAGTTCGACCGTGAAATCGGAAAGTATGTTGGACCGAAGGAAACGGCCCGGCTGTGGCGGTATGTCGTCATCGATTAGCCCGGCCTGAGACAGTGAACCATTTTTGGAGAGGACAACCATGACCAATCGTATTGCTTCAGTAATTGGGGGATTGCTGCTGATGACGACGGCCGGTTTCGCACAGAGAACAGGCGACCCGTATCCCGAGCCCATTCCCGCAACCGACCGCGTCATCAGTGTCAAGTTCGTCGAGTTCGCCACAATTCCGGATTCCACGGGTCCGGCAGCGGCTCCGCGCGGCGGTGGAGCTGCCGTTGCTCCGGCCCCAGCCGCTCCTCGCATCATGACCATGCTGTATGAAGCCGGCACTCGCCGGTATTTCGCAAGCGACATGAACGGAAAGCTGTTTGCGATCAGTTCCGATGGCAAGACTGTCACTCCGTACCTCGACCTGACCGCGCCAGATTGGAAGGTGAGCGTTCAGGCGCAGGGCACCGAACGCGGATTGCAAAGTTTCGCATTTCATCCGCAGTTCAACCAGACCGGCGCCCGCGGTTTCGGCAAGTTCTATACGTACACCGACACGTCCAACATCGGCGTGCCAGTCGATTTCAAGGCGGCAATTGAAGCGCGCACCCACGACATCATTGTCCTCGAATGGTCGGCGAAGACGCCCGCGTCGGCAGCTTACGATGGTGGAGCTCCACGCGAAGTGATTCGAATTCAGGAACCCTATGCCAACCACAACGGCGGTCATCTCACGTTCAATCCGCTGGCAACACCGACCAGCCCGGACTACGGACTTCTCTATATGGGGTTAGCCGATGGCGGCAGCGGCGGCGATCCGAATGGTCACGCTCAAAACCTCGGCATCGCTCTGGGTAAGATCCTGCGATTTGATCCGCTTGGTACAAACAGTAAGAACGGGAAGTACGGAATCCCGGCAAGTAATCCCTTTGCCAACGACGGTAAGGACGACACCCTCGGCGAAATTTACGCATATGGCGTGCGGAATCCGCAACGGCTGTTCTGGGATTCGAAGAACGGCAATATGTTCATGTCGGACATCGGTCAGGACACGGTTGAAGAAATCAGTCCGGTGACTGCGGGCGCGAATCTTGGCTGGAACGTCTGGGAAGGGAACTACAAGTACCTGTCCGGGCGGCCCACCGGAGTCGAAGCAACCGGTCCGCGATCGGATCCCAAAGTTACCTATCCGATCGTTGAATATGGACAGATCGATCCGCTGCTTCAGGGAAGTTCCGCGGCAATCGGCGGCGTGGTGTATCGAAGCACCAAAATCCCGCAGCTGACGAACCTTCTCATTTTTGGCGATAACCCCAGCGGCGAGATCTTTTACGTCAATGCCGACAACCTGCCCAAAGGTGGACAGGATGCGATGCGGCGAATTCTTCTGAACGACAACGGAACGTCGAAAACCTTCCTTCAGGTCATCAAGGACAAGAACACCTCGCAGGGCCGGATGCCGGCGACTCGCGCGGACCTGCGTTTTGCCGAAGGACCCGATGGAGCGATATTCATCACGAACAAGCGCGACGGGACCATCCGGATGCTCGTTCCCTGACCGTTTTACAGAAACTCCAAAGACAACGAGGGCGTGTGTTCCACCCCACGTCCTCGTTGCCTGCCGAACAGCGCATTCATTCCCCGATCAAGGAAAATTTCCACGAATTAAATACTGGTCAGGCCACGAGTACTGGCCTCTGAAGCGGACAGAACACCGTGTTCATTGGCCGTGCTGCACCGATCTCAGAAGGCAACAGAATTGCAGCTTATATGACTTTATAAGGGAGAGTTGCGCATGACCGCCGAAGTCTTTGTAGGCCTGGATGTAAGTAAAACTGTACTCAAGGTTGCTGTTCGACCTTCGGGCGAGCATTGGAGCGCTGGAGTGGATGACGTCGGACGGAACGAAACCGCCGAAAAAATTCGGGATATCCATCCGAATCTTGTCGTTATGGAAGCGCACGGTGGAGTGGAGTTGCCTGTCGCGGGAACTCTTGCATCTCTCGGTTTGCCCTTTGCGCTGGTTTCGCCAAGGAGCATCAAGGACTTTACGCGAGCGATTGGCGGAATGCGGCAGGATCGCAGTCAGGCTGGACTTCTCGCCCATTTTGCCGAGCTCGTTCGACCGGAAGTCCGGAAAGTCCCCGCCGAAAGCATTCAGATTCTGAAGGCGTTGCAGGCGCGTCGAATGGAAGTCCTGCAGATGATGGCCGTCGAGCAAAATCGCCTGGAAAAGGCCACGTCATCGATTCAGAAGGAGCTCAAGAACCACATCCATTTTCTGGAAAAGAGTGTTTTCTGGACCGACGAAGAAATCAGCCGCACCATTCGACTCAGCGTCCGCTCATAAATCCCCGACTTATGCCGTAACTGCAGTTGCGGAATCCGGCGAGGAAACCGCCGGCGTCAACGAACCCTGCTTCGGATAGAGAACGTTCCAGAGGTCCGGCGACGGAAACCACCAGAGGCCGGATTTGGAGGCTTCAGGCGAATTTGCCGGAGCTGCGGCCTGAGTCTGAATCAACACGGAAACGTGGGTGCTGGCGGTTGCCGTTGTCGCGGTTGCGGTCGCGGGAGACGGCGGCGCCGGTGCTTCGGATGTCGGCTGCGCTGGATCGGAAACGGGATCTGGCGTCGCTGGAGTTTCTGTGGATTCGGGAATCGCGGCCGCCTGCGATTGCGCGGAGATCCGAGTCACCGTTACTTCGCGATTGAACTCCATGTCGGCATCGATGCTGGCAATTTGATCCAACCGGGCAAGCTTCGCCGTACGCGCCGCCGCTTTGTCCTCATGACCCTTCAGGACATCGTTTGCGGCCTTTTGTATGGTTCGAATGGCACGTCGAATGTCTTTGAGTTCGTCTTTATTCAAGTCTCCGTCGACGCTGATGGAAAAATCGCTGGTGCGATGAAGCTCCATGGACATCCCCGAGAGGTGCGCGGAAGACCCGTTCACCTGACCCTGTGCATCGTACGTCGCAAATGACAGTTCGGCCGACTTGTTTGAAGACAATGTGACAGTGTCGCCTTCCGCAGTAACAATCGTGATATCTGCCGTTTGCGACTGGGAGACCTTTACCTGGGCTGCCTGAAGTTCGGCGGCGAAGCTCGGCACCTTTTGCGGGTTCAGCGCGGTCGAATTGTCCACCGGCAAACGCGACACCGAATCTACACAAGACATGACTTTCCTCCGTCATCCATCGTCGATAGGGTCTCTATCGACCGATGGATGAACGGACTTCAAGGAAAACTGCGTTGTTTTGTGTGGGTTCTATGCCTGAGAAGTTTCCAGCGCCTGGACCCGGGCTTCGAGGGCGGCAATTCGCTCGTTCAGGCGATCGGATTCCAGCTTGTCGTATCGCTGTTCAAGGCGTCGCAAGGCTTCGGTGATCATGACGTATTCCTGCTCGATGCGGCCGGTTCGGCGTTCCAGCTTCTCAACCAGACCGTGCAGCGAGTCCAGCCGGAATTGCATCGTTCGAAGCAAGGCGCTGTGTTCCTTGACCGTGCTCTCGACAGAAATCAAGCGGAGCGCTATCGAATTCTGTACCGCTTCGAAGCGATCAAGGCGCGCATCCAGTCCGTCAACGCGTTTATCCGATGCATCGAAGCGTTGATCGACGCCGTCGAAGCGTTGATCGACGCCGTCGAACCGCTGATCCATACGGTCAAACCGAGCGGTGTGTTCTTTCAGAATCTCGTAGATTGTGGTCAGAGTGATTTCGTTTGCAGACATGGGAAGTCCTCAGGGAAAACACAAAGGGTGAACGGAGAATATCACTGAGAATTCCGACAGGCTAGCGGGATATTTTCGTGTGAGTGAACGGCACCTGCGCGGTGATTTTCAGGCCATACGCCTCGAGCGCAACAAGCTTTCGCGGATGATTTGTCAGGATTCGCATGGAGTGAATCTTGAGCGCAGCCAGGATCTGAGCCCCGATTCCATACTCCCGTTGTTCGCCTTGCAGGCCAATAGTTTCGTTGGCGTCCACATTGCGCATACCGTGCGCCTGAAGTTCGGCGGGGCCCGGCTTGCCCATCGGATGCAGATACAACAGCACGCCGCGTCCTTCGCCCTCAATGGTGGCGACCGCTCGATCCATCTGTTCGTGACAATGGCAGGCGACGGACCCGAACACATCTCCGGTGAGGCAGTGTGTGTGCACGCGCACCAGCACATCCTCTCCGTTTCCGATTTCACCTTTCACGATTGCGAAATGCGTTTCGTCGCCGAGTATGCTCTGGAATCCGATCATGCGGAATTCACCATGCCGGGTTCGCAGCAGGCTCTCGCTGGTCTTGCGAACGAAGTTTTCCGTTCTCAGCCGGTATCGAATGAGATCGGCCACGGTGATCAGTTTCACATTGTGTTCTTTGGCGAACTCCAGCAGGTCCGGAACGCGTGCCATTGTTCCGTCTTCCTTCATGATTTCGCAGATCACGCCGGCAGGGAACAGGCCTGCACTGCGGGCCAAATCGACCGAAGCTTCGGTCTGCCCGGCGCGAACGAGAACGCCGCCGTCTTTTGCACGCAGCGGGAAAATATGCCCAGGCCGAGTCAGATCTGTCGGCTTCGTTCGAGGATCGATTGCCGTCAGGATCGTCTGTGCACGGTCGTGAGTGGAAATTCCCGTCGACACGCCGCGCCGTGCTTCGATGGCAACGCAGAACGCTGTGCCGTGCGGAGACGTATTCGTGTGGTCCGGAACCATGAGCGGGATATGGAGATCGTCCAGACGCTGGCCCGTCATCGCCAGACAGATCAGGCCGCGACCGTGCGTCGCCATGAAGTTGATGATCTCCGGCGTCACCTTCTCCGCCGCGACCATCAGGTCGCCTTCGTTCTCACGGTCCTCGTCGTCAATGATGATGACGATCTTTCCGTTCTGAATGTCCGCTATCGCGTCTTCAATGGATGCAAACTGTGTCATGTTCCAGCTCTAATCAACTCTGGTTCGGCGGCCTGTTTGCAAGCATGCGCTCCACATACTTTGCGATGATATCGAACTCCAGGTTCACAGGGTCGCCGGCCTTTGCCCGCTTCAAATTGGTATTGTCGAACGTGTGCGGAATAATTGCGACCTCAAAAACATGCAGCTTCACGCGCGCAACCGTCAAACTGATCCCGTCCACCGAGATCGAACCCTTCTCCACAATGTATCGTAAGGCCGATTCCGGGAATTCGATCGCCAGCCTGTAATCGTCGCCTTCGCGTGTAAATGCGCGAATGTGACCGACTCCGTCGACGTGGCCTTGCACGATGTGGCCATCAAATCGGCCGTCCGCACGCATGGGACGCTCGAGGTTGGTCAGGGAGCCGGAAGACAGAACGTTCAGGCTCGTGCGGTCCAGAGTTTCCCGCGCAAGATCGGCTGTGAATCCGTCGCCGTGAACTGTACGCGCCGTCAGACACACGCCGTTGACCGAGATGCTTGCACCTGCCTGTATCCCATCCAGAATCCGGCGGGCCCGTACCCGGAGCGTTCGAAAGCCACTGCTTTCGGCAATTTCGGCGATCTCGCCGACTTCTTCAATGATTCCGGTGAACATATGACGTGATGACGAAGTCGGGCCCCGCCATCAGAATCTCGCAATCTTCAAGGTGAATGGCGTCTGCCAGACGTTCGACGCCGGCTCCGCCAATGGATGGGATTTCCCGTCCTCCCAGCAGTTTCGGTGCAACGAACATCACTATCTTATCAATGATTCCGGCCTGGATTGCGTTGAAAGCCAGATCCGGCCCGCATTCCAGCAGGAAGCTTTGTATCTCCCGCGCCTGCAGTTCGCGTGACAGTTCCTCGATGGATCCGCGGAACGCCAGCCAGCCTGCCTTGTCAGGTTCGTCCGTGCGGATCTGTCCGCGTCGATCCATCACGATGCGAAGCAAGGCGCGCCGGCGGGGCAGGCCCGTGCGATCGGTCATCTGCGGCCGGTCCTTGAGAAACGTCCCGCTACCGGTGATGACTGCATCGGCCGCATGTCGCAGCGACTGAACCATGGTGCGCGATTCTTCGGACGTGATCCATTGCGACTCGCCGGTTCGCGTCGCAATTTTTCCATCGAGCGTCATCGCCACTTTCAGAGTTCCGAATGCGCGGCCTCGAGTTTTGTATGTGATGAACGCTTCGTTGGCCTGCCTCGCCTCATCCTCTTTCACGCCGCAAAGCACGTCGATACCGGCCTGTTTCAGCATGCCAAAGCCCTTGCCGTTGACGGCGGGATTGGGATCTTCCATCGCGCTCACCACGCGAGCCACGCCAGCGTCGATAAGCGCCTGCGCGCAAGGAGGAGTTCGTCCGGTATGAGAGCAGGGTTCCAGGGATGTATAGACTGTCGCGCCCCTGGTTGACGAACCGGCCTGTCGCAACGCAATCACTTCCGCGTGGTCGATTCCATCCCAGGTGTAAAACCCTTCCCCAACGATCCTGTCGTCCTTCACGACGACGGCGCCCACCAGCGCGCCCGGGCTGGCAAGGCCTGTGCCCTGCAGTGCGAGGTCAATGGAACGAAGGATGTATTCGTCGTCTTTTAGGGATGGCGTCATTGCGCGAAGAGCGATTCCACAAAATCGTCGGGAGAGAATTCGATCAGGTCGTCGATTTTTTCCCCGACACCGACGAAGCGAATCGGAATTTTCAGCTCGCGGGCAATTGCGGTGACGACGCCTCCCTTGGCGGTCCCATCCAGCTTCGTGAGCACGATACCCGTCACTGCGGCGCTCTTTGTGAATTCCTTCGCCTGTGTCAGACCGTTTTGACCGGTCGTCGCATCCATCACCAGCAAAACTTCGTGCGGCGCCCCGGAGACCTCGCGCTTTGCAATACGCGTCATCTTTTCCAGTTCCGTCATTAGATTACTTTTCGTGTGGAGGCGTCCCGCCGTATCGACGATCACGTAATCGATGTTTTTCGATTTCGCCGACTGCAGCGCATCGAATAACACCGCCGATGGGTCTGCCCCCGCCTGCTGTTTCACAATTGGTACGTCGGATCGTTTGGCCCAGATTTCCAGCTGCTCAGTGGCTGCGGCTCGAAATGTGTCTGCGGCGCAGAGCATGACTTTCTTTCCACTGCTCTTGAAGCGATTGGCGAGTTTACCAATGGTCGTCGTTTTCCCGACGCCATTGACGCCTACCATCAGGATGACAAAAGGCTCTCCTTCGGCGACTACTTTGGGCGGCGCGGTATTGACGCGAAGTATCTTTCGGAGTTCCTCTTTCACGGCGTTTCGGAGTTGCTTTGGATCCTGCAGGGTTTTTCGCGACATCTGTTCCCGGATCGCATTCAGCACGTCGGTTGTCGTGACGATACCCACGTCGGCAGAAACCATGACGCCTTCCAGTTCCTCGAGCATCTCCGGATCGATATCCTTCTTGCCTTCGACAAGGTTGGCAAGGCCCTCGTTCAGATTTTCCTGTGTCCGCTGGACTGCAGTCTTGATCTTGTCGAGAACCGACGGTTTCTTTTCTTCCGGTTTACCGAAAAGAGTAATGAACTCCACTATTCTTCCTTCAGCTTTCGTTCCATCAGATCGTTGATCGCGTCCTGCACCTTCAGCCCTTCGTAGAGCACGGCGTACATTCGTTCCGCGATGGGCATTTCGACATGCAGCTTGCGAGCGAGGGCTACCGCGGATTCCGCCGTCTTCACGCCTTCGGCAACGGAGCGCATTCCACCGATGATGTCCTCGATCTTTCGGCCTTGTCCAAGTGCGATGCCAACGGTTCGGTTTCTGCTGAGGTTCCCATAAGACGTCAGAATCAAATCGCCGAGTCCGGCAAGGCCGGAAAGGGTTTCGCGGCGTCCACCGCACGCCACGGCCAGCCTCGTGATCTCCGCAAGTCCGCGTGTGACCAGCGCTGCTGCAGCGTTGGAACCCAGCCCCAGGCCGTCGGCCACACCTGCGGCGATGGCGATGATGTTTTTCGTGGCGGCGCCAATCTCAACACCAATGGTATCGAGGTTCGTGTACAAGCGGAACCGCGGCGTGGACAGTTCGTTCTGCAGTTGAACCCGCAATGATTCCAGAGGCGAGGCAACTACAAGGGCTGTCGGGACTCCGCGAGCGACTTCCGGCGCAAATGTGGGGCCGGAGATTACCGCGATCCTCGGCTCCACCACCGTGCCGAGGACATCGGTGATGACCTGTGACATGCGCATCAACGTGCAGGTCTCGATCCCTTTTGTGGCGCTGACAAATATGGTGTCCGGCTGAACCATGGGCGCCATCTGCTGAATGACGGATCGAAACACATGCGAAGGAACGGCCATGATGACGATTCGCGCGTCTTTCAGAACCGAGTTCAGGGAATTACTGATGTGAACCGATTCCGGAATTTTGATGGAAGGCAGGTAGACCGGATTTTCGCGCGACTCGATCATGCCTGCCGCGAGGTCCGGTTCGTAAACCCAGAGGCTGACTCGACGATCCGGACGCGCAAGGGTGGCTGCCAGCGCCGTTCCCCATCCGCCGGCGCCGACGATTGCCACCGGCATGGTCATGAGAGCAGATACTCCTTCAGCTTCGTGTACAGCGGGCCGTTGGACGTCAATTCGCTCTGGTATAGAAAACATCGGTCCACATTGAATGTGCCGAAATCTTTTTCTTCAAACTGGTTGGCCGCAGTGACGAGTGCAGCATCGAGAGGTCCTCGCTTGGCGCGGGCGAGCGTGATGTGGGCGCGATACGAGCGTCGCTCCTTTTCAAAGCCGAAGGTTTCCAGCTTGGAATCGATTCTGCCCGTGAGAGCCTCGAGAGTGGGGGCCTGAACTCCTGCCCAGAAGACCCTTGGTGAGCGTGTTCCGGGAAAGAATCCGATACCTTTCACGGTGATCGGAAACGGCTTCCAGGTCAGTACCGTCATTGCCTGGTGGACTTCTTCGGCGCGCTGTTCGGTGATTTCGCCCAGGAACTTCAATGTCAGATGGGCCGATTCCGTGGCCACCCATCGCGCGGAATTCGACACGGGCCGCAGTTCACGCTGAAGTTCAGCGAGACCTTCGCGAATGCCATCCGGAAGTTCGATGCCAATAAAAAGTCGCATTACATTCTCATCAATACGCGCCGGACCAGATCCAGCGCTGCCTGCGACGTCCATGATCGGATTCTGTCGCGATTTCCGGGAAATACCATGTGACGGTGTTCCGTTTTACCCGGACCCGCCACCGCGATATGCACGGTCCCCACAGGTTTTTCGGGGGACCCTCCGCCCGGACCGGCGATGCCGGTCACGCCTACACCCAGGGTGGTGCCCACTCTTTCCCGGACGCCTTCGGCCAGGCCGCGAGCCACTTCCTCGCTGACGGCGCCCTGCATATCAAGCAGCAGGGGCGGAATTCCTGCAAGGTCGATTTTGGATTGATTGCTGTATGTCACCATGCCCGACATGAAGTATCTGGAACTGCCGGGAACGGAAGTCAGTCTGGCTGACAGTAGTCCTCCAGTGCACGACTCCGCAACCGAGATCGTCGCCTGTTTCTGTTCAAGCTGCAAGCCGACAACTTCTTCCAGCGAATTTTCGGAAGTGGAGTAGATGAATTCGGCCAGCGACGCTTCGAGTTTTGTTCCGAGCTCCTGGACCAGTCGTTCCGCTTCTTCCGTGGATTTCCCCTTTGCCGTCAGCCGCACATCCACCTGGCCGGGTTTTGCAAGAATCGTCGTGACCGGATTCTTGTACGACTGGTAGATCGGAGCAATCCTCGTGTCCAGCGCGGATTCCATCAATCCCGTGGTCCGGTAGACGCGTCGTGCAAGAGCAGCGGTTCCCGTCATTTTTTGAAGCCTCGGCGTGCAGACTTTGTCGAACATGGGTTCCAGTTCCGATGGCGGGCCGGGAAGCAGGACAATTTCGTTTCGATCCGTGTGTATCCAGAGTCCGGGAGCCGTTCCATTTCGGTTCTCCAGAACGTCGGATCCGGTAAGTACCAGGGCCTGCCGGGCATTATTGGCCGGCATTTCCGCACCTCGTGCCTTGAATCGCTTCTGAATTGCGGAGAGCACGGCATCGTCGAGAACCAGTTGCCGCTGGAGCACCCGCGCCACCACCTTCCTGGTGACATCGTCTTCGGTCGGGCCGAGTCCGCCGATGGTGATGAGCAGCGGAGTTCGTCCCATGCATCCGCGCACGGCCTGTTCGAGATAGGTTTCGTCGTCGCCCACGATCGACTTCATCACGACTGGAATTCCAATTTCGTTCAGCTGGCGCGTGAGGAAGAGCGAATTGGTGTCCATAAATCCCGGAGTGAGAAGTTCCGATCCGATGGCGATGATTTCAGCAGATAGCATGCGCGTTCAGGGAAGAGGTTTCCCCATGATTCCAAGCCGGACCTTGTAAAGTGAACCGGAATCGGCAACGAGGTTGGTTACCATCAGGTTCTCCTCGAAATCGAAGGCCAGCCCCACGAGACTCATTCCGGCAACCATAAGTTCCGGTTTGCCGTCACGAATTCGGAACACGCCATGACGTCCACGGTATGAGCCAATCACATACACATGACCTTCGATATCGACGGCCAGCCCCTGAGGCCGGCCGAGTCCGGTAAAATACCGCTCGACCTCGCCGTTTGGAGTCACGCGATAGATCGAGTCAAAGCTGGATGTGGTTGGACCGGTGATGTAGAGATGGTTGTCCATACCGAATGCCAGATGATAGGCCGCGATGCTCGGTTCCAGCGTCGCGAAAACAAATATCTCCCGGTCCGGACTGATCTTGAAGATGCTGCCGCTGCGATCGCCGATGTACAGGTTTCCAATCCGGTCAAAGGCGATTCCCGTCGCGATACCCATGCCTTCGGTAAAAAGCCGCATGTGTCCCGATGGCTCGATCGCATAAACGTTGCCGTCGAAGCGGCTGGAGACGAACAATTCGCCGGTCATGCTGAACGCAAGGCCGGTGGCATTCATGATGTCGGTGGCAAACGGAGTAACGGCGCCTTTGGGGGTGATTTTGTATACCGACACAGGCGTCTTCTGCCCGCGTCTTCCGCTGTAGGTGACGTAGACATTTCCTTCGGTGTCGACTGCGGGATTGGATACGGGGTACAGATTGCTTGCCAGACGCTTGCCGATTTCGTAGTGGAATGGCCGGCTTGTATTGCCGTTCGTGTTCACGCGAAGGTCTTCGGTTCCGGAGTCGGCAGACAGTTCCGGCACGCGAACCATGATCTTGCTGCTGGATGCGACGGTGACCTGGCCGCTGAAATCGCCGAATCGAACGTCTGGCTGCGCGTTCCCATGGGCTGTCGTACTCGAGTACTCGATTACGACTTCCCCACCCGGAAGGGCCGCCTGCGGAGTCACATTAAGTATCCTGATATCACTCACGTTTCATGCGCCGAAAAAATGCCGAATTAGAGTCAGTGCCGCAAGTGCGTAGATGCCGGCACCGACATCATCGGCCATCACGCCAGCGCCCCACTTCATGTTCTCAAGGCGCCGTAGCGGAAATGGCTTTGTAATGTCGAACAACCGAAACAAAACAAACCCGATGAAAACATAAAGGGCCGACAGCGGATATCGTCCGGCGGCAAGCCCGAACGTGATCATCTGCCCGGCGATCTCGTCGACTACAATGCGTTGAGAATCCCCGCCCCAGAAGAGTTCCACGCGATATGCGGACCACGTGCCAATTATGAGGAAAAAAATTATAGCATGCGCAAAGTATGCGCCGAGGCCCAGTCTCTCCATTAATAGATAGACCAGTACGCCTTCAATGGCTCCTGCGGTGCCAGGAGCCCTGGGCATGAATCCCGCCCCTCCGCCGGTCGCGATCGCGACCGCCAGACCGTCCTGGAATCCGGCAGGTTTATTCGTCTTCGTCGGATTGCTCTGGTGAGTCGATTGGCCCATTCGATGATTCGAAGTCGTCAGTAGGTCTTTCCCGGGTCGGAATCCGATAAATCCCCCCGGCCCACTTCCCCAGATCGATCATTTTGCAGCGCTCGCTGCAAAATGGCCGGGCGGGATTGCCCGCATATTCCACTGGTTTGCCGCACGTGGGACACTGCATGGCTCAAATGATCCGTCCGATCAGGTCGTACTCCATACTGCCGGTAATCTCCACCGGATAAAACTCGCCGGTGCGGGTCTGGATGTCGCCACTGTCATTAATGAGTACATGACCGTCAATGTCCGGCGCCTGAGCTTCAGTGCGTCCCTGAAGCAGGAGATCCGATTCCTCCGATGCTCCTTCGAGCAGGACTTCGACGGTGCGACCAACCATTCCTCGCAGCTTTTGTTTTGAAATCTTCGACTGAAGCTTCATCAACTCCGTGCGACGCCGGCTGGCGGTACGTCGAGTGACTTTGCCGTCGAGATTGAAGGCGCCGGTTCCTTCTTCGTCCGAATACAGGAACACGCCGACATTATCGAACTCCACATTGCGGACGAACTGGAGTACTTCCTGGAAGTCTTCTTCGGTTTCTCCGGGGAATCCAACGATGAACGACGTGCGGAGCCCGGCATTCGGGTTCAGCTTTCGAATCCGTTCAACCTGGCGTTCATAAATTTCCCGGCTCCCTCCCCGCAGCATGCGATCCAGTACCGGACGGCTGGCATGCTGGTAAGGGATATCGAAGTATTTGCAGAGGCGTTCTTCTTCGGAAACCAGGCGGACCAGCGCATCGGTAATCGTATGTGGGTAGCAGTACAGGAATCGCACCCAGTGAAGGCCGTCGACTGCGGCAAGCTGGCGAAGCAGGGTGGTGATGCCGTCGTCCATGCCGATGTCCTTGCCGTAAGCCATCGTATCCTGCGACACCAGTACCAGCTCGCGTACGCCCTGATCGGCCAGGCGTCGTGCTTCCGCAACCAGGTCTTTCACCGAACGGCTGCGGAACTTTCCTCGAAAGCCGGGAATTGCGCAGAACGTGCACACGTGATCGCAGCCTTCGGAGATTTTCAGATAGGCCATGTAGGACGGCGTGCTGAGCATCCGCGGTATCGTCGGGACTTCTTTGGAGGTGTATAAGGAATCGATCGAAATGTCGACCAGCGGTTCGTCGCCAATACGCACAGCCTCGAGGATCTTGCCCAGTTCATCCGGGCCGAAAACGAAATCGATTTCCGGGATCTGTTTGCGGATGTCGTCGCGATACCGTTCGGCGAGGCAGCCGGCGACGACGAGTTTCTTGCAGTTGCCGGAGGTTTTGAGGTCTGCCATCTCCAGAATTGTATCGATGGATTCCTGCTTCGCGCTGTCGATGAAGCCGCAGGTATTGACGACGAGGACATCCGCGTCCTGCTTGGTGTGGGTAATGGCGTAGCCATGCTCCGCCAGCGTGCCGAGCATCACTTCGCTGTCCACAAGGTTTTTGGGACAGCCCAGACTGACGAACCCTACCTTGGTGAGTTTCCTGGTCAACATTGCAACGGACATTGTAGCAGGCGATAGCGAGAATAGGGGAGAACGGGGAATTGTTGGTGCTATCTCGGTACTTTGAAATATAGCCTTTCACGGCTCCCCTCCTGGAACAGGAGGGGACGGCGAGCGTAGCGAGCCGGGGAGGTAGATAAGTTCAAACAGAGAATTAGTTAGGAACTTGACCTACCACCCCGGCCTTCGGCCACCCCCTCCTGTTCCAGGAGGGGAATCGGCTTGCACATTTTCAGTTCCCGGCTATCTCCCCTTCAGGTCCCGGATCGTGTTTTCAAGGATGGCGAAGTCTGCATTGGAGACGGGATCGCAGCTGTACTTTGACTTTTCGAGCACACCGATCGCGGGCAGCAGAATGGATCGACGATGGTCGTCGGGGAGGCCGAGCGCCCACTCCCTCCATGTTTGAGCCGCAAGCCGAGACGGTTTCCGCCGTTCTGCCAGCCGGGCTGCGCGGAAAAACATGTGTTCAATCACGGCACTGCTCATGGGTGCCTGCCCCCTTCGGAACTGACGGACCTGCCACAGCGTACGAATATCGCGACGATAGTGGAACGCCGTCCCGCAGAAAAATACGCCGATCACGGTCAGCCAAAATCCGGCGGCTCCCTCTTTTCCTCGAAAACCTCCCGAGACCCAGGCTCCCAGTTTGTCCATTTGCGTCGACCACTTGTCGGCTCCGGCCCTGAATTCCAATTGCAGATTCTTCAGCTGGTCCTGGGCACTGCGGAACAGCTGGGACTGGGAGTCGTTGTCGTACACCAGAATGTAAGAGCTCCATAGCAGTTCCATGGCATCGAAATAGTGTCCCATTTGCGCGCCCAGGCCCGTGGCAGCCGGCCGCAAGTCCAGCGGTGTCGCGTCGAATTCGATCCATCCGCCACGTGCGGGGATATAGGCCTCGATCCAGCTATGTGCGTCGGATTCCCGTACGATGTAGTCCCTTCCGATGGGATTCAGGTCCCCCATCTGGAATCCATTGACCAGCCGCGTTGGAATTCCCGCGGCCCTGGCGAGTATGGCCATCGCGGAGGCGAAGTATTCGCAGTGTCCGTTTCTGGCTTCAAATAGAAACTTGTTCAGCGGTTGTGGTCCGGGCGCCCAGGTCAGATTGAGTGTGTAGCTGTACTTATTTCGGAGATGCGATTCAATCAGCGCCGCCTTTTCGTACGTCGATGTTCCAGATTTGGTAATTTCGTTTGCGAGTTCCTGTACTCGCGGGTCGAGATCCTGAGGCAGCTGGAGGTATCGGTCTTCGTTTTCGAGTGGGGGAGCATCGGAGATTCTCGACCTGTTGGGAATCTCCGACAGCACCTGATACTGAATTCGGCGTTGCTGGGGAATGCGAAGGAAGATCGACTCATCGTGATCGACGGCGATGCCTTCCACGCGGCTGGTCACCGAGTTGATTCGGTATGGTCCAAACAAAGTGGTCGTCGCCATCGGTTCCAGGAGAATGTCGTATCGCACAAGGTCACTTGGGCGCCCCACGGGCCGAACTCGAAATACTCCATTGTCATCCGGTGCGATGCCGGTCTGGCTGATTTCGGATTTGTGCCAGCTTCTGCCGTCAAATCGATCCAGCGCGATACCGCGCCACTTAGTTCCACTCGACTTTCCGCTGGCGAGCCTCGCTCGCATCACAATAGATGAACTCAGTTTGATCTCCCCGATTTCGCCAAGCTGAACGTTGTCGCTGAAGCCGGAAAGTAAAACGGTCGGCCCGGGAGCACGGCTGAAATAACCTGTGCCCACGCGGGGGATGGCAAAGAATAGCCCGGCGCCGACGAGAATGATCCATACCGACGCCCACACGGTAAGTCCCGTCAGTGAGCCCGCGTCGGTTTGCATTGCGGTATCGCCACCCTGGGAGCGCACGATTTCAAAGCTCATCAGCGTGGCGACCATGGAAATCAGGAACAGCATCAGGGTGACGACGAATGAGAGATCGATCGTCATCGATGCAGCGGCAAGCACCATCATGAAAGCCAGGATGATGAGGTAGAAATAGTCCCGGTCGTTCTTCTTCTGATGGAGTTTCGCCAGCTGGAGAAACAGCACCATGTGTACGGTGGAGGGGATGAACGATCTCGACAGAATCAGGTTATCGGCCAGGAAGAATGCAATGTAGGCGCATGAAAGGTAGAAAATTCCCTGGGCGTTCAACAATGCCGGAAGCTGATTCCATGTGCGGTACAGGCTCCACAGAATTCCGATACTGAAGATGACAATCGACGGTAAATCGAGCCGGCCGGTGACTGCCAGCGCGAGGAAAGCCGCCATGACCAGCGAATGCGTCGACAGTTCGAAGTAGCGTTTCATCAGCCCTGTCTCCTGCGCAGAGACAGCAGCAGTGCGCCGCCATTGGGGTCAATATCGGGAAACGCCGCCGCCGCAGACATTTCAACCGTCGCCAGGTATTCCAGTATCGAGTCGAGAACGACTTCCGGGCTTCCAGGGCCGGTCCGCCAGTCGTCCGATACGAAGGCGACTTCGCTGCCGTCTGCGGTGCAGTGAAACGCCAGAGAAGCAGCGCGCGTCACCTGCTCTTCGAATTCCTCGGTGTCTTCGGGTGTTCCGAAACGATCCATCGCCAGAATGACGCGCCGGCCTTCGTCCGCGGCAAACTCGCGGGTTTTCAGGGATGCGGTTTTGGCCGACGCCTTCCAGTGGACGTGACGTGCGCCATCGGAATACACATAGTCTCGAATGGTATGCAGTTCGTAGCCGGAGCCCCGTTCCGGCCGTTGAATGGTGCCCTGCTCGTCGAGTGCGTAAATGCTCAGTCGATCGCGTGGAACGATCGCGGGGTAACAGACGATTTCACCGTTCACTTCACACGTGTGCTTTTTTGATAACAGGCCGAAGGGAAACCTCGATGCGCCGAGTACTTCGCGCACGGAATATCGGCCGCGCCGCGGGAGAACGGATTCCGACGTGTACTTCGCGTGTCCGAGAGGATTGATTCCGGCGAAATAGAACGATTCGAAATTCAGCGCGCTGTTGCTGGCGGGCTCGACCCGCACCGATATCATCGGAAACACGCGGCGGCGATTGTGGATTCGAATCGAAAATGGAAAAACGTCGCCGGCGATGCATCGCGAAGGAAGCAGGATGTCGGTTTCCAGGAACCTGAAATTCAATTCGAGAAGAAACCCCGACAGCAGCAGCACCGAAATCAGAACCGACAGCACCATATATAAGAGGTTGTTACTGGTGTTGATGGCTGCAAGAACGACGATGGCAATCGCGGAAAGAAATATCCATCCATCCCGGGTGAGCGCGTATCTCGACAGGCCTGGAATCCAGTTCCAGTTCACGTCCTTTGCGAGCCGCGGAACGAATCGAAAGCCCACCCAGAGGGCGAGCAGAAGGGCGATTACCGCGGAAACGGTGGCGGCTCCGGTTCTGCCGTCATTGGCCGCGCTCGACGAGTAGAGGGCCGTCGAAAGCGAAACGGCAAGCAGCGAGAGCGACAGCAGGAAATTCTTCCACATTATTTAGTCCGGAATTTTGATCTCGCTGAGGATCCCCTCGAGCACCTCTTCCTTGGTCCGGCTCCCCTTCGATCCATGCTTCGTCAGTGCCAGGCGGTGCCCGAAAACCGGAAACGTTGCGCGCTTCACATCGTCGGGCAGGACAAAATTCCGTCCGTCCACCATGGCCAGAGCCTGAGAAGTTCGAAACAGCGCCACGGTTCCTCGAGGGCTGATGCCCAGTTCAATCTCCGAATGATTTCGCGTCCGGTGCACGACCTGAATCATGTAGTCCACGATTTTGGCGTTGATGTGAACCTTTCGACTCTCGTCCTGAAGGTACAGCACGTCGGCCGGCGTCAGCACCGGCTGAACGGTCTGGTGGTATTTTCCGTTGGTGTATCGGTGAAGGATTTCCTTTTCGGCCTCGGCGTTCGGATAGCCCACTTCAATCTTCATTAGAAAGCGGTCGAGCTGGGATTCCGGCAACGGATACGTGCCGTGGTGTTCCACCGGATTCTGCGTCGCCAGCACCATGAACGGGCGGGGAAGCGCGTAGGTGGTGTTTTCGATGGTGACCTGATTCTCGTTCATCGCTTCCAGCAACGCGCTTTGAGTCTTGGGTGTCGTGCGATTGATTTCGTCGGCAAGGACGATGTTGGAGAAAATCGGGCCGGGTTTGAATTCAAACTCGTTCTGTTTCGGGTTGAAAACCGAGACACCGACGACGTCGGATGGCAGGAGGTCGCTGGTGAATTGGATGCGGTGAAAGTTGCAATCCAGCGCCCGCGCCAGGGCGTGACCGAGCGTGGTTTTTCCGACTCCCGGGACGTCTTCGATCAGCAGATGGCCCTCAGCAATCAGCGCAACGACTGCCAGTTCAATGGTTTCGTCTTTGCCCTTGACCACGCGGCCGATCGCCCCGCGAAGAGCCGCAATCTTCTCCTGTGCCGCCAGTTCGGTTGTGTTCATAACTGGTGCGGATTTTAACATGAGGGACTTACGAACAATGGAAGCCTAAAAGAGGGTTAAAAGGAATGCCTTCCTGCGGATGGGGTTGCCCCAGACTCCGGCCACATTTCTGGCAAGCTGAAAAAACAGTGATGGTAAACTCAGGAGCCCAGTTTGCGGGATCGTAGCTCAGTTGGTAGAGCGCCTGCTTCACACGCAGGAGGTCATCGGTTCGAGACCGGTCGGTCCCATTCATTCGGAAGGACTTTGAAGGCCCGCTTCGGCGGGTTTTTCGTTTTGTGAACGTGGATTGTGACGTAAGCCCGTCCGAAGCGGTTCTTTTCGCCGCGAGTCGAGAGTGACTGCAGTGGTCCAGCATCCGCTGGCAGGACGGGTTTACTTCACCAGAGCAGCAATACTGCGTATGGAATTCATGCGTTTCGTCACCTCTGCTGTGATGTCGCAATTCGTCGCATCGCCATTAATTGGGAAACTGACGGTCGGAGAGGATGAGTCCATCACCGAATTGATTCCTCGTTCAGCGGCCACGGCCTTAGCAATCTCGGTTGCGGACTTCTCGATTGGGGCGAGCAGCAATTCACGATAACGAGCAATGTCTTTTTGAGCTGCGCTAGTGGTTACCACAAGCTCATCTTTCATTTGGAGAACTGCTCTCTTCAGTTCGACGATATCGGCTTGATTTGGATTTCCGTTTTGCACCGTTAGCTTTCGTTGTGCGGTCGAAAATTCCGCTTGCAGCACATCAATCTTGGCCTTCCACTCTCCGACACGGGCATCAAATTTTCGGCTCAGCGCCTTGCCTTCGCTTGAGCCCGCGATAGCTTCCTGCGTATTCACAACGGCGACTTTGCATTGTTGGGCAAAAGCAATACCGCCACAACTCATCATGCTAACCATCAACGCAACAGTTTTTGTGAATCGATTCATGTTCTTCATGACTCGCGCTCCAGTTGGCTTGTAGCCGAAACCGCTTTTTTCTTCACATCACGCCGGGCAGCAATGAGACTTGGCCCATTGGCAGGCATCTTACTGCGAAATTAGAAAGAGTTCCCCGTCTGATTTTCGTGAAAAACGGCAAGGAACGCACTCCCAACGCGGTGGATTGGAATGTGCTTCAGCGGCTGGACGCGCCAGCGTTTCTCAAGGTAATTAGGAGTTCACCGGTCCCTGACGCGGTAACGCCCATCGACTCACGTAGCAAGTCTTCCGAACCGTAGGAAATAGACTTGACCCACTTCCTTTGGTCAGGATTTAGTCTCCGGAGGGCGTCTCATGCCACGGCCCGAGCTGTTGTCTTTGCGCTGGTGACCAGCACGACCGAAGCCACGACAATCGCGCTGCCGGCAAGTATGAAACGGTCTACGCCTTCATGCAGCACCAGCCATCCGAGAAAGACTGCAACCAGCGGGTTCACGTAGGCATAGGTGGAGACCTTGGATGTTGACACGTGGCGCAGCAGCCAGATGTATGCGGTGTACCCGATCCACGAGCCAAAGATGATGAGGTACACCACGGCTCCAGCTCCTCGACTGGTCCAGACTATTTGGGAGCGGTCTTCCAGCAACAGCGCAACGATCAGATTCCCCAGACCCGCGAATGTGACTTGCCATGCTGTACCGCTGAACGGATCAACATCCACCGATTGCCAGCGTTTGGATAGCACCGATCCCAGAGCCCAGCTGAAGGATCCGCCCAGCAGAGCCAGCGACCAGCCGAGTTCTTTCCCGCCAATCGCGCTGACGGCCGTGAGTTTCGGCCACAGCAGAACCACGATGCCGGCGATTCCCACTGACAGTCCAGCCATCCCGCGCCGCGTAATTCGGTGATTGCCGAGCAGCAGGGAATCCAACACCAGAAACCACAGCGGCGTGCTCGACACCATCAGGGCGGCCAGACCTGACGGCACAAGTCGTTCTGCGTACGCAAGCGTCAGATTTCCGCCCACCAGGAGCAGAATTCCGATAATCGCCATTTGGAACAGCTGCCCCGGGCTGTAACGAACTCGCCGTCCGCGGAGCCCGCAATAGAGCAGCATCAGCACGCCGGCAATCGAGAAGCGTATGGCGCACATGTATGCGGGCGTGATCTGTTCCACTGCGATCCGTATTCCAAGGTAGGTCGAGCCCCAGAAAAAATAGACCAGCCCGAAGTTGAGAACGATAAGAAGCCGCTGCTGACGCTGGGCGTCAGTCATTGTGGTGGGATAGGAATCCCGAATCGGATCGCCCCGCTGCGAATTCCCATTACGGTTTCTTGCCGACGACTTTCCCGTTCTCCCACACGTAGATCAGGGTTCCATGCATTCGTGCGGTCTTTCGCGCACGTTCGAAAGCGGCCGGCATGGCCTTCTTTACGGAATCGAAAAAACGTTTATTCTCAGGCGAGACTTTTGTCTTTTTCATGGTGCTTTCTCGATTAGATGCGGAGTGCCTCCCGAATTATCGTAAATCATCCAGACATCAGCAAGCGGCTGATACTCTCGTTTAAAGTTTTCCCTGCTCCTGTGAAATCGACGGATGACATCTACTCGGGGAACTACATGTCCGCCTTCCAGGACGCGCGCAGCGATTCGTTGCAAGGCTATCTGAGGTGTCAGAAGCGTGAGATAAATGATTTCGATGCGATAGCCCGCAGTCTTCCATTCTTTCAATTTGGAGATATAGCTCGACAAGCCACCTGCTATCAGATCCGCATTAACGAAGTGGACGACCTTTGCATACTTCGGCAAGAATTCGCGCGCGAACGTCGTCTTGCCTGCTCCGTTCGGACCGGCAATGATGATGCACCGAGGCGCTCTTTGTGGAGACGTTTTCACCTGACGATATTAGCAGGCGATTCGAGCAAACCTGGACGGTTCGGCAGCCAGGCCCCAGTTTGGAGTTATCGTCCATCTCGCCATTGCCACCTGGGTGCACCTCAGAGACGATGGGTGCCACTGATAGCGACGGGTGCTGTCCGCAGGTTCTCAAGGCACTTAATTGCTGTAGAGCTGTTGGCGGGGAAAATTTGGACGGTCCGGTGGGCGCAGGGCATCAATGAGCGATCGGCCGTTCCCGCTTACCTGCAAAGTGAGTCGGAAATTTGCGGTGAGCGCGCCGGAACATGGACGTGAATCCAAAAAGGAAGCCCACCAGGGCGACAATACCAATGGTCGTGTGATCGACAAACAAGGCACCATCTTCGCTGCTGTTGATAATCCCCATCGCAATGGCCGGCACCAGGCCGAACATTGTCACGGAGACAACCGACGTAATGGCCCCAACAAGAATGCTTTTTATATAGATCATCATGATCCTCTTTCCCGCATTTTCAATCTGCGATTTCGGGGAATTTTGTCCGGGTGACACCACAGTGTCAACATCGCAGATCCCGTCCAAAAGTGTGGCGCCATCACGGCAACGCATGTTGCAAATCTACAGGGGTTACCCTTACCTTACCTCATGACAGCACCAGTGCCAGTCCAGCAAAAAGGCCTTCGCGCGATACCGCGCGACATCTGGGTTATCGGTCTCGTCAGCCTCGCCATGGACGTCTCTTCCGAGTCGATTCACAGCCTGCTGCCTCTCTTTATGGTAAGCACGCTTGGTGCCAGCGTCCTCACGGTCGGGATCATCGACGGGTTTGCGGAGGCAACCGCCAACATCATCAAGGTGTTCTCCGGCACCATCAGCGATTTCCTCAAAAAGCGGAAAGCACTCACTGTTTTCGGCTACGCCCTCAGCGCATTCAGCAAGCCATTGTTTCCGCTTGCGACCTCCGTCACTCATGTCGTTACTGCGCGCGTCGCAGACCGCATTGGAAAGGGAATTCGCGGCGCGCCGCGGGATGCGCTGATGGCGGATATCGCGCCGCCGCATTTGCTGGGCGCATCCTTCGGTCTGCGCCAGTCACTCGATACCACCGGCGCATTCATCGGCCCGATACTCGCAATTGCGCTGATGGCATGGACTCATGGCAATTTCAGGATCGTCTTCTGGATCGCGACAATACCTGCCGTGATTTCCGTTTTTGCGCTGATTGTCGGTGTGCATGAACCCGGCGAATCAAAGAAGTCAAAGGACCGCCCGCCACTGCGCTGGTCCGACCTGAGGACCTTCAGCCGGGAATACTGGTGGGTGGTTGCCATCGCCGGAATTTTTACGCTGGCGCGATTCAGCGAAGCGTTTCTGGTGTTGAGGGCACAAAGCATCGGGCTCTCCGCGGCGTGGGTTCCCGCGGTGATGGTTGCGATGAATATTTCCTACGGTCTCTCGGCTTATCCCGCCGGAGTTCTCTCCGATCGCATGAGCCATCGCGGTTTACTTGCTGCAGGACTCGTAGTTCTTGTTGCCGCGGATATCGCATTGGCTTTTGCTTCCGGACTCCCGCTGCTTTTCGCTGGTGTCCTTCTCTGGGGCCTGCACATGGGACTCACGCAGGGATTGCTTTCGGCGATGGTGGCCGGATGCGCGCCGTCCGAATTGCGGGGAACCGCGTTCGGTTTCTTTAATCTCGTCAGCGGTATTGCGCTATTACCGGCAAGTGCGATCGCGGGACTGCTCTGGGTTTGGACCGGACCATCGGCCACATTCGTCTGCGGCGCGGCGTTTGCCGTTCTCGCACTGTTCACCGTTATTGGTACAATGCGGCCACGTGCGAATCCTGGTCGTTGAAGACGAACAAAAAGTTGCTCATGCATTGAAGGAGGGGCTCGAAGGCGAGCGATACGACGTTACTCTTGCGTCCACCGGCGAAGATGCATTCTTTCAGGTCAATACGGCCAAGTTCGACATGATTCTCCTCGACTGGATGCTTCCAGGCCGCGACGGCATTCAGGTTCTCACCACGATTCGAAAGCGCGGCCTCGAAACTCCGGTTCTTCTGCTGACTGCCCGGGACGGACTGCAGGATCGCGTGCATGGCTTAAACAGCGGTGCCGACGACTATCTGGTGAAGCCCTTCGCATTTGCCGAACTGCTTGCCCGCATCCGCGCACTGCTGCGCCGCGGCCGAACCAAAGACTCGCTGCATTTGAGCGTCGGCGATCTCGATATGGATCTGGTTTCCCGAAAGGTCGTTCGCGGAGGACAGAACGTGGATCTGACCGTGCGGGAGTTCGAACTTCTCGAGTACCTGATGCGCCATGAAAATCAGGTCGTGCCGCGAGACACGCTGGCACGCGATGTGTGGAAGGAAACCACGCGAGGCACGCCGCTCAATAACGTCATCGATGTTCACATTGCACGTCTTCGCCGAAAGGTGGATCTGGATCAGGGAACAAAACTGATACACACGGTTCGTGGTATCGGGTTCATGCTCCGGGATGGCGAGCCATGAGTTCGACGCACCGCACGCGCAGTCTGCGATTCCGGCTCACGCTTTTCTATGCCGGCGCCATGGTCGTTGTGCTTGCCGTCTATGCCACTCTGATTTTCTACTTCGTCAGTCACAACATGTCCCAGTTTCTGGACAATCAGCTGAAAGGCGATTTTGATTGGGCGCTGGACATGATGAACCACGATCCTCATGGAGAATTCATACCTTCCGACTACGAGGAAAAGGGAGAAGGCGACAGCCCGTGGTTGCAGGTGCTGAAGCCTACAGGAGAAGTGGTGTCGCAATCACCTGAAGCAAGGCGTCACCCGCTGCCAGGCACCGCCAAACTTGCAGCAGAATCAGAAGAAAAGATCGTTCATGTTGCAAGGCTCAGCCCGCCGTGGCGCATCATGAGTGGCAGAAACGTGTTTGGCGATCGCGAACTCGTTGTTCAGGTTGCCAGACCGGTGACACCGATACAGGACGACATGCGGTATTTTCTCTATTTGCTGTTTCTCGGTTTGCCATTCTGTATTGCCCTTTCTGGTCTGGGAGGCTATGTGCTCGCGCGGCGCGCGCTGGCTCCCATGGATCGAATGGCCGAGCAGGCGCGATTGATTACGGCAACGCGGATGGGCGACCGGCTTCCGGTGGACAATCCGAACGATGAACTGGGCCGGCTCTCGACAGTCTTCAACGATACGTTAACGCGCCTTCAGTCGTCCTTCGACCAGATGCGACGCTTTACTTCGGACGCTTCGCACGAACTGCGTACGCCGCTGACGGCAATCCGCAGTGTCGGCGAAGTTGGGCTGCGCGAGAAACGCGGCGAAGGGGAGTATCGCGAAATCATTGGAAGCATGCTGGAAGAGGTCGACAGCCTCTCCCGTCTCGTGGACCGACTGCTGCTGCTGTCGCGTGCGGAAACAGGAGATGCGCTTCTTGCCAGAGACGACGTGAATCTGACGGCTCTGGCGGAAGATGTTGTGGCGCAGCTGGAAGTCCTCGCCGAGGAAAAGCAGCAGTCGATATCGATCGAAGGAAACGCAGCTTTGCATTGGAAGGGAGACCGCATGGTTCTCAGGCAGGCTGTGATCAATCTGGTCGACAACGCGATCAAGTATACGCAGGCCGGCGGACGGATCGTGGTGCGAGTCGCCCAGTTGGGCAAGAGCCAGGTACTCGACGTCATCGACAACGGCCCAGGCATTCCAGAGGAATTGCGAAGCCGCGTATTCGATCGGTTCTATCGTGTCGACAAATCCAGATCGCGAGACCACGGCGGAACAGGCCTCGGCCTGGCGATCGCCAAGTCGGCAGTGGAGGTCCAGGGCGGAACGCTTTCGCTGGAGCCCGCGGATGGCGCGCATGGCAGCGTGTTCCGCATCACACTGCCGGTTGGGCAGGTTTGAGACTGGAGGAGTTGGGAAATCGGAAGTCTCGAAATCGGACGATTCCAGTATTTCCAATCCGAAATTTGAAGTTTTAAATCCGACGGCAACCTTCCCATCGGATCGTCCATTTTGAAATTTTGGATTGGAAATACTGGAATGTTCGATTTCGAGATTGTCCAATTCCTCTGGCCTGAAGTCGACTGGGACTAACTAATGACGCTATTGCGAAGACTGCTGATTGTCCTCCACCGCTATCTCGGCATTGCGCTCTGCCTCCTCTTCCTCATGTGGTTCCTGACCGGCATTACGATGATCTATGCCAGGGCCATGCCCACGCTGTCTCCCGAGTCCCGGCTCGAGCACTTGCCCCCGCTGGATTTTCAGCAAATTCATCTCACGCCGGCGGAGGCCGCCCAACGTGCCCAGCTGTCCGCGCCGGCTCCGCGCGCTTCTCTCCTGACAATCATGGGACGCCCCGCGTATCGGTTTTCCTTTCCTGAAATCGTCACCGTGTTTGCGGATACCGGCGAGGTGATGAATCCTCCGGATCAGAAAGCGTCTCTGGCCATCGCAGGCAGGTTCCTGAATCTGCCTGAATCGGAGTTGCATCACATTCGCGTTCTGGACGCTCAGGACCAGTGGACCATCGGCAGCAGAAGTCTGCTCCCAATGCACAAGATTTCCGCTGATGACGATGCGCATACCGAGCTCTATGTGTCGGAACAGTCGGGTGAAGTCGCCGTCGTCACAACGCGAGGAGCTCGCGTTCTCGCGTGGATCTCCGCAATTCCGCACTGGCTCTATCTGGAAGGCCTGAGGACCAACGGTCGCAGATGGACGCAGGTGGTTCTGTGGACTTCGGGACTGGGAACAATTCTCACCCTGATGGGACTGGTTCTCGCCGTCATTCAGTATTCGCGAAGGCCTCCTCACATTCCTTACGCGGGCTGGATGCGATGGCACTACATCACGGGAGCAATTTTCGGCGTCTTTACTCTCACATGGGTGTTCAGTGGATTTCTTTCGATGGAACCGTGGGACTGGGCCTCGGAAGGCGGTCTCGGGGATGGCATGCGCGCGGCATTCAGCGGCGGGCCACTCGATCTTGCTCCGTTTCCGGCGTTGCCGGCGCGATTTCCTGTGAACGAGGTGAAGGAAATCGAATTCCTGCGCATACAAGGTGACGCGTATTACGCGGTGAAATCGAAGAGCACCGTTCCGGTTCTGGTGGATGCAAAGACGTTCGCGATTCGGGAGGGGATGTTTTCAACGGAGTCGCTTGTTGGAAAGGCAAAGGAAGCCAACCCGAAAGTCCCAATTGCGGAAGTGACCGAGCTTACAAGCTACGACTCCTACTATTACTCGCGCGACGGAGAGGCGCCGTTGCCGGTGCTGCGGTTGAAATTCGACGATCCGGACAAGACCTGGTTCTATATCGATCCGAAGCTGGGACGCATCCTGGGTCGATATCAGAAGCGGGAGCGATTGCAGCGATGGATTTACCACGGGCTTCACAGTCTGGATTTTTCGTTCTGGTACTACAGCCGGCCGGCATGGGATATCGGCGTGATCGCGTTATGCAGCGGAGGGGCCGTGCTGAGCGCGATTGGGATATTTATTTCGATTCGGAGAGTGAGGCGGGATGTTCGGCGGATCGCGTTCCGGGGGTGAGAGATGTGGATTAAGTGTCCCCATCACCCCTCCTGGCCAGGAGGGGCGATGGGGACGTGTCTACTTACTGACCTTCAGCGTGAACAGTTGCGGTTTTCCCCCTCGGCCATCCGCCGCAGTCCGCGTCACCGAGAGTTCCTCACCAATCATCACGGCGTCGTAGTCGTAAATTGTGGCTGGAGGTTTCCCCGTCTTAAACGTCAGCTTGTTTCCGGCAATTCTGCCTTCGCGGATATCCTCCGTCGTGGAGGACCCCATCGTGAAGTTTCCGGTCGCCTTATCCTTCTCCTTGTTGACCTTGACCCGCATCGTAATCTTCTGAGGTCCGGTGCTGGCTCCGAATCCGCCGCCACCACCTCCCCCTCCCCCTCCGGGCCGACCCGTTGTCGCAGGCGCCGCGGGAGTCCCGGCAGCCGGCGCCGCCGCAGTATATTCGCCCTTCCAGGTGCCTGCAAAGTTGTAGTCTGCCGCGACTGCGATCGCCGATAAGACGCCTAAAGTCCCAGCTATAAGAATGATTCCGGTCAATTTTACTGTCCGTCTGATGCCCATTCGGTCCTCCTCGAATTTCGTGCCTGCGAAGAATACTTTAGACTTCTCCCTATCAACAAGTACCTCTGCTCAGGTTATGATCTCTGATTCTAAATTCGCAGGAGTTCGCTATGGCACTAATTGGAGCTAATGAATTAAAGAAGAAGATGCTCATTGAAATCGAAGGGCAGCCATTCAATGTACTGGACGTGTTCTTTGCTACGCCGACCGCACGCGGCGCCAGCACTATGGTCCGGACAAAACTGAAGAACCTGTTAAATGGCGCTGTGCTGGAGAAAACGTTTCGGACCAGTGAGAAATTTCCCGAACCGGATGTCGAAGTGACTCCAGTGTCCTATCTGTACAACGATCCCGAAGGCTACCATTTCATGGATGAGACGACATTTGAGCAATTCATGCTGTCGGATGAAACCATCGGCGATGATCGAGGATATTTAAAGGAAGGTCTTACGGTTCAGATTTTCAAGTACAACGGCAATGCGGTTTCGCTCGAACTGCCGCAGTATGTGGAACTGGCCATCGCACAGACCGAACCCGGCCTGCGCGGCGACACGGCTTCCGGAGGCGCTACCAAATCGGCGACCCTGCAGACCGGCCTGGAAGTCCGGGTTCCGCTGTTTATGAAAGAGGGCGAAATTGTCCGCGTCAGCACTCAAACCGGAGAAGTTGCGGGACGAGCATAGTGAATGCCGTATAATCCCCGCCTGCGAACCACGTAAGGCACGAAAGGAACTACGAATATGGCCGTAGCGGAAATCAAGGACAAGGACCTGGAATTCTTCAATACCGAGTTTCAGAAGGTTCACAAGGAAATCTCCAAGGTCATCGTCGGGTACAACGATGTTATCGACGATATCCTGATGACCATTCTTGCGCGCGGCCACGCCCTGCTGGAAGGTGTGCCGGGACTCGGAAAGACGAAACTCGTCCAGACGCTGAGCGACGCGCTGCATTTGAAATCCGCACGCATTCAGTTCACGCCGGATCTCATGCCCGCCGATATTGTCGGAACCAACGTGGTCCGCGAGAATGAGCACGGCGACAAATATCTCGACTTTCAGCCGGGCCCGATTTTTGCCAACGTGATCCTTGCCGACGAAATCAATCGCGCCACTCCCAAGACTCAATCGGCTCTGCTGGAAGCCATGCAGGAAAAGACCGTGACCGTCGGCAAGCAGACCTATATTCTGGAAAAGCCATTTGTTGTGCTGGCGACTCTGAACCCGCTGGAACTCGAAGCCACGTATCCGCTTCCGGAAGCGCAGCTGGACCGATTTTTCATCAAGGTGAAAATGGGGTTCCCGGAAATCGAGAACATCCATACGATTCTGGATCGCACCACGTCGTTGCTGAATACGAATGTCGAACGCGTCTGGAGCGCGGAAAAGATACTTCAGCTTCGTGAGACCGTACTGACGGTTCCGATATCCGACAAGGTTCAGGATTATGCAATCCGGATTGTCATGGCCACGCAGCCGACCACGGACGTGGCGGCGCCTTTGACAAAACAGTATCTGAGATATGGGGCCAGCCCTCGCGGAGCGCAGGCAATCGTGATCGGCGCGAAAGTACGCGCGCTGTTGAACGGACGCTCTCATGTGACTCCGGCCGATGTGCGTTACGTGGTTCTGCCGACGTTGCGGCATCGCGTGATATTGAATTTTGAAGGTGAAGCCGAGCGTATTGATCCGGACAAAATCCTGAAAGGCATCATGGACGGGATTCCGGAACCACAAGGGGAATAATATGGAATTAAAACTGGCTCGACGCGAAACCGAAGGAGTTTCCATCATCGACCTCGCCGGGAAAATTACCGCAGGGGATTCGATAACCGCTTTCCGCGACGCCGTCCGCGATGAAGTTGCCAAGGGAAACTCCCGGATCCTGATCAATTTGAAAGACGTCACCTATGTCGACAGCAGCGGCCTGGGCGAACTCGTGCTGGCTCTGGGAACCGTCACTCAGACGGTTTGCTCCTCCTGCGGTGCGTCGCTCTTCAAGGATGACGATGGTCAGTGGGAGCCCTGCGCCCAATGCAGCAGCAATGAGCGGAAGCCCTGGGGACAGCTGAAACTTTCCAATCCCGGCCGACAAATCACCGATCTTCTGCATTTCACAAAACTGAACAGTGTCTTTGATGTCCGCGATTCCGAATCGGATGCCATTGCCAGTTTCGTAGAGTAAGGTTCCTCCTCGTACATGAGCACCGTTCCGAACAAAGTCATTTACTCCATGATTGGAGTCAGCAAGTTCTACGACAAGAAAGCTGTACTCAAAGACATATACCTCTCCTATTTCTATGGCGCCAAGATCGGCGTCATCGGATTGAACGGGTCCGGCAAGAGCTCCATCCTGCGAATTCTTGCCGGCGTCGATCAGGAATTTCAGGGGAGGACTGCCGTCTCTCCGGGGTTCACCATCGGCTTTCTTGAACAGGAACCCAAACTCGATCCGAGCAAGACCGTGCGCCAGATCGTGGAAGAAGGCGCGCAGTCCGTTGTGAATCTCCTCAAGGAATACGACGAGATCAACGCGAAGTTTGCCGAGCCCATGTCCGACGATGAGATGACAAAACTGCTCGATCGTCAGGGGACGGTTCAGGAAAAACTCGATGCCGTCGGAGCATGGGATCTCGACGCCCGACTGGAAATGGCCATGGATGCGCTCCGCTGTCCGCCTCCGGATACTTCGGTTGCCGTGTTGTCCGGTGGCGAAAAACGACGCGTTGCCCTATGTCGGCTTCTGTTGTTGAAGCCGGACATCCTGCTTCTGGACGAACCCACGAACCATCTCGACGCGGAATCGGTCGCGTGGCTCGAACGCCACATCAAGGAATACGAGGGGACCGTCATCGCCGTGACCCACGATCGATACTTCCTCGATAACGTGGCTGGCTGGATTCTCGAACTGGATCGCGGCGCCGGCATTCCGTGGGAAGGGAATTACTCGTCGTGGCTGGAGCAGAAACAGATCCGACTGGCTCAGGAAGAGAAGTCCGAATCCGACCGGCAGAAGACGCTGCAGCGCGAACTGGAATGGATTCGCATGTCCCCCAAGGGCCGTCAGGCCAAAGGCAAGGCGCGTATCAATTCGTATGAAGCCATGCTGAGTCAGGAGTCCGAACGCGCGTCCCAGGATCTGGAGATATTTATTCCGCCAGGACCGCGACTTGGACAGGTCGTCATTGAAGCGCAGGGCGTCAAGAAGGCCTACGGCGAAAATGTGCTGTTTGAAAACCTGGAGTTTCGTCTGCCTGCGGGCGGCATCGTCGGGGTCATCGGTCCAAATGGCGCGGGAAAGACAACGTTGTTTCGCATGATTGTCGGGCAGGAAAAGCCGGATGCCGGAACGTTTCGTCTCGGAGAAACGGTGAAGCTGGCATACGTCGATCAAAGTCGCGATGTGCTGACCGCCACGAAAACTGTTTTCGACGAGATCTCCGATGGATCGGACGTTATTCAGTTGGGAACCCGTCAGGTTAATTCACGCGCTTACGTCGCACGATTTAATTTCGGGGGCGCCGATCAGCAGAAGAAAGTCGGGACTCTTTCCGGAGGAGAACGCAATCGACTTCATCTGGCGAAGATGCTGAAGGAAGGCGCCAACGTACTGCTGCTGGACGAGCCGACCAACGACCTCGATGTGAATACCATGCGCGCGCTGGAAGAGGCCCTGGAGAATTTTGCCGGATGCGCCGTGATCATCAGCCATGATCGATGGTTCCTGGACCGCATCGCCACGCACATTCTGGCATTCGAGGGCGAAAGCGAAGTGGTGTGGTTTGAAGGGAACTACTCCGCGTATGAAGCGGACCGCCGTGCCCGGCTTGGCACGGCTGCCGACCAGCCGCACCGGATCAAGTACCGCCACCTGACGCGATAAATCCCTCTCCCGAAGGGAGAGGGTGACCCGAAGGGTCGGGTGAGGGGTACCACAAGAATTTTTTCAGTTGTACCCCTCACCCGGCGCTGCGCGCCACCCTCTCCCTTCGGGAGAGGGATACCCCCGAACCTACCTCAGCACCCAGAAGCGGTAATACTGCAGCTTGATGAACTGCTCGACAACGCCCTGTACCCCATGCCAGGTCTCCGTCCAGTTGTCGATGGTCGTCGCGCCGATGACTGGCGCGCAGTGCGTTGTGATGCCGACCGGAGCCAGCACCGAACTGTAGACCATCATGGAGCGGCGGCTTCGGAATCCCGGCGTCACAACAATGATGGATTTCACCTGCCTGCTTACCAGCACGTCTCGAATTTGTCTTGCTGCATTCAAACTGATCGGCTCGGTTTCCCGGATTGGAATGATCTCCATCGACTGAATCCGGGATACCCCCGCCATCAAGTCTGCGATGCCCTTCTGAATCAAGTTGGGGTTTCCGGAATCGTCGTCGATCACGACAGGAACGAATGCTTTCGTTGCAACGCCGGACCTCTGGAGTGTTGTCGTTCGTTCGAATACCAGATAGTCGGGATCGAAATTCTCCAGCAGAAACGCATCGCTCGGCTGTATCTGTTCATCGCAAACCAGACTGCGCGCAACTCTCGGAGCCCAGAAGCGGTGAGTCGCGGGGACAAGGACAATGACGAGAATCAGCAGAGAAATCCGCAGCTTCCAGGTTGTCCGCCAGGATTCCCGCCGGTAGAACAGATGTCGGTTCCAGGACGTCTTCATGCGCTCATCACGTTAACATCGAACTGGCGTTTTCAAATACGGACGGCTTAAGATACGCCGCATGAGACTCGCCACATGGATACTCGCCATTGTTGTCGCGGTTCCGTTCCTCGCTCAGAACAATCCGGATTCCAGGGAATGGATTTCATTATTCAACGGAAAGAACCTGGACGGGTGGATACCGAAGATCGCCGGGTATCCCCTGGGAGAGAACTACGCCGATACGTTTCGAGTCGAGAACGGAATTCTCAAAGTCAGCTACGACAAATACACGGAATTCGGCGACAAGTTCGGGCACCTCTTTTACAAAGAGAAGTTCGGATACTACAACATCGTTGCGGAATATCGATTCGTGGGAGAACAGGTGAAAGGCGGTCCGTCCTGGGGTTTGCGGAACAACGGTTTGATGCTGCATAGCCAGGCTCCGGAAACGATGCAAAAGGATCAGAACTTTCCAATCTCGATAGAAGTTCAGTTGCTTGGCGGCGCACCCACCGGAGAGCGCAGCACCGCCAACGTCTGCACACCAGCAACGGAGATATTTCGAAGTGGCGCAATGGTGCGCGGGCATTGCACAAATTCCACTTCGGCGACATATCGCGGTGACCAGTGGGTGAGAGTCGAGATCGAAGTGCGAGGTTCGGAGCACATCAAGCATACGGTGGAAGGGAAGACGGTGCTCGAATACGATCTCCCGCAAATCGGAGGCGACGGAGTTTCCAACTTTGATCCCGCCGTGATGAAGGACGGCATGCTGCTCAGCGAAGGCTACATCACGATCCAGGGCGAGAGCCATCCCACGGAATTCCGAAAGATCGAGCTGCTGAATCTGTCTGGATGTATGGATCCGAAGGCATCCAACTACAAGTCGTATTACGTGCACCGGCAGGACGAGCTCTGCCGCCGCTGATTAAGGCAAAGGTACGACAGTGAATCGCCCCGCCTATGAGTTCAATGATTCGCACTTTCATCTGACGAACTACATCCAGGAGGGGACCGATATTCACGAATTCGTCGGCATGATGGGCACGACGATCGGGCGTTCCACTCTGTTCGGTATCCCTCTGCAGCAGCAATGGTCCTACGCCAATACGGGCGACTTTGCGCCGACGTACTATCTGCAGACGGATGCTCCGCTGTACTACTACTCGTTTACCGACGCCTGGATTGCCATGGCGTACAAGTCGCTTTCTCCGGAACAGCAATCGCGTCTGGATCCGATGATCAGCGGCTTCAACCCGACAGACATGTATGCTGCGGATCATATCCGCCGCGTGCTGCAGACATTCCCGGGTGTCTTCTCCGGCATCGGGGAATTCACGATTCACAAGGAGTTCGTCTCTTCGAAGGTGTCCGGTGAAACGGCGAGCCTCACTAACCCGGCTCTGGACAAGATCCTGGATTTTGCCGGAGAGGTGGGTCTGGTTGTGATCCTTCACAACGACATCGATTCGCCATTCCCCGGGCCGGATCAGGAGCCCTTTGCACTTCTGCAGCTGAAGGAACTATTTCGGCGTCATCCCAGGACAAGAATCATCTGGGCTCATGTCGGTGTGGGCCGTGTCGTGCGCCCGCTCCCGGAGCAGGCGGCATTGATCGAGCGCGCGCTCGACAATCCGGAATTGAGCCATGTGTACTTCGACCTCTCTTGGGATGAAGTAGCCAAATACGCAGTCGCAACTCCGGAGAATACCGCACGGGTTGCCGGCGTGATCAATCGGGCTCCGGAAAGGTTTCTCTTTGGAACCGACGTCGTGGCGCCGAAAAGCATCGACGCGATGACGGCCGTGTTTCACGTGTACGATCCGCTGTGGAAACTGCTTTCCGAAGAGGTGAGTTACAAGGTTCGGATCGGGAACTATGAACGGATTTTCAATGAGGCGAGAAGTCGGGTTCGGGAATGGGAAAGCGCTAGTCTTAAGGGCAGACGTACTTTTGTAGCGAATCCCTCTCCCGAAGGGAGAGGGTGACCCGAAGGGTCGGGTGAGGGGTACAACAAGAAGTTTTTCGTTTGTACCCCTCACCCGGCGCTGCGCGCCACCCTCTCCCTTCGGGAGAGGGATTCCTCCGTGATCTAATAACCAATACCAAAAATGAAAACCATACCGCTGCGATCTCCCTGGGTGCGCGGCCCGGCCTGGGACGGGTTCTGGATCATGAGTGCGCTCTGGATGGCGCCGATTATCGTCTGGCTCTTCCTTCGCTATTCCGACGCGGAAAACAGTCCGCTCGACGAACTCTACTTCGGCCTGACCGCTCTGTTCTGGATCGGCCATCGACTCTCCAGTTCCTATCTCGCGTATTGCACCGAAGCCTACCGGCCGCTGCTGCGTTCGCAGCCAATCCGTTTCGTTGTCCTCCCGCTGCTGGTCACTGCAGGCTGCTTTGCTGTCTTTCTTCCTTCGGATGAGGCGTTGCCCTGGAATCGCGCGGAGCGGCTGGTCGCCATGGCGATTATCGATTACATCTTCGTGACGTATCATTTCGCGACACAGCATTTCGGAGCGCTCTCGCTGTACCGCACGCGCGTTGGACGCAGTGCCTGTGCCACCACAAGGAAGATGGACCGCCTTTTCGCCTTGTGTGTCGGTGGCGTTCTGGTTTTGCTCGCAGATCTTCTGGCAGGAGCCGCTGCCTTTCAGGATCGCTGGGCAGCTGGTTGGGATTTTTCTCAGGATGGAATCCGGACAGGTGCCACCATTGCGCTGGCTGCCGCGACAGCGGCATTCCTGTATGTGGAGCTGAGTTCGCCGCAATGGTCTCTTCCTCGCGTGCTGTATGTTCTCGGAATCGCCGTAATGGTGGCACTTGCGCTGAATCCTCCGAGTCCATTTATCTTCCTCGTTATCTGGACATCACAGCACTGGATGCTCGCGATGGGACTCGCATCTCAGGTGCCCGCTGCGGAGTCGGCCCCCGATCGGGGCGTTCTGCGTCGAATCCTCCACACATTGAATATGCGGCCGTGGGCCGTTCTTGGAGTCCTTGTTGCGGTGTCGGTGCTGCTCCTGCCGGTATTTGAAGTCGAAGCCAACCGTCAGGGTGGAACGTATTATGGCGATCGGATATTCGGTGCGCTTGTAACGGGATTGCGATCCTCCACGTGGGTTCCGGCTCTGCTTGCCCTCGGCTTCTCAACCGGCTTCGTTCACTATCTTCTCGATCGCAGCGTGTATCGCATGTCGAATCCCCAGGTTCGCGCAGCGGCTCGAGGCCTTCTCGAACAGAACGAGCCCAGCTACTTTCCGGCGAGAAATTCCTGAAACAACGGCCAGCCCAGGATAATCGACATCGCGATCGAAATTGCGGTCAGAGCGATGCAGGCGATTGCGCCAAGAAAATGATCCAGGCGTTCGGGCTGGAGAGGATCGAGGAATTTGGAACAGATGTAGCCGCCGGCGAATCCGCCAATGTGGGCGACGTTGTCGATGCCATGAACAAGGAATCCGAAGATGAGGATCATGATTCCCCATTGCTTTGCCTGCTCACTGACTCCGCTGCTCCCCGCTCGTCTTCCATAGTAGAACAACGAACCGATAAGACCGCAGACGGACGCCGATGCGCCTACTGTTAAACCGCCACCGCCTATAAATGGAAGGAATCCCAGGTACTGGTTGAATAGTGTGCTTGCGAGGAATCCGGTGACACCCGCAAAGGTGTAGATGATCACCATTCGATTGGCTCCGTAGAACTCCGCAACTGGATCTGCGACATTGCGAAGCGACATCAAATTGAAACCGATATGAATCAGGCTGCCGTGCAACCACCCGGCCGACAGCACCGTCCACCACCGGCTGTAGGCAAACACCGGGACCGATCCGCTGGCGCCAAACAGAAACAAACTTTCGCCGCTGGGAGACAGAAAGTCGAGGCCTCCAATGCCGATGCCCGTTCGATCGGCGAGCAAGGAAACTCCATACATGACAATGCAGGAGCCCATGACAAAGGGAACAAACCCCATGTCACGCCCAAGACGGGTAAGCTGCGGCCCAAATCCCCACATACCCGGATTCCAGCGTCCGCAGGTGAGGCAGCGCGTTTCGTTAACACCGACCAGAGTGCCGCATGAAGGGCACACGAGCGAGCCCCATTTTTGTCTCAGCATCACGTCATTCTAATATAGTGGTTGGGTTTTCGAGAGGAGACTGCATATGGAACTCGGAATGATTGGTCTCGGCCGAATGGGTGCCGCGATGACGAAACGGTTGCTCGCTGCCGGCCACACCGTGGTCGCATACGACCAGGACAGGGCCGCCGTGGATCGTTCCGTTGCCGATGGTGCCGTGGGCGCCGTTTCGCTCGACGCGCTGATATCGAAGCTGAACGCACCCCGTACCGTATGGGTGATGGTGCCTGCCGGAGATGCCGTCAACGACACCATCGACCGCCTGACTCGACTCTTGAGAGCAGACGATACTTTGATTGATGGCGGAAACTCCAACTACCGCGACACGATACAGCGCGCATTTTCCGTACAGAAATCCGGAGTTCACTTTCTCGATGTTGGGACCAGCGGCGGAATATGGGGCCTGAAGGAAGGCTACTGCCTGATGATCGGAGGAGACGCCGCCGTCGTGAAACGGCTTCAGCCATTGTTTGAAGCTCTTGCTCCCGCGCACGATCGCGGATGGGCTCATGTCGGACCGGTTGGCGCCGGCCACTTTACGAAGATGGTGCACAACGGAATTGAGTACGGCCTCATGCAGTCGTATTCGGAAGGCTTCGCGCTACTCGAGAAGAACAAGGACTTCCATTTCGATCTGCCGAAGATCGCCGAGATTTGGCGTCACGGGAGTGTCGTTCGCTCCTGGCTGCTCGATCTCACCGCGCAGGCTCTTGCGGAGAATCCCACGCTGGAAGGCATCGGTCCGGATGTTGCCGATTCCGGTGAAGGCCGCTGGATGGTGGCTGAAGCGATTGCCGCAGACGTTCCATGCCCCGTCATCACGCACTCGCTGCTGGAGCGCATCCGTTCGCGGGTCCAGGACTCCTTCGGGAATCGTATTCTTGCAGTGATGCGCAATAAATTCGGCGGCCACGCCATCACCAAACACCAAAGTTGACGCCGTTAAGCCCATCGAAAGAAGTCCTGTGCTTCGATATCGCGTCCGGCGGATTGTCTGCCGCGCGATTCAATGAACATCTTGAAGCCCGTGCCTACAACGAGGTTCGCTGGGAACCACCTCTTTCCGCAGACAGTGTGAAAACCGCATTCCGGCGCCTGGAACAATCCGCGCTCCGTGAAGCTCCTGCGGCAATCGCGATCTCATCGTTCATGCACAGTTTTCTGGTGACGGAGCCGGGCGGCAATGCCAGAACTCCTCTTTATACGTGGATGGACGGCGCCTCTCCGGAAGGAATTTCCGCCATACACAACGCCATTGGAGCGGAGTTTCATTCACGCACCGGATGTCATTACCATCCCATGTTTCCGGTCTTCAAACTCGCATCGATGAAAGTCAGCCCCGGCGATCGAGTGGTGTCTCCCAAGACACTCCTGGTCGAATTGCTCACGGGAGAATGTGTCGAAGACTTTGGAATGGCTTCCGCTTCCGGGCTTCTCAACATTCATTCCTCAAACTGGGACGGCGACATACTGAACGCCGCCAATCTGGCGACCACAAATCTTCCGCAGTTGATCGATCGCGATGTCATCGTTGGAAAGACAACTTCAGGGATTTCCGTTGTGAACGGTTCCGGAGATGGATTCCTGGCCAACATCGGTTCCGGCTGCGAATCCCCGGATCGTATTGCGATAACGCTGGGTACATCGGCCGCGGTTCGTCAGATGGTGAAAACTCCATCGCTGGATATTTCCGCCGGAACATTTTGCTATCGAGCAACATCAGGGAATTCATTCCTTCTGGGTTGCGCGAGCAGCAACGGCGGAAATGCTCTGGACTGGGCTCGACGAGAGTTTGAATCGCCGCCTGCAGTTGGTATCCCGAACCGCGACATACCGATCTTCCTGCCCTGGCTGAACGGAGAGCGTTCGTTGGAATGGGATCCCGACATGCGTCCACAATGGCATGGACGCAGGCCCGATCACACTCCGGCTGAACTGCAACGTTCGGTAATGGAAGGCGTGTTGTTTAACCTGGCTCAATATGTCGAAGTGGTTGAAAAGAGTTCCGGCGTTCGGGCAAATCCAATCGTACTTTCCGGGAACGGATTTATGGATCCGGCGGTTGCCCCAGTTCTGGCTGCGCTTGTGAGACGGGATACGCTGCTGCCGGAATCTTCCGGTCTCGGCACGTTGAGGGGCGCTGCGGTGTGTGCCTGGCGCGCCTTGGGTTATGATGCGACTCCGGCGATAGAGCGTCTGCTCCGGGATGCGGAATGCGTCGCGCCAATTCGGATTCCAGGCCTCGACGAACGGTTTGCCCGCTTCAAGCAATTGCGCAGGATGAAATCAGAGAAGCCATGATCTACCATTTCACATCGATGCGGAAGACTGCGATTCTGCTGTTCCTCGCATTGACGTCCTGCTACCTGATCCTGACTCCGGGAACAACCGTGGGGCGGGGATACATCGGTGAAGAAATGGCGTCCGGGAACCAGATGCTGGCCCGCATCAGTTCCTGGTTCAGCGGCGAGACCGTTCCGCAAATGGCCTGGTCACGACATGGAGCACTGCCGGTGTTGTTCGATCTGCCGTTTCTGATCGTTGGGAAATTTCTTATATCGCAGGATTTCATTTTGTCTCTGGCGCCAATCCTGACGACTGCGGGGTTGATGGTTCTTGTTTTTCTCTGGCTCCGGAAAATGACGACACCGTGGATGAGCCTGATGCTGACGCTGATTGGAGCGTTTGCGACCATGTTGTGGCCCTACGCGTATATCGGTTTGGAAACCAAACAGTCGTTGTTTGTATTCCTCGCGGCGTTCATCGCACTTGCGAACGGGAGGATACGCGGCTGGCCTGGCCTCGCGCTGTTCGGAATCATCGGAGGTCTCTCGCTCACCGTCAAGATTACGGGCGTTGTGCTTTTGCCGGCGATTGCCTGGCTGGTCTATGTTCAATTCCGTGACGATTGGCGAGTGCGGCGTCCGCAGCTGCTGGTGGTGAGTCTTCTCATTGCCGGCGTTTGGGCAGTCGGAGAATTTCTTCGGAACCCATACTGGGACCCGAGGGGTGGCGTCTTCGTCAATATCCATGGCTGGCTGACACAGTCGCCGATTCTTATGTTCACCAACTTCATCGGTGTTTTCGGGTCACCGGCGAAGGGTCTTGCCGTTTTTGCTCCGATGTTGTTGCTGTGTATCTACGCCATTCCCCGCGCATTTCATCCCAACCACCGGGACCTGACTGTTTTTGCTTTACTCGTTACAGCTTGCACCGCAGGATTCATTTCGATTCTGATAGTTCCCTCCGATGAAATCTGGGGCCCACGCTACATGCATGTCGTGATCGCGCCTCTGTTGGTTTGTATTGGAGCCGCGTGGCCTCGTTTGGAATGGAAGATTGGACTGCCGCTGGCAGGTCTCGCCGCAGCGGGATTTGTGATTTCGTTTCTTGGCGCTTTCTCCAGCTACGGAGTGCCCAGCCTGGCGATGCGGGATGCGGGTCAGAACACGATTGAATGGATCAATGGAGATCCCGTATGGAATGGGCCAGTATTCGAACTCCGACTGTTCCGTGCCTGGTTGAGGCCTGGAATCGAACCCGTCCTCTGGACGCCGTCCCATCACTGGGTATGGGAGCCACCAAAAGATTTTCCGTCGGAATGGAAGTCCATTGACCTCAGGGAGTATTCAACCCCGCAGTCGATATTGCTGCAGTACTGGGGGGTGAAAGAAAAAAAGGCGATGCTGCCAATCTTCCGGGTCGCGGTGTTTTCGATAATTGCCGCGCCGCTTCTTCTTTTCCTGGTTGTATTCCGAACCTGGAAGGAATCGCGTGGAGTGGCGCCCTAATCCAGCCTGATGAAATTGGACCCGACGCATTCAAACGCCTGGCTGCCTTTGAAGGTGCGCAGATCTTCAGCGGTGAGTCCGGTTTGTTCGGTGAGCCAGTGCATGTGTTCGGCGGGAAAGGATGCGATATCCGTCATGTACACACGCCCTCCATCCTGCTGTCGCTGATTCGCAATCGAACGGATCTTCTGCATGGCGACTTCTTTGTTCCGTGATGCAAGAGAGACTTCTCCGATAAAACTGACGAAGTCCCGGTTGTGAATGTCGTGCAGGTAGGAGGCCCAATTCCATTCGGTCGCCAAAAACAGATCGTTGGAATTCATGTGGCCCGCAACACACGCCGCCATGCGAGATGGATTGGATTCCAGAAAGTGTTTCGGTCCGGCCGAAACCGCGAGATTCGCAGCCGCTAAAACAAGGACTCCCGCAGGCAGCGCCCATCGGAAGTGGGGCCACGCCGTCCAGCGCGACAGGATAATCGCCGTCAATGCAGCGAGGAAGATATTCGGCACGATGAACCATCGAGGTTCGATGGACTCCCACCAGGTAACGAACGGTATGAATGTGCCGTACAGAATCAGAAGCCAGAGCACGGTGCGATTTTCGCTGCCCGTTCGATCCACACTTTTGCGGAATGCCACGATGAGCAGGCCTGCAATGATGACAAACCCCAGCTGTGCCACCCACGAAGGGAGAGCGCCGTTCTTGAGATGTCTCAGGAAGAACGGGAACATCCAGAAGTCCATTCCGACAATGCTTTTGAAAGCGCTGCCGGCGGTCTGCAGCAGCCGGCTGGGTGGCCACCACGAGCCCCACATCGGAAGACGATTTCCCGAATAGTTGGTCGCCCACTCCAGAATCGCCGGAAAGGTGCGCCGCTGGTAGACGAAAATGGCGGCACCCACGAAAGCCGTTCCCACGGCAGCTCCCGCGGAAATCCAGATCCATAGCACTCCCTGAATGGCCTTCCGTATTGGATGTGAGCGATTGCGCAGCAGCACAGCAAGGGTGAACCCGGGGATGAGGACAAAGTTTGCCTGGCTGGCGAGAATGGATAGACCGGCAAGAAGTCCTGAAAGCGCGAGGGCCACGTTTGAATCGGAGCGGACAAAAATTGCCAGCGATGCCGCGACGAGCATGGCCGCCATGCTGTAGTAGTAGACGTCCGTGCTCAGTGTCCAGTACGACCAGGACACTCCAAGCGCCAGGCTCATCCAAATCGCGATCGTTCGATTCGACGTGAGATGTTCCAGTGCGAGATAGACAAATCCGAGGCCGAGGGCGCCGAATATGCCGCTCAGTACCTGGAGAAAGGGAACGACACTGGGCTGGAATCCAACGGCTGCGAGAGTTTGCCATAGCAGATATCCAAGAGGGCGGTACAGCATGTGGTTTGGATTCCAGAGTCCTACAGGATCTCCGGATGCGACGGCGGTTGCTTCCATCAGTCCATTGGTATCGTAATTTCTCGTGAGCAGAGGCAGATAAAGACACAGGCCCAGGGCGACCACCAGTAGAAACGAAGCGGTGTGATGTCGATCGTTCATCGTTTGCAAAGGGAAGATAGCACCAATATGTTACTCTCCGCCCTGAATATGGAATTCAACGATGTGCGGCTGCAGTACGAACAGAACGCTGCTGAAATCGACAACGCCATTTCGAATGTGCTGTCCGGAGGGCGATACATTCTCGGGCCGGCAGGAGACGCCTTCGAAGGGGAGTTCGCCCGGTTCAGCAAGGCGGCTCGCGGAATTGGCGTGGCAAACGGAACAGATGCCCTGAGAATCGGACTCGCCGCGCTAGGAGTGCGGCCCGGTGACGAAGTGCTCGTACCTGCTGTCAGCGCCGCAGCGACAGCAATGGCAGTCGTGCAGCTTCACGCCCGGCCTGTTTTCGTGGATATCAGTCCCGACGATTTCACAATGGATCCGGAGGATGCATTCCACAAGAGAGGCTCGCGGACCAAAGCCCTGGTTCCCGTTCATCTTTACGGGATGCCCGCACATCTGAAACTGCTTTCAGAATTGCGACTGTCCCTGTTGGAAGACGCCGCGCAGGCGCATGGAAGCGATGCGGCATGGGGGCGCTGCGGTTCCTTCGGAGATGCGGCCGCATTCAGCTTTTATCCCACCAAGAATCTGGGAACATATGGCGACGGCGGAATGATTGTGACGTCCAGGGAAGAAATCGCCAATCGTGCGCGGCTATTGCGCAATTACGGCCAGCGTGAGAATTATGCGTCGGAAATTCCCGGAGACAACAGCCGTCTCGATGAAATTCACGCGGCAATCCTTCGCGTGAAATTGAAAAAGCTTGAAGGATGGAATCGGAGACGGCGCGCCATTGCGGCGGTGTATCGCGCGGCATTCGCCGAATTACCCATCGGTCTGCAGGCGGAGACGGGACAGAGCAACTACCATTTGTTCGTGGTCACGACGCCGGAACGCGACGCATTGCGCCGTCACCTGGCATCGCTGGATATTCCTTCACTGGTGCACTATCCGATACCGCTTCCGAGGCAGAACGCGTTTGCCGAATTCAGCCCGGCGAAATGTCCCCGCGCCGATCTGTTGTGTTCGCGTGTGTTGAGCCTGCCGATGCATGCGTCGCTGACGGATGGGGAAGTGGAGAAGGTTGTTGAAGTAGTACGAGGATTTTTTAAGAAATGAATCCGCAAGGGGGGACAACTGGCAAATCAGAGCAATCGCCCCTCCTGGCCAGGAGGGGTGGCGCGAAGCGCCGGGGTGGTTGTTCTAGAACCTGAGCCACCACCCCGTCTGCGCCTTCGGCGCAGCCACCCCTCCTGGCCAGGAGGGGCGATTGCTCTGATTGCCAAATGGTTACTCTTCCTTTTGCGCATAGCAGATCGCGGAGAGTCCAAACGGGAGCTTCACATTCCACCGTATCAAATCCGCTTCAAACCCCAGCAGCGTGCGAAATACGGGATCCAGCCATTGGAGCCCCGCAGGCATCGGTTTGGTGTCGGTCCCACCGCCGATTCCGAGATGCTTCAGAAATCGCCGCACGACGACAATGGGAAACAGCAGGCTGTTGGCGTACGTGGAACGTCGAATGCGGAACCCGGCGCGCGACAGTTTTTCTTCCATTTCTGCGAGAGTGTACCGGTGGAGTGTTCCGATGTCGGCATCGTGAGATGAACGAATCCAGTCGAACGCCGGCAGACGCAGCAGCAGGCAGCCTCCGGGCTTCAGCACGCGATACAGCTCGCGGATGGCCCGGTCGCTGTCGGACACTTCGTCAATGACTTCGAAGGAGTACGCGAGGTCGAATGTCTCGGACGCATATGGGATTTCCGTAATCGATGCGCGAGCAACTCGGACGAATCCACGGCGTTTCACGGCGGACACCGCTTCACGGGCATAGTCGAATCCGTATGGCGAATGGCCGGCGTTTTCAAAGTGAAGCAGATTGAATCCCGTGCCGCACCCGGCATCGAGCACCATCAACTTCCCGCGTTCAAGCTGTGACGCGAGAATAGTGTCGGTAATTCGGCGCATGGCGACGAACCACCAGAAATGTTCCTCGATATTGAACAGGAACTCATAGTCGACGTCGCGCATGCTTACAGATAGTGTGCTTTGTGTTGCTGGTAGTAGGCGACCATTCGGGTCAATCCCTCCTCCAGCGTCACTCGAGGCTGCCAGCCCGTGGCGAAATTGAATTTCATCCAGGACGTATAGACGCTGCCGATATCGATGGCGCGTTTTTCAGGCGGAAACGGAACGATGCGATAGGATCCCTTGCCCGTGATTCCAATCAGCATCTGCACGAGCGCAGTGAGAGGAACGGGCCGGAGACCTCCGAGGTTGAAGTAGTCTCCGATAACCGCCGGGTGTGTGCCGGCAGTCAGAAGGGCATCGACGACGTCATCGATGTAGCTGAAGCCCCTCAGTTGAGCTCCATCGCCGAACAGTTGAATCTCCTCGCCTTCGATCGCCAGCTTCACAAACCAGCCGAGAAATCCATGTCGCGCATGTTTGATCACCTGACGAGGCCCGTAGGTATTGACCATGCGAAGAGAGACCGTCGGCATGCCATAGGCCTGTCGATAAACCATGTGATGCCATTCGCCGGCCATCTTGTTCACGCCGTTCACGTCGACGGGCTTAAGCAGCTGAGTCTCCACGAGAGGAAGAACGTCGGGCTTCCCATAGGATTGCCGCGTGCCGGCATAAACGATGCGGGCTTCCCGGTTTTCAATTTTGCAGGCTTCCAGAACCGTCAGCGGACCGGTCGTGTTCGCGCGCAGGTCGCCGAACGGATCCTCCATGGACTCGATATGGCTGACGCGTCCGGCCAGATTGAACACGGAGGTTTTGCCGCGAACCAGCTTTCGCATCAGTTGAAGATCGCAGACATCCGCTTCGATGAGTTCGATATCGTTCCGGACTGGTTCGATGTTGAATTTGTTTCCGCCGCAGGTGGGATCGAGCGAATCCACAATCGTGACAGAGGCTCCCAATTCGACGAGACGAATTGCGAGATTGCTGCCGATGAAACCGAGTCCGCCGGTTAAGAGGATTTTTTGTCCGCGATATTCATCCATACCGGCAATTTCGGCGAAAGAACAAGACTCCACCAAATCCGAAATAATCCCCGGAGGGTGTGCTGCAGGTGACGGACACGGAAAAACTCACTGCTGCCATGAAGCCGCGGGTAATGGCTGACAGGCACTTCCGCCATGCGGAAACCTGCGATATCGAATTTTCGGGCCATCTCCACACAGATGACTCCGCTGCGCGATTCGAGAGTGATCCGCTCGAAAATTTTCCGGCGGAAGAGTCGAAAGTCGCAATCCACATCGCGAATGGAAAGCTGAAAGGCGAATCGCATGGTTCGCCGGTACACTTCGCCAATGACAATCCGATACCACGCATCGGAGCGTTTGACCTTATAGCCATTGACCAGATCGATATTGGGTCGGAGTTCGGCAAGAAGATTATGAATCTCCCGGACATCGTACTGTCCATCGCCGTCTGTGTAGAAGATGAGGTCTTTTATGGCGCTCGTGAATCCCGTAATTAACGCGGCCCCATAACCCCGATTGGTTTCGTGGTGGATGACGCGCAGGTAGGGAAGCTCCCTGCGGAGGTTTTCCAGTATTTCCCCGGTATTGTCTTTGCTCCCGTCGTTGACAACGATCACTTCGAAATCGTCAGTCACCCTGCAAAGTTCTGAGGCAACCGTACGAACTATCCCCTCGATCGTGTTTTTATCGTTGTACGCCGGAAAGACTGCCGAAACAGAAGTCCTTCCCATTTGTATCAAGCCGATCCCCGGCCTGCCCTCCCATTTTTCTGAAGCGGGTTCATGTTAGTTTTCACGATCCCTCATGTCAATGCATTAAGCGTCGTGGGATATACTCCCGAATCGATGTTCGCCTTTGTGATCCGTCGCATGGCTCTCACACTTCCGGTCGCGTGGATCGTCGTGACGCTGGTATTCGGATTGATTCATCTCGTGCCCGGCGATCCCATTGCGCAGATGCTTGGGGAAGGAGCATCTGTTACCGAAGTTGCCCGCCTCCGTCATGAACTTGGTCTGGATCGGCCGGTCCTTGAACAATATCGAGCATATCTGGTCGGGCTGTATCACGGCAATCTTGGTGTTTCATTTCGAGACCAGCAGCCTGTCGCCGCTTCGATACGTTCGCGATATCCGGCGACGATTGAACTGGCCGTTGCGGCATTGTGTTTCTCATTGTTGTTTGCCATTCCCGCCGGCGTGATCAGTGCAATCCGCAAAGGACGATTTGCCGACCGCGCGCTCGGACTGGTGAGCCTGTTAGGTGTGTCCTTGCCCAACTTCGCTCTTGGTCCGCTCCTGATTCTGCTTTTTTCGATTGGACTGGGATTGCTGCCGGTGTCGGGAAGAAATGGCCTGTCTCATTTGATACTTCCTGCCGGAACTCTGGGCCTGGGACTGGCGGCCATGACCATGCGGATGGTGCGCAGTTCCATGCTGGAAGAAATTCACCAGGACTACATTCGAACCGCGAGAGCCAAGGGACTGCGCGAGCAGACGGTTTTGTTCAAGCACGCGTTGAGAAACGGACTGATACCGGTAATCACGATACTGGGACTGCAGATGGGATCTCTTCTGGCGGGAGCCATCATTACGGAAACAATCTTTTCATGGCCGGGTCTGGGCAGACTGACGATACAGGCCATCAATGCCCGGGATTATCCGCTGGCTCAAGGCTGCATCCTCGCAATTTCGCTGACATACATTATGGTGAACCTGATCACGGATGTGATGTATTCGGTGGTGGATCCCCGAATCCGTCTATGAAAGACCTGCTCTGGAAAAACAAGTTGGCACTGGCAGGTTTTCTCATTGCGAGTCTTCTCGTATCTGCCGCGCTGCTGGCTCCCTGGCTGACTCCATACGATCCTGCTGGACAGAAACTCGAAAATCGGCTGGACGGTCCCACGTGGCAGCATCCTTTTGGAAACGATGAGTTAGGCCGTGATATCCTGTCTCGCCTCTTAATGGGTGCCCGCGTCAGTATGCGGGTGGGGGGGACCGTCGTTCTGCTTTCCGGCGTGGCTGGAGTTCTTATCGGAGGACTTGCCGGTTATGTCGGCGGCAAGCTGGACACTTTTGTAACGGTCATCGTCATCGATTCTCTGATGGCGTTTCCCGGGATTCTGCTGGCCATCGCACTGGTCGCGTTTCTCGGGCCTGGTCTGGACCGGTTAATCTTCGCATTAACCATTATCGGATGGGTGGGCTATGCGCGGCTGGCGCGCGGCCAGGTCCTGAAGATCAAGACTCTCGAGTTTGTCGAGGCGGCTCGGGCGCTGGGCGCCTCGGGTGTGCGGATTTTTTTTCTGCACGTTCTGCCGAGCATCGTTCAGCCGGTTCTGGTTCAGGCCAGCATCGGAATGGCGACGGCGGTTCTGGCGGAAGCATCTTTAAGTTTTCTGGGTCTTGGGATAACTCCTCCGGCGCCGAGCTGGGGAGCGATGCTCAATGATGGACGCAATCATCTGTTTGACGCGCCTCACATGGTCGTCTTTCCGTCGGTTGCGCTGGTTTTAACGGTACTGTCATTCAATATACTGGCCGACGCCTTTCGGGACTGGTTGGATCCGAAATCGCTGAAGTCCTAAATAAATGCACTTAATTAGACGGAGGTTCGTGGTCATGCCTTTGTTGAGGCGTGTCTTCTTTCTACTCACTGCTGCCGTTGCCGCCACTCTGGCCTTCGAAGCTCAGGCTTTTGCGGGTGAAGCGGAGCTTGTACTTCCAGATCTCAGTCAGGTCTCATTCGGCAATGTCGATGGACGCACCCTTCTGAAGCTGGGACTTGTTGTTTCAGCGCTTGGGCTCGTCTTTGCCCTCGTGATTTTTCGAAGATTGCGAGGCATGGCTGTCCATTCCTCGATGCTCGAGATCTCCGAACTGATTTATGAGACCTGCAAGACCTATCTCGCGACTCAGGTGAAATTCATCCTGATTCTGGAAGTTCTGATCGGCTCGGCCATAGCCATCTACTACGGGGTTTTACTCCAGTTCGAGGCCTATCGCGTTGCCATCATCCTGCTCTTCAGTCTGATTGGCATTGCCGGAAGTGTATCGGTCGCATGGTTTGGAATTCGCGTGAATACCTTTGCGAACTCCCGCACGGCGTTTGCCAGCCTGCGAGGAAAACCATACCCGTGCTACGACATCCCGCTACAGGCCGGAATGAGCATCGGAATGCTCCTCATCAGCGTGGAATTGTTCCTGATGCTTTGCATTCTTCTGTTCGTTCCAGGGGACCTGGCAGGATCGTGCTTCATCGGATTTGCAATTGGTGAATCGCTGGGGGCCGCAGCGCTGCGAGTGGCTGGCGGCATTTTCACGAAGATCGCGGATATTGGTGCGGACCTGATGAAGATCGTCTTCAAGATCAAGGAAGACGATGCGCGCAATCCAGGCGTGATCGCCGATTGTACGGGAGATAACGCCGGAGACTCCGTGGGGCCTTCAGCGGACGGATTTGAAACCTACGGTGTGACCGGTGTCGCGCTGATTTCGTTTATTCTCCTCGCGGTGAAGGATACCGACGTACAAGTTCAGCTCCTGATATGGATCTTTGTCATGCGCGTGACCATGGTGGTCGCGTCGGCTGCCAGCTATTTCATCAATGCCGCAATCGCCAAGGCGAAGTATCAGAATGCCGACAAGATGAATTTCGAGTCACCGCTGACGAGTCTGGTCTGGCTGACTTCAATTGTTTCTGTAGTTCTAACTTACGTTTTGTCCTGGGTTCTGATTCCGGTGCTGGGCGGCGACTCGACGATGTGGTGGAAGCTTTCGACTGTGATCACTTGCGGCACACTGGCCGGCGCCATCATTCCGGAATTTGTGAAGGTGTTTACTTCAACCGAATCACGTCACGTTCGCGAAGTAGTGTCCTCGTCGCGTGAAGGCGGGGCGTCTTTGAATATTCTGTCCGGCCTGGTGGCCGGCAATTTCAGTGCCTACTGGCTGGGTCTGGCGATTCTTGCATTGATGACCGGGGCTTACTACGTCAGTGAGTTTTTCCCCGCGATGATGATGCTCGCGCCGGCCGTGTTTGCGTTTGGACTCGTGGCGTTTGGATTTCTCGGGATGGGGCCGGTGACGATCGCCGTGGACTCTTACGGGCCGGTAACCGATAACGCTCAATCCGTGTTTGAGCTCTCCACGATTGAGCAGACTCCGGGTATCGAAGCGGATATTCAGAAGAATTTCGGATTCAAACCACAATTCGAACATGCGAAGCAGCATCTTGAAGAGAATGACGGTGCCGGAAACACGTTCAAGGCGACTGCAAAACCCGTGCTGATTGGAACGGCCGTGGTCGGTGCGACGACGATGATTTTCGCGATCATCATGAGCCTGACGGAAGGGCTGAATGTTCACCTGGAGCAGCTTTCGATACTGTATCCGCCGTTCTTTCTGGGGCTGATCGCCGGCGGCGCGGTCATTTACTGGTTTACGGGCGCTTCCATTCAGGCGGTGAGTACGGGCGCGTATCGTGCCGTGGAATTCATCAAGGCCAACATCAAGCTGGAAGGTACGACCAAGGCGTCGGTCACGGATTCGAAGAAGGTTGTCGAGATCTGTACGCAGTACGCGCAGAAGGGAATGGTGAACATATTCCTTGTCGTGTTCTGTTCGACACTGGCGTTTGCGTTCTTTGATCCGTTCCTGTTTATCGGCTATCTCATCTCAATCGCGTTGTTCGGCTTGTTCCAGGCGATCTTTATGGCGAATGCCGGCGGCGCCTGGGACAACGCGAAGAAGATCGTGGAGACGGAACTGAAAATGAAGGGAACGGAGTTGCACAACGCGTCGATCGTCGGCGATACCGTCGGCGACCCTTTCAAGGACACCAGTTCGGTGGCGCTCAACCCCATCATCAAATTCACGACACTGTTCGGCATCCTTGCCGTGGAACTGGCGGTGTCGCTAGGCATGGAACACGGGACTGGATTGACAACCGGTCTTGCCGTGACTTTCCTGGTGGTCTCGATGTTCTTCGTGTACAGGTCGTTTTATGGGATGAGGATTGTCCGGGAAGGGAAGTAGCGGACCGGGGATCTGATCAATGTCCAATTCCCAATTCTCAATTCTCATCCGACGGGAATGGGGAGGATGTCGCTCGACGTGCGGTATTGACGGATGCGGTGGCAATTCGGCAGAGCTCCTTGTTTTCCGCCAGAATGTCGACAATTAAATTCTGAGAAATCAGCGAGCTTTTGCTGATGATTCGGATCCAAACAGCCGTTTCATTCAACTCCTTTTGGACAATCCGCATTTTGTGAACAAAGTCCGCGCGGCTTTCCGCTCCACGTGCCTCAGCGTAGTTCGGCGCGCCGGCGGTTCCGGAACGAAGTATCTGATTTGCCACATGGCGCCCCTGGAAGCTTTTGGCCAGCCGACCGGCAAGATGAATGATTCTTGCAGCGAAATCAATAAGTCGTTCTTCCAACTGTTCCGATTGCAGCAGCTTGTCCTTCATGGGACGAAACAAAGGCAATCAGGCTTCCCATTCGGATGAGAATTGAAAATTGAGAATTGAACATTGATCAGATCCCCGTCCTGATCGATGGGGACTCTACTTGGCAGTTGCCAGTCTAGCCTTCAGGTCGGAGAGTCCCGGATAAGTCGGATCAACCTGCTCGACCTTCCGTAGGTATTCAGTCGCCTTCGCGACGTCGTGATTATCGAGCGCGATAATAAACAACCCGTGCAGGCTCGGCACATGTTTCGGATCCTGCGTCAGCGCGGTCTGCAACTGGGTCTTCGCGTCGTCCTTCCTGCCGATTCTCCAGAGCACAGCGCCGTAGAGGCTCCGCACATCCGTGTCCTTCGGCTCCAGCGCGACAACCTTGGCGTACCATTGCGCGGACTCTTCCATCTTGCCGATCTGAAACAGTTCATTGGCGTAGCGGGACAGCACTTCCGGCTGGTTCGGGCTTTCTTCGGCAGCCTTCTTCAGCAGCGCCAGCATCTCATCGGAGTTCAGATCCGGATGGTTTGCCGGAAGCGTGCCCTGCTGGTCTGAGGCCAGCGCAGGAGGATCCGCTGGTGGAGCAGCCGCGGCCGCCTGATAGAACGCCACGACGTAACCGGTTGCCGCACCGAGAATGATTCCAAGAAGCGCGAAATGAATATTGCGTGATGTGAACATGAAAGGGAAGGTACCGTTCGGGGAAATTGAAGGACGGATCCGGGAAGCCCGGATCCGTCCTTCTCGAGCCGTTTGTTATTTGGTCGTCTTACCTGCAGGTGGCGTCGTTTTTGTCCCGCCCTTTTGAGCAGCCGCCTTGGCATCCTTTTCAGCCTTGGCCTTCTCAGCGGCGATCGCCGCCTCGCTCTTGTACTCGGTCGGGCCCGTCGTCTTGATGGCTTCCAGATACGCCTTGGCCAGCTCGGCATCCGCCGCGGTGGGTTTCAGCGTCAGGAACTTCTCAAGAATCGGAATAGCCTGAGGCATGGTCGCTTCCGTTCCCATATAGGAAAGCGCAATCTGCATCATGGCGCTTTTGTTATTCGGGTCTTTTTCCAGAGTCTTCTTGAAGGCTTCGATGGCTTTCGGGTAATCGTTATTGTTGTTGTACATCGCGCCCTGATTGAACAGGTAGTCTCCCGCCTTCGCAGGATCCAGCGAGGCCGCGGTTTCGAATGCCATCTTCGCTTCGTCGAGCTTCTTCGAAGCCCCCAGTGCCAGGCCGAGATTGTTGTAATACGCCGCTTCCATGGGTTTCAGCGTAATCGCCTTCTGGTAGGCCGCAGCGGCTTCGTCTTCCTTTTTGAGCTGGTGATAAGAATTCCCAAGGTTCGCGAAGGCCACGTCCTGCTTTGGATCGGCAACGGTTACAATCTGAAATTGATTGACCGCCTCTGCATAGTCCCCGGCTGCATACGCTGTCTTGCCTGCAGCAAACGCCTTATCGCGGACTCCCTTGTTCTTGATCGCTTCTTCCATGGCCTTGCGGTCTGCTTCGAGGGCCTCTTTGGAAGGAGGCGGGCCTCCTGGCGCTCCAACGGCTGCCGCGGCCGGAGCCTTGGTCATGTCAAAGTTTGCAATTCCTTCACGGCCATTGGCGATGGTGATGGTGTCTCCAATGGCTTCGCCTTTCACCATCAGCGGGATTTTGTTTTCAACCAGGGTGACGACATAGGATCCGGGGGGAAGGCCGTTGTAGGAGTAACCTCCATTCTTTCCCGTTTTGGTCTCAAAACGCTGGGCAACAACCTTCTGATTTGCATTCAGACTGTTCATGCGATCGATATAGATCACAATGCCCTGCGCGGGCATGCCATCACGACCGATGACCTTTCCGGAGACGATTCCCTCACCGGTTTGTGCAAATGCCGGCAGGGTCAGAAGTATCCCCACGACGAGCATGGACAGGATTTTTACGCTAAGCTTCATTTCAAAACCTCCTCAGGGTTACAAAATTCAAATTCGCAGATATTCCGGTCTGTTGGCGTAAGCGATCGGATCATCCATACCCGCTTCCTGGAAGGCTCTCAGCCTCAGGGCGCAGCTGTCGCAGACACCACATGCGGCGTCCGAGTCGCGATAGCAGGACCACGTTCGATCCAGCGGAGCGTGAAGTTCCACACCGCGTTTGACGATGTCGCTCTTCTTCAGATAGATCAATGGGGTTTCAATCGTGATATTTGTTTCGGGCCGGGTACCGGCTCGAATCACAGCGTTCATGGCGTCGTAGTATTCCGGCCTGCAGTCCGGATATCCGGAACTGTCTTCGAACACAGCTCCAATAAAGATTTTCGTTGCGCCCAGGACTTCCGCCCACGACGTGGCAATAGACAGGAAATGCGCATTTCGAAACGGAACGTACGTGTTCGGGATGCCCGGGCTGGAGAGGTTTGCGTCGCGCACTGCCAGGCGTTTGTCGGTGAGGCTCGATCCGCCGATTTTTGAGAAATAATCCAGCTCTACGACCATCCGTTCCACGGCTCCAAAATGATCGGCAAGCGCATGGAAACTTCGAAGTTCGCGGGCTTCTGTGCGCTGTCCATAACTGGCATGAAGGGCGGCGATATCGTAGTCCCGGGCAGCAATTGCAGCCGTTACACAGCTGTCCATACCCCCACTCATCAGAACCACGGCTCTTTCCCGGCCGCTATTGGAAATTGGCTTCACAGGCCTTGCATTTTATGGGGGTTACCCCCTGTAAGTCAAAGGGAACCGGGGATTTTAGTGTCTCAGTTTGAATAGAGCCTTTCACGACTCCCCTCCTGGAACAGGAGGGGACGGCGAGCCTGGCGAGCCGGGGAGGTAGACAAGTTCAAACAGAGAATTGATTTGGGACTTGACCTACCACCCCGGCCTTCGGCCACCCCTCCTGTGCCAGCAGGGGAGTCGGCTTGCACATTTACGTTCACCTATACCCCGCGGACATCAGCACCCCAGATGTACTTGTGAATTTGAAGCTGAATCCGCACCGGCAGTCCGTCGGCCAGTACCCATTCGGCGAGTTGCCGGGGTGGGAGTTCCTCATGTGCGGGCGAGAAAAGGAGAGTGTTTGGACAGTTCCGCAGTTGATTACGCACGACGTCACGGCTCCACTCGTAGTCCTTCCTCGACGCAATCACGAACTTGAATTCGTCATGGGGCGCCGCAAGCCCGATGTTTTCCCAGCAGAACGTGTGTCCCTCACCGCTGTCGGGGCATTTGATGTCGATGATTTTGATGACTGGTACAGGCACCCGGTCTATGCGGACGTGACCACCGGTTTCCAGCATCACGGTATAGTTTCGAGCCAGCAGCGAGTCCATCAGCGGATAAGCTTCTTCCTGCTCCAGAGGCTCACCACCAGTAATTTCCACGAGTCGCGTGGGATGGGACTCCACGGATGCAACGACATCCTCCAGAGGGATTTCCGTTCCGCCGCTGTACGAGTACTTTGTATCGCACCAGACGCAGCGCAGCGAGCATCCCGTCAGGCGAACGAACACACACGGCTTGCCCACATGAGACGATTCACCCTGTACTGAAAAGAAAATCTCCGTAATGCGCATGGGCTCAGGCGGGACTGCCTTCCTTCATGAAATCGACCAGGTCCTCGATATTTTCCGTCACCGCGTAGTTCGGCAGGCTTGCCATGAAGAGCTTGCCGTAGCCCTTCGTGCTGAGCCGGCTGTCGAGAATCGAAAGTATGCCGCGATCCGATCGCGATCGAATCAGCCGTCCCAGCCCCTGCTTCAGTCTCAGGACCGCGTGCGGTACTTGATAATCCGAGAACGGATTTCCACCTTCACGCTCCACCCGCGCCACGCGCGCGCTGACCAGAGGATCCGAAGGGACCTGGAACGGCAGCTTGTCGATGATTACCGCGCTCAGCGACTCGCCTTTCACGTCGACGCCCTGCCAGAAGCTGGAAGTGCCGAACAGCACGGCATTGGGCGTAATCCGGAATTCATCCAGCAGTCGGCTTTTCCCGCCACTGCGAGTCTGCAGCAGACAGGGAAATCGAACATCTCGCGACACCTGATCGTAAACCGCCAGCATCTGCTGATAGCTGGTGAATAGTACAAATGCGCGGCCCTGAGACGCCTTCAGTATGTTTTTAACCTCTTCGACAGCGCGCGCGAGATATGTGGGATGGCGGTAGTCCGGCATGCGTTTCGGGACGTAGAGCATGGTCTGATTTCGAAGATTGAATTCCGTCGACAGCGTGAACTCATCGCCTTCCTTCATGCCGATACGATCGCGAAAGTACGCGAACGATTCGGCCACCGTCAGTGTGGCCGACGTCAGGATGCAGGTGGGCACACGGTCAAACAGGCTTTCCTTCAGGAGTCCGGATACATCGATTGGGCATGCTTCCAAAAATATTCCACGGCCGCGGCGTTCGATCCACGACACATAGTTTTCGCGAAAGCCGCCTCGAAATACTTCCAGGTCTCCGGCAATTTCGCCGGCACGGCGCTCGAGCGCTTCCCACTCTCCGGAGAAATCGTTCCGACGCTTCAACGATGCGCGGGCTTCCTGAAGCGTGCCGATCAATGCGTCGATACCTTCGAGGCTTTGCATGGGATGTCGTCCTTCCGCAAGCCTGTCAAAGCCTGCGAAAAAGCGGTCCGATGCGCGTTGTATCGGGACGATTTCATCGCACGCGAATTCGGATTTGTACGACAACCGGTGGCCATCCTGTACCAGTTCGAAGAGACGGAAATTGCTGACGTGAAATCCGAAATACTCTGTCGCGATTTCTTCCAGCTCATGCGCTTCGTCGAATATGACGGCGCTGTAGTCAGGCAGAATTCCGGGCGTGTCGCCTTTTCGAATGGCAAGATCCGCAAAGAACAGGTGGTGATTCACGATCACGATATCGGCTTCCATAGCCTTCTGCCGCATCATGGTGAGAAAGCATCGATCAAAATCCACGCACTTCGAGCCGGAGCATCGATCACGCCGCGCATCCAGCTTCGACCACAGTTCCGAATCTTCGCCGGCTTCGCCGAGTTCGGAACGATCGCCGGTCTGCGTGGTCTTTGACCAATCCAGTATCGATTGGAAATTCGGCAATTCCAGGGCGGTAAACAGGCCTTCCGACGCCATGGCTTCCATTTTCTGTCGACAGAGATAATTGTTCCGGCCTTTGAGGTAGGCCGCGGCTATTGGGCGTCCGACGATGGTTTCGAGCAGGGGAATGTCTTTATAGAAGATCTGATCCTGTAGCGTTTTGGTCCCGGTCGAAACGATAATTCGGCGGCCGTGAATGAGGGCGGGAAGCAGATAGGCGATGGTCTTTCCGGTACCCGTTCCGGCTTCAACGACCAGGTGATTCTGAGCTTCCAGAGCCTGATAAACGCCTTCGGCCATCCGGATCTGAGAGGGCCGGAATTCGTAGTCTCCCAGCCTCTGTTCGAGCAGTCCCCCCGGTCCAAAAAACTCGTTCATCACCGGCTAAGTGTATACTTTCATGCTCTGGTTATGATCAAGATACCGTCAGGCGTCATGCGCGAAATCTACGACCACACGGAGGAGGCTTACCCATACGAGTGTTGTGGGCTCATGATTGGAAGCTTCAATGGCAATGAGCGTCACGTGCACGCGTTTCGAAGATGTAAAAACCTGAATTCGGAACGTCCCCGGGTTCAGTACAAGCTCGATGAGAAGTGTTTCCTTCAGGTGACGAACGAGTTTGCGGGGGGGCCATTGGAGATCGTCGGGATCTACCATTCGCACCCAGACCATCCGTCTCGAGCGTCGCAAACCGATACGGAAGCAGCGCACCCGGGCTATTCTTACGTGATTGTGTCGGTGCAGAATGGAAAAGTGGCGACAGCACAGAGTTGGGATTTGAACGAGACCGAGAAGAAGTTCTACGAAGAGCCCCTGGTCATCGAATAGGAGAAATGGAAATGAGCATTACTGTGAGGATACCGACGCCCCTGCGTCCTGTGACTTCCGGGCAGGCGGAAGTGAAGATTGAAGGCGCGACGGTGGGCGAAGTGTTGCGAAAAATGGATGCGCAATTCCAGGGATTCGGTGAGCGGGTTCTCGAAGACGACAGGAAGAACGTGAAGCGATTCATCAACGTGTTCGTGAACGAAGACAGCATCCGGGATAAAAAAGACCTGGATACCGAAGTGAAGCCCGGCGACACGATTTCGATACTGCCGTCCATTGCGGGCGGACTTTAGCCCGATTCCCCTAATGACAAATCCCCTCGCGGTTTGAGGATCTGATCAATGTTCAATTCTCAATTCCCAATTCTCATCCGAGCGGAAAGAGACCTTGGCCCATTCCACTCGGATGAGAATTGGGAATTGAGAATTGAACATTGATCAGATCCTCAAACCGCGAGGGGATTTGTCATATGTCATTTCTAAAAAATGAAAACCACTCCACTGATCGCCATTGTCGGACGGCCTAACGTCGGCAAATCCAGTTTGTTCAATCGAATCTCCGGCAGCCGCAGGTCCATTGTTACCGATGAGCCCGGCATTACGCGTGACCGTATTTACGCCCCTGCGAAGTGGAGCGGCCGCACATTTGAAATCGTCGACACCGGAGGCATGGATCCCGGCGATGAGACCGAAATTCCTCTCAAAATCATCGAGCAGGCTGAAATCGCAATTGAAGCCGCCGCACTCCTGATCTTTGTTGTCGATGGGCGGACGTCCATCACTTCGGCCGACCAGGAACTGGCGCGGCTTCTGCGCCGCAAAAACAAACCGGTCTTTCTGGTAATCAACAAAGTGGATTCCGACAATCAGGGTGGAGAAATCTCCGAGTTCTACCGGCTTGGCTTCGATCGCACATTTCCGGTTTCCGCCGAGCACGGAAAGGGAATCACGGACCTGTTGGATGAAGTCGTGCGAACGCTCCCGAAGGATCCCGAAGAAGAGGAGGCGGCTCCCGGTGAAATCCGCGTGGCGATCATCGGTCGTCCCAATGTTGGGAAGTCGACGTTGCTCAATCGCCTGGTCGGGGAAGAGCGATCCATGGTGTCTCCCATCGCAGGCACGACACGCGATGCCGTCGACAGCGTGATTCAACGCGACGACGTCACGATTCGATTTGTCGATACGGCCGGCATGCGACGCAAGGGCAAGCCCGAGCTCAAGGCCGAAAAGCTCAGCGTGGTCATGGCGCGCCGACATCTGGAGCGGAGCAACATCGGATTGCTTGTTATCGACGGCGAGCAGGGCGTTACCAATATCGATGCACACATTGGCGGCTACGCGCATGAACTGGGACGATCCGTGATTATCGTGGTGAACAAATGGGATCTGGTTAAGAAGACTCCCAGCATCACGTCGGATTTCGAGAAGGATATTCGTGAAAAGCTGAAATTCCTCTCGTTTGCTCCCATTGTTTTCATCTCGGCAAAGAGCGGACAGAGAGTGCAACGGCTGTACAAGCTGATCAAGGACGCCTATGACGCGCGCTTCGTTCGCGTTCCCACGAAGGAGCTTAACTCGCTGCTTCGCGAAGAGACGCTTGGGCGCGGCGGCCTGCCGGCCGACGTAAAAATAAAGTACATTTCCCAGGTCAAAACGGACCCCCCGACTTTCGTGATTTTTTCGAATAAGACGAAGAAGCTGCACTTTTCCTTCGAGCGCTTCGTCGAAAACAGGATTCGGGAGAAGTTCCCCTTCACGGGGGCGCCGATTATAATCAGGCAACGCAGCGGCCGGAGTGAGTCCAAAAAGAAGTGAAACCGTCAAAGTCCAACATACCGGATAAGCTCTTCTTCAAGATAGGGGAGGTATGTGAGCTGGCGGGACTTGAAGCCTACGTTTTACGGTTCTGGGAAACGGAGTTTCCCAACCTGGCGCCACAGAAGAGCAAGACCGGGCATCGGGTGTATCGGAAGGCGGATGTCGAGATGGTGCTGAAGATCAAGTCGCTTCTGTATGACCGGGGGTTCACGATCGCCGGGGCGCGAAAGCAACTCGCTCGATCCAAACCCATTGCGCCTGCTGAACGCGACAAAATGCTGGCGAAGGTGCGTGACGAACTGCGTGAGATCTTGACTTTGCTGGAAGGGAAAACCTAAAGTGAATGTCCGATCTTCGGGATGTAGCGCAGCCTGGTAGCGCACACGCTTGGGGTGCGTGGGGTCGGAGGTTCAAATCCTCTCATCCCGACTTAAATTTTTTTGGAGGCCTTTATATGAGCTTGTTTTCGAGAAAAGCAGTCCTGGTGACCCTGGTGGCGATGGGGTTGGCGACTGCAGCTGGTGTGAGAGGACAGGGTGGCCCAGGCAGTCAGGCCCCCGCGCCTCCGGCGGCAACCGACAATTCCGGATTTCCGGACGGCGATAGCAAGAAATTCGTCATGGAAAACTGCGGCGGTTGCCATGATCTGGATCTCGTGAAGACTGCCAAGCACAACGAAGCGGCGTGGAAAGAAACGTTGATGCATATGCAGGCATACGGCGCCGGCATCACCGATGCCCAGGTGCCCACCGTTGCGGCATACCTTGCAAAGGCATTTCCGGTACAGGCAACACCCCCGGCAACAGCGCCTCCCGCAACACCGCCTGCGACTCCTCAGGCACAGACTCCGGATGCGAAGCCAACTCCAGAAGATATAGCTGGAGAAAAAATTCTGAATACCGCGTGCACGACTTGTCACGATCTCGGCCCGGTGACGCGCCGCGCGGACGATAAGGCCGCTTGGGAAAGCGTCGTCTACGGAATGGTGGGCAACGGTGCGGATGTGAAAGACGCCGAAATTCCGATTCTTGTGAACTATCTCTTTAAGACTTACGGTCCGCCGAAGGAAGCTCCGAAGCCGGCTGCTCCAGCGGCACCCGCAGCTCCCGCCGGCCGCGGCGCCCGCGGACAATAAGCGTTGAACTAAGCTAATCCAAAAGGACCGGCAGGAATGCCGGTCCTTTTTATTTCGATTAGAGTTACTTTGAAAATTTGGAACGAACCGAAATGAGCGGACTGCCCTCCTGAGTCACGAGCGGCTGCGAGTGCAAGCCCGACAGGGCGCAGCCATCAGGTAAAAGGAGGGCAGCGGGATCGCGAAGCGATCACACGAGGGGTGGTTCCAAAGCCGAATTCCCGCAGTATTGCTCTATGACATCCGACATTCTCCTCACCAACGACGACGGCATTCTTTCCCCCGGCCTCACCGCGTTGGAAAAATCCCTGACCCCGCTCGGCAACGTCGTCACCGTTGCACCCGATCGTGAAATGAGCGCCACCAGCCATCGCATCACCATGCACCAGCCACTGCGCTACCAGGAGGTCCGCTCGAACCGCTATTCCGTGGAAGGTTCACCGGCGGACTGCGTCATCCTCGCGTGTCTGCGAATTCTCAAGCAACGCCCCGCACTGGTCATCTCCGGCGTCAATCGTGGCTTGAACCTGGGAGACGACATCAATTACTCCGGCACGGTGTCGGCCGCTTTTGAAGCAGCGCTGCAGGGAATTCCCGCAATTGCCGTATCCACCTTCGCAACGGAGAAGACGAATTTTGCTTCGGCGGCTCGAGTGACCTCTCGCCTTGCCCAGCGCGTCCTGGAGCATGGGCTTCCCCCCGACGTCGTTCTGAACGTGAACTTCCCGCAGAAGTGGAATAAGACCGTGCGCCTCACGCGGCAGGGAAGACAGGCAACGCAAAGCGTCCTCGTCGAAAGCCGCGATCCGCGTGGCCGCGAATACTTCTGGCTCGACGAAAAGATTGCGCGCACCAAAGGCAGCGTCAATGGCCCATCGAATCACACGTTGATGACAGACATCGCGGCGGTGGCCGCCGGATACGTTTCCGTGTCTCCCCTGCATCTGGATCGAACGGCTCATTCCCACGTCGAACGTTTCACCGACTGGCTCGACGGTCTGGAGTGGTCGGAATGATTCTCGTTTCGCTGTGTTAGAATGTTCGGGCTTCACTCGGGGCGTGGCTCAGCTTGGTAGAGCGCCTGGTTCGGGACCAGGAGGCCGGAGGTTCGAATCCTCTCGCCCCGATTAAACGCGTACGGATCTGGAGGGTCCGTGTGCCCTCACCGTTCGCCAGTTCGACGAGGCGTGATGCAGCCCATCCAGCCCCATTCCATCTCAAACGTCGCCAAAAATCGATTTTGAACGGACTATCCGCGGCACAAAAAAGCCCCCGGCTTGCACCGAGGGCTTCGTTCCGTTCGCGAAACAGATCCTATCTGCTGACCGCTATACTGGCTTGCAGATCCGTTGGACGAACAATCGGCAACGGAGGCTTCGTCACGACCAGTTTGACCCAGAGGGCATCCCCGCCCCTGAAATAAGACGTCGCGTTCGCCTTGCGCAATGCGTCCATGCTGGGCTGTTCCGTTCCGGAGGCTGCTTTGGTGAAACCCGGCAGC
>Ga0184628_10000039_pt1 | contig 61554 bp, 37 predicted proteins | sample PLM4_5_b1_FD_133149 | JGI IMG/M metagenome (GOLD analysis project Ga0184628, IMG submission 133149) | Groundwater sediment microbial communities from an aquifer in East River, Colorado, USA - PLM4_5_b1 | ecosystem: Environmental > Terrestrial > Soil > Riparian zone | place: USA: East River...
ATTGATGGAGAGCTGCACTCCGCTGATGCCCACCAGCGAAATTGGCCCGGTCTTCACGCTTCCTTCGGTATTTCCAACGTCGTAGTTGCCGTCGGCATCGCTGCCGAAGTACAGGCTGTCGTGCCCGCTATGACCGGGCTGTCCGGCGCGCCGAGTCGTCAGGTGCCACAGGCCGGGCACTTGATCTGCCGGCGAACCGCCGGGAACAGCGTTGTCCAGAACGAGGCCATCGAGATTCGGGGCGCCGGCATTGCTGAAATCCGCATTCAACAACGGCGTGAGTGGCGTTACCCAGTCCAGGCGCCCATAAAGAATCGACGCGAAGCTGCCGCCCTGTTCACCGATCACGAGATCATCGATGTTGTCTCCGTTCAAGTCGCCGGCATTCGACACCGACGAAGCGCCTGTCATGCCCGACACCGTGACATCCGCGTCCCGCACCAGATCCAGCTGCCCCGTCCATCCGCCCGCGCGGCCGAAGATGATGTAGACCGCCTCTTCCACGAACGATCCCGCACCGGGCACGCGGCTGATGGCGACAGCGATATCGTCACGGCCGTCGTTGTTATAGTCGCCGGGTGTAGAGAATGCAGCGCGGTGCGTTCCCGTGGGGGACAACAAGAGACCAGGCAGCCGCAGGCTCGGATTGTTTCCATCCAGGACGACGTCATTCAGAGATGCGCTTCCCAGAACGATCTCGACAACACTGAATTCCAGCGGAACATCCTCTCGAATGGCCGCCACATAGTCTGGCCGCAGGTCGCCGTTGATGTCTCCCAGAGGTATCACCGCAGGCTGATCGGCCAGATTTACAGACCGAACCTCGAATGCGCTTTCATCTTCGGCCGGAACATCGATGGCCTTGCCGACGGCGTTCGAGAAAGTAATGGAGTACCTCCCGGCGGCCGGATGCGGACCTATGACCCCGTTTGGCAGGATGGGCGCAGGCAACGGATTCTCCACGCGAAGCAGATAGTATTCCGGCACACCCTCGAACATCTCCACGGGCTCAACGACAGTGTTCGTCGGAGACGGATCCGTATCCTGCGCCGCAAACAAAGCCAGGTGGGCGCCCGGAATGAACGGTGAGGACGGCGGAATTTCGAACGACACCACGAACATGTCTCGCGTCAGATAAGCGAGGCTCGACTGGCCAAACTGGTTCTGCGCCTGCGGCGTCCGAATCAGATACCAGTCTTCCACGTCGCCGAAGCTGAAGGTCAGACCCGAAATCGCCTGATTGGCCGCAACCGGCTCGAGAAGCCCTGCGAATTCGAACGCGTCATTCCGGCCTGGAACACCATTCACCGATCCCAATTCGAAGCGGTCGGGCGCGGTGGTAGTCAGGTCGCCGGGAACAGGAGTCTCACCCTGGCCTGCGAGCAGATCGTCGCCTTCTCCTCCGCGAATCTGATCGCTGCCAAGCCCGCCGAGAATGAAATCCAGACCTGCTCCGCCGTCCAGAATGTCATCGTACGCGCCGCCATAGAGTCTGTCGTTTCCGTCGCCGCCGAAAATGGTGAGCGGTGCAAGCAGGCCGCGCTGCTCGAAGTCTCCTGGTGCGATGCCCCATTCGCTCGTGGTCCCTGGGAACGTGTAACCTGGATCGGCATGCACTTCGTCGTCGCCGTCCCGCGTGTCGATGACAGCACGCTCGATGTTCTTCGCCTGGAAGGAAATGTATTCCTGCGTGAAGGGCCCGCCTGGCGAAGCTCGCATGAACTCCTGATTGGCGATATCCCAAACCAGGGCGGTGAACTCGTAGCGGTGCAGCGTGACGTTGTAATGGATCGCTACGAAGTCCGGCACCGGCTGGTTGAACCGGTCGCGATCGCCGCCCAGGAACAGGACGCGATCCTCGCCAGCGCCGCCATCAAAGCTGTCGCTGAACGTCGGAATGAACGTGCGCTGGCTTCCTTTGATCAGGGGCAGCGCATCGGGAACAAGCTGGAAGATGTCGTCACCGGATTCTCCGAAGATCAGATCGCTCGCCTGTCGATCTTCGCCGCCGCTGAGGACGTCGTTGCCGGGACCACCAAAGATCCACTCTTCGCCGGAGCCGCCCGAAAGCACGTCCGCGCCTTCGCCGCCCAAAATGATGTCACGTCGCAGAATGCCGGTCGTGCTTCCCAAATTCGACACGATCTCGTCGTCCTGTGCGGCCGCAAAAGCAAACGAGAGGTCGTAGATCGTGGGAGTGTCGTTGGAACTCACGTGCAACCGGTACGGCGTACCGGCCTGAATGCCGAGCGAGCTCAGAAGAACCTGAATCAGTCCGTTCCCTGTCACAACCGGCAGAAGAATATTGTCGGAGGTGTCTCGAATCTCGAGCCGCAACTCATCCTGCACCGAGAGACTCCGAATCGTCAGGGAATCTCCCGTCTGTGGCGCGAGCCCCAGAGTGAACAGATACCAGTCTTCGTCCGCAGGATTGTCGAGCGTCAGATTCCGGAAGGTCTGGTCGCCATTGACCAGGCCAAGATCGAATGAGTCTGCGGGAGTGTCGTTCCTGGAAACACGCTCGGCGCCATCCGCCAGAATCGGGCGGCCGGATCGAATCTCGACGCGATCATCGCCGGGCCCCGCGTCGATCCATACGCTCTTGATCACCGTCGGACCGATGACAACCTGATCGTTTCCTTTGAGCGTGTCGATGATGATCGCCAGGAAGTCGCTCTCCTGAGGCAGCAGCTTCTGAAGATCGCGTAACGTGACGTTCTTGCGCTTCTGTGCATCGAAAACCAGATCATCCGGCTGCCATATGTAGTTCCCGTTCTCATCCTGAGCCTGGAAATCGAGCTGCACCTGAGCGTCGAAGGTGAACGCGTCACCGTTGCGGGTCAGGCGGGTAATCAGATGGTGATCACCCAGCAAGCCGGGTTCGGTGACGAAGTCCACATGCACCTCGTCATCGAGATTTGTCGCGCGGTAGTACCACACACGATTTGTCCCGCGAGCGTATGCTTTCCAGTCATCCTCGGGGGTGGTGACGCCATTATCGGCGTTTTCGAACAAAGTGCCGTCGGCGCGGAACAGTTTGTCATCCCCACCGTTGCCGTAGAGGAAGTCGAGACCATTTCCGCCGAAGAGGTTGTCCGCGTTCGGCCCTCCGAGCACGCGGTTCAGTCCGGTGTCTTCGAGCACTCTCGCAGGTTTCGTGGGATCCGTATCGAGTCGGCCGTCGGGAATCGGGTTCCCTTCATCATCGAACGCGCCAACGAAATCGCCGCTGTTGGCAAAGAAGACGCCGAAATTGGGATGCGTCCTCTCCGTCGCTTCGGGATCGACGAACACTCCGAATGGCGTGCTGCCCGGAGTGCCGGGATTGACGGACCAGGCAAAGAGATCATTGATTCCCTGGCCACCGATCAGATCATCGTGGCCCTGGCCACCAAAGAGACTGTCATGATCCGGCAAGCCGCCGCTGCCATCGTCTCCGAAGATGCGGTCGTCGCCGCCCATTCCGAAAAGCTGATCGGAGCCTGGGCCGCCATCGATGCGGTCGCGGCCCGCGGTTCCGGTGAGCACGTCGTTGCCGGCGCCGCCTTCGAGCACGGTGACCCAGTCGTCGCTGCGAGCATTGAGATCATCAATGTCGAGAGCCGTGGCTCCCTTTGCGAACTCGACCACATCGTTGCCACCCAGCGTGGAGATGCTGAACTGTTCGATCACGGGCCGGTTCAGGCTGTCTCGCCATGCCGCCTGAATCACCCGCGTCGAGACATTGTCGGTGTATTCCACACGCAGCAAGCCGGCCGAAGTCTGACTGATGCGAATGGTGTCGTTAAAGTTCGTCCCTGGAATCAGCAGAATGTCGGTGGCGTTGTCGTCCAGCGTATCTCCCGCAACCAGGTTCCCGAAATGTCCGTTGAATGTTTCGCCGCCGAGAATGGCATACGTCGCACTAACGTCGAGCAGAAGGACATCGATACCGCCGCCGCCGAAGAGTTGATCGCTTCCGTCCTGACCTTCGAGCCGATCGGAGTCGCCGCCACCCCACAGCTCGTCGCCGCCACCACCGCCAAGCAGGCTGTCCTCGCCGGGACCGCCAAAGAGTTTGTCGGCGCCGCCTGTTGTGGCGGGACTGGTGTTGACGGCATAGAGAGGTCCGCTGAGGTAGTCGCCGCCAAGGAAGTCTTTTCCGCCGTCACCAAAGAGGAGATCGCGTCGAAGGTTGCCGAACAGCGAATCTGCACCCGGACCGCCGTGCAATTCGTCGCCAGCGAGAAGCGTTTCTGCGGCGAGCACTGCAGGTGCTGCATTGATGGTTACGGCCGCGAAGGCGTAGAGCAGATCGCTGCCCTCACCTCCCCACAAACGCTGGCCTGCCTGAGAACCGTTGGGAGCGCCCGCATCGCCGAAGAGATAGTCGCGTCCGAAATCGCCGTAGAGTTGATCGAGACCGGCACCGCCGTGCAGAATGTCGTCGTTAAGACCCCCACGCACAACGTCGTCGCCGGAGCCGCCGAATACTTCGTCCTGACCGGCGCCGCCATCGGCATAGTCGTTGTCGGCTTCGCCGTCGATGAGGTCCGCATCGCCGCCGCCAAACAGGAAGTCGTTGCCGGCGCCGCCTCGAAGAGTATCGCGGCCATCATCGGCAGTTCCCGGAACTGAAAGACCGGCGACGGCTTTTGGCGTGATCAGCGGCGGTTGAATTGTTTGCTGTGCCGCCTCCGTGAGGAAGTCCGGCGGCAGCTCAAACTTGTCGACGAGAGTCTCGCCAGTCGCCAGGCGGAATCCGGTTCGCGCAGGGCCCTCGGCGCCGCCCCACAGAATATCGCTGCCGGCATCGCCGTTGAGCACATCGTCTCCGTAGCCGCCTACCAGAAGATCGTCGCCATCTCCGCCCGAGAGTGCGTCGTTGTGGTTATCTCCGAAGATCGCGTCATCGCCCGAGCCGCCGAAGAGCGAATCGGTATCGTCACCACCGAAGATCGTGTCTGCATCGGCGCCGCCATCGATGGAATCCTTGCCGAGGCCGCCGGTGATCTGGTCATTGCCCGCGCCGCCGAAAATACGGTCGTCGCCCGCCTCTCCGTCGATGACATCGTTGCCGCCTTCACCGGAGATAAGGTCGTTCTCCGTTCCGCCGAAGATGGTATCGATACCTGAACCGCCGGTAATGATGTCGACTCCCTGGCCCCCGATCAGAACGTTCGTGCCGCCGCCACCCTCGATACGGTCGTCGCCAATGCCACCGTCGATTGTGTCTCCGCCTGCACCGCCGCGCAGAATGTCGTTTCCGGCCTCGCCAAACAAGGAATCGTCGCCATTTCCACCGTCGAGAGTGTCGTTTGCATTTCCGCCTTGCAGGAGATCATTGCCGTCATTGCCGGAGAGGAAATCCGCGCCGTCTTCGCCCAGGAGCGTGTCGTCACCAGCGCCACCGTCGAGCGAGTCGTCACCCAGCCCGCCTTCGAGACGATCGTTACCGGCCTCGCCCAATAGCTGATCGTTGCCGGCGCCACCGCGCATGATGTCGTTTTCCGACCCGCCCAGCAGTGTGTCTGTACCTTCGCCGCCGTTGAGAAGGTCATTCCCGGCGCCGCCTTCGAGACGATCGTTGCCTTTACCGCCATCGAGGTCGTCGTCACCAGCTTCACCCGCAAGACTGTCGTCGCTGATGTCGGTGAGATCGTCGGTCGTACCGCTGACAACGTTTCCGCCACGCAGCGTGTCGTTGCCATCACCGCCGAGGAGGAGATCGGGATCGAGCCCGCCGATCAGAATATCGTTGCCCGCGTCGCCGGTCAGTTGATCCGCACCGGCGCCGCCTTCGAGCCGGTCATTACCGTTACCGCCGGTGAGGTCGTCGATGCCGATGCCGCCAAGGAGCGTATCGTCGCCTTCGCCACCGTCAAGCACATCCACGCCATCCCCGCCTTCGAGCCGATCGTTCCCGGCTCCACCCTGGAGGCTGTCGTCACCGGCGTCGCCAAAGAGTTGGTCTGCGCCCGATCGACCGCCAAGGTCATCGGCGCCGCCTCCGCCGTGCAGCACCGCATTGCCTTCGCCCGAAGAAAGCGAGTCATCGCCGAACTCTGCTGCGCGCGCAGGATCGCTGAAGTCACCCCACAGTTCCGAGGTTGCCAGCACACCTTTCTCGATAGTGATCGTGTCGTTGCCGAGGCCGCCCTGACCAACGATGTGGCGCACGCCGGTATAGGTCTGCTCGATTCCAAACGCCGCGATGACCACCGTCTCGTTTCCGGCAACTCCGGACTCGTGCTTGATCCTGAAGGTTTCGTCGCCATCGTCCGTATTCGGGGCGTGACGTTCGGCCGCCCGCGGGCCCATGTTGAGCGTGAGCACATCGCCGGTCTGCGTCGCGAGTATGGGCTCGGGAACATCTCCGGTGAACGTAAAGTCGAGGAGCGTGACTTCAGCAATCTTGAATCGCTTTGTGTAAGAGAAGAACCCGACCCCGATCTTCACAAAGGCGCTCAGACCTGCCGTGAACTTGCCGCCCACGTCGAACAAGCCAAGCGGAAAATCCAGGAACTGAACCAACTCGTTGAACCGGAATTTTCCGTCGGCCTTTTGAATTCCGTTCGGCCCGTCGGGATCGATGTCGTGAATGTTGAATCCGATTTCCGCAAAGAGGCCGCCGCCGACCCCGGCAGATGCGACGCCGACGTTCAGAGTTCCGAAGGCTTCAATGCCGGCGCCAAATGTCACTTCCGGAACATCGGGTCCTGTTCCATCGACCTTCTTCGTGTCGCTGATATAGAGACCGTTGAGGATCAGCGGAAGATCCGCCGGATCGTAGCCCGCCTCTTTGAACTGGCGCGCGCCGAACGTATCGAACCCGAAAGCGAGGTCCGCTTCGATCTTCATCGATCCGACCAGGGTGACGCCGAGAGGGCCGATTATCGGAAAGAACTGCCAGTATTCAAAGGTCGTCGCCATGGCCGGCATGTCGTAGGCAACGAGGGTGACGTCCTTCCCCGTCAGCAGGCCAAACAACGACGAAGGATTCTCTAGAACCGGGAAGGAGAAGCCGCCGCCCGGCGTCTCCGTCAACTTCGCGACAGCCTGGCGCTGGCTCGCGGACCCGGAGTTCTTGAACTGCTGCATCGGGTTTGCAGCCTGAGTCACATTGGGCGAAACGTTGTTCAGGTTCGACAAACCGCGCAGGTCGCTCTGACCGAAGTTGAAGCTGCCGAAATCGAGGAGGACTGTGCCGCTGGAAGAGTCCAGCAGATCGGCGATATCCAGAATGTTGTCCACCGCGCTGAGGAACGTCACTGCGGACTCGAAACCATCGCCAAGCAACGCGATCATTTCCAGGAGTGTGACTCTGCCGTTGCCATCCTTATCCAGCAGGTTGCGCACTGGAGCGATGTCGGACAGGACCGGAATTTCGACCGTCAGGACATCCAGTATCGGCCGCATCGGATCGATGGCCTTGTTCACGGTGTCGATGAGCGGCTTTATCACCTGGGAAAGGAACGAGCCCATGTCGAGCTTGATGTTGTTGAACGCGATATCGGGCCGGCTTCCAAACGGCCCATCCGCGCCGGGGTCCGAAGCGCTGAAGGACCAGTCGAGATTGAAGTCGGCGAGGATTCTCGGGAAGGCCGCATTACCGCCAAAGCTAAGGTCCGTTTTCAAATTGACGTCCGCGCCGCCGGAGAAGGTCGCGCCGATGAGATCACCGAGATCGGGACCATCCGCAATTTCCGCGAATGTCAGCCGGTTATCGTTGTTGCCCGGGTCTTCAATGTCCACCGTGAAGCGGCCGCCAAGACGCGAAGGAGCGGCAGGGTCGTCCTGAGCGACAAGCTGAAGGAATCCGAGAGTGCCCGTCAGTTGCGTGCCGGGAATGGTGATTTCCAGATCCGCGATCAATTCGGGCGCGGGATTCCCGGCACTGTCCCTGGCATCGGTGTTGAAGAAGACGCCCTGCGACCGGCTGACGCCGAAGCCCATCAGGAAATCCCATCCCAGCTTCACGACGACGTCGCCGTCTACATCGAGGCCGATTGCAGGTATTCCGATGTCGAAGTCGATCGGCAGCGTCAGCAGTGAGAGATCCTGACCGAGGTGCATATCGAACGACACTTCATTCGGTGACGACACGACCTTGATATCGTCGAGATCCACGATGGTGTCCGCGTCGGGACCGTCCTTGAGCAGACCAAGGCCCGCAGGACCAAAGACTTCAAACAGCGCCGCAGCCACGGTGGAGTCTGTCCTGCTGCTCAGCGCACGGAGTTTGCTCAACACGTTCTCACGGAAGCTCTCGATGAATTTCGCGGCGTCCTTCAGGCCATCACCGGCAAGCGGTAGTTCCACTCCGAAAACTTCTCCGCTTAGAGCGTCCTGAAGGGTCTTAAGGAGAAGGTCCAGCCCATCGAGGAGCGCGTTCAGGTCCAGTGAGATGTTGATGTTTCCGATCAAAGAGGCAAGGTCGGGGACCGAAGTAAAGACAACCGGGTCGACGCCGGGAATTCTCTTGCTCGAATCCAGCAGGACGTTCACGAGATATCCCAGGTTGGGAATGCTGATCTGCAGCGGAGCGAGCGCTGCCGTGGGCGTCGGTGAAAATACCGGCAGGTTCACGGCTGCAGCGCCGGTGAGTGCGACGTCGGCCAGGCTCGTGGACAGCTCGCTTATCAGATAGCGGTGATCGCTGGCGTCATCAATGACATTGACTGTGAATGCCGCGCGGTCCGTGGTCGCGGGATTGCCATCGCCGTCGAGCGTGACGGTACCCTGCTGCGTATCATTGCCGACAAAAATTCCGATCGGCCCGATGGCCGCGTCGAACTTGATGTTTGTTCCCTTCACCGAAGCATCGAACAGCAGTCGTGTCGAATCGTAAAGGAACGGAGTCGGAATCGAGGAGTCCGTCAGATCGATTCCGAAATCCAGATCGAATCGAGCGCTCCCGGCAACCTGCAATGTGGCTTCGCCGCCCACATCGACCAGGTTGCTCACGCCCGCCAGCAATGTCGCTGTGGAACCTCCTGCCAAAGCGGCCAGCGCCTCCAGATCGAAGTTCATCGAAACCGGGCCGCTGTCGTAGTTGCTGGCAAACGTCAGTTGAACCTTCAGCGCGGGTCGATTCGGAATTGTCTTGTCGATGGAGAGCGTAATCTCCGGATTATTGAAGTTCGGGTTGCCAACCGGGTCCACAAGACCGATCGCATCTTCCAGCAGTTCTTCGATCTCCTGCAGCGAACCGGCGGGATTCTTTTCAAACGCGTCGACCTTTTCGGCGAATTTCCCTGTCGCCGCAAGCAGGTCACTCACACTTCGGTTGACCAGTGGCAGCTTCTGCTTCAGGAAACCAAACTGTTCGAGCGTCCCCAGGTAATCCACGAGTCCCTGGAGAGCCTTCAGGAAATCGGAGAATCCAAAGTGCTGGAAATTGAAAAGATCATTCAGTCCTGTTTGCTCAATCCGCAGCGTGGAAGGATTCGTGATGTCCGGCCAGATGAGTGCCAGTTGTGCGCCGGCAGGCAGGCTCAAACCTGCAATTGCCGGTTGAGCGGAAACCGGCAGGATCAGATTCGCGAATCCGCTGAAGTTTACATCGACGAGCGACGGAATGTCGGACAGCCCTTTGTAGAGCTCCGGAAGCGTAATGATGCCCGTTGTATTCGGCTGCGTGTTCGGGTCCTTCAGCAAGGCCGTAATCGTGGACGAAACCGTCCCGGTTCCGTCCACGATTCCGATTCCGACAAAGCCGAAGAGCCGCGCGATGGCATCAATGTCTGCCGCATTGAGCCCCACGTTTCCGGTAAGCGACACATCCTTGACAAAGAAATGATTCGACATCGAATCATCGTCCAGCGGATCGTCAGGCGTGGTGTCCGGACGGACGGGCGACAGATCGATTCCGAACTTCAGATTCATCGTCACGCCGGCGGTTGCGCTGACCGTACTGGTGCTGGTGATGTCTGCGATCGGATCGAGTCCCTCGGCAAAGCCGATATTCAACGGAGCCGGCGCAAACGTCTCCGACAGCGTGACGTCGAACGTCAGCTGGTTGGTTGTCGGGTCGTAGTGGACCCGCGAAGGATTCCCTCCGAACAACGACACCAGTTGTCCCGCCATTTCCTGGACGGTGTTGTAGTTCGGCTTGCCGGGCTCGGACTGCAGCTCGGCCGTGACCTTATTCAGGAAGGTCGTCGTGAAATCCAGGACGTCGCCAAGCGTCTTATCGGACGTAAACGGAATAGGCTTCGCAAACACCGAAGAGCTGCGGAATCCACCCAGCCAGTTGGCGAGCTGGGTCAGCAGCGTCAACATCGATTCGGGAGTAATCGCGTTGAAGTTGATCAAATCTTCGAAGTTTTGCGCTTCGAAGACCGGCGGCGGATTCGCAAAGAGATTGCTGTCGGTGATCAGAATCCTGGGCTGATTGGGCCCGCTGACAATGGGTTGCCCTCCTACAGCCGCCTGAACCGGCAGGTTCACGTTCAAGGTTCCGCTCGGCGTCAGGTTGGAAAAGGCATCGGCGGCAGCGGCGAGCAACTCACTTCCACGAATGAAGCTGTCGCCCGTAGGGTCGGTGACTACACCCGTGATGCGGCCGGACAACGCTGCAGTTCCGCCCGTAATACTGGCGCCAAGGAAACCGGCCTTGATCCCCGCGTTGAGATTCGTTGCGTTGACAGAAGCCGTAGCGATGAACTTTTCGGCCTGAATATAGAACCTGTCGATGAGATCCAGGCCTGGGAACAAGTCGATGCCGAACGTGAACTTCGGAACGTTCTCGTTGGCCGCAGTCACAAACCGGAAGCCCCCGGCAAGGTTGAGCAGAGCCGATGCATCCACAGATAACCCGAGGCTTGAGGCGCCGGACCCGAGGTCTATGGGAATCTGCGTGCTGCCGCTGAGATCCAGATCCAGATCGAATTCGAGCTTCGTGTCGCTGGTTCGAGACTGGGTTGTTGCGAATTGTTTGCGCATCTCCGCAACCAGTTCGTTCACCGTGGGCGTGGAATCGAACGCAAAGTAGTTCGCGACGGGATCGTAGAGTTTTGTCCGCAACTTGCCCGGAAGATCCATGGCTTCTGCAAGGGTCTTGTTTACGACCGGCAGCTTCTCGACAAAAGGCGCAGTGTTGTCCAAGCGGTCGGCCCAGTCGACAACGGTCAGCAGACCCTGAAGAAGAGCATCACGCACAAATCCCGGTATCGGAATATTGTCGGGCAGGCCGAGGCTGCCTTCCGTCTTCAACCGTTTGATGACTTCTGTCAGATCTCCCCTGCTCTCGATCTTTCCATCGGTCGTGCCGTCGATGGAAATCTTGACTGCGCCAAGGGAGGCTCCGGCAACATCCGCCTCGAGCAACAGGCCATCGATGTCCAATGCGCCTGTGATCGCAGCCTGGAAAATATCGGTCAGGTTGGAAATGCCGAGTTCGTTCAACGTGATGCGATTGTCATGCCCCTCGCCTGTTTCTGTAGGATCTGCGAGGTTGATTGTGACGGTTCCATTCAGGCGAATGCCCTGATTCGGCGTCACGGTTGAGTCTTCGTGCAGCTTGATTTGGAAAATGTCTTGAATCTTGCCCGTAATGCTCGGGTCGTCCAGGAGCGCCGCAATTTCCAGCGTCAGTTCTGGATCCGCGTCCTCGCCAATGAAGAAGCGTTGGGCTATCGGCACATCCGGATGGAGGCGAATCCCCAGCGGAATGCGCACCAGCGGATCCACGGAGAACTGAACCGACCCCGACGCATCCAGGCTCAATCCGGATACGCCACCGAGGGCGCCGCCGAGATCGATCTGTTCGGAGAATTGGATCGGATCTGGATTGAAAGGAAGCGTGAACTCGATCGCGGTGTCCTGGCCGGAGCCGGTCAGGCGAAGATTGAGCTCCTTGGAGTCGATGCCAAGACGATTCGCCAGAGACTCAAACAATTCCTGAAGCGTTGGTATTCTGCCGCCGAAAGAGAGGCCGCCGCGAATAGTTCCGAGCAGCGAATCCATCTGATGACGCAGCGACCCGGAGCGTACGACTCGAAATGCCGTACCCGTCGATGGCGTCTGCGTCAGGGCGACTGCAAACTTTACGGTGAATTCCGAGACGCCCACCGATTCAATGGCGCCTTCCACTTCACCCGACGCTGCCTGGTAGAACACCTGATCGCCCGCCGCCACGCCGAGTTTGGCGAGGTCTGTCTCGTTCAGAGTAACCGTGAACCGCTTGAACTGGGCGTCGCTGGTGATCGTGCCCAGGGACGTTACCGATCCGCTCGCAATCGAGACCGGCGCGACACTGTTGAGAACGCTGCCCAGACTCTTGTTGATGATGGGAATATTCGTAGCGAGAAGGTCCGAGCCGCCGTACTGCTGGAGCGTGGTGGCGACGGTCTCGAGTCCGTCGAGCACCGTATCGGATGTCTTGTCGAGGAAGTTGAGGAAGTCCTCAGCGAAGCCGGCAGTCGCTTCGATGGTGACGTTGTCGAGATTGGTGATGTCCCCCCACTTGAGGGTGACTTTCGCGCTACCCAAAGAAATATCGGACGAACCCAATCCGACCAGGGACAATGCGATATCGGCGGTGAAAGTGACGTCGGTTGCCGAGGGGTCGGCCTGAATTGTCACCGTCGCCAACTCCGAAGGCTTGGCGCTGAGTTCAGTCACCTGAAGTCGGTTGTCCGCAAACGCGGTGCCGGGATCCTTGAACTTCAAGCTGATTTGGACGCCCGGAGCCGTGGTCAGCGACGCATTCGTGACGTCCACCCCGAGGAAGCCGATTTGCCCAACACCATTCGTCTTGCCGTTGACTCGTATGTTCTTGACGATGAGTTCCGGCGCGCTCCCAGGGAGCGGCTCGATATAGAACCCGCTGGTCGCATCGACGCCAAAGACGAGGTGGAGCGCAATGTCCGCGGAGATGTCGATCGTTCCTTCCAGATTTACCGGGCCGCCCAGAATGCTGCTATCGATCGCCAGTTGTGCCCGGCCGCTGACGCTCTTGACGATCTGAAGATCGAAGCGCGAACTGTTGGAGGTTTCGGTGAGAACGACGTTATTCGGGATGGCATCGAGTGCGTCCAACCGGTCGCGAAGTTTCGCCATGGTGTCGATGGCGCCGCCCTCGACGATATCGGTAAGAGGGAATGCTCCCAATCCCTCTTCGATCAGCCGGCGGAGAAGATGGCTGTCGCCATTCAGCGCAAGACCCAGCGATTTTCCGACAACGGGAATCGACTGTCCGAAGAGCGACTCATTGCCGAAGATGGAAAACGTATTCGCCGCTCGGCGGAACTCCTTGCCAATAACGTTCAGGCGTATGTTCCCGGCCGCCATCGGGTCACCGAATAGCGGCGTCACAGCGGCATTCTTGAAGTTGATCCTCAGGTGACTCGTTGGCTGAGCAATCGGATCGAGCCCCCCCATGACAGAAACAAACTGCGGTTGCGTGAGGAACTGACCGTCGTGATGGCCCGGGCCCTGAAGGACAATGGTGTCGGTCCCCGACCCGACTGGTTCACCGCCTTCACCATCGAAGGTGAATCCCATGTCATTGTCGATCTCGATTCCGCCGTTTGACAAATCAATGATGAGCTTGTCGCTTCCGGAACCGGTCTTGACGTCGATGAAGTGCAAAGCGTTCGTCCGAACCAGAGGCTGCACGACGCCGTTGATGAACGTCTCCAGCACTCCGGGCTGCCCGGCTTTTACCTGCATGAACACCACATCGTTGGATGAACCCGTCCGGATGGTCAGTGTGCCTGGCGTTCCGATCACGGAAGCGGCGTTGGGAATGATCCATGCTCCACGGCCGTAGGTTCCGGCCACCAGAACGTCTCGCGTGCCACCGTAATAGTGCAAATCCGTAACCTGAGTGTTGGGCAAGCCAACTCCCAACTCGACCCAGGACGGGTGAGTTCCGGATTCGAGCGGCTTATCGGGATCGAACAACCGAAGAACGCCACCCATGCCACCTACGAGCAGGACTTTCTTATCCCCAACTTTTACGAGTTCAATCGTCTTGAACTGATAGAAAGGCGCAAGGCCCGTGATGTCCTCCCACATGTCGCCGCCGGTGAGGGTTCTGTAGACATGGGTGACGGGGCCGGCATCGACGACGGCGTAGGCTGTCGTGAAATCGTCCGGATCTACAACGATATCGATGAACTTATTAACGCCGGCAACAGCGGTCTTGAAAGCGATCGACTTGTCACCGGGCCTGCGGACATAAACGCGATTGTCCGCCGTCGCGTAGATCAGATCTTCGCCGTGGGCATGCCCATAGACGAGAGTGGTGAATCCGCTGAGCTTCGGCGGAAGAAGTTCCTTCAGGGTGTTTCCGCCATCGACGCTTTCGTAGAGGCCCGTTGTGCCGATGAGCATCTTTTTGGAGTTGAAGGGGTTCACGACAAAGGGAGTGAGCGTAATTTCCTTGTCGTCGAAGGGATCGCGGGCGCGCAGGTCTTTCCCGTTCTGACCAATGATCTTTAGGGTGGGGTTTGAAAACTCGGTGAGATCGACGACTCCAACGGTGAAGAACTCATTGTCCTGCCCGTTATCCGTCCATTTGGTAATGCGCTCCAGTTCCGGCGTGCTGAAGTAGTAGACCGAAGGATTCGCGGAGGAATCGATCTGGACGATGCTGCCACCAGGAAGGTCGACGTCTTTCCAGGCCTCGTGTCCCTCCGCCGCCTGCAACGCCGTCCCCTTATCCTCAGCACTTCCCAGAATCTTGCCGGTTCGCGTATCCATGGCCACCGAAACGAGCTCCGTAATCTGAAGATTCCCGTTTTGCTGCTGCCAGGCACGCTCATTGGACTCCGGAGATTTGAGGCGTACGAGCCCGCCCTCGTCACCTTCCCAGATCCAACGTTCGCCCGTAGTCGTGTTGCCGCCAAAAACCATCACGCGCGAGCCGGAATGGGGGGCCGTACTATTGGCGCCGCTGCCCACAACCTGTTCCCAGGTCATGTTGTTCGTGTCCGAGTCGAGGATTCCCATAAACGCACGGCCGGCAAAAATATTCAGACTGACGGAATTGATTTCTCCGGGTGTTTCACGATCCACAACGGGCTGGCGGTCTCCGGCCAGATACAAGCCGACGGAGAACTTTGGGTCCGCAACCATTGAAAAGTTCGACAGGCCCTCTCCCGCTGGATTAATGCCCCAGGTCTTGTCCTGTAGTTCGCCGGAATCGACCTTTCCGTTTTTCGGGTTGGTGTCGACCCATAGCTTGTCGGACGAAGTTGGAAGGCTAATCCCGATCCATACGGGGCTGTTCGCCTTGTCGGTAGTGACGTCCTCCGTGCGGAACAGCCCGATGAGCTTGGCTCTGCCATCCACAAGACGGACGGGCTCCCCGGCCTTGTGGTCGAATTTCAGGTCGGTCGTCCCCAAGGCCAGGTCCGGTCCAACGACGTCATCCTCGACGTTACGGAGTTCGACGATGTCCTCGTTGGGCTGGCCTGGATTGATCACAATCCGATCGCCGATTTCCCACTCACCAATGTCATCGAAAGTGAGAATAGAAAGTCCTTTGGGACGGTCGACCTTCAACGTGCGGGTTGTCGTTCCGACGAGTGCAACATAGAGCGCTTCAGAAAGGAAATCCGGATTCTTGTGGATCGCCAACTCGATTCGACTGGAACCCGAGATGTCATCGCCGGGACGATCCAGCTGGACTTCGGCGGAATTCAGGCGCGAACCGTTAATGGCCTCCAGTCCAACATTCACGCTGGTCCATGTCTGACCCGAATCGCTGCTCCGATAAACGCCGCTCTTCGCAATGCCGGCATAAAGGATGTTCGGGCTCCCGGGAAGGCTGACCAGGCTCGTGACGGCCTCACCCTTCGCACCGGGGCTTACGGAATTCCAGATGACGCCGCCATCCACGCTGCGCAAGATCCCCAAACTTGTGGCGACAACGATAGTCTGTCCGTTCGCAACGATATTCTCGACGCGACTACCGCCCGCGGGGGCTGTCGTCTGCGTCCAGATCAATCCGCCATCGGTTGTTTTGTAGAGACCCTCCTTCACTGTTGTCGCCGAATCGGAACGGTTCGTCATGTCTACGCCCATGTACAACGTGCCGGCGTTGGCGAGATCGAACGCCAATGAAGTCACCGACAGGAACTGCAGCTGGTCCGTGAGAGGCGTCCAGACGGGTTCGTCGGATGTGGCATTTGTAGATTTCCAGACTCCGCCTCCCAGCGTCCCGACGTAAACGGTATTGCCGGTGGCGTCCGACGGATCGACCGCAATGGCCTGAATGGTTCCGGATATGGAGTGATTCGCGGGAAGAAGGACCTGCCGTGTGGCCTGGTTGATTGGCCCCGGGCCTTCCGGAATCCATGTGGGAACTCCGACCACCGCAAACTGAAGTGGCGAGTAGCCGATATCTCGAAGTATGGCGATATCGACCGGCGAAGGAACAATCCTCACGCCGGGATTGATCGTCGGGACCATCACGCTGAACCTGCCGGTGAGCGGCGCCACTACTTCTCCCTCCCCGTTGCCATTCACATGGCCGACGACGCCTCCCGCAAGAGACATCGGAATGGGAAGCCCCACGGTCAACTGATCCGTGTTGGGCCCGGCAAAGTTTGTTAGAAAGTCGCCGGTGGTCAGCGTTGGGGGCGGGCTCAAGCGGTTTTTGAAAGCATCTGCTCGTGGATCGAATCCGAGAACGTGGCCGATCTCGTGAATTGCAATGGTCAGAAAATCGACGGCGTTGGAGGACTGCAGCAAAGCCAGGTCATCGGTACCATTCAGGGGTGTTTGATCGAAATAGTATGGCAACACGTTGTTGAACGTGATGGAACCGGCAAAGGGCTGGAAGTCGTTGGCGGACAGTCGCGCCGTTTGCTCGGGCGTTGCGGCAAAAGCGAACGTTCCCGCCGAGGAGGCCAGGGTTCCCAGATTGAAAGCACCTGGGAAGATCAACAGATCGTCGATCTCTTTCGTGATAACCAGATCAATGAGAGTGCCAGGATTCGACGGATCCGAAATCTTCAGAGCAGTTCCCACCGGCATATTCGGAAACTCGTCCCCGATATTCTGCTCCCATAACGAAGCGGCTCTTTCGAGAAGCAATCGCTTGACCGGATCGGCGAAGAAGTTGCCGGTATCCCGACTGTAGTCGAACTCGATGTTGAAGCCGCCATCAAAGATGGCTGTCTCACTCTGGAGAGTGGGGGAGAATTCCTCGAATGAAAACTCGGATTGTTGTGACGGAGAACCGTTCTCATCGCCTGGCGACAGGTCTTCAACGACTGTGAAATCCACGACGTTTGGATCGAACGCTGGAGAACTCGTTTCAGACTCGGAGTCCAGCTGAAGCACGAGCGGCGCATCCGTTTGCGAAGTGTTCTCAATGTCCAGAGCGAGCAGCGCACTGCTGTCGAGGAGAATCCGCGCCTCCAGGGGCTCAAGGCGGAATTTGGATTCAGATGAGCGCCTGGAAGAAGAACTGCGACGCTCTCGTCTGTCCCACACCTTCGGTACTCCAGCAGGAGGCCGGTCTGCGAGATCAATCACGCAACCGTCCTTCTCAGGCAGCAACAGGGATGGTGTTCCCCGCTGACCCCCAAATTTTTGAGTTTTCGATACGGTGCGTTCATCGACAACCCTTCGCAGCCAGGAACCTGACTGCACACAGCCGGGTTAGCTTTTAAACAAATTCTGGAAACTACAGGCTTAAGGGCGCGAAGTGTACATTTAAGAGGGATGACGTTCAAGTGAAACGATAGTCCCGTCGATCTCTTTCGAGGGGCGATCGTTTTTTGTCTGCAGATGTTCAATTGGAGTTGATGCACCGGGCAGGCGAACGGTGAAAGTGCTCCCGCGATCGACTTCGCTGGTGACATGAATCGTGCCACCGTGCTCTTCGACAATCCATCTTGCGAAGCTCAATCCCAGACCGGCACCGCCGACCTGCCTGCTGCGTGAAGGATCGGCGCGATAGAAGCGATCGAAGATGTAAGGGATCGCGTCCGCTGGAATGCCCTGACCGGAATCACGCACTTCAATGCAGGCATCTCCGGATACGGACATCGTCTGGATGGATATGTTTCCTCCCGGCGGCGTGTACTTGATTGCGTTATCCAGGAGATTGATAAGAACCAGTTCCAGCCACTGAGGATCCACGACGGCGATGAGACCCAGGCCCGAATTGGATTCCAGCGTAATGCCTCTCGTCATGGCGATAAGCGCAAAAGTATCGACGACCGCAGCTACGACGAGTTCAACATCGACTCGCTGACGAGAGAACTCGATCCCTCCGGATTCCGCCCGAACCAGAGTCAGCAGCTGATCGATCATGCGTGAGAGTCTGTCAAACTCCTCGAGCTGGTCGCCAAGCACATCCTTGACTTCGGTCAGAGACCGGGCATGAAGCAGCGCCAGTTCCGCCTCGCCGCGCAGCGCCGCTAACGGTGTTCGCAGTTCGTGGGCAATGCTGCCGGAAAGCTGTCTTAGCTCCCCGACCACCTTTTCGATACGGGCCAGCGCTTCATTGAAAGTCGCCGCCAGTTGATCGACTTCATCGTGAGCGCCAGTCCGTGGAAGCCTGGCCGTCAGATTCGCAGGTTCAATCTCGCGAGCCGCCTGGGCAATACGCCGTAACGGAGACAGTGCGCGACCGGCAAACACCCAGCCAGCAACGGCGGCCAGGATCACGGCAAAAGGAATCAGGACGAAAGCGAGTTCGCTGAAACGCTGCAGCGCAAGTCGCACCTGCTCCAATGACGTACCGACTTGAACGAGGAACTGTTCACCCGACGGAGAGACGATCTTTTCATCGAGAAACCGCAGTTTCCCATCATCGGTTTCGAAATCCGTCGAGCCGGATTCCTGGTCGATCAGCTGGAGTTCCTCGGGCACGAAACTCAGACCCAGCAACTGCATTTCCGGAGACTGGGTCACGATGGCCCCTGACTTCAGATTCGTGATCTGGAAGTAACGCGTCGTGTTGCGCACAAACAACCGGGCTTCCGAATCGTTCGTGGCGAATTTCAGGCTGGGAATGCCGTTCTCGAATCGGATGTAGCCGCGGAGCGCTTCCATGCGATCGGACAAGTCGCGGTTGAGGTCCGCTTCGAGCTGGTTCCGAAATAGAAAGAATGAAGCGAAGAATACAACCGCAAGCAGGAGAGTAAATACGGCCGAATACAAAAGCGTCAGTCTGGACCGCACCCCAAGAGGTTTCACTCTCCCTTGTCGGTCAGCTGGTACCCGACTCCCCGAATGGTGTGTATCAACGTCGGAGAAAAGTTCCTGTCGATTTTGTTCCGGAGCGAATTGATATGGACGTCGATGACGTTCGTGGCGCTGTCGAAATGAATATCCCAGACATGTTCAATGATCATGTTTCGCGTCAGCGGCCGGTGGGCATATCGCATCATCAATTCAAGCAAGGCATACTCTTTGGATCTCAGTTCAAGTCGCTCGCCCGCACGCGTCACGATCCTGGTCGCGGTATCCAGTTCGAGATCGGCGACAGTCAGTTTGGTGCTGTCGCTGATTCCACGCCTCAAAATGGACCGGACGCGTGCGGACAACTCGGTAAAGGCGAAGGGCTTGGTCATGTAGTCGTCTGCCCCCTTGTCGAGCCCGGTGATGCGGTCGTCCAGCTCGCCCTTTGCGCTGAGCATGATCACTGGCAAGCATCGTTTCCTGGATCGAATCCGGGAAATGACGTCGAACCCGGACAACTTCGGTAACATCAAATCCAGTACGACCATGTCGTAGTCGTGATTCGTGGCCTGATAGGCTCCGGTTTCCCCATCATGAACGACATCGACCGCATGTCCCTCCTGCTGAAAACCTTTCGCAACGAAACTGGCGACCTTCGCGTCGTCTTCGACAACAAGTATGCGCAATGCCCACCCCCTTGCTGTTATTTGGCCTGAGGCTGGCTGGTGTTTGTCTTTGCGTCCGTGACTTCAACCGTCGTCACGATGTGCTTGTTCTTCTCGTCCCGATAGTGAACCAGCACAGGTGTTCCAACCGTTAACGCGGATGGTTTCTGAGAAGCAGAGTCGTACGTCAGACTCCAGTCGGACTTCCCCTTGCGGATAACCAGGTTGCTATCGGTCGATGTCAGGACGGTTCCCTGGACTACTTTTTCGGTGCTGGTTTTCGATTTGGGCGTTGATGAGGAGAAGGCCGGAGTGGCGATCAGGAAAATGGCAGTCAGTACTGAAAGCGTTATTGCAGTGATTTTCATGGCTCGTCCCTTTCTTTGTTCAATTCATGGACGATTAAACGCTTCGCCAATTAAGTCGCGATGAAACCAGCATTAATTCAAGTTAATGTGCGGACCGAAGTTAATTCTGCCTTCATCATTTCTTAATATCGCCGACGCTCAATTAGTGCAGAAGGATGGTGACACCATGAATGCACATCGAAATCTCCTGGACGTCGAAGAACTGGCAGCCACAATGTGTGGCCGTCTGGTTCGTTATCGGGAAGATCCCAACAGCATCCTCCTGTCTCTGTTGAACAGCGGTTTGGGATTAGCTTCCATTCTGAGCGGGCTGCTTCATGTTCCCCGGCATGTGTTTATCGCGGAGAAGCTCAACGCACCGTGCAAGTGTCCGTGCTCGATCGGCGCGCTGACAGAAACCAACTTCATCTACATGGATAACCAGGTTATTGCTCGCCAGCAATGGCCGTATCGTGAGTTGCGAGCCTACATCGAGCGCGAATTGCAGAATCAACGGGCGGAAATCGCGCGGCAGAAACAAATTCATCGAGCGGGCTTTGGATTGCCTGAATTCGGCAGACGGAATGTCCTGTTCGTCAATGACGGAACTGCAGATTCAACGGAGTTGATTGCATCGATCGAATCCTTCCGAAGACTTGGCGCAGCAAGAATCGTGCTGGCGGTGCCGGATACAATACGGGTTACACGCAACATCGAGGATCGCGTGGATGATTGGGTTGCTTGAGACAAGGCTGTAGGGGCGGTCATAGACCAGAACTGTCGAAAATGGAAAAATGTTTGGAACGAATCCCTCTCCTGAAGGGAGAGGGTGCCGCGAAGCGGCGGGTGAGGGGTGAAGAGACGCATCTTTTCACCCCTCACCCGGCCCTTCGGGCCACCCTCTCCCTTCAGGAGAGGGACGCGCGAATACAGGTCTCAATTATTTCAAATCGGCTGAAACCCGCAGTAGACCGCCCCTACAACGGCACTGCGACATCTCAGTTGCCCGAGTGCCCCTTCTTGCCAAGGCTCGCTCCTGAGAACCGGAAGTACACTCCAATGGAAGGCTCGGAAATGTAGGTCTGCTCGTCCGTAGTCAATGACGCCAGCGCGAAATCCGGAGCCTTAAACTTGAAACCGCGATAATCGGCACGGATTCCGCATCTTTTGGAAAGATCGAAGTCCGCGCCTCCACCATAGACAAACGCAGACCTCGACTGGGGTGCCGCACCGACGATATTGTTTACATTGTCGGTTGGACTGAATCGCAGTACTCCCGCGCCGGCAATCGCGTATGGATGAATCCTGGATACGCCAATGGGTATGTGGAGAAGAAAGTCGGCCGTCCACTGCCCCAAGTCCGATTGGACCGATGCGCTTTCCAGATCGCTCGAATAACTTTGGGTGTACCGGGCCCGGCCATACCCCGCATCGACTCCAGTCCACTTGTTGAACTGATAGCTGTAGTTCGCCTGAACCCCACCCGATCGTGTGGACTGATCCGCAAGCGAGGTACCTGTAAATGTCGTTGGGAAATCGGTGGTGACATTTCCCGTTGATGTATGCGGGATAACCGCACCGAACTGAAAGTTGATTTGCTGAGGTGGCGTGTTGTCCATCGCGAGCGCAGAGGGCACACGCAAATATCCACAGGCCGCAAGACCCGCCAGCAGAAAAACGCCCTTCCTTAGAAGAACCTGTCTCTTCATAAACTCCTCCAATAGAAATGTTGCCCACATGTAAACAGTTAAACGAAGGCTCGATTAAGGAGCGATGAAGCCGGAATTAAATCCGGCAGAGATTTCCCGCAGGGATTCATGTTCGTTTCATTTCCGGTTCATGTCGCACGGGTCAAAGCATGCAGTGAAGAAAAGGAGATCCATATGAACGCATATCGCAACATCGCCGTGATCGCAATCGTCGCCTTCGCTTGCGCGATCCTCGCGCCCAACGCCAGCGCCCAGATCCCGATTGAAAAACTCTCGGTAACGATTTCCGAACCCGTGGAAGTACCAGGCCTCGTGCTGCCGATCGGAACCTATGTTTTCGAAGCACTTGAAAACGGCCGTTTGACCCGCATCCTGAACGCCGATGAAAGCCATGTCTACGCGACGCTTCTGACCCAGCCAGACGAACGCCGGATGCCCGTAGACAGCCCGGCGATCACCTTCAAGGAGACGCAAAAGGGTGCGGTAGAGAGAATTGACGCCTGGTTCTTTGCAGACGAATCGATTGGAAGCGAGTTTCTCTATCCAGGGACGCCTGTCGACGATGTCATGGCGCTACCGGAGTACCTGGTCGTTCATGCAGAACGTGCAGTCGTGAACACCAGCATTGCCACTGGCCGATTTTTCCGTGCGAACTTTTTGGTCAATTGAAGGGAGTCCGGGACGAGCGATGCCATTTAATTCTGGCTTCATGAACGGTTAATCTCGGCCCGATATTGGTGGACTGGCCCGTTTTATGCAGTTCAGGCGCTGCGGTATCCCGGGAGAAAACAAATGAGGATGCCAATTCAATTCATAGCTACCGGCATCGTCGCTGCGCTCCTGGGAATTACCGCAGCGCCTGCGATTGCAACCGAGATGACTGAAGGCACATTGAGCCAACTCGGCACCACTGTCTGCAACGGTACGGTGATGTCCATGTATCCAACACACATCGTTGTCGCCTGCCGGCATAAGGGAAAGACAGCTCCGCTGGATTTCGTGTTGAATGGAGTAACCCTGCGAAAGGGCGAGATTGCAGTCGGCACACAGGTGATCGTCCACTATCGAACGGTGAATGGCCGGAACTTCGCGATGAGTATCCAGCGCCGGTCGCCATCGCCGGATTCGAATTCGTTGTGAGCGAACTCGGGGAGCGCCCCTTCTGGAATTCCCAGTCGGCGCGTCCCCGTTCCGCCACGGGGATGAGCTAGTATCCGGAACCCGATGAACCGTACGCGCCGTTATGTGCGGCAACGATAACACCCCCCACAGCAGCTGCTACGACAACCGCGATGATAATGTTTCGCTTCTTGTGGCTGGGGCCGGAAGCCGGCTTTGCCGTACCGGTGTCCGTCTGGCCCTGGGGCGGCAAAAGGTACGAAGGCCGCACGGCCGGTTCAATCTTCGTCAGTTTTTGAATCTGAGTTCGACTCACATCCTGCGCAAACGCAGGGCTGGCCACCATCAGGGAAACAATGAGAACAACACACACACTCTTAATCACGATAAAACCTCCTCGAAGAATTTCAGTCGATGGCGTTCGACGAAGAGGCCGAGCATTGGTCAGCGCGTTCGTAGCGGCATAACCGAAACTTAACCGCACCGTTACTGCTTGGTTATGACTCACCCGGCGTTGGGCCCTATTCTTCTTCCATGAACCTGAACGATGAAACGGAGAAGATCTTATGAAATTTGCAAAACTCGTTTTCCGGATCGCCGGAATCTGGGGAGTACTGGTAATGACATCGATGTACTTTCTGCACGATGTCGTGGGCCGACAATATCCACCACCAATCACGCACCCGGACTTCTACTACGGGTTCGTCTCGATTACATTTGCATGGCAGATCGTCTTCCTTGTAATCGCGACGGATCCTCTTCGGTACAGACCGATCATGGCGGCAGCGTTGCTGGAAAAGTTTGGCTATATCGTGACGCTAGGCGTTCTTTATGCCCGAGGGCAATTGCAGTTCGGACAGTTCGCTGTTACGTTGCCGGACATGATTCTCGGTTCGCTCTTTCTCGCGGCATTTCTAAAAACGAAGGGACTCCACTACGACAACACATCGAGCAGCGCTTTTGCTTTGACGAGGTCGACCGTCTCGAAGCCTTCCGTGAAGCTGCCATAAAGAGGTTCGAGAAGACTGCGGGCCTTCTTCGGTTCGCCTGCTTGTTGATAAAAGCGGGCGGCACTCATGACCGCGCGCAGTTCCAGAGACTTCGCATTCTGGCGCCGGGCAATCTGAATGGACTCCTTGAAGCACTCTTCGGTACTGGCAACTGTGGACAGCGGGGCGTCGGCGACAGCGCTTCCGGCTACAGCAGCCCGGGAAGCACTTCGACGTTTTGTTTTCGTCTGCAGGAGTTCCCCTTTGAGTCGATACAACTCCGCCTGATAGGACTTCTCTCCAGTGCGATCGGCCGTTTCCAACGCTTCCTCCAGCGAACGAAGCGCCTCGTCGGTTCTTCCGGACTTCATTTGCGCCTCGGCGAGCAGCGCCAGAAAGTGAGGACGCATCAGGCTGGCCCCTGTTGCCAGAACGGCATCGAGCCCCTGCCGGAGATCTTCACTCGCCTCTTCCGCGCGATCCTGTTCGATTAGCGCCCAGCCTCGCGTCATCGTTCCCAGTGCCTGATACATCACAAGCCCGTGTTCGCTGGCAATGGCGATCGTGGCGTCTGCAAATTCGTGAGTCAAACTCGCTTCCCTGCGCAGTTGATGAAGAATGGCCGCAAAGAACAAGGCGTGCGCCATACCATGGGGTTCCGACAGTTCTCGCGCCAAAGACAAGGCTTCCTGGATTCGATGCAGCGCCTGATCCGCGCGACCGAGAAACCACAGCGACCAGGCTGCAAAACATCGCATCGCGATTCCGGGGTTCAGGGCGTAGAGGAATGCATCGTCGCGATGGAGCTCCGGATCGTATAGCAGGAGAGCGTTTTCAAAATGCTCGACGGCGAGAGCATTTTCCCCAAGATGGGTGTAGCTGATCTCCAACGCCATCTGGCCTCGCATGGCGAGCCCCGCATAGGGCAGGCGCTCCGACATCCGCAGGAAATCCTGGGCGATTTGAAGTGCCGTCGACATCTCGGCTCTTAAAATGTGAAAAGTCCAAAGGCCCCAGAGTACCTGGGAAATCTCCGGTGTCTCGCCCAGTTGCTGACAAAGCGTTCTCGCTCTCAGATAAACGTTGCCGACTTCCGGGGCCGCATATCCCTTTGTCGCAATCAATGGCATGCCTAATGTGAGTTGCAGCCCGAGTTCGAGCTCGGTACGTTCCCGCATGTCCGGAACTTTTTCAAGCAACTCCAACCCGCGACGTGCCAGTTCCACCGCCCCGTGATAGGAAAATCGCCGAATTTCGTTATCGGCGGCGAGCTGGAGATATTTTGCAGCCTGCCTGTAATTCGCTCCGCGCTCGAAGTGCATTGCAAGCTCCGCCGCGACTTCCTTTGAGCGTTCGCCATGGAGTAATTCTGCCTGTTCGCCGATTCGCCTGTGGAGTTGAACCCGACGGGACGACGAAATGCGTTCATACAGCACGTTCTGATACAGCGAGTGGATGAAGCCGTACCGGCTAATCGCGTCTCCGGTTGGAAGAGCCTGAACACCGCAATACTGAATGAACTGTTTCTGGCGCGCCAATTCATGGCAGCGCGCTTCAACTGCAGCTCCATCCTCGCCTAACGCTACTGCCAGAGCACGCGTTGAAAATTCAGCACCGGTAACGCTTGCCACCTCGAGCGTTCGCTGGCCGGCGGCATCCAGATGATCGACCTGTTTTTCGATCATCTGCTTGATGCTGTCGGGCACACCCACATCAACCATGTCGATGCCGGCAACCAGCTGCCAAAGCCCTTGTTCACCTGCAATCGAACCATCGGCCAGAAGGTAGTCGACCGCGTTGAGCATGAACAACGGATTCCCCTCCGTTCTTTCGTGGATCAGAGCCGCAAGCCTGGCCGGAAATTGATTGTTCGGAAATCGAACAGACAGATATCGGGCCACAGCATCTTCAGAGAGGTAATCCAGCGGCAGCTCCTCGCATTGCTGCCGGGCCAGCAGCTCCCGTTTGACGGCCTGCAGCGGGTGCCCGGAAACGATCAACTCCACGGGCCGGTAGGTTCCAATCAACATCAGCTGAGCGGAATGGCGCTGTCGTGCCAGATATGAAATCAGGTCCAGCGTCGAGTAATCGCTCCAGTGAAGATCTTCGAGGATGAGTACCAGAGGCATTTCCGCAGTCAACACCTCCAATGCTTCTCCCATTTCCCGGAGCATTCGTTCGCGTGTCGCTCCAACCACGAGTCGACTCAGCATTTCGCGATCTGAGGAACTGATCAATGAAGGCAGTTGCAACAGCCACATCGGCGCGTGCGCGCGCAACACATCGACAATCCGGGGATGCTCCCTGCACAATTTTCCGATCGCTTCCAGTACCGGAAGATATGCCTCGCTGGTCCCGTACTGCTCCAGGCATTGACCGCGAACGATCCGAATATTTCGATTGGAAGCGATGGTCTGCACGAACGTGTCGACCAGGGCAGTCTTGCCGATGCCTGCTTCTCCGGTAACAAATACAATCTGACGTTCGGCTCCAAGCATCTTCACGATCCAACTCTGCATTCGTGAAAGAGCCTGGTCACGCCCGACAACACTCGGCTGGGGATTGGAAATGCGCAGGGGCGCAGCCGCAGGCTGGGTCTCCGTATCCTTAGGAAGCGTCGGCGCGGTATCCGAGATCGGGCCGATGAAGCGGTAGCCTCGCCGATGTGCCGTTTCGATAAAGCGCGGCGAACTGGAATCATCGTCGAGAGCTTCCCGGATCTGGCGAATCGCGACTTTCAGAACGGCCTCGCCGACGAATGTTCCCGGCCACACGGCATCCAGAAGCTCTTCCTTGGTGACAAGCTGTCCCGGACGACGGACCAGATAGTCGAGCACGGAGAAAGCCTTGGGTCTGAGCTTGATTGCCTGAGTGCCTCTCCACAGGCATTCATTGGCCTGGTCCAGGCTAAAGGGATCGAAGAACGTCTGATTTTCGGGGCTCACTTCAGTCCACCACGAGGACGTACTATTGTCCGCTCAGTATGAAGGAATGGCAATACAGGTCGGCTTTCGGTGATGTCTCAGTTTGAATTTTTGGTACTGATCTGTGGAGGCGCTGGATTCAATTCTTCCTTAGCATTTTGCTGTTCTTGTTGTAATTTTTGCCTGTTTGCTTCTTCCCATGATTTCACGTTGGATATAGTGTCATGAAAATACGAAACGTCTCTGGCGATAGCCAATCCGGGCAAGGCCTCTCCACCGGCTTTATTGCTGACATATGCCGAAATGCTTCCCACAATTTGAACTCCATCGGCTTCTGTGGAATACATGACGGGCCCGCCGCTAACTCCGTTGATGGCGACTCCATCAATCAGATAAGCATGACGCCACTCTTCCCTAGCGCTAATATTTCCAGAGAAAACGCAGAGGGATTGAGGAGAAACGGTTGGGAAACCCAACCAGCCAACCTCAGCACCGATGGCCAGCGGAGTAGTGATTGGCAGAAGCTGTATAAGCTCTTTTGGAAATGGAAGACTACCCACATTCATAAGCAAGACCGCTGAATCTGTCTTGAAATCCTGATAGATAATTCGATCTGGTTCCTTTAGAAAAACCGTCAGTCCGGATTGATGATGACGAACCTTAATCGGTTGCTGCCATTCATCTGTGTCCGCGATTACATGACGCGCTGTAGCTATTCCGCAGATTGATTGATCTTCATTGTAGAGGCAAAGGAATCCGCTTTTATAGCCGATAGGAGTCTCGATCTTGACAACATATGGTGTGACTTTTTCAACGATAGCATTCCAGTTCCCCATATCAGGCCGCCTTTCTCTTACATCGCCCGCGGAGCCCAGGCTTCGTCGTATGTATTTCAACCGAAATCGCTAAATCCTGAAATGTACAAACCCGCGTGCTGATGCCCGCCTCCCTCGCAGGCGTCACTCTAAGCGACTTATGAACCTTGATCCAGTTGTAATAGAACCGAATACAGTGCCACCATCCAGACGTGACTTTCGAACTTCTTTGAGAATCCATTCGTCAAACGTGTGAACCTGCGCATATACAGCCGCATTGTGAAAAGCTCCCTCGCAAAGCATCTAAAGGATCTGGGCGCGTTTGCCAGTTGAAAGCGCCTTCATACTGAGCCTTATGCTGGCTTGAACAGCCCAAGTCAAATGAAATATATCGGATTCGGTATATTTTGGTATAGTTTGTCCACATTGGCCTCAATGTATGCTGCATACGGTATGTTATGATCGATGTGAAATCTGCACAGTCTGGCTGGAAGTCCTTCGAAATAGTGCATAAGGATAACGATGGAAATCCGAATGAGTTTCCGATTTCACAGGTAGATCAAGCAGCTAGACGCAGAATGAAACTGGTAGAGGATAAGGGCTGGCCCGAAGCGAAAACATTAAAGCAGTCGAGTGGGAAAAACAGAATCATATCGAAGAGGGATGGACTTTGGCTGTTGAAATGTACTCCGAATCAATGGAGGCTATATTTTTATGTTGATGAAAAAAACAAGCGGATCATCTACACGCACGCTATCTATAAAAAAACCGACGCCGAAGACCCGAAGGATGAAGCCAGGGCGCGAAGCGCTTATGCCAGACTTGGACAACGTCGAAGTGCTATCCAAGAATTCGACTTCCCGAAGTATTAGCGCTGATGATCAGGGGGCTGTCGAATTACAGTGGGATAATGATGCCGAGTTTCAATTTGCCCGGCAATTGATTCACCTTCGGCGTCTCAGGGGGAAATCGCAGGCCGAAGTCGCGAAATTGATGGGAACTAGCCAGCCGCATATCGCCCGCATTGAAAGTGGATCGGCCAACATCCGATCCGAGACTCTTGAACGGATAATTGAAGTCCTTGATGGCAGGCTACATGTGGCAATTTTCCCAAGAGAATTCACATTCAGGAGAATCAACCTTTGGTGGGAATCGGATCAGAAAAGCCCCACACCTCTGGTTACGGCCGTCACCTCCGGCGAAACTGCGGATGGCTATGCCTATGTGGTCGCAGGAGCACTATTTGATAAACGTTCCGAAACCACCATTGGCAACAGACTTCTATATTCGAATTTGGAGATTACGAAATGAAAAAACGTGGGAAGAAAGAACCAATACAGAGAATTGAGCAAATCAGACGGCAAAAATCTGAGTCTTTCATTTCGCTTTATGCCAATGATCTTCAAATAGAATCGAGTCCTTGGGACTTCAGGTTCCTGATCGGCCTTATTACGAAAGCTCCAAGTGAGGAGGATAAAGCCCTGACGATAACCACAATCGCCGAACTAAGGCTGTCCCCGCAATTGGCAAAACGAATGTTTGAAGTATTGGGTGTGCAGTTACAGGGCTATGAATCCTCAGTAGGTCCCATTCCGGGGCTTCGCAATTCTTAGCGTTTTTTCATCTAGCTCCCGCAGCTTTCTTAGCAATAGCTGACCGATTCGCCTTAGTGAGATTGCTGGCCCGCTCAATTCGACCTCATGCACCAGTCGGCTTTCCTTGCATTACCGAAACATTACCGCACATTTACCTCGGGGTTATGACTCGCACGAACGGTCCGACCTATTCTCGCCTCGTCATTGGAATGGAGAAATGGTTTTCCATACATCAAATGCAAGGGAGGTTCGTCATGTCGAAAGTGTCGAAGTTTATTCACAAGTGGTCGGCTCGGCGGTCTGCGAGTCCAGTGGTACGGAAGGCGCGATCGGAATTTGCCATCGAGCCCATGGAAGGTCGGGTGTTGATGTCGGTGGGTGCAGTGTTCTCAGAGGCAGCGGGAGTCCTGACCGTGCTGGGCGATAGCCAGGACAACAGCATTGTGATCAGCCGTGAAGCCAGCGGAAATATTCTTATCAACGGTGGCGCGGTACCGATTGTCGGCGGTAAGGCCACCATCGCCAATACGTCCCTGATCCAGGCATTCGGACAAGCCGGGAACGATACGATTACGCTAAGCGAGATCAACGGTGCGCTGCCAAAAGCGAATTTCTTTGGCGGGGCCGGCAACGACACGCTTACCGGCGGTTCGGGCAATGATCAACTGTTCGGTCAGGAAGGTAATGACACCCTATTGGGAAAAGGCGGCTTCGACTTTCTGTTCGGCGGGGCCGGCAATGACACCCTGAACGGTGGAGATGCAGACGATCAGGTATTCGGCGAAGCAGGCAATGACCGGATGGTCTGGAATCCCGGAGATGACACCGATCTGAACGAGGGTGGAGCCGGCATCGACACGGTTGAAGTGAATGGCGGCAATGGCGCAGAGTCCTTCACGATCACCGCCAACGGCACACGCGTGCGCTTCGATCGCATCACTCCCGCACCGTTCAGTATCGATATCGGCACCTCGGAAAACCTCGTACTGAATGCCAACGGTGGAGACGACTCCGCATCTGCAGGAAACGGACTCGCTTCTCTCATTCAAATCACCATCGACGGTGGCACCGGCAATGACACTCTGCTCGGCGGCGACGGTGCGGACATGCTGATTGGTGGCGATGGCAACGACTTCATCGATGGCAACCGCGGCAACGACATCGCGAATCTCGGAGTCGGCGATGACGTATTCCAATGGGATCCCGGTGATGGCAGCGACCGCGTTGAAGGACAGGATGGACACGACACCCTTCTGTTTAATGGCGCGAACATCAACGAGAAGATCGACATCACCGCAAACGGCGAACGCGTGAAACTGACGCGCGACGTCGGTGGGATCACCATGGATCTCAACGAAATGGAACAGATCAACGTCACCGCCCTTGGTGGCGCCGACACTATCACTGTCGGCGATCTGTCCGGTACCGATACGACGGGAATTGACTTGAACCTGGGTGCATCCGCTGGTGGAGGGGACGCGGCGAATGACATTGTCATCGTCAAAGGCACCAATGCGGCAGATAGCATTCAGATCGCGGGCGCGAACTCGGACTACGCTGTAGCTGGGCTAGCGGCATTGATCAATGTCCACAACTCCGAGGCTGCCGACCAACTGCTCGTCAAAGCACGTGATGGTGACGACACTGTGTCCGCGACGGCGCTACCTGCGGCGACGGTGAGCCTGACGATCGATGGAGGCTACGGCGACGACACCATTTTCGGTGGTCGCGGAGGAGACAAGTTGATCGGCGGCGCAGGCGATGACATCTTCTTCTGGAATCCCGGCGACGGCAGCGACACGGTCGAGGGACAGAGCGGAACCGACGTCCTTCTGTTCAACGGCGCGAACATCAATGAACGCGTCGACATTTCCGCTAACGGCACGCGGGTGCTCATGGCTCGTGATATCGCAGGCATCACCATGGACCTGAATGGCATCGAGCAGATCGACCTTAATGTACTTGGCGGTGCGGACACTGTCACCGTCAACGACCTGTCCGGCACGGGTATGAACCAGGTTCATATCAATTTGACGGGAGTCCTCGGGGAGCACACCGACGACGATGAGGTGGATACCATCATCGTCAACGGCACGCTCGCAGCCGATGCCGTCGCAATCACCGGAAGCAGGGCGGTAGTGGAGGTGGCCGGTCTGACCGCGGCCGTCAGTATCATCACTCCGGAGGGCAACGACCAATTGATTGTCAACACGCTTGCTGGCGCGGATTCCGTGAATGCCGCCGGCCTGGCTGCCGGCCTCATTGGACTTCAAATCAACGGTGGTGACGATGCCGACACGTTGACGGGCAGTCAGGGCAATGACGTCGTCAATGGTGGACGCGGCAACGATGTCGCATTCCTCGGTTCGGGAGACGACACGTTCGTATGGAATCCCGGCGACGGCAGCGATGTGGTCGAAGGGCAGGACGGTATGGATACGCTGGTCTTCAACGGAGCGAATATCAACGAGAGCTTTGATGTGGCCGCAAATGGCGATCGGGTTCGACTGGTTCGCAACGTTGGAACTGTAACGATGGATCTGGATGACGTAGAGCAGATAGACCTGAACACCCTTGGCGGCGCGGATACGATCACCGTGAACGACCTTTCCGGCACCGACCTCACTCAGATGAACGTGGGATTGGCGGCAACGGGCGGCGCGGGTGACGGAGCCGCGGACACGGTAATCGTCAACGGTACCGACAGTGAGGACGTTGTCATCGTTAACGGCGATGGCAATGGAACCGCGGTTCTCGGTTTGGCGGCACAGGTGAATATCATCGGCGCCGAGGCTGCGAACGATCGGCTGATTGTCAGCACAGGTGTCGGAGCCGATGTCGTCGAAGCGTCGGGGTTGACCGCGGGAGCGATTCAGCTGACTGGCGACGGCGGTGAAGGCGACGACATTCTGATTGGTGGCGCCGGAAACGACACGCTGCTGGGCCGCGACGGCGATGATGTCCTGGTCGGAGGCGACGGGAACGACATCCTGGATGGCGGACCCGGTGACAACGTCGTGATTCAGTAGGGCGACGGCGAGGTTTCAAAACCAGAGACCTGAATTAAATCAGCAATCAGCCATCGCCAATCGCCGATTTGCAGACATCCTTTTGCAACATTCTTATAAATTTGCAGCAAGTATCCAGTAACGATAAGGATAGTGCAAAAAGATGTCCGCAAATCGGCGATTGGCGATGGCTGATTGCGTACTGAGAACCGGAGTCGTCAGGTATGTTATTACTGCGTTCAGGAGAGGGATTCCAGCAGCGCTTTTGCTTCCTGCAAATCCTTCGTATCGAGTCCCTCGGTAAATCCGCCGTAAACCTCTGCCAGAACCTCCCGAGCCCGATTCAACCGCGAAAGACTCATTGCTGCTCGAAGCTCCAGCGATTTTGCCTTCTGCTTCCTTGCCGTTTCGATAGCCTGAATAAAACAACTCTCTGCACCGGCAGCCATACCCAGCATCTCTCCCTGGAGTCGATAAATCTCCGCCAGGTAGTAACAATCGCCGTTGTTATTGGCCTGCGTCAGCGCGTCCTCCAATACCTGGAATCCCTCCTCGATCCTGCCCGCCTTCTTCAGCGCCTCGGCAAGCAGAGCCAGAAAATGGGGACGCAGTAGCACCGTTCCGGTTGCCTGATGGCCGACAAGTCCCTGCTGTATTTCTTCAATCGCCTCTTCTGCGCGTCCCAGTTCGATCAGCGTCCAGCCTCGCGTGACCGTTGAGGTCGCCTGATACAGCAACAGCCCGTGCTCGGCAGAAATCGCGAATGCCGCCTCCGCGAATACTTTCGCCAGCGGCTCGTCCCGGCGAAGCTGATGAACCACCGCCGTGAAGAAAAGGGCATGCGCCATTCCATGCGGCTCGGATAAATCTCGAGCCAGTGTCAACGCGTTCTCGACCCGCTCCAGCGCCTGATCCGGATGACCGAGAAACCACAGTGCCCATGCCGCATGGCACTGCGAGGCAACTCCGGAATTCTGCGAGTAACGGAAGGAGTCATTACGATTCCGCTCCGGATCGTAGAACAACAGTGCTTTCTGAAAATGCTCGATGGCATGCTCAAATTCCCCTAAATGAATCAGGGTGACCTCCATGGTGAGCCAGGAAAACGGACTGTCTTTCGCCACGCGTAAGTATTCCCTGGCCGTCTCGCGTGCCGTTCGAAGTTCCGCTCTCACCAGGAAAAATGTCCAGTGTCCCCAAAGCGCCTGCGAAATTTCAGGAGCATCGACCAACTGCCGGCACAGCTCGCGGGCCCTGCTGTAATGGATTCCAACATCGGAAGCCGCATACCCTTCCGTCGCAATCAATGGCACACCCAGGGTGATGTGCAGTCCGAGTTCGCGTTTGGCGCGTTCGGGCGTGTCCTGCAGCCTCTCAATCAGTTCCAGTCCGCGGCGAGACAACGCAACAGACTCGCGATACGCAAACCTGCGGAGGACGTTGTCCGCTGCCTGCTGCAGATACTTTGCGGCCTGCCCGAAATTCGCCCCGCGCTCAAAGTGCATCGCAAGTTCTGCGGAGATTTCACCGGCGCGCTCGCCATAAAGCGCTTCCCCCTGATCACCGATTCGCCGGTGGAGCTGAACGCGTCTGGACGGAGATATGCGGTCGTACAACACGTTCTGATACAAAGCATGGATGAACCCGTAACGGCTTACCGCATCGCCGCTCGGCAGTACCTGCACTCCGCAGTCCTGAATGAACTGACGTTGACGCGCCAGTCCATCGCAGTGAGTTTCTATGACCGCGTGGTCCTCCTCCAATCCGGCAGCCACTGCAAGTGTTGAAAATTCCGCTCCCGCCACACTCGCCACTTCCAGCGTGCGCTGCTCGTTTGCATCGAGATGCTCGATCTGCTTCTCGATCATCTGCCGGATACTGTCGGGTACGCCGACCTGAACGTTCTCTATCGCGACAAGCAAATCCCAGTTCTGCTGGGACCGGCCAACCAGCTTCTCCGCTTCGAGGTAGTCGACCGCATTAACCATGAAGAGCGGGTTTCCTTCCGTTCGTTCATGGATCAGTCCCACCAGCTCTTCTGGAAACCGGTTGGTGGGAAATCGAATGGACAGGTATTTCGCGACGGCATCCTCGCTGAGGTATTCCAGCGGCAGCTCCTCGCATTCCTGCCTGGCCAGAAGTTCGCGTTTGACGGCCTTGAGCGGGTGTCCGCTGACAATCAACTCGACAGGGCGGTAGGTACCAATCAGCATGAGCTTTGCCGGCTGACGCTGTCGGGCAAGGTACGAGATCAGGTCGAGCGTTGAGTAATCGCTCCAATGAAGATCTTCCAGGATGAGAACCAGCGGCATATCGACCGTTATCGCTTCCAGAGCTTCACTCATTTCCCTCAGCATTCGTTCGCGAGTCGCACCGAATACTTCGCGGCTCAACAGTTCGCGATCGGAGGCACTGACCAATGAAGGCATCTGCAGAAGCCACATCGGCGCGTGAGCGCGCAACACGTCGACCAGCTGTTGATGTTCCCGGCACAATCGGCCGATCGCTTCCAAAACCGGAAGGTAGGCCTCGCTGGTTCCATATTGCTCCAGACACTGTCCGCGACCAATCCGGATACTTCTATCCGATGAGATGCTTCTCGCAAACGTATCGACCAGCGATGTCTTGCCGATTCCAGCCTCTCCAGTGACAAACACAATCTGACGCTCACCGCCAAGCATCTTCCCGACCAGTCCACGCATTCGCGAGAGCGAGTCTTCACGTCCGACGACGCGCTGAAGAGAATCTGGAGCATGAGGCGCCGGAGCCTGGGTTCCCTCAGCGGTCCCGCTCTCCGCAATGGATCCCACAAAGCGATATCCGCGACGATGCGCCGTTTCTATGAAGCGAGGAGATGCTGGATCGTCGTCGAGAGTTTCACGAATCTGACGAATTGCGACTTTGAGGACGGCTTCGCCGACAAACGTTCCCGGCCAGACTGCGTTGAGCAGTTCCTCTTTTGTGACGAGTTGCCCCGGATGACCGATCAGATAGCCGAGCACGGCGAATGCTTTCGGTCTGAGCTTGATGGCCTGAGTGCCTTTCCACAAGCACTCGTTGGCCAGGTCCAGACTAAAAGGATCGAAGACTATTCGTTTCTCAAGCCCCACTTCAGTTCCCAAACGTTATGTACCAAACACGACATTGTCCGCCCTCAATGCAGGAATGGCAACAATGCGGTCTGTTGGGTGATTCCCCTCCTGGCACAGGAGGGGTGGCCGGAGGCCGGGGTGGTAGATCAAGTTCCGAACCAATTTTCTGATTGACCTTGCCTACCTCCCCGGCTCGCCAGGCTCGCCGTCCCCTCCTGTTCCAGGAGGGGAGTCGTGAAAGGCTCTATTCAAACTGAGACACCACCGTCTTTTGGTGCTCCGATCCCCATTACCGAAACGTTACTGCACATTTACTGCAGGGTTATGACTCCAATGAACCCGCCGCCCTATTCTCCTCTCTCGAAAGGACGAACGATGAACACGATTTGTATTACCGCGTTGATCATTGCTGTTGCACTCATTCCTGTTTTCACAGCACAGGGGCAGGGGCCCCGACATCACAACGACTACCGGGCATCGCCTTCGCATAGGGTCGAAACGTTGAATCTCCGAGCGAAAGGACTGCGGCCCAACGCCGTCTTTACCGTCTTTCTGAGTGGTTCGACCAGTTACATCGGCGAACTTGAGACAAACGACGAAGGCAGGGCGGCTCTTCGCGTTGGTTCTTTTCCGAACGCAGGTCAGAATCTGAAACACACTGTCCTGCGTCTGTCCAATCCCGTGGTCGATGATGTCTGCTTCACGCCAGCCCATGTGGGTGAAATCGCTTCGGGCCGCACTCCTTCCATCGCAACTATTTTGACAGGCGAGTCGGTCCCGATGGACGACAACGCTTTCTTATTTCACACCATTCATTGGAGGTTCATAAAATGCGCTACCACTTTCTAGTCGTCTCCGCCGTGATCTGGATTCTCTTCACGGGTACCGGTTATTCGCAGACTTTTACAGGCACGCTGGATGGCTACTGGAGCTACAACACAAACACGCCCGCATTTCAGCTCAACAGCTTTCGAGCTTTTGACGTACATGACCAGTCGTTTTCCCTGAACTATGGCGAACTCGCCGTGTCCTATAAGCCTAAAGATGTGGGCTTCCGTGTGGACTTCGGTTTTGGCGATGCCGCTGAAATCGTGAATCGCAATCCTGCGGACAAGATCACCTGGCGCAATTTCCAGCAAGCCTATATCACAGGAACAAAAGACAGGTTCACGGTGGACTTTGGACGTTGGGTCACGCCGATAGGCGCCGAAGTTGTCGAAACCAAGGATAACTGGAACTACTCGCGCGGCCTCCTGTTCACGTTTGCAAAGCCGTTCACAGCTTTTGGAGCGAGAGGAACTTATGTGGCAGGCGAAAACGCCACGCTGACCGGTTACGTCGTTAACGGATGGGATAACGTTCGGGAAAACAACACCGCCAAGTCGGTGGGAGTCGTTGGCGTTTTCAAACCGGCAAGCAAGGTGGTTCTGACGACGAATGCCCTTTTCGGCAAGGAAGGTCGGGACCAGTTTGGAACGCCGCCTCCAGCCGATGGCACCCGTCAGTTATTTGATGGGATCGTGACGTACGCGCCGCACAGTCGAGTTTCCCTGATGGCGAACTACGACTACACCCGAGACACATCGCTGGGCCCGGGCGTGTTCTGGCAGGGTGTTGCCGCATACGGGAAGATCCGGGCGAGTGAGAAATTGACCATCGCCTCGCGCTACGAATGGTTCGGTGACGATCACAACGCTTTCAGAACCGGTCTCAACCAGAATCTCCAATCCTTCACGGCAACGGCTCAGATTCCCTGGAGTGACCTCACGCTGTGGGGCGAATACCGCCGGGACTGGTCCTCGATCCCGATATTCAACAAGACCGAAGGCGAGGACACCAGCCTTCTGGACAACCAGAACACGATCACGTTTGGACTGACTTACGTTTTCAACAAGACGGTGCGGTAGGACCGCTGCCCGTAATTTCTAATCATCAATTCATTAAAGGAGAGACCGTATGAGTGCCATTGCGAAAAACACACAAACCGACGACGACTTTGACCAGCTGAAGGCCCGCCTGAAGGCCACATGGATGACAGGAGACTACGACCTGTTTTCCCGTTTTATGGAAAAGGATGCCGAACTTTTCTTCCGGCGACTGGAGGTCGCATCGGGAGCTCGATTGCTCGATGTCGGCTGTGGATCCGGGCAACTCGCGTTGATCGCTGCAAGAGCTGGCGCAAAGGTGACCGGTTGCGACATCGCCACGAACTGGATTCAGAGAGCACGCGACCGCGCGCGAGCCGAGGGACTGTCGGTACTCTTTGAAGAAGGTGATGCGGAATCGCTGCCCTACGACGATGCACAGTTCGATGTCGTTACCAGCCTGATCGGAGCGATGTTTGCGCCACGCCCGGAACTGGTCGCTCGCGAACTCACGCGTGTGTGCCGCCCTGGCGGAACCATTGCCATGGCGAACTGGACGCCCGATGGTTTTGTCGGGCAGATGTTCAAGACGATCGCGAAGCACATTGCGCCATCGGGTATGCCCTCGCCCGTACTGTGGGGAGATCCCGACACCGTTCGTGATCGTTTTCGGGATGGCATCGAAGTCGTGGAATTTGCATTCCGCAAGTATCACTTCGAGTATCCGTTTCCTCCGGATTCCGTCGTCGACTTCTTTCGTACCAACTACGGACCGATGACACGAGCATTCGCATCGCTGGACGCGAAAGGACAGGAACAGCTGCGAAATGAACTGGTGCGCCTGTGGTCGATTCACAACAAATCGGAAGGCAACACGACCCTGGTTGACGCCGAATATCTTGAGGTGATTGCGACGCGCAGCCGAGAGGTCAGTCCACGAGCGAAGTTGCTGGCGGATCGTATCGAAGAAGGCGCGAATGAACTTGCAGCCTTTGCCGAAGGGCTTTCGGACAAGGAGTGGAATACTCCGATCTCGTTGGGGAACGACACGCGGACTGTCGGTGTGATCGTGCATCACGTTGCCAGCATGTACCCCATTGAAATTGATGCCGCACGATCCATCGCAGGCGGCCAGGCGGTTACGGAAGTCACGTGGGAAGTCGTCGCACAGTTCAATGCAAAGCATGCTCAGGATAACGCGGGAGTCACGAAGGCCGCGGCGCTCGAACTGCTGCGGCGGAACAGTCGTGAGGCGTCCGCTGCAGTCCGAAAATTTACGGACGACGAACTGAACAGTGCGGCGCCGTTTTCGCTGAGCTATGGCGCTCCGATGACCTCGCAGTTTGTCATCGAAGACCATGCATTACGCCACAGCTGGCATCACCTGTGGCGGATTCGAAGGACACTGGGACGCTAAGGTGAGAGATAGCCCCTCCTGACCAGGAGGGGTGGACGCGACCGAAGGGAGCGGACGGGGTGGTGGTTCTAGAACCTGAACAACCACCCCGGCGCTTCGCGCCACCCCTCCTGTCCAGGAGGGGCGATCGCTCATCGCTAATTTCAAACGGACCGGGTGGAACAAGTTCTGATATCGTGTCGTGAAAATAATGATGCACCGACTGCTCGTGACAATTTTACTCGTCGTCTTTGGCTTCGCATTACTGAGCGCGCAGGCACCAGGCGGCGCGCCATTCCGTATCGAAAAACTGGATCCCGCACTCGACGACGTCATTGCCCCGGACGCAAAGCTGGAAATACTCGGAGACCGGTTCGCATTGACTGAAGGTCCGGTCTGGATTCCGGCGGAGGCCGGTCAGGTGGGCCATCTTCTCTTCAGCGACAATGCAGCAAACGTTATCTATAAGTGGGCTCCGAACAGTCCGCTGACCGTCTTTCTTGAGAACAGCGGCTTCACCGGCCGCGACAACTCCAAAGTCGGCGCACAAACGGTGGCCGGACGCGTCGCAATTCTATTGATCGGTTCCAATGGACTCGCGCTGGACCCGCAGGGCCGGCTCGTCGTGACGGCGATGGCGGACCGCACCGTATACCGCCTCGAAAAAGACGGCAAGCGAACCATCCTTGCCGACCAGTTCGAAGGCAAACATTTCAACGGCCCGAACGACATCGTCGTCAAATCCGACGGCGCTGTCTACTTTACGGACTCCGTCTGGGGCCTGCGGGGCGCAGCGACGGATCCCAATCGCGAACTGCCATACAGCGGATTCTTTCTAATAAAGGATGGAAAGGTGACCCTGCTCGGCGGCGACAAGGACACGCCCGGGGCGGCACCGAACGGTATTACGTTGTCGCCGGATGAGAAGTATCTCTACGTCACTGCCGGCGGACGCCGCACCATGCGATACGACATTCTGCCCGATGATACGGTTACGAATGGCAAGACCTTTGTTGATGACGGCAGCGACGGCATGCGGGTAGACACCAAAGGAAACCTTTACACCACCAGCGGCGGAACTCCCGGCCGTATTCAAATCACATCATCCGAGGGAAAGGTGTTGGGGAGGCTTCATCTGCCTCAGCCCGACGGAGAGCCAAAGGCTCGGGTGTGCGCCACGAACATGGCGTTCGGCGATGCCGACGATCGCGGTCTCTACATCACGGCATGTACGCACTTGTTGAAGCTCAGGATGAAGGTTGTGGGTGTGCGACCCGGACGGCGGTACTAGCTGCTGCTGGCTTTGTTAAAAAAAAGACGCTCGGAGGGAACCCTCCGAGCGTCTCCATTGTCAGCAAGCCAATCAAGTCCGACCAGTTACTGACAGGGGGGAACTCCTTACTTCGTGAGGCCTGCTGCCAGGACACTCTTGCCTGAGAAGGACTTCGCAAGTTCGACTTCGTTCGTGGACTTGATCAGTCCGCGTCCAGTGGTGTAGCCGAGCCAGCGAACTTCCGACAGGTAGCACTCATCGCCGTAGCGGTTGAACACCAGCTGGCTGTCCAGGTTCGCAGCAGGATTCGGCACCGCGGTGGAGATTACGAAGGCAGAGTGCCCGTTCGAGTCCGAGATCTTAATCGCTTCTCCCGTCCGATTAACAATGTAGGTCCCCGCGGGCAGAGTCTTGGTACCCACATGAAAACTGAAGGGTATTGCCACGGACATTGCCGTGGTCTGGGCCATTGCAGGGGCCGGGACAGTTACAATCGCCAGAGCCGCGCCCGCCAGTGCCGCCATCAGTGCCAATCTACCTTTTGCAAGTCTCATATTGCCTCCTTCTCTTTACTGTTTTTGTTCTCTTATTTGATCCACTGTCTAATAAAGCGGGAAAGTTCGGCGGCAGCTATCATGGGTTTCGAAATATTTTTGATGAATTGATGCGTTACACTGCGAATCAACCACTATGGCGGACGCACTACCCCAGGACATCACCCGTCTTCTCCGCTTATGGAATGCAGGAAACGCGGAAGCGCTCGAGGGGCTAACCCCTCTGGTTTACCGCGAGTTACACCGCCAGGCCGTACGTTATATGGGCCGGGAACGGCCCGATCACACGCTTCAGGCAACGGGTCTGGTCAATGAAGTTTTTGTCCGGCTCATCGATTGGCACAAAGTCCAATGGCAGAACCGGTCTCACTTTTTTGGCGTTTCGGCACAGGTCATGCGGCGGATCCTGGTGGATTACGCCAGGTCCCGCCTCTATGCCAAACGCGGCGGAAATGCCCGAGCGGTCTCATTGGATGAAGTGCCCCTGCCACTGGATAACAATCTGACCGACCTTCTTGCCGTAGATATGGCACTGAGCCGACTCGCGGCGCAGGATCCGAGAACCGCCCAGGTGGTCGAGTTGCGATATTTTGGAGGACTCAGCGTGGAAGAGACCGCGGAGGTGCTGAAGGTCTCAGCAATCACCGTGATTCGAAGCTGGAACTTCGCAAAAGTGTGGCTGCTGCGCGAGCTTTATGGAGAGCAGAAGCCATGACCCAGGATCGCATGCAGCAAATCGAAGCGCTTTATAACGAAGCGCTCGCGCTTCCGGACGGCGAACGGAAGGAATTTCTCGACCGGGCCTGTAGTGGCGACGGCGAACTTCGACACGAAATTGAATCCCTGCTGGAATACCAGGAACAAGCCGAAACCTACATGGACCGGCCCGCGTTTCATCAGGTGGCGCAGTCGCTGGCGGACGGAACGGGTGTACTGATCGACCGGATGCTGGGGCGCTATCAGCTGCTATCGCTGGTCGGCCGCGGTGGAAGCGCAGAGGTCTATTGCGCCGTCGATACTCGACTCAATCGGCTTGTTGCCGTAAAAGTCCTGCCTGCTTTCATCTCCGCGGACCGGGAACGTCTGGACCGATTTGAGCATGAAGCCCGGGCTGTTGCCGTCTTGAATCACCCGCATATCTGCACGCTTCACGACATCGGCACCGAAGGGGACATGCACTATCTGGTTTTCGAATACCTTGTGGGCGAGCCCCTCTCGGATCGGTTGACCCGCGGGGCGCTTCCGCTGGATGAAGTCGTGGATCATGCCGTGCACATTGCAGGAGCACTGGCGTACGCGCATGACCAGGGGATTATTCATCTGGACCTGAAGCCGAGCAACGTCATGCTCATGAGAAACACCGTGAAGCTGTTCGACTTCGGCATTTCGGAATTGCGCTATCCGGGAATTCCCGCGTCTCCCGCGTCTCCATTGACGGCTGCGGCCGGAACGCTCGGATACATGTCGCCCGAACAGCTGGAGGGCCAGGAAACGGATTTCCGCACCGACATCTTTGCATTTGGCGTGGTGATGTACGAAATGATCACCGGCCAGTCCGCGTTTCCCGCTCGAGATTCTGTGGAAGCGGCGGTTCTGAATTTGAAGCAATGTCCGGTGTCCATTTCGAAACTGCAGCCGGATGTTCCTCCAGCGCTGGATTTGCTGGTCTCCCGGTGTCTGGCCAGAAATGCAACGGAACGCTGGCAGAACATCGCGGAGCTACTCTCGCAGCTTCAGGCTATTGCCAGAGGACGCTAAAAGGATTGTCAGGATTCAAGCGATGCCCTCTTCACGGATGGTTCGTGCGCTGGATAACGCAAATTTCGCGATATCGATTTTCTTCATGAAGACCACACCGGGTTGACGCTGGGCATAGGTGATGAATTCCTCCATCACTGCAGTACGGGACGCCCGGCCCGCAACCCGGTCATGCGAACTGACGGAGATCATCCTGCGCTTCCGCGATGACTCGGCATACAGTGCATCGAATTCCCTCTTCAGCTCCGAGGCGAACTCGTCGCAGGTGTGCCAGCGGTTTTCATAGTTCTGAAGATCGTTTAACTGAAACGTATAGGGCACGACGACGAACGGTTTTCGTCGAACGGGAATGAGAAAAGGTTCATCCCGGCTCAGGTCGTCGGTGTGATAGACGAAGCCGAGATCCTGCAGAATCTCGAACGTGTTTGGAGTGGCTCGCATTCCCGGCGCATTGAAACCGACGGGCCGCGCTCCGGTCGCGTTGGTGACGGCGCGGATATTGGCTTCATACGACGCGCGCTCCTGCTCCGGCGAGCTGGAATAGATCGGAGACCAGGTCTGGCCATGGGCCGCGGCTTCGTGTCCTCGCTGCACGATCTCCCGGGCCAATGCCGGATTTTTTTCGACAGCCAGGCCCACCATGTGCGACGTCACTTTGACTTTCTTCCGGTCGTACATGTCGAGCAGCCGTGGAATGCCTTCCTTGAACCCGTACTCGTACCATTTCTGCGTCGGCAGATCGGGATACTTCCCGTCCAGCACGCCCCAGGGTCCGTTGGCTTCACGTTCGGGTTGTGCGCCGGCTTCCATCTGCATCGAGAGAGAAACCACAAGCCGTGCGCCGTCCGGCCAGAACGGGTCGGACGCTGGTCGTTGCGCGGCCGGCGTCGCTGCCAGAGCCATGCTGAGCACGGAGCTGTTTTTCATAAAATTCCGTCGGTTCATAGTCGTCCTGCCTTTCGGTCGACAAATCCCTCTCCCGAAGGGAGAGGGTGCCGCGAAGCGGCGGGTGAGGGGTGCAGAAAATCTCTTCACCCCTCACCTGGCCCGCTGACGCGGGCCACCCTCTCCCTTCAGGAGAGGGATTTGCCTGAAACACGTTATTACCGCGTGAAAACGTAGACGACGCCGGTACCATTTGCGATCCGAGCACCGACGACCATCATTCGGCCGTCTCTGCTGAGCGCAACCGAACTGCCGAACTCATCGAACTTTTTGTTGTCCGCGCCTTTGAAATACATCGGAACGCCCCAGGCGGCACCCGTCCGTTCGAAGACATAAGCGGCCCCGGCCTCATCCGCGGAGTCGTCCTTCGGATTCCCGCCGATTCCTTTGGCGGCACTGTCTTCATTCGGCGCTGTCGCGGCCAGAGTGTTGCCATCGCCGCTTAAGGCCACGCGGACGCCGAACCAGTCTTCCTTTCCAGAGTTCGAAGCTTTGATAAATGCCTGTTGCGTCCAACTCCCGCCGGTTCGAACGAACACATAAGCGGCCCCGGCGGAAGTATCCGACGCCTGATCGTTGCCACCCAAATTGCCAGGGTTGACGCCAGTTAGCATGCTGTCTTCATCGAGTGCACCAGCTAGAGCGGTATTTCCGTCGTCACTGATGGCGACCCATGTTCCCATCGAATCCTGCCTCTCGGCGTTGGACGCCTGCAGTCGAGCCTGATGGGACCACGCCACACCGCTCCGGGTAAAAACGTACAGCGCGCCCTTTCCCCCATCCTCATCGAACGCGCCGGCCGCCAGCGTATTGCCGGAGTTGTCGAGAGAAACGGAGTATCCAAACAGCGCATTCGCGCTTGCCGAAGGGCTCTTCACATAGGCCTGCTGCGCCCATGTGGTGCCGCTGCGAACGAATACGTATGCCGCACCTGCGCCCGATGCGGAGTTGTCGGCCTGGTTCCCGTTGATCTCCTTCGCGGCACCGTCTTCGCTGGGAGCGCCGACAGCCAGCGTATTGCCGTCGCCGCTTAGCGCAACGGTGAAACCGAAGGTATCGCCGTCTTCACGTTCACCGGAATTCGAAGCTTTGATGTAAGCCTGCTGCGTCCAGATGCTTCGCGTGCGCGTGAAAACGTAAACGGCTCCGGATTGCGCCACGGAATTGTCCGCCTGATTTCCATCGATTCCGGTCGCACCGCTGTCTTCATACACCGCGGAGACTGCCAGTGTGTTGCCGTCCGCACTGAGGGCAACGGCATAACCGAATTGATCGTTCTCGCCGGAGTTGGAAGCCTTGACATAAGCCTGCTGCGACCACGCGTTGCCGTTCCTCGCGTAGACGTATACGGCTCCTGAGCTGAATGCGGAATCATCGGACTGCTTTCCGTTGATCCCTTTGGCTGAACTGCTTTCCAGAGGAGCGCCGACAGCCAGCGTGTTGCCGTCGCGGCTGAGGGCAAGAGAGAATCCAAACTGATCTCCTTCTCCTTTATTTGATGCAGTGATGGAAGCGACTTGCTTCCACGAAGAAGTGGGCGCCTGCACCAACAGGAATACCGAAACGACGAAAGGCAGGCCTCGAATCATCGCGGTCCTCCTGTAGCGCCACCCGCCGGTGCTCCCGCACAAGGGCCGGGAGGGTCCCGCTGGCCAGGCTCATTGCCGCGGAAAATCTCTTTCCCACCGGCATCGATGACGCGCGCCTTTTCCGAAAGAGTCATGTACGGTTGACCGTTCTTCAGGCGCCTTCCAATAATGGTGACCTTGTCTCCAGCCTTGAGGATGGTGTTCGTCCAGCACCATCCCTTCAGTATCGCGGGCGATCCCAGTTCACCGCGCCAGCGAACAGCTTTGCCCTTCGCGTCTTTCGCTTCCACGATAAGGATCGAATGCGGATTGACAAGCTGGAGTTCGACGACGGTTCCCGAAATCGTCGTCAGAGCGTCCTCGTAGCGGCCGGCGTCGCCGTGGTGCGCGAGGGCCGCAGCAGCCGTCAGGAAAGTTATGCCAAGCATGGCAGCGAATATCGAAACCAATCTGAGACAACGCTTGAAGGGCTGGATGGGCTGCATGGTTGTCCTCCATCTTGTAGTCGGGCTTGAAGTCGGGCTTGTCGTCGGACCGGCTATTCCGAATCTGGTTTGCGGATTCTATCACCACGTGAAAGGGCGTCTGGCGGAAACGAATTCCTCAGCGTGAATGCATAGGGTGTGGGCCCAAACTGGCGTACATAACGCAATCGCTCTGCGGATTCTGCAACAGACGGACGATGCCCTGGCGGAATCCACCACAGAGCGACATTCGCCCCGGCAATCGAATCCAGCCACTGCCGGCGTTCATAAATCATCTCGGCGTGCGCACTGAAGAGCGTGTACTCCCGCAGCTCTTCCAGACTCTCCCACACGGACATGTTGTAGAAGAATCTTGCCGGATCGAATCCCGGAAAGTCTCTGCGAAACACTTCCAAATGCGCGGATGACGATTCGGAATCCGGAATTCGCCAAACGAATCCCCTGCTCTCCTCGGCAAGCCGATTGATTTCGTCGATCCGGTTCGCCATCCCGGCCATGACGGGTTCGTCGATGGTGCCATGCATCCACGCAATGTTGGTGTGGGCGAGATGGTAAATCAATCAGGGCTCGCCTGGCAGCGGTCCAAATTCGGGGGGAGGCCTTCGATTTCGAGCGGCGGCTTCATAGGCCGAAGCGACTCGGAATAACAGGGGCTCTCCAAAAGGACGTCCAATGAAATCCACTCCGACGGGCAACTGAGCAGCCACCGGGCCTGTCAGAGTCGCGGCATTTCCATCCGCAACGCGATCCCACACTTCGGTTGTGAAGCCTGCCGGAACTGTGATCACCGGGAACCCCTGCTGGCCGAACATCGACCAGCCAATCGGAGATCGTCCGTTGGCCGTCGGTTCCCGGGGCGACGTCAGCTTTCGCGGCGGAACCGTCGACATGGGAGAGAGTAGTGCATCAAGTTTCTGTTCCTCCATGCACTGCAGCAGCATGTTCTGAAGAGCAAACCGAGTCTGGATTCGCCCGGAGCTATCCAGTTCGGTTGAGCGCTCGGCGGCTTCGCGCGCCTGCCTGCGATCGGGAAAATTTCGATCCTGATAGAACCTCGCTTTGGCGATCAGGTCGGCGTTGGTCTTGATGTTGGCATCCCCGCGTTCCTGCAGATAGCGATTGATCATGTACTTCCCCTCGCCCTGTGCGCCGATGCCTCCCGCGAGACTGCGCAGGGAAAGTCCCTGGGGAACGTTGGCGGGATTGTTATGGAGTTCAAGCAGCCTGGCAATTGGATCCGACCCGGCAAACACCTGCGGATATTGACGGACAAACGCCGAGTTCAAAAGCTCCGGCGCATATCGCGGGATGCACGACTGAAACAACGCGCCTTCCGGTCCCGGGTCGACGATTGTCGCACCAAGCTTTCGAACTTCGCTGATGGCGCGCTCTACCAGGTCGATGCTCTGTGTGTCCGCCTTCGAGAGCAACGCCCTGTTCATGTATTCGCGGACCACGCCGATTCGCATTCCTTCAAGCCGTCGTGTTGTTGCGTAGCTGGCATAGGACTTCGAGGGCATCCTGCCGATGCTGAATACCGTCATTTCGTCTTTCGGATCGTAGCCGGCAATGACATCGAGGATTTTTGCGGCGTCCTGCACCGTGCGGCATATCGGACCGACGCGCATGTTCAAACCCGCGCCCATCATTCCATCCCGGCTCATGAGTTCCTGCGTGGGCGCAAAGCCCACCAGACTGTTCACTGCCGCCGGCCAGCGAATCGACACGACGGTTTCTTCCCCGATGGCACAGGTCACGAGGTTGGCTGCCACGGAAGTCGCGGATCCGGCGCTCGACATGCCGGGCTCGCGCTCGGTGTCGTATGGATTGCAGAATGTTCCACCGTAAGAACTGCGCGCCCCGTCAACGGCGTATTCGGCGAGATTGGCCTTTGCGAGAATAATTGCTCCTGCGTCGCGCAGGCGCTTCACGAATGTGGCATCGTCGGGCGGGCGGTCGTTGGCGTAATCGACATCACCGCCGGATGTGGTGCGCATGTCGAACGTGTCGTACTGGTCTTTGATCGCGATCACAACGCCGTGCAGCGGGCCAACCAGCTTGCCGGTCTGCCGGAACTGACGATCCTGCGCCGCCGCAGTCTCCAACGCATCGGGCATGGCGGTGTTCTGATCGGTCAGGTCCGTGCGACTGCGCGCCTTCCGATCATCGAAGCCCCATGATTTGAGCGTTGCGGGCCGCAGGTTAATTGTCGACAGGGCGTTAATCTGGCCGGCGTGCGGCTTTGTCGTGATCGGCCCGAGTATGCCCTGAGGTTCGTTCACACACGTGCCGTTGTATGCCTTGATGCGCTTCAAATAGAGTTCGACGAGACCCACCGTGGTGATCTGACGCGACTGGATTGCTTTTTGAATTCCATCGATCGTGGCTTCCTGAAGATGAAACCTCGTTGAAGTTTGCTGAGGCTCTGCCGCAGTGGACGCGACTAAGGTAATCGTTAGCAGAACGACGACGAGCGACCGAGTGCGGAAAAGCGCGGGATTCATCATGGGATCTCCTGTCGGAAGATGATGCGCCCAAGAATAGAAAATTCATGCCTTCCCGGCAAGAACGAAGCAACCGATCACGGGACCAAAATCAGAAGGTCATGAGTGCGGTGACGGTGGCCCGATAGGCCACTTGTTCATAGGCGTCGAGCATCTGCGCGATGGGCACGACGAGGGTGGCGAGAGCCCTGGCATCAAACTGTCCCTTTTCCACGAACCGGACAAATCGCGGAATATCGCGCATGGGGTTTGCGCCGCCGGCCTGTCCGCCGTGATGTGTGACTCCACCGATGGAAAACAGGTTTCCCGGTAGCGTGATGTTTCCCCGGACCAGGCTTGTCGTGATGACATGACCGCCGAGGGAACACATCTGATACGCGTGCACCATGGGTTGGATACCGGAAGGATCGGGTCCCGCTTCAAGTCTTGGAGGAAACTGGTCGGCGCCCGCGGCTTCGATCACGAAGTCCGCGCCCGCGCCGGGCCGGCGGCCTGCGGGGTTTCGGCCGCCAGACCACAGGCGATCCGTGGGCCATGTGGTGAGTTCGCGCACCTTGAGAGGAAGATTGTCGCGCTCCACATTCGGATCCAGGGCCTGCGTCGCGCCGATACGGAGCGCCACCTCGCGGCGGGCGCGAATCGGATCGATGGCAATAATGGTGGAGGCGCCCGCAATTCGCGCGCCCTGTATCGCACTGAGGCCCAGCGGTCCGCATCCGACCACGGCGACAGACGATGCCGGCTCCACCGGCGCCAGGTTTGGCGATGTGGCCGCACCCAGGCCTGCGACACTGACGCAGCTGCACGCCATGCCGACACCGACGATATCCGCGGTTGTAAAAATCGGAACCACCCACTCTTCGGGTGTCACCATTAATTCTGCAAGTCCACCAATGTGCGAATTCTCGTAGACCGGAGTCCCATCCGCCAGATCGCCGATTGCCACCAGGTCGTCGGCGCCGATGGCACTGAGGAACTGACACATGTCCGAACGGCCGCGCAAACAACGGTAGCAGGACCCGCACTGCGGAGTACCGGAGACACACACACGATCTCCCACATTCACTCGGCGCACTTCCGGCCCGATGGCTTCCACGATCCCAACGCCGCCGTGCCCTTGAATGACGGCCATATCGTTCATCCTCCTGGCGCCATTTGGCGCGGCAAGGACGGATGGAGGCGCGGTCACGGCCGGAGCGTTTGGCTGACCGAGCACCGCTGTCGCATTCGAATAACAGAGGTTGGTGATTTCCGTACGGACGACCACTTGCCTTCCGCTGATGGGACGCAGCGTGACGTCCTGTAAAGTGGTGCGCCCTCGCCCGTCGCCTCGTGAAATCCACGCGCGAAATTTCCGGCGCGTGATGACCGCGGGCGCCTGTGTTGTCTGTCCGGTCGCTTGCGACGCGGTTAAGAGTGCCGTCGCTCCGGCTGCGGCAACCGTCATTCCACTTTCCAAAAGTCTTCGGCGAGTCAGGCGACGTGTGCTCATCGGACTATCCCTCCCCATGTACGCAGCGACGATACCAGAAATCCTGGCTTCGGGGGACGGGGACAATAATTCAAATCCATTATGGGGACAGACCCCTCAATCCCCTGATTCCGAAAAACGGAATTAGGGGATTGAGGGGTCTGTCCCCATAACTCGACATTGCTTCTGGATTTACTGACAGGCTGACAGTTATGCTTCCTGCTCTTTTTGAAGGAGGCGGACAATCGTGTTCAAAGCAGCAAGAGTAGCGGCATCGTGGGTTTTGATATTCCTGACCTCCACCGCTGTCGCATCGGCGGCAACAGACGTGGTGACGACACTCACCGGTGAGAAGATTGTCGGAGAGATCAAAAAAGTAGAAAAGGATGTGCTGACGATCGAGACCGTCTATTCGGATTCCGATTTCAAGATCGAGTGGGACCAGATTGCGTCCATCGAAAGCGATCGCCAGTTTCTGGTGGAGACGTATGCCGGCAAGCGCGTCTCCGGCGAGTTGAAGGCCGAACCGGGACAGAAGACCGTGCTCGTCGCAGGCGTCAGCGTCGCGCTTGCTGACGTGTCCGCGATGGATCCTTTTGAACAATCCTTCTGGTCCCGCTTCGATGCCGGTTTCGATTTTGGCTACAGCATGACGCAGGCGAATGACGCGAAGCAGCTCACGTTCGGCGGCAATCTTCTATACCGCGACCGGCAGATTGTGGATTCGATGCTGGCCAACGTATTCAAGAGCACGCAATCGAACGCGCCAAACACGCAAAGGTGGGACTTCGGCAATGATTTCCGGTATCTCTTCGGCGATCACTGGTACGCCAACACAACGCAGGATTTCACGCAAAGCGATGAGCAGGGACTCGAACTTCGGACCACGCTTGGAGGTGGTGGCGGGCGGTACCTGCTGCGCTCGTCGTCGCAGTATCTCGGAGTCGGAGGCGGACTGGCATGGACGAAGGAAAACTACCAGGATCCCTTGATCGCGACGAAGGACTCTGCTGAAGCATATTTCGGCACGGAGTTCATGACCGAGAAACTGAAGGTTACCGACCTGGTCACGCGATTCAACTACTATCCCAGCCTGACAATCGAAGACCGGTACCGTATCAATTTCAGGTTCGACCTCGATTTCAATCTGCCCGGCGACTGGTATTTCCGGAGTGGTGTTTTTGAAAATTTCGACAGCAAACCACCGGTGGGGCTTTCGAAGAATGATTTTGGCTGGTCGAACTCGTTCGGCTTGAAGTTCTGAGCTTCGTGGCCGGTTGGCCAATGATGGCCCCTCCTGGCCAGGAGGGGTGATCGCCCCACTTCAATGTCCTCAGGCCGATCGAGCCAACGCGCCGTCAATCATGCCGACCGTGTTATCGATGCCGTAGACAGCGACAAACGAGCCGAAGCGCGGCCCCTTCTCCTGTCCGAGCAGCACCTGGTACAGCATGTTGAACCATTCGAGTGACACGCCGGGTCGGCCGTCCTTGCTGTTTACCTTTCCGGTTTTATCCAGGAACGGTTCGCGCCGGCCAATTTCATAAACAACATTCTGTATTTCCTCGGACGTGGCTTCCGGCTTCAGCTGTGCCAGCGCGTCGCGCAGATCGAGAAGTGCCGAACGTTCTTCGGGCGAAGGCTCCCGGAATTTCTTTTCCGGCAAAACGAAATCATGGAAATACTGAATCGCGTAACCCACCAGCGCAGCCAATTTTGGATGAGTCGCCGAAGTCACTCCGGGCCGGTAGCGACCGATAAACCCCCAGAGCGTTTCGGCGCTCTCGGCATTCGACGATGAAACCAAAGTGAGCAACATCGCGAACGAGATCGGAATGTCGGACTGAGGTGGCGAGCCCGAATGGATGTGCCAGACGGCGTTGGTCAATCGCTGCCGGGTATCCTGACGAGTATACCCGTCCAGCAGCTGCTGATACTCGTCGACGTGGCGTGGAATCACATCGAAATACAGCCGCTTCGCAGCCTTTGGCTCACGATACATGTACAGCGACAGTGATTCCGGACTGGCATATCGAAGCCATTCATCGATGGTCAGGCCATTCCCCTTCGATTTTGAAATCTTCTGCCCATTCTCATCGAGGAACAGCTCGTAGATGAAGCCTTCCGGTGGTTGTCCGCCCAGGGCCTTGCAGATTTCGCCGGAGAGTTTGACTGACTCCATCAGATCCTTGCCCGCCATTTCGTAGTCGACGCCAAGCGCGACCCAGCGCATGGCCCAGTCCGGCTTCCACTGCAGCTTGCAATGTCCTCCGGTGACCAGCGTGGTCCTGCGTTCTTTTGTTTCCGGATCTTCATAGGTGATGGTGCCCGAATTCAGATCGTGAGCCAGGACCGGCACCTGCAAAACGACATGTGTTTTCGGATCGATGGGCAGAAATGGAGAATACGTACCCGCACGCTCCTCACGCAACGACGGAAGCATGATGGCCATCACCTTGTCGAATCGCTCCAGCATCCGGAGCAGGACGGAATCAAAACGACCCGACGTATAGCACTGGGTCGACGACAGGAACTCGTAGTCGAACCCATACGAGTCGAGAAACGCCCTCAGGCGCGCATTGTTGTGCTCGCCAAAACTGGGGTGAGTCCCAAACGGATCGGGCACGCGCGTCAGGGATCTGCCGAGATGCTGCGCCAGCATTTCCTTGTTTGGAACGTTGTCTGGCACTTTCCGCAACCCATCCATGTCATCGGAAAAAGCGATCAGGCGAGTCTTCACCGAATCGTCGGTAAGCACTCGAAACGCATGGCGAACCATGGTCGTGCGCGCGACTTCTCCAAATGTGCCGATGTGTGGCAGGCCCGACGGACCATATCCGGTTTCGAAGACGACTTCACGGGCAGACGGATTCTGCGAGCCGCGCTTCAGCCGCGCGAGAATCTTCCGTGCTTCTTCAAATGGCCAGGCGTTGGATTGTTCGGCGAAGGCTCTCAGGTCCGCGCCGGTCGCTGTAGTTACTTCCATGTCATGTTCTGTAGGCGCGGTCAGCCGCCGATGCCGTCGGCAGTAATGTAGGACTCCAGGGAATCCAGCTGCTGGTGGAGGTCGTGAACCTGTTCTTCAAGCAGGCTGCGCATGGAAACCATGGCCTGTACCTGCCCCGCCTCATCGACGACAGGAAGGTGGCGAATGTGGTTTTGAACCATGATGCGAAGCGCTTCTTCACCGGTCGTTCGCTTCTGTATGGTCTGAACGGGCGAGGTCATGACTTCCTCAACTGTCGTCGTCTTCGGGTCGCGTCCCTCCGCAACCACGCGCAACATCACGTCTCGTTCGCTGAAAATGCCTTCAAGAACATTTCCATCCACAACGGCAACGCTGCCCACCTTGGCGCCGGTCATTGCCTGGATGGCATCCAGCACTGTTGCCGTTCGAGAAACGGTGATGACGAATCTGCTGAGAATAGCCATGAAATTCCTCCTCTTGAATAAACGGGGTTATACGAGTTCCGACACGCGCTGAACAGAATTATACAAAGTATCGCGTTCAACGGGTTCGCGCCCGGCGTCGCGAATCAGTTTTTCAATTTCCAGCCGGGTCATTCCCCGTTCGGTGGGGGTTCCTGCACCGTGGATGATGCGCTCTTCAACGATGGTTCCATCCAGATCGTCGGCGCCAAATCGCAAAGCGACCTGGGCCAGTTCCGGAGTGAGCGTCACCCAGTACGCCTTGATATGCGCAAAGTTATCCAGCATCAGGCGAGACACCGCGATGGTTTTCAAATCGTCCAGGCCCGTTGTCGGCGGCAGGTTCGCGTAGTACGTATTCTCCGGATGAAATGCCAGTGGGATGAAACACTGAAATCCGTGCGTCTCATCCTGAAGTTCGCGAAGTCGAACCATGTGATCGACACGCTCTTCGAGAGTTTCGATATGACCGTAAAGCATCGTCGCATTCGATCGCATGCCGGCCTTGTGAACTTCACGAGCCACTTCCAGCCAGCGATTCCCCGACATTTTGTGTCCCGCGATCAAAGGCCGCGCCCGCTCGGAGAATATTTCCGCTCCGCCGCCCGGGCAGCTTCCCATTCCCGCCGCTCTCAATGTGGTGATCACCCAGTCGAGCGGCTTCTTCGTAATCTTTGTGAAGAAATCCAGTTCGACCATCGTGAACGCCTTGAGGTGAACGTGAGGAAAACGTTCCCGAAGGCCGATGATGAGATCGGTGTAGTAGCTGAACGGAAGATCCGGATTGAGGCCGCCGACGATGTGGAATTCCGTGAGTGAGTCGGTGTACTCGCCCTTTGCGAACTTGAATACTTCTTCCAGGCGCATGGCATAGCCGCCGGCTTCGCCGGGCTTGCGCGCATACGCCCCCTGACAGAGCTGGCAGTCGATGGCGCAGACGTTGGTGTAATTGATGTGCCGGTTGACGTTGTAATAGGCCAGGTTGCCATTCAATCGCTCGCGCATTTCGTTGGCTGCACGCGCCAGTGCCATCAGATCCGAACTTCGATACAACGCCACGCCGTCTTCGAACGACAGGCGCTCGCGCCGGTGGACTTTTTCTGCAATGAAAGTCAAATCGCTCATAAGGATGGGAAATTATACTTCAAATCGCGATGAGGAGTAGGGTTCGAGAGGAATCGGTGACGGCCGGTTCATCAGCAGGGCCGATACGATCGATGCCGTGATGGGCGCCAGCAGGATCCCGTTGCGGTAATGCCCGGTTGCATATATCAAACCTCGTCCAGCATGTCCCAGCACCGGCAAGCCGTCTGGCGTTGCCGGACGCAACCCGGTCCACATTTCCTTAATGGCGAATTTTGCCGTACACGACGAAAGCTGCTGCACCTGTGAAAGCAGGCCACCAATACCGGACGGGGTCAGGCTGCGATCGAACCCGGCATCTTCATTCGTTGCGCCAACCACCAGTTCCCCTCCCCTGCGTTGCATGAGATAGGCGTGTTCCCATCGAATCAATCTCTGGAACATCGGTTGCGGGGTGACGAGCGAAAGAATCTGCCCCTTTCGGGGGACAACGGGAAGCCGCGGACACAATCCTGCAATCTCCGAACTTCGAGCACCGGACGCAATGATGGTTGTGCCTGCCATAACGGACCCGGTATCGGTCTGAACGCCCTCGACTCGATCGCCGCTACGAATGATTTCACGAACGCGCGAACCGTTTCGAATCTCGACCTGTCGTGCCAAGCATGCGCCACGCAAGGCTTCCAATAGATGTCTCGGAGTGACCTGGTGTTCGCCCGGCATGTGAACGCCACCGGCGAGAGGCAAGGTCAGATGCGGCTCGAGTTGCCGGATATCTTCGGGCGTCAGCAACTCGGAATCAAATCCAGCCTCGCGCTGCCAAATCATGCGGCGCTTCAAGCTCTCGAGGGACTTTTCCGACGTTGCGAGGTAAATCAGTCCTGGCTCCTTATACTCCGGATCCACACCGGACTGTTCCTGTAACTGGCGGGCCCAGTCCCGATAGATGCGCAGACTGGCAGCACACAGTTCGAAAAGAGGATCCATTCGATCGGCTTCGCTCTGAGGCGCCAGCATGCCCGCGGCAGCCCACGACGAAGCCTCCGCCGGCTCACCCGGATCCAGTACCAGCACGGATTTACCCTCTGCGGCGGCTGCGTGAGCGATCGATAAACCGATCACACCACCGCCCACCACAATGACGTCGCGCATCGTGTCATTCTACATGATCTGGGGGTAGCGCCATTCGTGCTACTCTAGGCTTCTCGCCATGAGTATTCGATCTCGACAAACATTTCAGCAGCTCGTCACGCTGCCGGACGGTGCAATACCACTCGCTGAGGCCGCCTTGCTGATGGCGTGCGAAGAGTACCCTCAACTGACCATCAGTCCATACCTGGATCAGCTCGATGCAATCGCGGCAAAGGTGAAAAACACCCTGTCGGATGGCGATTCCCCGATGGAGATCGCACGGAAAATCAGCGCGATGCTTTTTGACGAACTGGGATTCCGCGGAAATACGGAAGATTATTACGATCCGCGGAACAGCTTCTTCAACGATGTTCTGGAACGGCGAATCGGGATTCCCATTACTCTCTCAGCGGTCTACATGGAAATCGCCCGCCGCCTGCCATTCCCGGTTTCCGGAGTTGGAATGCCGGGGCATTTCCTGGTGAAGTACAGCGATCGCGCCCAGGAATTCTTCATGGATCCGTTCAATCACGGCGAAATTCTGTCCCATCAGGACTGCGAGGAAAAGCTCAAGCAACTCTATGGCGATTCCCTGCAGTTTTCCGAGCAACTCCTGGATTCGGTGACTCATCGGCAGATCCTCGCGCGGATGCTGAATAACCTGAAATCGATTTATCTGAAGGGTCAGACCTACGACAAAGGGCTCGCCATCGTGGACATGATGATGCTGGTCGATCCGAACGATGTCGAACAGTACCGGGACCGTGGGCTGCTCCGCCTGAGACTGCGGCAGTTCGATAAGGCGGCCCGCGATCTGGAACACTATATAAAGGTAGCGCCCGGCGCCGCAGACCGCGCCGACGTCGAAGACCACCTGAACAAACTCAAGCGCATACAGGCGATGATGAATTGATGGATGCCAAACGCATCGTCGTTAAGCTGGGCTCGAACCTGTTCTTCAGTTCCGATGGAGAGCTGGCGCTCGAACGCATCGCGTCATTGATTGAAGACATCGCCAAAGCCCGCCTGTCCGGACTGCAAATCATTACCGTTTCTTCGGGTGCGGTGGCTCTGGGAGCAAACGCCCTGAAGATGAAACCGCAAAGCGCTCTTCTGGCCCAAAAGCAGGCGTTTGCATCCGTGGGACAGAGCCGTTTGATGAGTATCTACGAACAGGGATTCGCAAAGTTCGGACTGACGCCTGCGCAGATTCTGCTCACCGAGGAAGATTTTTCGAACCGCAAACGCTATCTGAACCTTCGAAATACTCTGCTGACGTTGTTGGAGATGGGAGTCATTCCCATCATCAATGAAAACGACACGGTGTCCACCAGCGAACTGGAGGTCACCGATCGCAGCGCCAGTTTCAGCGACAACGACAAGCTCAGCGCCCTGGTGATGAGCAAACTCGAAGCGCAATTGCTGGTACTGCTGTCGGATGTCGACGGGCTGTATACGGACAATCCACACGACAACCCGGACGCGAAACACATCCCGCAGGTTCAGGAAATCACTCCGGAAATCGAAGGGCTGGCCGGACGAAAATCTTCGCGTGGCCGCGGTGGCATGAGTTCCAAACTTCAGGCGGCACAAATCGCCATGAATTCGGGCGGCATGGCGATCATCGCCAACGGAATGAAGCCGGGAGTTTTGAAGCGCATCTTTTCCGGAGAGCCCGAAGGAACGCTCTTTGCCGGGAAGTCCGAAGCGCTTTCCGGCAAGCGGCGCTGGATCGCGTTCGCATCATCGGTGGCGGGACGCATCCATATCAATGCCGGAGCCCAGGAAGCGATCGCCCGAAAGAACGCCAGCCTGCTTTTCCCCGGCATCACACGTATTGAGAGCGAATTCGAACCAGGAGATGTCGTGGCGATCATTGGCCCGGAAGGAACGGAAATGGCGCGCGGTATCGCCAACTATTCCAGTGTCGACGCAACCAAGCTGATGGGCAAACAGTCGGCCGACATCGAACGGCTGGCGTCGACAAGAAACTACGACGCGTTCGTGACTCGCGATAACATAGCGTTCACCTCGAAGAATCATGAGTGAAACACGACAACAGGCGGAACGCGCAAAGCAGGCCTACTTCAGGCTCCAGGCTATGGACCGGACAGCGATCCTGCACGACCTGGCGAAGGCCCTTCGCACCAGCGCCGATGTCGTTTTTGCGGCAAACCAGCTGGACCTGGCCGCGGCGAAAGACACTCTCTCCAAACCGCTCTACAAACGGCTCGTACTCGACGAACCCAAACTCCGTGACGTTGTCGATGGCATCGAACAGATTGCCGCCATGGAAGACCAGGTCGGCCGTGTGATGGAAGAGACCGAACTGGACGAAGGGCTTCTTCTGAAGAAAGTCAAAACTCCAATCGGGGTCATCGCGGCTATTTTCGAATCCCGCCCGGATGTGGTTCCGCAGATTGCGGCGCTCGCCTTGCGTAGTGGAAATGCAGTATTGCTCAAAGGAGGGCGTGAAGCCGCCCACACGAATGCGGCGCTGGGCAAAGTCATTCGAGACGCACTATGCAGGCACGACATCGCCGATGCGGTGCAGCTGGTATCCACACGAGAAGAGATCGCCGAGCTCTTGAAGATGGACGATTTGATCAGCCTTGTCGTTCCCCGGGGTTCCAATGAAATGGTACGCAGCATTCAGGAACGCACCCGGATTCCGGTGCTTGGTCACGCCGATGGAATCTGTCATGTGTTCATCGACGAATCGGCGGATCTTGAAAAGGCGATTCGAATCGCTGTGGACTCGAAGACGCAGTCCCCTTCGGCCTGCAATGCCGTGGAGACGCTTCTGGTTCATCGACGATTCGCCAAAATGAACGAACTGCTTGGGGCGCTAAAAAAAGCCGGAGTGGATCTCCGCATGGAATCCGAGTTTGGGCATGAATTCCTGGACCTCATCCTGTCGGTACGAACGGTCGAAAGTCTGGACGAAGCCATCGAGCACATCCGGCAATACGGCTCATCTCACACGGACTCGATCGTGACCGAGGATGCGGCCAGTGCGCAGCGATTCCTGAACGAGGTCGATTCGGCCGGCGTCTACTGGAATGCATCCACTCACTTTGCCGACGGATTCCGCTATGGACTGGGCGCGGAAGTGGGAATCAGTACCAACCGAACTCATGCTCGTGGTCCGGTTGGCGTCGACGGATTGATGATCTACAAGTACCAACTCATCGGAAACGGACACATCGCCGCTACCTATAAAGGTCAGAATGCCAAACCGTTCACCCACCGGCGGCGGGCCTGACTTGGCCGGCGGCGGATTCCTCGCAAACGAGGGAACGGTTCTCCCCGTTTTCACTCCGGAAGATTTCACAGAAGAACATTTGATGATTCGCGATCTGGCAGGCCGCTTCGTCCAGGACGAAGTGCTGCCGGAGCAACCCCGAATCGAACGTCAGGAATTTGATGTCACGGTGCGACTGCTGCGGCGCGCCGCGGAATTGGGACTGATTGGAATTGAAGTTCCGGAACGCTACGGCGGGGCCGGTCTGGACCGCGTGTCCGCCATGATCGTCGCCGAACAGATGGCGCGCGTTCTGTCGTTTTCCGTGTCCTGCGGAGGCCAGAGTGGAATTGGCACGCTCCCCATTCTTTATTTTGGAACGGAAGAGCTGCGGGAAAAATATCTGCCCCTGTTCTGCAGCGCGGAAAAACTTACGGCATACGCGTTGTCGGAAGCGGGTAGCGGTTCGGACGCGCTTGCGGCGAAAACAACCGCGACACGGAGTGCGGATGGCTCGCACTGGGTTCTGAACGGCGAAAAAATGTGGGTGACCAATGCCGCGTTCGCGGATGTCTTCATGACATTCGCGAAAGTGGACGGCAAACGGTTCAGCTGTTTCCTTGTGGAAAGAAGCTATCCCGGAGTTTCAACGGGCGCGGAAGAACACAAGATGGGACTCAAGGGTTCGTCGACACGTCCCGTCGTGCTGGTCGATGTGAAGGTGCCCATTGGGAATTTAGTCGGCGAGGTCGGAAGAGGCCATGAGGTCGCGTTCAATATTCTAAATATCGGAAGAACTAAGCTGGCTGCGGCCGCGGTCGGTGCGAGTAAGACGGCGCTACGTGATGCGATTCAATATTCGCGGCAGCGCATCGCATTCGGAAAGCCGATATCCAGCTTTGGAGCAATCCAGCACAAGCTGGCCGAAATGACGATTCGGATCTGGGTCACTGAAGCGCTGGTGTACCGCACTGCAAACCTGATGGACCAGGCCATTCACGGCGTTCCAGTGGAAGACAGGCCACGGACAATCGCGGCGCTGAAGGAATATGCCGTGGAATGTTCGATCGTGAAGGTGTTTGGATCGGAGACGCTCGATTACGTCGTCGACGAGGCGGTTCAGATCTACGGCGGATACGGATTCAGCGCCGAGTATCCCGTGGAACGTTATTACCGGGATTCGCGGGTGAATCGAATTTTTGAGGGAACGAACGAAATCAATCGGCTGATGATTGCGGGAATGCTCCAGAAGCGACCGGAAAAAGTGGGGGATCCACCAAAGCCGTGTGTGCTTTCCGAAGAAGCTGCGGTGCTGGGCCGGTTGAAGAAGGCTTACGGGATTCTTGCCGCTTCTGTGGACTCGAATTCGGAGCAGGAAATCCTGATGATGCTGGCGGACGTTGCGATCGGAATTTATGCCATCGATACGGCATTCCACCGTGCTGAAAAGATCATTGCCAGCGGCCGCGATTCTGAGATTGCAGTTGCGATGTTTCGAACGTTCCTCAACGATGAGATTTCGAGGATCACCTTTTGCGCACGGCAACTGATGGCGGCGACTGGTGAGGATAGGGATTCAATGGAGTCGCTGTTGGTATGGACGCCGATAAACACAGTCGCAACCCGACGACGGATCGCGGAGCACCTGCTGCAAACGTAAGAAGGATCCGCGTGCTGTACCCCTCATCCGGCCCTTCGGGCCACCTTCTCCCGTCGGGAGAAGGATACGACTGAAAGCCAATCCATTTCTGTGGCACCCTAATTCCCCGAGGAATTACTTGCGTCGTAGCGTCACACGAAGATTTGGGGAGACCAGGTCGGATTTCACGCGCAGGCCGCTTTCCAGAATGTTCGCATCGCCGGCAGTGACGGAACTGAGGGCAAACGACGATGGGATACCGTTGACCGAGAACAGGTAGTCCCCCTCAGGCAGGTAGAAGTGGAACGACCCGGACTCCGCCAGCGCACCGAACGCCAACAACCGATTGCCTTCCTTCCTTGTGAACTGAACCGAGACGCTTGTTTGCCCTGCGGGAGCATCGGGCCATTCAATCCCGCCTATCACCTGGACAAGTGTCGGCATTGAAAACTCGATATTCGTGACGTCCGTCTGGCCCACAACAATGCCGTACAGCGTTGCAGGACTATCCGGCAAGACTTCGAGGTTGTAGACGCCCGGAAGCACGTCGGTGAATTCAAACGACCCATCCGGTGCTACCGCATTTTCCTGAACGGGAACGTTGCGGCTTCCGGATGAAACAAGAACCACGCTCTCAGGTTTCGGCAAAGCCCCTGTTGGCGCAAAACTCAAATGCCCGGTAAGCCGAACACCCGACGCGGGCCGCCATGTGGGTACCAGCGTCAGCTGGATTTCTCCGGAAGAGTGCTCATCGATGTTAAGCGTCGTCAGCGAAAGATTACGGAGGCCCTGGGTCAGCGATTTTAGTTCGTAGCCTGACGGAATTCCGGAAGCCGAAATTCGGTAAATGCCCGGTGGCAGGAGAAGTTCGAATGTTCCATCGTCCGAAATGGATGCCACGACCTCGCCGCCGTCGTTCCGCCTGGCTTGAATCGCGATAGGAGTCCCGCGGGATGTTCTTGGCACAGAGCTCCCGTCCTCGACCGTAGCGCGCCCTTTGACAGTCATTGGGGCGGGAAGGCGGACTGAAACGTCCGTGAGATCCATTTTTCCGACGCTCAATCCCATCGCCGCCCAGCCCAGGGGCGCCGGAGTCAGCTGAATCCGATATTCCCCTTCAGGAACACCGCTGATCGTGAATGAGCCATCCGGATAAGGCGCCGTCGCAGACGCGCATCCGATTCTTGATCCAGTAAGGTTGATTGTCCGGATCGGGGACGAAGGGGTGCCCACGATCCGGCCGCTCACGTTGACGCCAGCATTGCAGTCCACTACGGGAATCACGATGTCTGTTCGATCCGTCTCGTTAATGGTCACGCTTATCGGCGTCGAGCCGGGCAAGGTCGATGAGAGACGATACTCCCCTGGTGCGACGCGCAGAAACTCGAATGCGCCATCGCTGCCAACTCTGAACTGTGCTGAACCTGGCGAGTTGGCCCGAGGCAGCTGGGAGGTAAGCATGACGGTGGCGCTGGTCAGCCGCATTGTGGAAGGAACGCCGAGACGCCCGGATATCGTCAAACCCGCCGGACGCGCCATCGCGAAGTCGACCCCCGAGAGCGTGGCGCCTGCAGCAACAACGACCGCAGTAGCGCGGGCAAGAGTTGTCGCATTCGGATAGTAGCTGGGAAATTCGAGCAGCCCCGCGAAGATGTAGTAACGGCCTGGCGGAATATTCTCGATACGATAACGTCCGTCCGCTTCGGTCTGAGTGATGCCGAAAAGCGCCGGAGCAGCTGCCGGGTCACCGCTTTCCGGCACAGGCACTGCGGCGACTCGGATGCCGGCTGCCAG
>Ga0184628_10000040_pt1 | contig 59973 bp, 85 predicted proteins | sample PLM4_5_b1_FD_133149 | JGI IMG/M metagenome (GOLD analysis project Ga0184628, IMG submission 133149) | Groundwater sediment microbial communities from an aquifer in East River, Colorado, USA - PLM4_5_b1 | ecosystem: Environmental > Terrestrial > Soil > Riparian zone | place: USA: East River...
AGATTTGCTTGAGGTCAAACCATACTGGAACGCATTCACCGACAGACCTCACTTCGAATTTGATGGTCAGACCAAAGAATTCAACGACGGGAACATAGATCGTCTCTACCTCAATATCGAGACTAAGTTCAAATTCCGAGCGAGCATCGATTATTTTACTCGAGTGCTCTACGATTATGCTCGCCGATCCCAGATTCATCCTGTTCAGAACTATCTCAAAGGACTCATGTGGGATGGAAAGCAGCGCATTGATAATTGGCTTGTCACATATGCTCATGCGAAGAGCGATGAATATGTCCGAGCAGTCGGTGCCCTGGTGCTCGTGGCCGCAGTTCGGAGGGTCTTTGAACCAGGATGCAAGTTCGACGAGCTCTTGATTCTCGAATCAGGGCAGGGGTTTCACAAGAGTTCTGCAATCAAGGCACTTGTCCCGAACGAGGATTGGTTTGGCGACGATCTCCCACTGAACAGCAATGCGAAAGAGGTCATCGAACGAACAGGTGGCAAATGGATCATCGAAGCACAAGAGCTCAGTGGTGCCAAGAGCGCACATGTTGAACATCTCAAGGCGTTTCTCAGCCGATCCGCCGATGGTCCAGCCAGATTGGCATACAAGAGGAATCCGGATACCAGGAAGAGATCATTCATCCTCATTGGCACCACGAATTCGTATTCGTATCTGAAAGACTCTACAGGCAACAGGCGATTCTGGCCAGTTCATGCTCCTCATTTCCAACTCGAAGCTCTCGCCCGGGATCGGGACCAACTCTGGGCGGAAGCCATGCTCAGACACAAGGCAGGAGCGAGCATCCGATTACCGGAAGATCTCTGGAAATTCGCTGCAGAGCAACAAGAAGTGCGCCGAATCAGGGATCCATGGGAGATCGATATTGAAGAATGTTTCCAAGACGATGTTGAGCATCGGATCAGTGAAGAGGAAGCCTGGATGGCTGTGAAGGCACTTGATTCGTCGCGAAGAACTCAAGAGATGCAGGCTCGTCTGGACGCAGTTCTTCATCACGCAGGATTTGTGAAGAAAGTAGCACGACCAATTGGTGGTGGCAAGGCAGCACGATTGTGGTGCCGATCTGCTCGCCAATTGTCCCTCCACGAAGACAAACCATTGAAAATGGATGAGTAACCGGCTCAGATAAAAGCTGGGCCGGTAACATAGGACCGTAGATGAAGCGAGCGAAGCCATGGCCCTCGTCTCGGATGTCCGGCGAACGTAATCAAGTTACGCTGGATAAGCGTCTGTTACGAGGAAAAAGGGTCCCAGGCCTTGGCGCTACGTCTGTTACGCGGTTTCGGCGGCTGCCTACGTTACCCCGGTGCTCCGATCTCTTTCTCTATTTGCCGTTGATTTACTACTCTATTATTACTTGTAACATACGTAACATAGTAACAAAGAGGGCGGCCGACTGAGGGCTCGATATAAAACTTGTTACTTTCGAAATATCCCTAGACGTAACGAGCGTAACAAGATCATCAATGACGAGCACCACTGAGATCTCGTGCCGATGGTCAAGGACGTGCCAACATCTACCTGATCCATGGATCATCGTCGCACGAGTCCTCTCGCGATGCCATTACCCATGCCTAGGCGGGCCACGACAAAATAAATTACGCGGGGGAATTTACATCTGAATTTTCTCCAGGTATAATGAGGTATAAATCTAATTTCCCAGCTCGACTATGCCACAGAATAGCATGCCTCATCTGATCGGCCAGCCTGGTCAATCGACCACACCTGGACGCAAGACAGGATCGGTCAACATCAAACGATCGAAAGAGGCACGAGAGTTCGCTGCTCTCGTCCTCGATTCGCGAGAGTATCGCGAAAGTCTTGTCCTACGCATCAAGAATGGCACATTGCCGACAGCGATCGAGCAGTTGCTCTATCACTATCGGTATGGCAAGCCTGCCGAGCATGTCGAGGTGTCGGTCACACCGAATGCTGATGTGCTCAGCCAGATGTCCAACGAAGAGTTGGCTGCTCGTGCAGAAGCTCTCGCTCAAATCGCTCGGACCTCCCAGGAGACCAATAAGCTCGTCACCGAGCCTGGTGGTCACTCGGTTGAGGTGTTGAACGAGGGAACAGCAGGATATGGTCTCGCAGGAGCATTCGAACTGACCGATCTACCGTCGCGTGGAACCAAGCATTGATCCTGTCATCGGTCTAACACATCCCCTTCCGGAAGACTGGGACGATGTCGTATCTGAAATCGCTGCCATAGAGGCAGAGGTTCTGCGACGAGCACAAGAGAAGCTCTATCGCGATGATCCTGTGTCGTGGGCAGAACAGAAGTGCGGAGACTTTCTCTGGTCCAAGCAGCGCGAGATCATGCACTCGGTGCGCGACAATCGTCTCACTGCTGTAGCATCTTGTCACGAGATCGGTAAGTCGTTCATCGCTGCCGAGGTCGTGGGGTGGTGGCTCGATGCCTTTCGTGCTGGCGATGCATTCGTGGTCACCAGTGCTCCCACTGCTCATCAGGTGCGCACGATCTTGTGGCGAGAGATCGGTCGTGTGCATGCTCGTGGCCATCTTCGTGGTCGTGTGAATCAGACCGAGTGGTTGATGGTTCCTGCGATTGGTGGTCGTGAAGAGCTCGTGGCATTCGGTCGCAAGCCAGACGACTACAATCCGACCGCATTTCAGGGCATTCATGCTCCTCGTGTCCTCGTCGTGTTCGATGAGGCATGTGGCATCCGCGCATATGAGGGAGGAGACCTGTGGGAAGCAGGAAGATCCCTCATCGCGAACGATAACTCCAAGTGGCTCGTCATCGGCAACCCAGACGACCCAACATCGGAGTTCAAGAGGGTCTGTCAGCCTGGTTCTGGTTGGCATGTGATCCATGTCAGCGCATTTGATTCGCCCAACTTCACAGGAGAGCCAATCCCTCAGAAGTTGAAGGAAGTCCTCGTCGGACCCACATATGTGGAGGAGATGAGGAATCGGTGGGCGAAGCGATGGCGCTGGTCAGAGGATGGGAAGTCTGTGGTCCCTCCTCCTGGCGAGACACTCAGCGAGACTGCTGGTCCTGCATGGTTCTCAAAGGTCTTGGGTGTCTTCCCCGAGCAATCCTCGGACAACACCCTGATCCCTGCCGCATGGATTCGTCGTGCACAGGAGAAGACCATAGACCCACAAGGATGTCTGCAGTGTGGCAAGCCCAAGAGTGCTCATCGAGAGCTCATTCTCTCGCACGACGATGGTCACCGATTCAGGACACCACCCAATGAGCTCGGCATGGACGTCGGTGGTGGAGGAGACTCGTCCACTGTTGCTCAACGACGTGGTGGTTATGTTCGCATCTTGTGGGAAGATCAGAATCCCGATACGATGCAGACGTGCGGACGAGCACTTGCGGATCTTGAGGCAACTGGTGCCTCGGTCCTGAAAGTAGACAAGATCGGCATTGGTCGTGGTGTTGTGGATCGCGGACTCGAGTTGGCCAAGAGTGTGGTCGGCATCAATGTGGGCGAGGGAGCAAGCGACAACACCTCGTATCTGAATCTTCGTGCCGAGCTCTGGTGGATGGTCCGAGAGCTGTTTGAAGCAAATGCCATTGACATCGACGAGGGAGACACGAGGCTCGCTGACGAACTCGTGAGCATTCGCTTCTTCCGGACATCATCAGGCAAGATCCAGATTGAGAGCAAGGACCAAGCCAAGAAGCGTGGCATCTCGTCGCCGAATCGAGCAGACGCACTGATGCTCGCGATCGCACGACCCACTCTTCCTGAGCTTGCGATGAGTTAATCATGCATCCAATCAACATGCGACCCATTCCGCAGCATGATAAGCTCATCTTGGCCGAAGAGCAAGAGGACTTCGTCCCTCTTCCGTGTCTCTTGGCCAAGGATCGGCAATATGTTATCACTGAATGGGCATTCACGAAAGAGGATCTGAAGATCCTGAAAGATGGTGGTCGTATCCGCATTCAGACATTGATCATGGGACAGCCATTTCAGCCAGTCTTGATATCGGTCATTGACAAGACCGAGGTCCTGGATTTGGAGTTGGCATCATGAAGCAATACGAACCAGATCTCCATAACTCGACCAAAGTCATCATCCTGGTCGTGTTCTTCATGGCAATCTATTGGACGGATCTCTGGTATCCTGATCTGCCCTTTGTTCCATCTGTGATCACACACTTCTGAAAGGACCATCATCATGCCTCCTATTGAGCCGATCATTCCGATCCTCAAATTCGACGATGTCGCTCGTATCTTCGTCGATGGCGAGATTGACTTCCGCGAGATCACCGACATCGCATTCAATGTGACCACGCACTACGGATTCGGACGTGCCCTGAACTGTGTCCGTGTGGGTCTTGGTCCTGGCAAGTGGGCATATGTCGCTGCGAACATGGCCGAGCCTCTCAAGACCAGCTGGGAGAGATGGCAGGACGAGAATCCCAAGGCCAAGAAGTAGTCTCGGAAAGACGAGATGTACACCACCACCGACTACGTTCACGAACCACTCTACGTGGTCACGACGATCTTCAATCCGATTCGATTCAAGAGTCGGTGGAAGCATTACGAGAGATTCGCCAGGCACGTGAAGCAGGCTGGTGGTATCCTCGTGACCGTCGAGGCTGCGTTCGGTGAGAGACATCATGCTCTGGAAGAGGGAGAGACCCGATTCCTCGATCGACTCAGAGCCAGAGCACTCACTGGACCAACTGAGTTCGAAGATACTCGGTCGACGCATCCGCATCAATACATCAAGGTGCGCACCGACGACGAGATCTGGATCAAAGAGAACTTGATCAACATCGGTGTGTCCAGACTCCCGGACGATTGGAAGTATGTGGCATGGGTCGATGCCGATGTCGCATTTGCAAGACCCAACTGGGTTGGCGAGACGATTCATCAGTTGCAGCACTACAAGGTCGTGCAGATGTTCTCGGAGGCTCAGGATGTCGGTCCTCGATATGCTGCCCTGAGCTCGGGTCTGACTCCCACTCGAGGATTCGGATTCGACCATGTGAAGGGAACTCCTCGACCTGGGAAGATCGTCGCAGGAGACTATCCTCCGTATCCTCCATACGGAGAGCCTGGTGCCAAGCCTGGATGGCACACTGGATATGCCTGGGCATTCCGCCGAGATGCTTGGGACGAGCTGGGAGGGATGATTGACTTCGGCCTGATGGGTGCTGGCGACAATCACATGGCGCATGCCCTGATCGGAGAGGTTCATCGCACCATCCACAAGGATCTCCACCCACGATACAAGGAGAGGCTCTTCGAATGGCAGTTCCGTGCCGAGCGTCACATTCGACGGAACGTCGGATATGTCTCGGGACTGCTCATCCACTACTGGCATGGACGCAAGGGAGATAGACGATATCGGCATCGGTGGCGCATTCTCACGGACAATCAGTTCAATCCGGACATCGACCTGAAGTATGATTGGCAAGGACTTCTCCAGTTGGTCGATCGTGGCGATCTTCGCTCGATCACACTGCGAGACCAGGCCAGAGCATACTTCCGCGCGCGCAACGAAGACTCGATCGAGCTCACTGGGAAGCCCGACGAGACCTGAGGAGGCAGCATGGTGGTGTCGATCACGGCGATTCTCGTTCTGGCAGCGTTGATCATGACTCTCGTTCACGCAGCAAGACCATCATATGTGCCTCTGTGGGTGCCTGTGCTGGTCGTGTGCATCGCACTCTTGGTGCAGGTGGTGCCTCTGAGATGAGGACGAAGGCAGGATGGCTCGTGGCAATCTTGCTCTGGATCGTGATCATCCTCACGTGGAGCCAGGTGCGATGATTCCTCGAGTGTGGCGAGTGGTGCTGGTCGTTGCCTTGTTGCTCTTGGCATGGACGGTGGTGTATGGACAAGCACCACCGGTCATGCTCAGTCCAGGACCAACACCTGATCCTCCCATACCGGATGATAATCGGCATCCCATGTGCGTGGTCGAGAAACCATGTGTCACAATCTCAATGCGCATCAATCGTGTGCCCCGATACTTCACCGACGCTGATCTGGGCATGCCACGAAACAAGATAGACACATTAGCATGGTGCGAGGGTCATCTTTCGACTGCTGGCACGATGCGATACTTTGCGGACGGTCGTGCGCCGAGTGCTGTGATCGGCACTCTGGTTCCCCCAGTGCCGAACACTCCTCCACAATCGACCGATCCGCAAGGAACTTTGGAAGAAGGATCTGCCATCGTCTTGTACAATCGTGATTTGGTGTTGGGATTCAAAGCAGTGGCTGCGACAGGATCATTCATCGAGCTTGCGTGGACCTGCCAATTGTGAGGACCGATATGCGATATCTGCCGATTGCTGCGTTCATGATCTTGGCTTCGACTGGTGCCGAAGCACAAACTGCTCCTGCTCCTCCTCAGTGGAGAGCAGCATGGGAGATGTCTGGTCCTCCTGGACCCGAGAGTGGTCCTCGTCCGCCATTCACAGTGGCGATGGCCCAGGGATACACCTACAAGATCTACAAGTTCAACGATCCGGCGTCTGGCACCGTCCTCCAGGGAGTGACGTGCACCACGACGAACGATCCATTCACCAAGACATGCGTCGCTCCTGTGCCTGCTGCCTTGAACGTCAGTGGCACGACACTGGACATGACCGCCATCGTCCTCGGCATTGAGACTCCTCATTCGACGAGTGCTGTGGTGCCTGCTCCACTCCAACCGAGTGCTGCGCCGGCCAATCTGCGGTTCATCCAGGAAGTGGCTGCATTCTTCATGAAGCCATTTCGTGTTCTCGGGAGTCTGAAGAACTAACATGGCCCATCCAGCTGCTCCTCTTCCGGATCCTGTCTACTTCCGATTCGACGACGTGAATCTGCTTGAGTGGCAGGATCGTCCTCTTCGTGAGGAGGAGAGTCTCCCTGAGTTGGGACTGCTCTTTCTGTGGACATGCATGAGCATGTATGTGCAGAAAGCTCCCTTTCTCCGTTTCGACGAGGGTGGATACGAACTCCTCAGTCGGATGGCCACTGAGCTCTGCAAGATGGTCCCTGATCTCAACAAAGAAGAGCTCGTTGCAGCATTTGTGAAGCAATACGGAATCCCATCTCTGCATCGACGACGGATCGATGACTCTCACAGCATCAAAGGATAAACGATGGCATTCTCGACAACGGCACGCAACCAGGCACTTGATGGGATCACAGTGGACCGTGTCTCGCTCCACAGTGGCGATCCAGGAACGACTGGTGCCAACTATGTCTCTGGTGGAGGCAAACAGGCAGCGACATTCGGTGCTGCTGCATCTGGTGAGCGAGTGCTCAGTGGAGATGTGGCATTCACTGGTCTCGGTGCTGCTCAGGCCATCACGCACTTTGGTGTGTGGCTCGCATCTGGAGACGTCTTCAAGTGCGGAGCGGCTCTGACAGGCGACCAGGCAGCGAATGCTGCTGGCGAATACACACTGAAGGGCACGACCACCAAGATCACAGCATCCTGATTCGATGGTCACTCCCACAAGACGCAACGGCACCGCACCAGTCTCTGGAGGAGTTACTGCTTCTCCTTCAGATACTGTCATCGGTGATCTTGTCGTCGTCTACACGTGGGAGCGAGCTGGTGCAGGAATCCCAACTCACACCGTCGATACAGGAAATGGATTCGTTGAGATCCTCAGTCATGGTCACAACGATGGGTCCACGGATGGTCGTCTCTCGGTTGCATACAAGATCGCCACTGCTGGTGGCACTCAGAACTATCAGGCATACACGACTGGCACTGGTTCTCCATCCTGGTTCACTGGCTGTATCGTCATCACGAAAGATACATACAGTGTTGCTACTCTCCCGACGTCCACTGGCATCAGCAGCACCACCAATGTTATCCCTGATCCTCCTGCTGTATCGGGGCTGACTGCTGGATTCCCATATCACATCATCACAATTGCAGCATGGCATCTTGGATCGTCTCTCACGACCACTCCAACAGTGCCATCTGGCTATGGCAATCTTCAGCATATCTCTGGTGCAGCCACGAGCGAGCTCGCATGTGCCAGTCTCGGGGTCAGTGGGTCGACATCGTATAATCCAGGGACATTTGGTGATGATCAGGCTCCCAATGGCACTTGTAGCATCACTTTCGCCATCCAAGGTGCTCCTCCGGAAGAAGGATTCGGCATCCCAGCTCTTGTTCTTGGCACCAGTGGTGCTGGGCAGGCATCGAAGTATGGACTCGGTGTCCCTGCTCTTGTGTTGGGGTCCACTGGTGCTGGGCAATCGGTCCATTATGGTCTTGGTGCTCCTGCTCTTACTCTTGGGACTGAAGGTGCTGGTCAATCGGTTCATTATGGTCTTGGAGTCCCGGATCTAGATCTTGCTGCCACTGGCGAGGGAGATGTTCCTGTCGAACCTCCATCAGAGGGATTTGGTGTCCCTGCGCTCGTGTTGGGGTCCACAGGAGCCGGACAATCGGTCCATTATGGTCTTGGAGCTCCTGCACTGGTCCTCTCTACGACTGGTGCTGGACAGGCATCTCAATATGGCTTCGGCATCCCGACTCTCACGCTCTCCTCGATGGGAGCAGGACAGTCGGTCCATTATGGCACAGGAGCCACTGATCTCGCACTCGCGAGCGAAGGCGCAGGGCAGTCGGTCCATTATGGATTCGGCATCCCATCACTGACTCTCGATGCGTTCGCAGCAGGCCAATCCATTCACCAAGGATTCAGTGTCCAAGTCCTGGTCCTCGGTGCTGAGGGAGATGGTGTTGTTCCCAGCATTCTGCCGAAAGAGGGATCAGGTTCCATCGATCTTGTCCTTGATGCCGAGGCTCATGGCCAGATAGATGCGAATGGCTGGGCCATTCCTGTTCTCAATCTGAATGCCTGGTCTATCAGCAGGACCGAGCACTATGGGACGAGTGTTCCTGCTCTAACTCTCGATCTTGTTGGATTCGGTCATCAGTCGATGACGGGATTCAGTGCTGCTGTCCTGACTCTATCAGCTGAAGGATCCGGGCAGAAGACCTCGTATGGACTTGCTCTTGCCGAGCTCCAATTGGGAGCGACTGGTGTTGGAGAAGCTCCGATTGCTGGTGTGTCTGATGGTGGTGGTGCTGCTGTCTTGTTTGTAGTTGCTCGTGGCATTGGCGAGGCAGAGTATTTCGGATATGGCTCGGCAAATCTGAATCTTGATGTCTTCAACGAGTTCATCATTCCTCCACTCGGAGGGTCCACTGTGGTTCCTCTTGGTCGCGCGACCACGGCACGAGCTCTGGGCAATCGTTACTCCACCAGGAGGTCGATGTGATTATCCATTCTCTTCCTGAAGGCACCACTGCTCCTCAGGTGTTCCAGCTCACTGCTGAGAACTATGCAGGAGATCCAGTGGACCTCACTCTGGAGGCATTCACTGTCACCATCGAGGTGTATGACAAGTATGCAGCACCAGCCACTGGGATGGGCACAGTGCAGGTGCTCACGAACGACATCATCTCCTTCACACCCAATCCAGCGAAGTGGAAGGCATCCATGTCTCCATACACTGTGCGATGGGTCGTGACGAGTGACGAAGGCGGAGTGTTCAAGGTGCCGAACAGTGTGCAACCAGATGTGTGGCAGGTGTCCAAGCCATGATGCGTAATCTGCTCGCCAACATCGCTCTCAAGGCGATCGGCAGGGACACATTCGGACAGATCCTCTCGAATTATGGGATGTCTGCTCCTCCTCGCATCGGCACGAATCAATTGCTCAAGGCATACAGCACGATGCCATGGCTCCGTGCTTGTGTGCAGAAGAGCTCGTGGTCTGTGGCCACCAATCGATGGCAGCTCTTCGTAGCCCAGAAGAATGGCAAAGCGATCAAGGACGACATCTTCGCGAAGGCTCACAACACGAAGCAGCGACATGCTCTCGTGAAACAAGGTCTCCAGACTGGGGATCTCCGTGAAGTAGAGAACAATGCGTTCTTCGAGTTCATCCAGCAGGGCACTCCGCCCTTCTTCGATGGGATGATCGCTGGTCAGCTGACGCAACAGCATCAGGATCTCGTCGGCGAATCTCTCTGGGTCATGGAGCGAGGATCAGTTGGTGGGAAAGGCAGGAGAGGAGTCCCGATCTCTTACTGGGTCATTCCTCCCTCGTGGATTCAGTCCGTGCCCACGATCAACAGTGCCTTCTTCGACATCGTCGGTCCATATGGCTCTCGCACTGTGAATGCCGAGGACTGCGTCTGGATGTATTATCCCAATCCGAGTGATCCATACCAGCGTGGATCTGGCATCGGACATGTGCTTGGCGATGAGCTCGAAACGGACGAGTATGCTGCCAAATACATGAAATCGTTCTTCTACAACGATGCGAGACCACCATTCCTGGTCAGTGTTCCTGGTGTGGACAAGACCGAGACTGATCGTCTCGCGACATGGTGGCAAACCAAGCACCAGGGATTCGGTCGATGGTGGCGTCCTGCGTTCGTCAATCGGGAGTTCAAGATCCATGAATTCGGTCAGACAATGCAGAATCTCCAGATGGTGCCGATCCGCCAGTTCGAGCGGGACACCATCATGCAGATCTATGGCTTCCCTCCTGAGATCTTCGGCATTATCGAATCATCCAATCGAGCCACCAGCGAGGCAGCAAAGGCCATCTATGGTGAACATGTGGTGGAGCCGAGACTCGAATTCAAGCGAGCCGCTCTGCAGAAGGTCGCACGAGAAGAGTTCGATGAACGACTGATCCTCGACTTCGTCTCACCGATCCCCGAGGACAAGGAATTCACTCTCAAGGCGATGCAAGCAGTCCCGCACAACTACAAAGTGGACGAGCATCGCGAGAAGGCTGGATTCGAGCCTCTGAAAGACGGATCTGGTGATGTTCACATGGTGCCATTCAATGTGGTGCCAAAGAAGAGGATCGACGAGGAGGACGAGCCAGTTCCTGCTCCCGCTCCCAAGCCTGCTCCTGCTCCGAAGCAGACCCGATCATTCGTCCGGAAGGACTTGGACGAGGACGACATCGACGAGGTGCTCGCAGCAGTCAATCCGAAGAAACTTACCAAGACCACGAGCAAGGTGATCAAGTCCACGGTGGCGAAGTTTGGCCAGAAGACTGCGTCCGAGGCATCTATCAACATCACATTCGATGTTGGCACTCCGAAGGTGGCCAAGTTCCTCAAGGAGTTCGCAGGAGAGCGGATGGAGGATATGGTCAATGCAACCACGATCTCCAAGCTTCGAGATACGATGTCCGCAGGAGTGGCTGCTGGCGAATCCACGAAAGACATTGCCGCACGAGTTCGCGAAGTCTTCGAGGATTCCACTGATTCGCGCGCGGAAACAATTGCTAGGACCGAAATTGCTCGAGCGTCCAACTTTGGTAGCATCGAGGGAATGGCTCAGGCAGGAATTGAGAAGAAAGAGTGGCTCGCGACGCAGGATGAAAATACCAGAGACACTCACTCGGAGATGGATGGTCAGATCGTCGGGATAGACGATGATTTTGAGTCTCCTGCTGGAGGCACTGCTGCCTATCCTGGTGATTTTGGGGATCCTGCAGAGGACGTCAATTGCCGATGCACAGTGCTGTCGGTCATCGACAAGTCTGCTCGAACTACTCGATGGAGAGGGATTGAAGCGGAGAGGGCACCATTCGATCGGGCAATGAGACGTGCATTGCGACAGGGATTCACTGATCAGCAGGCGGACGTTCTCTCCGCGCTCGAAGAAGTCAGTGGTGAGTCTGTCTAGGAGAGGAATGATGAAGAATCTCAAGTTCGTCAGCCTGGCAGACTTCAAGTCGTTTGCCCAGGAGAAGAAGACGGATGCCCCAATCGACATGGGCGTCCTGAAGGCTGGTCCGATGGTCGACATCAAGAGTGTCGACACCAAGCTCCGCACCGTGGATTTCATTATCTCGGACGAGAGCGTGGATCGGGACAACGACACGATCGCTGTCAGTGGCTGGGACATCGCGAATTACTCAGCCAATCCTGTGGTCCTGTTCGCTCACGATCATTGGCAGCCACCTGTGGCGAGGAGTCTCTCACTCACCATGCAGGGCACGCAGTTGCGCAGCAAGGCACAGTTCACTCCCAAGGACATGTATGCCTTCGGTGACATGATCTTCCAGTTCTACGAGAAGGGATTCATGCGTGCCACGTCGGTGGGATTCAAGCCAAAGGAATGGAAGTTCAACGACGATCGCAAGTTTGGCGTCGACTTCCTTGGACAGGAGCTCCTCGAATACTCTTGTGTCCCTGTCCCATCGAATCCTCATGCTCTCATGGACGCCAAGTCCAAAGGCATCGACCTTAATCCTCTTCGTGCGTGGGCCGAGAACTATTTGGACGACGAGAGGCTGATGAAGGATGCTGGCCATGCGAAGGATGTGCTCGAGAAGATCCGAGCCATGACCGTCGAAGGCAAGTCCATGATGGTCTATCTCGGTGATGTGAAGAGTGCCACCGAGGAGCAGGAAGTGAAGGAAACCACCTCGAACTTGTTGCAGATGTTCCGTTGCAAGTCGTTCGAGTCCTTCGCGAAGTCGGTCGATCATCTTCACGATTCGGCGGAGGCTGCCCAAGCCTGCGATCTTCAGAGAGACGTGCTGCGAACCATCATCCCAGCTCTCTGCAAGTTCGCGAAGATCAATGCGGAGACCGACATCGAGGGATACGAGGCACTGAAGGTGAAAGCCGGACGTGTCCTCTCAGCCACGAACGAGAGAAAATTGCGCTCAGCGATGGCCAAGAGTGACGAGCTCGTCACACTGATTCGCGAAGTGCTGGACCAACTCGACACAGAGGAGGAAGAATCCGAGGACGAAAAGAGCAAGAAGGCAGCCAAGGCAGACGAAGATCCGGGCTTCTTCGAGTTCGACGAGGATCCCAACGAGCTCGACATCACGGAAGCCCAGATCAGCGAGGCCATCGCAGCGTCAGTCGGCGATGAGTTGCGCTCGCAGATCAATGCGATCACCGGACGGGTGGATTGATCGCCGATTCGACAAGGAGAAATGGAATGACGAAAGCAGAGATGGACAAGTTCATCCAGGACAAGATCAAGGAAGTCGCTGGACCGGTGGTCGCCGATATCGTGACGGCGATGAAGGAGAAGTCCACCAACAACTCACCGATGCTTGACGTGGGTTCGAAGGAGGATCGTCTCGCGCTCGCGAAGACCGAGAAGGGTCTCGTCTTCGGTGGCGTCGTGGCCGCTCTTGCCAAGGGCAAGATGAATCGCGATGTCGCTCTCGAATATGCGGACAAGACGCTCAAGATGCCTGGTGTCGTGAAGGCACTGACCGCAGGCGTCGGCGAAGAGGGTGGTTTCACGATCGGTGTCGAGCACTCCGACGAGATCATCGATCTGCTGACGGAGCGCGCGAAGATCCGTGCGACGATCAAGAACGTGACGGATCTCTCGGCTGGTGTGGCTGAGGTCTCCAAGCTCACGTCGTCTGCCAGCGTCTCGTGGGGCGGAGAGATCATGAAGATTCCTGCGAGTCAGCAGGGCTTCGGGATGCTCACGCTGCGTGCGCGCCAGGAGAAGACTCTGGTGCCCATCAGCAACACCCTGCTGCGCCGTGGTGGTCCTCGGGTCAGCAACATGATCCGTTTCGATACGCTCCGTGCGATGGCTCTGGGCGAGGACGAGGTCCTTCTCAGGTCTCCTGGCACCGAGCATCGTCCCAAGGGTCTTCGCTATTGGATCCCTGCTGCCAACGTCATCGCGTCGTCGGCAACTCCGGATCTGGACGAGGTGACATCCGATCTCGGCAATCTTGTGCTCGCGCTCGAGCTCGGGCATGTGGGCCTGACGGCTCCGTATTGGGTCATGAATCCTCGCGAGAAGCAGGGTCTCATGACGGTGCGGATCCCCAATGGTCCGTATGCGTTCCGCGATGAGCTCCTCGGAGGCACTCTCTGGGGATTCCCCGTCGTGTCCACCACTCATCAGCCTTCGGATCTCGTCGATGGAACGAAGTCGGAGATCATGCTCTACGACGGTGACGAGATGACTCTCGGCCAGGGTCCGCAGCTTCAGGTGGCTCTCTCGGAAGAGGGCGTCATCGTGGACTCCGAGGGCAACATCACGTCGGCGTTTCAGCAGAACATGACCTTCATGCGTGTGATCAGCGAGGTCGATCTCGTTGCTCGCCACGCAGAAGCCATCGCGGTCTTGACCGGGGTCAACTGGGGTCCGGGCGAGATCACGAACTAGTCCACCTGATCATCTCGAAGCAGAAGGAGATTCACATATGTCAACTCCGAATGCCCCGGGAGCATCGCACGCGAGTCAGGTCGACTCTGGCTCGCGCATTCTCACCGTCTTTGGCCTGGCTGGACAGGAACTGACGGGTGGCGATACTCTCGAGGGTGGTGTCATCGATCGTGCTCTCTATGGCATGCCTCTCTCATGTCAGTTCGCGTGGCCTGTCACTGTCACCATCGCATCTGGCGAGTCGATGGACTTCGCAATCACGGTCATGGACGCAACGACGGCTGCTCCCACTGATCCGGAATCCAGCACTCCTGGGACGTTTGCCGAGTATGGCGACACGAATCCCACGATCGTCACTCTCGAGGGCAATGACGAAGGTTCCGAGCTGGAAACCTGTGTCATTCTCAACGTCGATCTGGCAGGCGCTCGTCGGTTCGTGCGTGCCGATATCATGGCATCTGGCGAGTTGTCGCTCGCTGGTGTTTGCGTGCTCGGAGGAGTCGAGACTCTTCCGTTTCCCTAACTAGAGGAGGGCTCTCCGGAGCCCTCTTCACAAGGAGTCAAGATGCAAGCAGCTGAAATGGGAGCAGCCCACTCCTCGCATATCAATGCGGGGTCTGTGCTCTATGCCGTGACAGCAGGTCGAGCACGATCGGTGGTGGCAGCATCAGTCACGTCTGGCATCCAGGACAACTTCTGGCATGGTGGTGTGGCTGTCGATCGCACCACTCCGGCATTGTTCTTGTCTGCTCAGGGTGCTGTCTGTGTTCTTCCGGTGTTGAACACTGGAGAATCTGTGGTCATCAGTCGTCGATATCGTCACTCGGATGATGGCATCACGTTCGTGGAAATTGATGCCTATCCGGATGCCGACTTCGTCGATGTGACGGTCACTGCAGCAGAAATGGTGACCACTCCTGCTCCTCGCACGATTCGGGACAACCTCGATCTCGCTGGATGCAAGCAATACATCCGACAGGATATCAAGGTCAATCTGTCTCGTGCGAACACCGATGTGGCGCACATCTCGGGCATGTTCGTCCTTGCTGGCACCGACACTGGTCCAGTGAACGAGAACTGATATGCGTCGACTTGAGATCGGTCCCAGGAATTCACGTCTCAAAGGATTCGAGACGATGGATATCCTGCCTGGTCCTCATGTCGACCATGTTGGCGATTGTCGCAAGATGCCATTCCCGGACAGGTCCTTCAACCTGATCTATGCGTCACATGTTCTTGAGCATGTTCCGTGGTATCAGGTGGCGGACACTCTTCTGGAATGGCATCGAGTCTTGAAAGATGATGGGACTCTTGAGGTGTTCACGGTCGATGGGCTGAAGATCGCGAAGGCTCTCGTCGATCTTGAAGAAAACAATGTGTCGCCGATTCATCACGACAACTGGACTCGATTCAACGAGAAGCGCAACCCGTATCTGTGGATTGCTGGACGGATCTTCGCATATGCGAAGACGAGCAAAGCGAATGATCCAAACTGGCATCATTGTCTGTTCACTCCACGATTCTTGCAGCAGTCTCTAATCGAGGCAGGATTCAAAAGTGTTCAACTCCTCAATCGGGATCGTGTTCGTGGCCCCGATCATGGATGGATTAATCTTGGAGCGTGTGGCATCGCATGAAGATCAGTGTCCGAACCATCACCGACCTGAACTACATCATGGTCCGTCGAATGCACGAACTGCCTCAGTTCGATATGATTGTTGGCATTCCTCGATCTGGGTTGATGGCTTCGTTGATGCTTGGTCTTCACATGCAGAGAACAGTGTTGAGTCTTGATCAATACTGCAACGATAATGTGACATCTGAACTGAAGACGATCTTGCTTCTGGACGATTCGCTCCTCCGTGGCACTGAAATGGGCATGGCTGTGGAACGATGTGTCCGAGCCAGACCTGATGTCAAGATCATCCGATCTGCTGTTTACGTCGCTCCCGGCAAGAACGATATGCTCGACTTCGCCTTCGAGACTCTTCAGACTCCACGTGTGTTTCCGTGGAATATCTGGCGAAGTGTGCATCTTTCCTCTATCATGGTGGATATGGATGGCGTCATCTGCCGCGATCCAACGAAAGAGGAAAATGCGGACAGGAGCAAATACGAAGCGTTCTTGCGTCACGCGGAGCCTCTATTCCTCCCGACTCGACAGGTCCAAGCGATCGTTACGTGCCGTTTGGAGATGTATCGTGCGGAGACGGAGTCTTGGCTAAAGAGACATAATGTCCGCACGAAAGAACTGATCATGCTTGATATGCCGAGTGCTGAAGCTCGGCAGAAGTGGAATCAGCATGGCGAATGGAAAGCGATGCATTATCGTCGACTCGGTGGCGATCTATTCGTGGAGAGCTGCGCTAAACAATCAGCGATTATCTCCAAACACGGACCAGTTTTCTGTGCCCGAACCCAACAAAGATTCCCAGCATGAATCTGCTCATCGGAATGACCACGGCGAATCGACGACCTCGAAAGAACTATCTTCGAGCAACAGTCGATCAATTAGTGCAGCAAGGTCTCAGCGATGGCCAACTGCATCTCTTCGTGAGTGGGCCAGAAACTTCATGGATGGAGATCGAATCGCATCCTGGGATCGTCGTTCATATCCCAGAAAGAAAGCTCACTCGTAATGAGAATGGTCTTGCTCTGTTGCAAGGCATGCCAGAATGCGATTGGGTGCTCCACTTGGAAGACGATCTTGTGATCTGCACTGACTTCCTCGGGTCCGTCAAGCGATGGCTCGACAAGCATGCTGGTCGCCAGAAGGTCTATACATTCATCACATTCAAAGGATCTAGACCTGGGAAAGAGGAGTGGCTCTCTCCCAGGACATCGTATGGATGTATGTGTGTGGCCATGCGATACACTGATCTCAAGGACTTCGGGAAATATGTGAAGAAAGCGTTGCCAAAATGGCGACGATCATACTCGCTTGGTTGGCGGACGAGTGGATTCGATATGCTGATGCGACAGTGGGCCCACGAACCCTTTGTGGCATCTCATCCAGACTTCGTCCAGCATGCAGGAGATGAGTCCCTCACGCATGCCTTCCGCAAGAGGTCAATAATGAGGACTCGACACTTTGCTGGTGTCGATTGGTCATATCAGCAGGAAGGAACATGAAGACCCCAAAATACTGCATCGTCGTCGGGACCATCAACCGATCTCCACAGGAGAACTATCTGCCTCAGATGTTGCGCAACATGGCGCGCTCTGGGTTGTGGGAATCGTCCATCCCATTTCAGCTCGACATCATTGACTCTGGATCTATCGGACTCGATGAATACAAGCGAGTTGCAATGGCCGAGATCCCTGCTGTGCATCCACAGAAGGTGATGTTTCATCCTCTCACGGAAGACCTGAGCAGTCGACTCAGTCCGCAGTATGCTCTGAAGGACAAGCGAGATGGGCATCTGCGTCGCTCGCGAAACGGAAATGCGCTCGAGTGTTTCCGGATTGGGATCGAATCGAGAACTCCGTGGATCCTCTTTCTCGAAGACGATATCGATGTGTGTCGCGATTTCCTTGGCTCGGTAGATCGCTGGCTCAGCCAACATGCACGTCGTGATCGTCACATGTATTCGTTCGCCACTCCCTACAAGATGGTGTGCGATGCATGGAAGGCAGGGCAGACGTCATGGAATTTCCCTGTGAAGGGATTCTATGGCAATCAGGCTCTCGCATTCACTCGAGCTGATGCATCATCTGCCTTCGATTACATCTACACTCGCCTGAAAGAATGGGACACCGGACAGGGATTTGATCTCCTGTTGAAAGACTGGGCCACCATGGTCTGGCGAGCAGAGCACTTCTTGAGCAGCGTGCCATCGTTTGCTCAACACATTGGCAAAGAGAGCTCCATCCATCTCGGACGCTTCCACGAGGTGTCCGGATTCAGTGGCATCGATTGGACCTATGGTGCTGCTCAGAAGGAGGTTCTCGATGCCTAAGCCTCGTCTCCTCTGGGTCGGTGATGCAGTCACTCCGACTGGGTTCTCTCGAGTCACTCACAATGTTCTTGCGCATCTGACTGATCGATGGGACATCCATGTGCTCGGGATCAATTATCTTGGTGATCCCCATCCGCATCAATATCCCATCTATCCTGCGCAACTCGGTGGCGACTTCTTCGGAGTCGGCCGATTCAGTGAGGTGGTGCGTCGTGTGAACCCGGATGTCGTGTGCATCCTCCAGGATCCCTGGCTGGTCACCAAGTTCCTGGGCACCGACGCACCACCTGACGTGCCCATCGTGGCATACATGCCTGTAGATGGGCGGAACATGGCGTCAGGAGAGATCCTCAATGGTCTCACAGCAGCCATCTGGTATACCGAGTTTGGCCAGAAGGAAGCGAAGGATGGTGGCTACAAAGGAATATCACACATCATTCCTCATGGAGTCGATTCTGAGATCTACTATCCAGGAGATCAGGCCACAGCACGCGAGACTCTTGGTCTGCATCGACTCGGTGAGAAAGCCTTCATCGTCGGCAACATCAATCGCAATCAGCCTCGCAAGAGGCTTGATCAGACGATCGAGGGATTCGCTGGTTGGTGGCATAATGTTGGCAAGCCAGAAAATGCGTATCTCTTCTTGCATTGCTCGAGATACGACATCGGCTACGACGTGATGCAGCTTGCTCGATATCATGGGATTGCTAGTCACATGATCATGAGCAAGGTCAAATTGAAGCCATCGGATTTCGTTCCGGAAGAGGCTCTTCGACTCATGTATCAGTGCTTGAATCTTCACATCAGCACTTCGTCTGGCGAGGGATGGGGTCTCACGACTCACGAATCCATGGCCTGTGGCATTCCGAATGCTGTCGTGGAATGGGCTGCTCTTGGCGAGTGGCCCAAGGGTGCTGTGCATTACATGCCAGTCACCCACAAGATCGTCACTGCGAAGGGCATCAATGTCATCGGAGGAGCCACTTCTGTAGAACATGTGATGGCCACCATCGACAAGGGATATCGAGATCCCGAATGGTGTGCTCTGATTGGAGGAAAGGGATATGCCCGAGCAAAGAAACCCGAATTCCAGTGGCCCAACATCGCCGAGCAGTTCCATCAAGTCCTCCAAACTCACAAAAGAGGAGAGTATGCTAATGATGGCCAAACAGCAACTCCCTCCGATGAACAAGCAAGAAACAGGCGGGATGAAGAAGCATCCGCCAAGGTCTAAGAGGTAGACGTGCCACTCACCGTCTCTGTCCGTCCTCATTCGCGCGCTCTTACGACTGTTGCCAGAGTTCGACAGGAGTTTCGCATCCCGACCTCTGATGTCGACGAAGAGCGCGACGAGTTCATGGAGACCCTGATCCTCGAGGCCAGCGATCTCATTCAGAAAGAGATCCAACAGGAGCTCTTCCGTGCGAGGCTGATAGAGACGGTGGTTGGTTCTGGTCGCTCAGAAATGATGCTCACACGAACTCCGATCGCGGAAATCGTGAGCATCACCGATAATGTGACCGACGAGGAATATGATCTGGATGATTTCCAGATGGATGCGAAAGCAGGCATCCTCATCAATGACACTTGGTGGCCCAACACTTCTCATCGCCACGCAGGTCTCATCGTTCCACAAGAGTCGGACGATCTCGGTCACCATCAGATCTTGGTGGACTATTGGGCAGGAGTCTTCAGTCCAACCGAGAACATCATGGCATCGGGAGTGCCTGTGCTCGGCGACGGATACGATACATTCGTGGTTGATGATCCTCCGTTGCTTGTTGCCGGAGACATCATCGAGACTGTCGGATTCGCGAACGAAGATAACAATGGTCAGTTTACAGTCGCGATGAGGACGGCCTCTGGCATTCAAGTCGTTGGAGACCTGATCTCGGAAGTCGGTAATGCGGATTCACGGATCAATGTGCGAACATTGGATCGTGGTCTGGAACGGCTCTGTGTGCAGACGATCAAGTCTTGGATGCTTGGTGCTGAGCATGATCCGAATGTGAGTTCTGAGAGGATCGGCGATTGGTCTGCATCATGGGGCAATTCTTCAGCTGGTGAGTATGTCAACGATCTTCCTGCGTCGGTGTGTGGATCGCTCCAGAAGTATGTGAGGATCGTGTGAGCACTATTGGACTTCATCTCTTGAATGCTGATGGCGGAGGGATTCTCTTTCGCAGCAATCCGACCGGCATCAAGGGACGATTCCAAGATAACTTCGTGCAGATCAGTGCGTTCTCATGTCGTCGTCCATTCGCACCGAGTGGATCAGAGTTGATCTTGGCAGCACGACTCGAAACCAAGGTCACTCACATCACCTATGTGAAACCAGAAATTGAGATTCAACGAGGAGACCGACTTCTGATCGAGGGTGTCACTTACGATGTGACGGCAGTGCTGCCTCCGTCGAAGAGACATCACATCAAGATCATGCTGGAGAAGAGGCAATACGGTGCCATCACGACATAATCAGTGGTTCAACAAGAAGATCATTGGTGCCACCAAAGATGAGATGAGACCTCGTGTCATGATGGCCACGATCTTCGTGCGGGACCAGATCAAGAGGTCGATCAACATCAGTAATCACGATGGGAGTTCTCCATCTCTTGAAGGAGAGCCTCCTCACAAAGTGACTGGCGATCTCCAGAGATCTATCGCATCAGAAGTAGTCGACGAGGGTGAAGAGATCGTTGGACGGGTGGGCACGAACAGTCCATATGCTCCTCGTCTTGAATATGGATTTCGAGGGACGGACTCGAAGGGCAGGAGCATTCAGCAAGGTCCTCGTCCGTTCATACGTCCAGGATTCAACAACAATCTGGCAATAATCAAGCGGATCCTGACGAGTGGTAAATGACTGAAGTGGACAACGCTCTCTTCGATAAGATCATCACTGATGATACTCTCATGGGGCTGATTGGCAAATTCGCTGGATTGCCGAAAGTCTTCACTCAGTATCAGCTGCCACAGGGAGTCACGGATCCATATGTCGTCATCAATCCGAGTCCTTCAAATGTGCCCAACGACACGAAGCTCTCTGTGGGACTGGTCATCCAGAAGGACATCGCAGCATACACGTCGGCCAACGGAGACACTTCGAAAGTCGACGAGATCATCGGTCGTATCTGGGGTATGCTACATCGTCAACCATTAGATGTGGAGGGCTGGGAAAACATCATCGTGAACTCCTCTGGGCCGATCGTCGCTCCGACCGATAAGACTCTCTATGGACGATTGGTCTCTGTGTCAATGAACTTGTGGTATATCCCGTAAGGAGAAACAAGCATGACTTTCGACGGACCTGACTATGGAAGCGGACAGGGAGTCCCGATCAATGGCACGCTGGTCATCTTGGTGATTGACGATCTCATCGTCGGGCATCAGCGTGGGATGACCGTGTCCGAAACGAACGAGCCTGTCGATTACTCCTCGAAGGAGCGTCGTGAGCGCCGCGTCGGATACGGGCGCTACGAATCAACGATCTCGATGGAGGCTCTCTACGTCCCGAACTCGTCGGGATATCTTGCGATCCAGGATGCGTCACGCAATGGCGTAATCATTGAGATCATTCGCAAGGAGAACGGCTCGGATTACGAGACCGCATTCGGTGTCATCTCGAGTGTCTCGAGTGACTTCCCTGATCAGGGAGAATCGGTTCTTTCCATCGACATCGATATCGATGGTCCGTGGGCACCGGCTGGTTCGTAGGAGTTGATCTGACCAAGACTCTCAACCATTGATGCGCCACGACGCAGAAGAGGAGATATGTCAAATCACCGATTCGTTCCCATAACGCTGGGAGGCAAGCAATACAATCTGCGATTTGGCGCACTCGGGGCATTTCTTCTCCAGAAAGAATTGGGGATCGGGATCCTCGAGTTCGCCAATCGTGTGGACAACAATCAGCTCGGATTCATGGAGCTGCATGCTCTTCTCTGGGCTGAATTGGAATCGGCTCGTAAAGCAGAGCATCAGCCACCAACTCCGTGGACGATCGATAATGTGGCCGAGCTCATTGATGGTGAGTATGAAGGTGATCTTGCGCAGTTCTGGCAGCATCATCACATGCCGATCGTCCAAGCTTTCCAGAACAGTTTCGCTGTTACGATGCGGCAGGCAGAGGAGCTCGAGCAGAGGAGAGCGGAGGCTGCAAGACAGCCATCGGACCCTCTGACGGAGGCAGCGTCGACTGGAGATACGACGACGTCGAATGGGATGCCTGCCTCGACTTTGCCTCAGTAATTGGGATCTCGGAAGATGAGTTTTGGGGTCTCACGTGGGTTCAGTGGTTTCGTGCGATTCTCTTGTATGAGACCAAGAGGAAGCGAGAGATCAATGATCTGAAGCTCGCGGCATATCTTCATGTGGCTCTTGGTCGCAAGAAGAAATTGCCAGTGCTTTCATCGTGGATGAAAGATCGAGTGACGCGTCCTGTGGTCGGGAAAGAACGAGATCGGTTGAGAAGCGAGCGATCGATGCTCGATAACGATCTCGGAAAGATGCTTCGGAAGCGACGAGAAAAGAAGAAACGAAAACATGGCGATAAGCGGACTGCTCGGAAAGGCGTTCGTCGAGATTCGAGGAGACCTATCGAAACTGGACGACGACCTGAAAGAGGGAGTTCAAAAATCTGAGAAAGCCACCGACACGATTGCCAAAGGATCCAAGGCACTCGGTGGTGCTCTCACAGCTGGACTCACTGTGCCAATCATGGCAATTGGTGCAGCCATCACCACTGCTGGATTCCAGTTCGATGATGCCCTGAAGCAGATTCGTGCTGGCACAGGAGCCACAGGCAAAGAACTCCAGATTCTTGGAGAAGATTTCCGCAAGACATGGGCCACTGGAGAAGAGGGCGCGGAGGAGGTTGCTGCTGCTCTGACCAATGTGGCCAAGCGAACAAGTCTCACAGGAGAACCTCTCCAACAACTCACTCGGCAATACATCAATTTCGCTGGTCTCTTGAAGACGGATGTTGCTCCTCTCATCATGGAGCTGACTGGTGTCTTCAATCAGTGGGGAGTGAGCACCGACCAGCAAGCAGGCAAACTGGACCATCTCTGGAAAGTCGTGCAGATCACCGGCGTCCAGATGGGCCCATTGATGGCGGCCGTCACACGATTCGGACCATTGCTTCGCGAGATGGGATTCTCGCTTGAGGAAGCAACTGCTCTTCTCGGAAACATGGAGAAGAGTGGTGTCAGTATCAAAGGAGTGATGGCAGGTCTCTCTGCTGCATCCCTCAAATTCGCGAAAGACAATATCCCAGTCAAGGCAGGAATCGCAGCGACTGTCGCAGAAATCGTGCGACTTGGTGCTGGCGAGAAGAGCGCATCATTGGCTCTTTCGACCTTCGGCAAGAATGGTCTTGCCATGCGTGATGCTATCCTCTCCGGCGCACTGTCGGTGGATAAGCTCATGGGAGCCATCGGCAAGAGCACGGAGACAATCAACAAGGCCGACGACGACACCGACTCCTTTGCTGAGAAGCTCTTGGAGTTGAAGAACGTCGCGATGGCAGCATTCGCTCCGATCGGGATTCAACTGGTCCAGGCATTTCATGATCTGATCCCTGTGCTTCTTCCTGTGGTCCAAGCTGTTGGCCAAGCTGCGGAGTGGTTTGCTGCTCTTCCGAAGCCTGTGCAGATGGCGGCTTTCGCGGTTGCAGGATTGCTTGCTGCTCTCGGTCCAGCAATCGTCATCTTCGGAACCCTGATCGGGAGCATCAGCACCATCATCACCACGTTCGGCGCATTCACTCTCACCACTGGGATCGTTGGTGGTGCTGTCACATCGGTGATTGCTGCTCTTGGTGGATTGATTCCTGCTCTTGGTGCTGTTATCCTTGCTGTCACTGCGGTCTATCAGGTCTGGAAGAATTGGGATTGGATTGCGGCATTCTTCAAGGGTGCCTGGGCCAAGATCTCTGGGATGCTAGATGCGTTCCCGAGCATTCTGCTCCCGATCCTGGGTCCTCTTGGAGCCATCATTGCGGTCTGGAGGAACTGGACCCAGATCACCAATATCGTCGCAGGAGTTTACAACGCAGTCAAGACATGGATCCTGGACAAGTTGGGTCCGATCTTTACATGGCTGCAAGGAAAACTTGATGCGGTGAAGGGATGGTTCAATGGCATCGCTGAGGCTGGTGGCTACAAGAAGATGGTGGCCACAGTTGGGACCGAGACGAAGAAGCTCGAAACCAACATGGTCCAGCCGATCAAGAATGCTACAGATGCTGCGACCACCGCATTCCAGGGGACTGCTCTTGGTGCGAAGAATCTCACGACTGCCACTGGCAATCTAACAGCTGCTCAGAGGACAGCACTTCAGGCTCAGTGGGGTCTGACGGATGGCCAGAAGAAGGGCAAGACTGCTGCCGACGAATATCTAGAGTCAGTGAAGGAGCTCACAGCAGCTCTGTCTGGAGACGGTGTCCAGAAGGAAGCGCGCAAGACGATGGATGCGCTGGCCAAGCTTGGGACCACGACTGGTCTCACTCGTGGCGAGACCGAGCAAATCGTCAGCACTCTCGAAGCATACCTGACCAAGATGCGTCTTCTTGGAAAGACGACCTCCACCGAGTTCGCTCGTGTGGAGCAAGCCCATCGCAATCTCCAGAAAGCCTTGATCGACCAAGAGTATGCCACTGCCCAGCGGGCGATCCTGAACGACATTGGTGTCGCTCAGATGGAAGCCGATCGCAAGGCAATGGATGCGAAGATCAAGACGGCCGACGACTATGCTGCATATCAGCGAGAGTTGGCCAACGAAGAAGGTCTCCGGTTGATGGAGCAAGACCGGAAGATCATGGAGCAGCGGAAGCCGCTCTTCGAGAAGATCTTCTCTGGTATTGGTGGTGCGGAATTTGGCAAGGATCTTGCTGGCGTCATCATGGGCGCCTTCCAGGGTGGAGGCGATGTTGGCAAGTCAATCGGTGGTCTTGTTGGCACGAAGATTGGCACGAATATCACCGAGAAGTTGGGTGGCACATTTGGCAAACTTATCCAGGGCAAAATTGGTGGTCAGATGGGCAAGATGCTGGGAAGCACTCTTGGTTCCATCATTCCTGGTGTGGGCACTCTCTTGGGTGGTATGCTTGGGGATTTTCTTGGCAAGGGATTGCAGAAGGTCCTGCCGAAACTTGGCAAGATGTTCAAGAGCTTTGGAAACAAGCTCAAGGGCATGTTCGGTGGACCATCTGAGAAAGAACTTGCTGGCAGGAAAGAGGCTGGAGGAGTTCGGGACAAGCTCCTCAAGGGTCTGAACAAAGGACAGAGAGCCGAATTGGGAGTCGCCATCGAAGGTGCGTGGAAGGGCAATGAGAAAGGTGCTGCGACAGTCATTGCTCTCCGAGATGCATTCATTCGAGCTGGATTGCCGGGGGACATGGGCGTCTCGTATGCCAACAAGATCTGGCAAGCAGAAGGCAAGGGACCAGAGGCTGTGAAGAAAGTGGTCGGCGAGATCAAAGGTCTCCTCGGCAAGAACATGCCTCAGTTGATGTTTGGTGGTTTGGTCAATGCTGGCAAGGGATCGCTCGCCATGCTGCATGGTGCTGAGGTTGTGGCTCCTCTCGATCAGTTCAAGAAGATGCTGGACAATGCTCGGGAGAAGAGAGGCCAAGACATCAAGCAAACTTCAATCATGTTCCAGCCACAGTTCAATGGCACTCTGTCCACTGAGATGAAGGCTCTGGTCCGTCAGCAGCTGTGGCCAATGTTCCTCGAGGTTCTCAAAGAATCGGGCACTCTTCGTGGCGATGTGAAGACTGTGTTGGGGGTCTAGATGTCGTATCCAAGCGGACAGACAATCAGCTCTCGCCCATCAACGATGGGCAATCTGAAATACTGTCGACCGAGCGATCTGATCAAGACAGCTGTGATCACCACTGATAGTGCGTTCAGTGATGATCCCGAATATGGATCGGCGTCCATGTTCGATGACATTCCTGCGAAACCTGCCAAGCTCGGTGTCGGTCCTCTCACGATTACTTTCGACTTCCTGGATTCGCAACGAGTCGATGCTGTTGCGATGCCAAATCATAACATCAGTGGTGGCGGAACAATCGCCACGGTGCAACTCAATGCGACTGCTGTTTGGGGTGCTCCGACTATGTCTGTGGCTCTCGTTGCTGCCGATGATCATTTGGATGGTCATCGCGCATCTCCGTGGCTGGATCTGACCTCACGCGCGGGATACAGTGCCTCGGGATTCCGATACATGCGTCTCGTGTTCGGGACCTCCGATGAGCCGATCAAGATTGGCGAATTCTTGGTCATGTCTGAGCTGCGTGAGTTTTCGCGATGGGTCCAGTGGAATGGTGTCAAAGGCACCAACCGCCGATTCCTCGAAGCGGTCGAGACTGAGTATGGTGTCATGCGTGTGCATCGTCGCCGCATCAAGTCTCGCTTCTTCTCGTTTGACATCAAGCTGGACGTCGACGATTGGGACGACCTGAACGATCTGGCAGATGATGCTGGTGGCCTGGCCAAGCCATTCTTTGTGGCCGCAGATGGTGGCTACGAGGAAGACAATGGGCTTCTGGCAAGATTCACACGAGAGAGTGCTGCTCGACTTGAGGCATCGGAAGAGTGGTATGATTCGAACCTATTCAATTTTGCTGTCGAGGAAGTGTCTCGCGGCCTTCCGTTTGGAGAGGCAGTGGTGGAGGCGGCATGCTCGTAAAGCTTGATTCATTCAGTCACTACAACACTTCTCAAATCACCGAGAAGTGGACTCAGATCTACGATGGGCAATACGCTCCGAATGCTGCCAATGTCACCATTGAAGATGGATGGGGTCGCCCTGGTGCTGGTGCCATGGTGATGACCTGTCATGGCATCACCGGATACGATATCGCTGGACCTGTTGGACAAGTGGTTCCTGCGAGTGACACTTACTACACCGGATTTCGATTCACCTCAGAAGGAGATGGTGGATGGGCTCCGACTCTTGGTGGTCGCAGCTATTATCCATGGGTCGGTGCCAATTCACTGAATCCTCGAGGTCATCATCACATCGTTCAGTTTCGATATGCCGAAGCTGCTCATCTCACAGTGGTCCCAACCACAGCTGGATGTTTCGAGTTCTGGAAGGGACAATACATGCCAGATGAGTATCGTGTGATGCTTGGTGTCGCAGATTTCGCTGCTCAGTGGGGTCGGACATATTACTTCGAGTTCGGAATCAAGATCAGTGGTGGAGCAGGATGGGTGGAGTTTCGGTGTGACGGAGATGTGTGGTTCCGTTTCGATGGCAATACTCTCTATGAAGGAGAGGATGATCGGTCTGATCCTGCCCAACCAATTCCTGCTTTGTGTCACGAGATTACGTATCTCAAGAAGAGCGAGGGCACTGGATCTATTGGCATCGGAATGTCTTCTGGCGATGTTGGCCGATGGATCATGCAGGATCTCTACATCGCTAATGGCGAGACGGATGACGGGCGGTCTCCTCTAGTTGATTTCTGGGGAGACCATCGGATCGACTATCTCGCGCCAACGGCCGATGGGAATTACACTGATTGGCAGCCATCTCACTCGGGCGAACATTATGTCGAAGTGGATGACAATCCGAATGATGCCAATGTGAGCTACAATGGCTCATGGGTTATTGGAGATCGTGATTCATTCGATCATGAACCATCTCCTGTGCCTGGTGTAAACATCGATGCCATTCAGGTGATCTATTCTGCTCGGAGAGCGATGGGTGGTCCGAGTAAGACGGCAGCATTCATTCGAGTTGCTGGAGAAGACTTCGATGGCGACGATCTTGGCAATGCTACGTCATACATCTTTCAATACGAGATCTGGGAGAATGTCACCCACTCTGGTGAATCTCCTGTGGTGATCACTGAATCGATCTTTAATGCCATGGAAATTGGCTATCAGAAGACTGTGTAGATATGGCGCATCTTGTTTCGATTGCCGACGGCAACTGGACCACTGCGGCGACCTGGGGAGTGTGCGATGCCACTGGATCGTTGGTCTCGACCTCGACCGGGACCACCGCGCTGACCACCGGAAATCTCGACTCGGTCGCCTTCACTCCAGGGGCGATCACTGTCAAGGGTGTCTGTGTCAAGCTCGGGGCACTGACTCTCGCCTCGGTCGGGACGACCACCATCACCGTCACTCTTCGCAACTCCACTGCTGGATCGGACGTGGCTGCAGTGACCTTCCGCAAGGACATCCTCGGCAACGCGGTCACAGTCCTGACCACGTTCTATGCTGGTGGGTGGGTCTACTTGCAGTTCTCAGCCCCAGTCCTTCTCCTCGCTGCGACCAACTACGTCATCCGCATGACCTGCTCGACCACTGCTGGTGGACCAACCTTTGCCACCAACGGCACGGCCAATAATTGGCAGCATCTCTTGGTCACGGATGCGACTCAGGTGCCGGCGGCGGGCGACGATATGCACATCATGGGGATCGCCGATGGGAGCGCATCTCCGGTCACGACGATGGGTGCGCGTTCGATCTTCATGGACTCGACGGCAGCGACCGACTATGGCAGTGGCAACACCGCACTGGCCGGCCGCTTCGCTCCGGCACTGGACATTCAGAATGGTGGCACGCTGACTTGGGGCGCATCTCCTTCCGGTCCTGCCGCTGCCACCAACTACCTCCTCCGACTCTCCGGCTGGCTGGTGGTTCAGAATTTGGGCATCTACAACATGGGGACTGTTGCCACTCCGTGCCCACGCGACTCGACGATGATCCTCGAGTTCGACTGTGCTGCCGATGCCAACTTCGGTGTCTATGTCGTCGGGAGTGCCACCTGGGTCGCGCAGGGGCAATCACGCACCGCGGGCAAGGACGTGTCAGTTTGTCTGCTCACTGCTGATGCAGCAGGAGGAGCGACCTCGCTGACTGTGGATCAGGACACAGGCTGGCTTTCCGGTGACTCCATCGGGATTGCCTCGACCTCGCAGACTGCGACCCAAGGTGAAGTTAACGCACTGACTGGAAATGCTGGTGCATCAACTCTTGCTGTCAGTGCTCTTGCTGTCGCGAAGAAGGGTGACACCACTGCGAAGTGCCAAGCCGAGATCGTCCTCCTGACGCGCAACGTCCTGATCCGCTCGACCTCTTCGACCGCGATGGGCTACGGCTGCGTCTTCCCCGGCAGCACCAGCACCATCTTTCCGACCGCTGACTGGGACTGGGTCGGCTTGCGTTACATGGGGACCAACTCCGGCTCTGCAGCGATCAGCATCTCGGAGGTGGTGTCTCCTTCGTCTCATACGATGAACCACGTTGTCGTCTACGACACCGAGGGGGATTGCTGGGGGTTCGATGGTGGCACAGGATCTACCGGCACGCTGTCCATGATCGATTGCACTGCCTTCAAGTGGTGCGTGGGGACCTCCTCCCGTTCGGCGATTCGCTTCTTCCTGTTCAATCCCACGGCGATCTTCACTCTGACACGCTTCACTGCTGTTGGGCTGACCGTCGCCGGCGGATCACGAGGGATCTGGATTCAGTCCTCCAGTCCCAATCTCGTATTCACTGACATCCGCATCAGTTGCTGCGAAAGTGGTTTCAATCCGGAGATGGGCAACTGCTTGATGCGCCCGATCACTAATCTCTATGTCCACACTTGCTACTACGGCATCGTCTTCAACGGAACCAATCTCGCCAACGTTCTGTTCCAGGGCGTGGTATATTCTTGGCGCAATCAGGTCGGTCTCCTGCTTGACATCACTGCTGGATCGATCATCTTCGATTGCGACACCTACCTCTATGGCAACATCCAATATGGAGCCGCGCCGTATCTCAGTGACTTCAGTCTTCGGGTGCAGTTCAAGTATCTGATGTGTGCTGGGGACACCACCCATGCGCAACCAATTGGGTTGGATCTGGATGCCTCGAATTGGGCGTCTTGGACCATTCTGCGTGGCGACTTCGGGGTCGTCAGCGGCATCTGGGTTGCGCACACGAACGCCGACATCACGGTCAACAGCATGTATTGGCTGCAACTGAGGCTCCGCAATGTCGTCCTGGGCAGTGCGAACGAGATTCTGAATCTCTCGACCTACATGCCGCAGATGGCGATGGATGCATTCGTCTCGGAGGAGCGTCGCGACGGCACTGCTGGGCTGCATCGTTTCCGTTATCCCAAAGGGCTGATCGAGATCGAGAACACTACGGTCCAATCTGCTCCGGGGATGAAGATGTCGCCAACACTGTTGACGCATACTATCGCCTGGCAGGGATCCACGCAGCCGACGAAGATGGAGAGCAGCGGTGGACAGCCGGGGCGTGGTTTCTTGGTCGGTGTCGAATCTGGGAGCACTTGCACGGTCAGTGTCTATGTCCGTAAGAGTGCTGCCTACACTGGGAACCAGCCTCGCCTCCTCGTCAAGGGCAACAGTGCGGTCGGGATCAATGCCGATGCGTTGTTGGCGACCCTCACCGTCGGAGCCGACACCTGGGAGATTCTCACTGGCACCACCGCTGCGGTCACCGACGATGGTGTGCTCGAGTTCGTGGTGGACTGCGACGGCTCCGCCGGCTCGGTCTTCGTCAACCAGTGGACATCAGGAACTGCGACGCCCAGTGGAAGTGAACAATTCTGGACCGATGGGCTGCCGATAACTCATGGCAGAGGTGTCAGCACTGATTTTGGCACGTTCCCCAACAGTCTGGGACTGCCACTCTATCCGGTCTGGGGTGGCATCGTGTCACTGGCGACGATAGGCAGTTTGAACTGCAACACCAATGGTGAGGGGATGCAGTATATCGGTCGCATCTGTATGCCAGGTGGACCAGGCACGTCGAAGACGATCAGTGCTGCTGGCAGTGGCAAGGTGCATTGGTATACTGCGTCCACCTCGACGTTTGTCAATGTTGGCACGACAGTGCGCGTCGGATTGCAGGATGTTGCAGCGACAGGCATCGGCGACACAACGTTCGATACCTACGCAGATCTTGTTGGTGGCGGTGGTGGCATCGCTAATGGTGGGCGCAATACCACGACCATGACCAGTGGCAGCAAGACGATCGCATGGGGCGACTCAGTCGCAGTGGTGATCGAATTCATTGCTTACGCTGGAGCGGATACCATCCGTCCTGCATACAATGCCACCATTTCAGCTTCTGCTCCCTACATCGCCACCAACTCCACTGGTGTGAGTTATCTGCGAGATGGACAGTTGCCATTTGTGATGATCGAATTTGACGATGGCACCATCGGTTACTTCACCGACTTGTCATTGCCGATCCTCGAAACATCCGTGACGTTCAATTCTGGCAGCACTCCCGACGAATACGCCATGATCTTTCAAGTGCCGTTAGCGTGCCGTGTGACGGCGCTGATGGCATCATGCGGAGAATTCGACGCAGGAGAAACTGGCGAGATCATTCTCTACTCGGATCCTCTGGGCACACCTGTGGCCGAGCGCACGGAATCGTTGGGTGTGGACAACACGGGACAAGGATCTGCGGCGAGCACGACAGCGATCATCCCATTGACGACGACCTACGATCTTGCAGCGAACACCAACTATGCGGTGGCAGTTCGCCCGACGAGTGCTGGAAATCGGCAGATCGGGCAGATCGATCTGCCAAATGCTGCCTCGCGTGCCGCCTTCCCCTTTGGCACGACGATACAGGGAGGATCGCGGACGGATCAGACTGGTGCGTTCGGCTCGCTCAGTTCGACGACGATGCTGCGCGCGGGCATCATGGTGGGCGGGTTTGACCTGAACATTGAAGAAACTGTTATTATTGGTTCAGGAGCAGGACTTTCACGATCGCGTGTGCAGAGAGGCATGTAATGCAACTGGATCAATCGACTGCGTTCGAGCGCCCGATATTTATGGTTGATGAGACAGACCATATCTCCGGATTGGTTGGACTCACTCTCACCATCACTGCTGGCAAAGCTGGTGCTGCGTTCGCCTCGATAACTCCCACCGTCACCGATCTCGGGAACGGCTGGTATAATCTAACTCTGACCACCACTCACACCAACACTGTTGGGGCACTCGCCTTTCATATCACTGGAACTGGTGCTGATCCACTTGACTTTGCTGATCAAGTTGTGGCTGTATCTGCTGTGTCTTATCCGGCGAACTTCTCATTGCTGTCGATCGATGCCAATGGTCGTGTGAAGTCTCTGGTGGGCATCTCCCAGAACATCGCGTTCACTGACTTCCAGTTCTTCATGGCCGACGAAGCCGGCGATCCGGTGACTGGTCTTGTGGATGGGGACTTCTCTTTGAAGAAGTATTCGATTGGTGGTGGTGCGAATGGCTCTTTGTCTGGCACCATCACCGAAGTTGATTCATCGGACATGCCTGGTTTCTACAAGATCAATCTCTTGGCTGCCGAGATCAATGGAAGGAACATCGCTCTTCAGTTCTTGGCAACTGGAACGAGACGCACTTCACTCACCATCTTCCCATCGCAGTAAGACATGGTTGTCAACTGGGCTGCACAATTCCCTCCAGGTGTCCTTGGTGTTCAGGATGTGGTGGCCAGCACGATCATCCTCTGGCCATCTCTGGAGGCAGAACCTTCTCCATCCCAAGTCACTCAGATTGGTGTTGAAGCAGTCTTCTCACCAGACCATCTGCGTATCACTGAATTTGGTGTTGAGTTAGCTGTTCACGATCCAGGTCTTCGTGTCACCACTCTTGCTGTTGAAACAGGTATTCTCGATCCAAGTCTCCGCATCACGCAGTTTGGTGTGGAGACTGCGATCGCGATTGAGGGTATCCTGTCTCCTTCTGAGGGAGAGGATCTGTGTGGCACGCAAGATGATCCTGTAGCATTCGGTTCATGGTTGCCAATCGTGTCTGGCGAGAAGATCTGGTTCGCCGAGATTCCGCTTGATGATCCTCTCAGCTATTATGGTGGGTGGAAACCTGATCGGCTGCTGCAGATCTCAGAAGTCCGTCGAGCTCTCTCGGCCACTGATTGGCAGAACGAAGCAGGGACATTCAATTTCGAACTCTCCGACGAAGACTACACGATCAGGTGTCAGCTCGGAAATGGAGACTCGCAATACTGGTACAAGAAAGAAGTCGAGCTCTTCTTCGTCACACCTGATGCGCGTCTTCAGGGTGCTGTGGCCAAGAAGATCGCCACCGGATTCGTGGATGAGGATCCTCAGTTCGACAATCGTGAAGAAGGGATGCAGGTCCAGTTCACCTGCCGAGATCGTCTGTCCATCGCAATGGGCTGGACGCAGCAAGGCCAAGTCCAGCTGCCTCGTCGACGCATCAGTGAATATAGTCTCCCGAATGCCGAGCTCATCGTGGCCGATGCATGGTCCAAGGGTGCTCAGCTGATCTATGGCGAGAGTCCTGATCTCGGTCCTGTGGCATCTGGTATCATCGCATACGGATATGTCTCGGCCATGCCGATGCGCCAGAATGTGGTTCTTCCCACTGCGTCTGGTGTGTGGCATGAATTCCTGCTCTCAGGTTCGGCCATCAAGGAAGTTCTTGCATGGGCATATATCCTGCCAAGTGGCACTCGTGTCGACGGTTCCGAGAACTATGCCATCGAGGAGAACCAGGGATCTGGCACCGAATGGCTCGTGCCCGACACACCCGAATGGACAGCAATTCTTGGAGGCACCAGCTATCGAGACCTGATCGGCGGAGATGGGGATGCTCGTCGCTGGACCCTCATCTATGGCCAAGGACCAAAAGCCAACAAGTGCCTGAACAGGGAGGCATACATCGCAGCTCGAGTCCGCGGCATCGAGACCGTTGGTGATTCATCTGGAGAGGTCCTCACTGATCTTCACGATCAGTTCCGCCACTATCTCGAGAACGTGGTGTTCGTGTCTGGTGGTGGACCAAGAACAACCTGGAACGATCAGCCAACATTCGGTGCAGACGAAGATACGATCATCGATTACGTCTCCTTCGAAGCACTGAAAGCACAACGCATCGATCAGCTCGGTGTGCCTCTCACGACCTTCGGTGTTCCTGGTCAGTGGGGAGAGTTGGTGGATGTGCCAGAAATGCTTGTTCGCTGGCAGGCGAATGGGGATTTCCGGATGGGGACAAATCGGTTCTGGCAATCGTCTATTCATGCGATCAATCGATTCATTGGACCAGAAGATACGAATCCTCTTCTCGATACATACGAGATCCATACTCGGACCTTCAAGCCGCAGCCGAAGCTCCAAGAGCTGATCAATGTGATCTCCTATCAGTATCGCAAGGATTGGGTCATCCCAGAAAATTGGGTCCAGGATTTCAACACTCCGGATCCTGAGAATGGACGATCTGGTTCGACTACTGTCAACGAGACGTCGATTGCGAATTGGGGTGGAGAGAGACGGGAGGGACAGGTCTCATTCTGGTATCACTACGATGCGAGTCTGATGGAATCTATGCTGGAAGAAGTCGCTCGCAGGTGGACCAAAGTGCCGACCTATGTCGAGTTGGAAGGATCTCTATGCTTGATGAATGCGGAGTTCGACATCGGAAGTTATGTCACTCTGAATCACTGGCGTGGAGTGCAAGGTGGTGGGTGGATTGGCAGGCCCATGTGGGTGTTGTCGAACACTCTCATGCCGGCAGAGCGCCGGGTTCGTCTGGAATTGCTTGATCTGAAAGACTTGTTGGAGGACGACTTCTCGTCATATGTGGATCCAGAAGATGGGCATATGACAGGTCCTCAATAATCTGCTCGGCCGTGGTCTGTCGAGCAGACGAGGCGGACATCATCATGGGCGGCGCAGGTTCCCTCGACTTGCGTTGGTGGTGTCCGTCTCACTCTGATCTTGTTTCACGATAGTCATCGACAGCTTTATCTGCACGATCCTTTGCCTCGATGTTGTTCATGCCAAACTGAATCGAGGCCACGTAGACTTTCATCCAGAACTTCTTTTCGTCGTCATCTTTGAGTCTCATAATTTTCTCCAACCAGAGTCGGGATGGGTGTCGATCCACTTGGACATATTGGATTCAGGTTCGACATGACTCGCGCATCGACTGCACTTGATCATGAAGAATCCCTCGTCCGACGTCCGCATGATGACGTCGTCCTCCAGAGCTGTGATCGTTCCCAAATATTCATCGCAGACTCCGCATCGCAGAATCCACTTTGGCTTAATCCATGAGATGAGAAGACGTCGAAGCCACTGCCTCATCGTCTCTCCATTGGAAGCCAAGATGGCCATCCGTGAGGAAGGCACTTTCCAGGATGCTTATGTCGTCCGCATCCAGAGCAGACGCAATAATCGCACAAACAGTGGTCAGGATGATCCTCTCGCAGGTGCATGAGAATCGACGGAGAATGCTGGTTCCCGTGCTCTTCTTCGATGTGGGTGAGCACTCGAGCCACAGCAACATCCTTGTCCACCTCCTCCCAGGTCCAGGCACAATACTGGCACACAGAGATGAAGATCACTTTCCATCCTCGAGGAATTCCCAGGTCTTGCCAGCTTCGTTCTGGAAGAATGCGAAATCCTCTTCATCCATCGTGAGCTCGCCGATCTTGGCGAACGTTCCCGATGTGCCACCCGAGAAAATCCTGCAGAGGAAGTGGCCACCCATCTTCCTCCATCGAACTCGGAAATGAATCTTGGCCTTCACTCGTCCTCCCAACGATCCCAGATTACAGGACCACGATAGTTCCCATCAGGAGTCCTCTCCTGGAACTCGATCCAGAGCTTCTTTCCGACGAAGAAACCAGGAGTCGCAGCGAGCCTCTCCCTCTCCTTCGAATTACGAGTCTTGGCTCGGGTGGTGTTGCCCTCTTCGTCTCGCAACAGCACACGAGCATATGGTCCCTCGAGACCATGGAGATATCCCACGCACTCGAGCAGCGCAGTCTTCTTGTCCTTCAACTTGAGCCAATCCCTGGATCGAGATCCGATCTGATATGGACTGGCCTTGCGCTTCGCGATGATCCCTTCGCCATCTTTATCCCAGATCCGCTGGCAGATGGCAGTCAGGTGCTCGCGAGATTCAATTTCCCACACCTCACAGGTGGCGATCCCTTTCCCAATCCCTGATCGCATCGCAGTCTCGATCAGGATGTTTCTCCGTTCGAGCCACGTCAATTTGTGCAGCTCGATCCCGTGCATCTTCGTGATATCGAACACGTTATACACGAGCAAGCTCGAATGGCTCTTGTCAGTGACTCCATAGGATCTCTTCCCAGGAGCCAGGAGTTCGCCATCGTAAGTCCCATCAGGCAGCAGGAGAGCATCCTGAATAACCTGCTTGGGCAGATCGCGTCGAATCAGATCTCGACTCCACGCGACTACTTCTGACCCGCCTTTGTAGAGGACGAGTCGGTGGCCATCGAACTTCTCTTCGGCCACCCACTCGCCCTTGCTGATGCTCACCTTGTCCTTCAACTTGTGGCAGAGCATCGGTGCCACGAAGTTCCACTCAGCAGCCATCCATCCTCCTCACCACTTGTAGTGAGCGATTTCTTCGGGAGTCAGATAGTCTCGTTTGAACTCTTCAAACGTGGGACCATCGTATTTCGTGCAGGAGCACTGGATCTTGGCACCCCACTGGCCACATTCTTTGCACTGACCAGTGCCATGAAATCCACAGCGACCTTCGTCGTGCTCTTGAGCGATGTGCTTGCAAGTCTTGCACAGCGGCCACAACCCACCGATGATCGGGATGCTTCGAATTCCCTTGGACTTTTCTGTGAAGAATCCCTGTTCTCCCCACGCATCGAACGTGGGGCAAATCAGGCCGCCACGATCAGGGTAGTAGATGTGATCGTCTTTCAGAGCACCACATCTGTTACACGTCTTACTGGCCATTGAACCTCCTATGGCACCAGGTTCACCACCTGTGCCACGAACTCGCCAAATGCCAGAAGCATCTGGTCGGTGATGAGATGAGCAGCAAATGCCCCAATCATCACCAGCATCGCATATTCGATGACTCTCATGACTACCACCTACCTTCATTATACTACAGACAAGCTCCGATGTAAAGCGAAATCTGAGTTCCGATCCACGTTATCGAGACCGGTTCCGCTTATCAATTGCTCGACGGTAAGTTCCGAGTGCGATCTCTTTCAGATGAGCCATGGCCACGCTCCAGTGGAGAGCATAGTATTCGGCCCACTCCCACGCGGACTCTTCTCTGAGCATCGTGCCCAGAGTCTTGTCAAACCCGGTCGGACTGCAGTGGTGCCCCATTTCGTGCAGCACAGCAGCATACGAAGTTTCATCGGTGATCGGTGGTGCTGCGACGATCTTTACGATGGTGTCCGGTGCGACGAGCAACCGTAGATCTTCAGGGATTTCATCCTCCCGAAGAATCACGATCGCAGCACGACCGTATCCAAGAGGATATTTTTCGTCTAGAAGCAAGAGGATATCGAACGCGTCAGCCAAGTCGTGTGCATGGCGATCGAGTTCCTCAATGGTCGGGATACGAGATTGTTTCACAGGAACCTCGTCAGGCCAGTTGATTCTGGCGACCGGGGCAGAGCCCCGGTTTCTAGTTCCTCTCGTCCAGCAAGCGAACATCCACGACCTTCGCGACTGACTCTCTCCCTGAACGAGTCTTCTCGAAATACTTCTCCACATCAAGTGCGGTGGAGAGTGGTTCCTTGACGCCGAATCTCCTTAGATTCTCGACATCCACCACAGAGACGGCCGCCTTGCCCATCCGGCGGCGCGTCTTGACCGAGATCGAGACGGACGTTACTGCCCACTTCATCGGACATCTCCAGGATCGATCCACGATTGCATCACTGCTTCGGGATCTGAAACCGAATTGAAATCGATCTCCTGTTGAGTTCCAGTGAGACTGGCTTTCACCTTGGCAGCACTCACTTTGAGCACATATCCATAGGTGAAGAGTCTCCCATTGGGATACTCAATCAGCCACAGGATCGTGCCTGCTTCGAGTGCAGGATGACCACGCCGCGCCGGATGGCGCCTCAGCGTGCGATATTGGACGACGCGTCCGTCATTCATCGTCGTCCTCCACCACCACGATTCTCTCGACATCGTCATACGATATTTGATTGCCGAGAGCATCGGTGGTTGAGAAGATTCCCTGGTGGAGCTCGAAGGATGAGCCCACATTCATGAGCATATCTTCTGTGCCATCTCGCATGTAGATCTTGATTGTCATTTGAACCCTCTTCAGGCCCGTCGATTCGGGCGACCTGGCTCCCGAAAGAGCCAGGTTTCTAGGTTCAGTGCACGATGACCATCGACGTCAGCTCCGACATGGCAGCCGACGCTTCGTCCGCAGAGAAGTAGCCAGTTCTGAACGCTTCGACGATGAGGTCGAATCGTCTATTGTATTCGATGAGAGTGATCAATTCCTCCTCCGATCGATCCGCTGCCGCTCCGCCCAGTCAGCGACTGAGCGGAGAGTTTTCGTTGCCTGCCAGAGAGCATCGTCTGAGTAGTTCGCCAGACTTCTGTCCTGGAAGTAAGCTTCGATGATCCTGAACAGGTCCCTCATTGCTCAAGCACCTCGTCGACAGCTTTCTGCAGATCCGCGTAAACTTTCTCTCGCGAACCATGCATCCCGAGTTCCGATTTCAGGATGGAATACGCGCTCCTTCCACGGAACCTGAGTCCCTTGATTTCGAGACCCAAGCGAGCTTTCAGAGCCAAGACCCGAGCGAACTGGATCTTGTCTGAACCGGTGATGATGAGCGGACTCACCGCTCACCATCCCTTTCTTCGCGAGTATCGAAGATCGGCGCGCCCTTCTTGTCCGACTTGCCACAGACCTCGCAGGTCTGCGATGCACCGAACACCCGGTTCAGGAGAGTTGCCTTCTGATCCACGAAGCAACCCCAGCACAGGATCCGATCCCGTCCCTGATGAAGCACGCGCACCCACCGGATTTCTTTGTCCATAGAACCCTCGTCAGGCCGGTTGATTCCGGCGACCTGGCACGATGCCAGGTTTCTGGGTTCAGTCGTCTTCGTAGATCGGCTCGTCCGATTGATAATTCGGATTCACCAGCACATCCTTGCGGTAGCGCGCGAGCTTCTCTTTCTTGCACTTCTTGCACACTCGATCGAGAGGAATGCCTCGCGCATCCAATTCCCACCACGAGCTCTGTCCAGAGCCACAAGGACATGGTCGCACGTCGTGAATTCCCATGATGTTTGAACCCTCATCAGGCCCGTCGATTCGGGCGACGCGGGTTGACAACCCGCGTTTCTGAGTTCATCCGATTTGTTTCTTCGTGCCGCCATCCTTCATCGCATTCGCTTTCAGATTGATCGCGTTTGCGGCGGCCGTTCCACGATGCCAGCCTTCTGAATTGCTGGCATTGAGTTGCCCGATCGAGTTGGCTTTGCCGAATTGCTTCATGAAGCCAAGAACCGCTGCCTCCGATTTGTTGACTCGCACCAGAGCCACCGAACTCGTCGTTTCGTGCTCACGACGCAGCTCGTCGAACCTCTGTTCGAGACGACCGATGAAGGCCGCGAGCCACGAATCCCGGAAGCCAGAAGCCGCCCCAAGACCCGTTTCTCGACGATACTTTGCATCCGCCGATTTGGACAAGCGACGCGCCGCCGACATGAGCGTGACGACCATGTATTCGGCGATCTCGATATCGCTCTTCCGACCGACCAAGGTGCACTGCGAACTTCCGCGATGCACCAGGATCCGACAGAAGTGCGCCCGAGCGGCCATCGACGTGAGGCGCTCGCGCCAGATCACCCGGGATTTCTTGTGTTTCAGATCCTCCGGATACCTGATCGCGTGCTTCTCAATCGGCTCCTCTTTCTCCATCTTCTCGAAGTCCAAATCGGACATCTCGAGCCGGTGGGTGAAGAGAAGCTTTTGGAGCATCTCGGCAAACGCCTGAGCCTCGGCCTCGTTGCCGATCTCCTCAGCGCTTTCTTGATGCGCCTTGATCTTCTGAAGCTTGTCCAGAATCCTCTCTTTTGTCATGTGATGAACCCTCATCAGGCCCGTCGATTCGGGCGACCGCCGGATCGCCGGCGGTTTCTAGGTTCAGATCGATCGAATGTTCTTGAAATCCACTTCCACGGTGCCATCCGGCTCTTCGTCCCCGGTGAGATACGCGTCTTCGATTTTCACGCGAGCCCACGCCCAGGGTGTGCCCACTTCTCCGACTTCAACGACGATCCCGAATGCTTCCGGGAAATCCTCATCGATTGATGGAAGATGAACTCGTTGTCCGATTTCAAACATGATGAACCCTCATCAGGCCCGTCGATTCGGGCGACCGCCCGGAGGCGGTTTCTAGGTTCCGAGATACAGATCCAGGTTATCCATCCCGGATCCGTCGTCCTTGAGATCGATTTTTACGATCTCGCTTCCGGTCTGGGAGAAGACACACACGGTGTCGCAATCCCGGCCATCGGCTTCGAGAAGCCGCTTGGCATCCAGAAGCTTCTGGATGATCTCGTTCAAAGTCATGTGATGAACCCTCATCAGGCCCGTCGATTCGGGCGACCGCCCACGATGGGCGGTTTCTAGGTTCCGATCACGCCGCGACGACGTAGTTCCGATCCAGCTTCTTTTCGATCTTCTCTTCCAAGAAGCACTGAGCAGACCGCGGATCGACGAATTCAAACACACGAATCTGGCCCTTCGTTCCGATCTTGCCGAAGCGAACGATGACGTTCGCATTCCAGCGGTGGATCGTGTAGAACGCGTTGCGGGTGGTCGTGTTGATCAGTTTCATGTGATGAACCCTCATCAGGCCCGTCAATTCGGGCGACCGTCCTCCCGAAGGAGGACGGTTTCGTGGTTCACTACTTCTTCGACTTCTTCTCGACCGGCTTCTCGACCGGCTTGATCTCTTCGACGACGACGACCGGCTCCGGAACCGGCTCGGGCGCCGGTGTCGGTTCGACGACAGCGACGACAGGCGGCGCCGGGATCTCCGAAAACGCCGACTTCAGCGTCCGCGGGGCTTCGATCCAACCCTTCGCGAGCGCCGCGGAGCGGAGCGTTTCGAAGGACTTCTGCGCTTCCGATGCCTGATCGAGCGAGAAGCTTTCACGGCATCCCGTGGCCAGCTTCTCACCGGCGATCCGACGCTTGACCGAGATCTGAATCGCCTTCTTTCCCTTCTTCAGAGAAACGACGAGCATCGATCCGGCGTTGTTGAAGCGCGCGTGCGTGGTCTTCATGATTTGAACCCTCATCAGGCGGGTAAATTCCCGCGACCGGCCATCGGCCGGTTTCTAGGTTCATTCATCCATCTTCTCAAATCTTCGCGTCGCCCGCGGGTTCTCGCGGGTAGTAATGGTTGACCAGACCATCCGCCTCCTCCCCTAAGGGTTTCAAGCTGGCTCCAGAAGTCACAGGCGCGTCGCATCTCTGCGTTCCCGTTAACTTGGGCACCAAACTTTCGGCGCATCGAACCGGGAGTTTTCTGGGCGCTTCAGCTATTGCTTCAACAGGCGGCCCCGTCACCCGACTCGGTTAGTTACCTAAACCGTAAGCGGCCCGCCTACTAACCCGGCCCGCCCCGGCCCCGCGACTAACAAATTCATCCTACCGCGCCTATCCCCGTCTGTAAAGTTATTCCTACTTTTACTCGGGTTTTATCGAACCGGCCCCGGCGGCCCCGTCCGGCGCTACCCGTAACCTATTGACTAGTATACTACTTACGGGCCTGAACCCGTTAACCCCTTACCTATCAGCTACTTACGGCCGCCGCCCACGTTTTTACGCCTAAAATCGCGGATTACCCGGCCCGCCCCGGCCCGCCCCGGCCCGCCCCGGCCGTAACCCCTAGACCCGGCTAGGGTTAGGCCCAGGCGGCCCCAGGCGGCCCCAGGCGGCCCCAGGCGGCCCCAGGCGGCCCCAGGCGGCCCCAGGCGGCCCCAGGCGGCCCAGGCGGCCCCAGGCGGCCCCAGGCGGCCCCAGGCGGCCCCAGGCGGCCCAGGCGGCCCCAGGCGGCCCCGGTAACGGTATTGTAACCCAGGCGGCCCCAGGCGGCCCCAGGCGGCCCCAGGCGGCCCAGGCGGCCCCAGGCGGCCCCAGGCGGCCCAGGCGGCCCCAGGCGGCCCCAGGCGGCCCAGGCGGCCCAGGCGGCCCCAGGCGGCCCCAGGCGGCCCAGGCGGCCCCAGGCGGCCCCAGGCGGCCCCAGGCGGCCCCAGGCGGCCCCCAGGCGGCCCCAGGCGGCCCCAGGCGGCCCCAGGCGGCCCCAGGCGGCCCGCCCCGGCCCCGGCCCGCCCCGGCCCCGGCCCGCCCCGGCCCGGTGGCCGGGAAACGGCATCACGAGCCCCTGGTCGGTCCGCAGGCGTGCTTTCGCGCGGCCCGGCGGCCCTATACCTAGGGCCGCCAGGCCGTCCAGCTGCGAGGCGCATGCGCGTTCGGGAGAAAGGAAAGATGAGGGTGGTGGTCTTCGAATGGTCTTCGATCGACGAGAATTTGGTCATTGGGCAATGACCTTTCTCTTATTGGAGATCAGATCTGCTTCGGTGCTTCCAATCCTCCTGTCATCGCGATCAGGTGTGCTCTCGTGGCAGCAAGCACCTCGCTCGTGACTTCTGCCTTCGTGGCAGTCGTCCCTTCTGGTCTGCCGAGCTTCTTCGCGATGGCAGTCAGCTGCTCATCGGAGAAGGTCAGTCGGATCTGAATGGTCAGTGGCATCGAATCCTCGCAATAAGAGAAAGGTGCCAGACCTTCCGATCTGGCACCAGATTGTTACATGTCGGTGGAAATGGGCACAGGCGGGAAATCGTCGTCGTCTCCGTCGTCCTCGCCAGGCTCGCGTGTGACCACGATCGTCTTGCCACTGAGCGATGCTGCGAACTCCTCGCACACCCGATAGATCTTCTCCTCGCTCTCGTTGAACATCCGGACGTTGTTGATGATGTAGACTCCGAATGGACCCTGGTCGTTCTTCTCTTGCTTCGAGGAGACCGAGTAGTATCCGGAGTAGATCGGAGCACGACGCAGCTTGATGAATGTCGTCAGACGAGCAGCAGCAGTCCGATTGTATTTGTTGGTCGTCTTGATCGAAAGGACGATGGGTTCGAGCTGTCCGTTCTCGCGCACCATCATCACGATGAAGTCGACGAACTTGGTGGCCTTCGGAGGACGTCGCTTGCCATCCTCGTCCACCGTCCACTCGTTGCGCTGATCAGTGGCAGGAACATCGGGATCGGCGATGCCACCACCCTGGTTCCGAGGAACGAACTCGACGCGACGGACATCTCTCTTGATCGGGATGAAGGAGATCGGGCCACGACCGAACTTGTCTCCGTTGAGATCGTTGAACATGTCGAAGAGCTTCAGACCCTCGATGTGGCTCGAGTGATCGGGATTCACCTGATCGGAGAGACCCTGAGCGATCGCGAGTCTCGGGAGGCGAATCTCGTTCGATTTGATGTCTTCGGTTCCGGTGACATCTCCGGACTTGATGAAGGATGGAAGGGGATTCGTCGCCATGGAGGTCGACGATGCTGTGGGGACTGGAAAAATCTCGTCTGGGTTCTTTGCTTCTGCCATTGGATTCTCGAATCGTGGGCGTTGATGGCCTTGCGGCTGTCGATGTAGCCCAAACACATCGACTGAGATCAGTCTTCGGATTGTCCCTTGCGAACCTGGATCTTGTCGATCGAGTATGCTGTGATGCCGGTCGGCTCGGGAAGACCTGCTTCGAGCCTCTCCTTGGTAATCGAGTTGGTCGTCTGCCATGGGAGAGACAGCGACTTCTCGTATCCGTTGTCGATGCACCACTGACGATATGCATCGTGGTTGGTCACCTGGGCATATGGCTCCGGCCAGACCAAGACCTGCGAGCCATCGGTGAGCCGGATGCTCGATGCATCCTCCACCTCGTATTGCTTCACCATGATCTTGGTGTATGCCTCGATGATCAGATTGATCTTCTTCTCTTGTTCCTTCCAGAACTCCTTCATCCGCTTGACTTCGACGAAGGACTTCGCATACACTGCTGCGTATCTCTTGCCAGCCACGAGACCAAGAATCTTGTCCATGACTTCTTCGAGATCGTCTCCGATGGATTCGAGGTCTACTTCGAGATCCACTGAATCGGCGACCTCATGTTCAGGTCCTGGATCGGCATTGATCTTCGCAACCAATTCGCCGATGACCTTCTCGCGCTCAGGTGTTGCATCGTCAAGCTTCGGGAGCTTGCTCGCGATGTCTCGCCACTTTCCTCTGGCCATCAGAGCACCTGATTGATGTGCACACGCAGACCGGTGAGCTTCTCGAGAAATGCTTCAGTCTCGTGAACCTTCTCGACGAGCTCGCCGATTGTGAGTGCTGCGGATCGTTCTTCCGAGATCTCGTGGCCAGGAATCGACATGACTTCTTTTCCCATGTCCACGAATACAATCTGGAACTTGAGATTCATCTTTCAGGGCCTCCGAACAGTGCGTCCCAGTCTTCTTTGGTCATGCCAGTGAGCAGGAACTCTCGCTCGCTGGGATTCAGGAATGGGAAGGCATCCTGGATGTTTCTGCCATTCGTCCAGTAATACCATGCCTTATTCATGGTCTCCCAGTCGTGCTTGACTACGATGGACTTGCCATCACGTCGAATCTCAGTCTTCCCATCCGCGAGTTCGGAGAGGAAATAGCTGAATCCCTGGGTATTGATTCTCTCGTGCACCTCATCTCCTTTCATGGTGGGCTGACCGACTGGGATGGTTCGAGATGAGGGCTCAGCAACGCGTCCCAGCCGATCAACCTACCCTATTATACTACAGAACGGGTTCGAAGTAAAGCGAGATTCACTCTTCAAGGAGGGCCTTCTTCCACGCGCTTGTGGTGATCTCCGCGATGTTGTGCTTCGATTGAAGAGATCTGATGTTCTTGATGTCGATGGTCTTCTGTCCCTTTGGACCGATGGCGACGAGATCGTAGTAATTTACATCGTGGAGTTGTCCTGGACGATGTGGGCGATCTTCCGACTGCAATCGATTCTTCAGTGACCAATCATTGCTGCTGTAGAGCACATCATGCGTGCCGACGAGAGTCAGTCCGATGCCTCCTGCTGCTGGGCTCCCGACCACTCCGCATGGGCCAGATGGCATAGTTTGTGGTGTGAGCAATCTCTTGGCGAGCTGGCGATCTTCTTCCTTCTGTCCACCAATGATCTTGCCAACTGGGAATCCAAAGACTTCATGGAGAGTCTTGGCCAGACGATTGACTTCAGGGACGAATCGTGCCCAGATGATGAATTTGAAGTTCGGATCATCTTTCAGCTTCTGGGTGATCCACCAAATTGTGGCGTCCAGCTTTTCTCGCCCGATTTCCGCGAGAGGACCGATTTTCTTCTTGGTTGGGAAATCCAGGTCCAGCATCTTCATGAACGAAGGGACATCAGGGTTATCCTCTTCTTCCTCGTCCATGATCAGTGCTTTCACTCCTCCGATGAATCCGGAAGTGATCTGCTGTAGACGCATGACCTTCACTGCTGCTTGAGATGCCTGGGATGCTGTGGCCACATCAAGCCAAGCCACGAGATCGTCGCGCATGTCCCTGTACATGCGCCATGTCTCCTCGGTGAGCTTCACCTCAATGTGGATTGAGGGATTCTTCTTCGGGAGATCAAGACAGTCTTCCTTCAGTCGGCGCAGGATGTATGGAGCGAATCGAGCGGAGAGATCATCCAGATTTTGCCACTTGACGACCTTGCGTCCGCCCCATCCACCCATGATGCCATATCGCGATCGGAACTGAATTGCGCCCGGACAATCCAGGATGCCCTTGTGCATGATGTTGCCCTGGGATCGAAGATCACCAGGACTGTTCGTGACAGGAGTGCCATTCAGTAGAACGACACGACCGCAGGATTCTCGCAGCTTCACGCACGACTTTGTCTGCTGTGCTTTGCTGCTCTTGATGGCCCAGGACTCATCGAGCACGAGCAGGGTCTTCTTGGAACAGTATTGCTTCAGAGCTCGTCGGCGATCACGATCTCGGATGAAATCGTAATTCGTGATGATCCACTTCAGTGGTTTATCGGATGGTGGACCAGTGCGCCAGATCTTGATCTTGCCATGATATTCCGCCACCTGATTCGGCACATCGTTCCAGAGATGGGTGGCGAGCTCGCCGAGTTCAGGGTCGAACCACACGGTCCGCACAGCGGCAGGGCCGATCACGATGACTCGGTCGATCATTTTCATCTCAAAGAGCAGCATGGCTGCATCGATGACTTGCTTTGTCTTGCCAGCACCCATCTCGTCGGCGATGAAGAAATACGGATTCTCCACCAATGCCTTGACACCAACCACTTGGTGGATGTATGGCATCTTCCGAGCACGGTAGAGCTGAAACTCTTCACGCAGTTTTCTGATGTATTCAGTTTCCTGTGGCTTTTCGATCTTGAGTTGGCCAAAGAGACCAGTTCTCAGATCGAAGTTTGGTGCTGCTGTTGTTTCATCCTCGTCGAGGAGGTCGACCATCCAGTATCTCCTGACAGATGTTCTTCACTTCTGGCGAGAATCCCTGTTTCAGGATGAAGTCCCGCATGTAGAGTGGTTTCGACATCATCGGCCGGCCCTTGTGCTGACCGAAGTTGTAGCATGGCACATCACCGATCCAGACGAACTTGCCTTCCGAGTCGATCCAGTTTGGGTTCTTGGGCCACGTGAGTTCATGGATTTCTTGCACTGTGCTTGGCAATCCCCAGAGTTTGTGCTGAGCCTCGAAGATCTCCTCTGTTTCTGTGATGTCTGCTTCTGCATCATGTGCATTTGAATGCTCCCGTCCGAGGAACTCCTGGCAAGCATCCTTCAGTTTCCGAGGCTTCTTCACCTGCCAAAGACGATAGCTGTCCACCAGATATGCCTTCGAGAAGTCAAATGGCAGATTCGCATGGTTGAACTCGTATGCCAGGATCTTCACATCAAATTTGACGGAGTATCCGCCGAAGTCCGAGTCAGTGAATCCTCGGTGAAGATTGGCTGCAAGATCCGCGAATCGTGGCACAGCAGACCACGGATGATCTTTCTCGTGGCCTTCTTTCTTCTCGCCGCATTTGGCGCATCCATAGAGCACCATGTCATCAGTGATGCCATGAATGGCCGTGGTCTCCGGCGGAATCAACATGCCTGGATTGACCAGGGTCTTGTAGATGATTATCTTGTCCGCTCCAGGTGCGTGAACACGATGCGAGTAAGAGACGATCTTCGAGGTATCATCTGTCCCGGTCGTCTCTAAATCCAGGAAGATCAGCTTTCGCGAGAGATTCAGTATCTTGTTGATCATTTACGATTCCACTTGAATGGAACCTCTTTCTGTTCCAGTCGTTCTTGGGCTTTCATCACTCGATCCCAGTTCTTCTGGCCCCACGCATTTAACAGATCCACGTCCACTTTCTCCATCCCACGAATTGGACGGGGTAGTCGAATGAGACTGTCAATCTTCGGATCGGAGTGCCTCTTCTCGTTCCACTTTCTTGATCTCCTCTCCCAGATACCACGCAGCCTTGCGAAGATCTTCCAGCCTTGCTCTGGGATTCTTCTTTCCTGCGCGGCAGATGTATTTTGTGCAGTTTCCCAGTTCGTAATCGAGTCCCCATGCTTGGACCACCTTGATGTGCTCATAGACGACATCTCCTCCGTAGTGGAGAGGATGGTCAATTCTCTCGTTCGAAAGCGCAGCACCTTCGTTGTATGGGATGTCATGGTGTTCTTTCAGATGAAGGACGAGATGTTCCGGATCCCTCAACTTTGATGGGCAAAGAGGACAAGTAGTGTCGGTCATTCACTTCTCTCCCTTGTCGATGCGAGCCTTCAGCCACTTCTCCATCGAACAGAGAAGATCGACTTGAGTTCCTGTGACGATTTGTAGTGCACGGAAGAATCGATCAGGATCATCGGACGACGTGGCGACGTGATGGGCGAAGAGCACTTTTTCGGCGACGATGAAGAACGGATCAGTGAACTTGAAGTCACTGCCTGGGAATCCGTCATCCACGATTCGAAGAAGATCGTCCAGATTCGCGTGCCACTGGTCCGCATTCTTCCCGAACGAGATCGGCTTCACCTGAGCGACATACGGATTCCACGAGGAAACTTTCTCGGACTTCTTGCCAAGAGTCCAATGCTCTTTCATGGTCTCCGTGTATCCATGCCAATTCACGCTGATCTGAGTGTATGTGCCGATGTCCTTGCCGATGCACATGGCCATGTATTCCAGAAGAAACGAGAAGTGGAACGCATTGGCGAAGTAGGCACCCCAGAGGATATCGTTGCTCCTGCAGAACACCACCATGTTCAGGGCATTGTTTGAGACCTGAAATGTGACGATCATGTTGCACGGAAGATCTTTGGAGCTGCTACCAAGATCCTCATTCGCATCCCACATCTGCAGGACGGCACGACGAGTAGTGGGATCGGCTTTGAGCATCCCAATGATGGTGTGAATCTGATCTTGATTGAAGTGATGACGCCATCGATGTCCATATGCCCCATTCAGTGTCACACCATCGTCGCTGTATTGCCCGAAGTTCTTGACGTATCGTGTGAGAGGAGCAAGAGTGTTCCGACCAGCAATCATCCAAAGAGCTTCGTAGAGCAAGAAAGCCGTGTTGATGTCTCGTCCTTCCCAGAACGACAGCCGCTCTTGCGGAAAGTGATAGACAGTGGACACTGGTGTCTTGGACTTCATCACGATGCCATTGCGACTGATCTCGTAAGTTCCGTTGTTCTGCAGATAGTTGATGGCGAGAGGAAGCACTTCATGCACATTGCGAACATCGAAGACCTTCATCGATACTTCCTTTTCAGCGAAAATCCTTGGGAACTCCGCACATACTTGTCGTATTCGCAGAGCCAGTGCTCTACCTCTCGCATCTCCCAAGGGCGATAGTCTGCTGGCCAATGATGACCATCCTGGCTCATCGCCAAGAGTTCTTTCATGAGCACGAGCATCTTCGCTTGATCTTTCTTGCTCGTGCGATCGAAGAGATGATTCGTGCCATCAACCACACGAGACAAACCGTGAGCACATCCTGGACCAGCATTGGCCCAAGACATGATATCCGATGCTCGGTTCAGCACAGGAGTCCAGCGAAGATCACTGATGACCTCGTATGCCATGAATGGACCCATGTAGTAGCAGGACTTCAGTTCCGTCCATGCAGTCTCCAACGAGTTGCCCCATCCAGGCACCATCATCGGAGTATACTTCAGTGCCTCGTCCGAGCAGAAGAGAACTCCATTCAGCTTCGAGAATCCATCCGGACCTTTGATGATGTAAGCTCCTGTGACCACAGGCTTCACATCAGTGAGACGACGTTTCGCCTCTTTGGAATCCCACTGACCGAGCAACAAATCCAGGATGATCTCGCCGGTGTTGATGCGATTGAACCATCGAAAGATGATCGTTGCATTGACCAATTTGATCATCTCATCTTGCTTGATCAGTGGTTCACGGATGTTCTCGCGGAACCAGACCGTAGTCTTGTCCGATTCGCGATGGACGTTGCAGAATCGCCACTGCTTGAAGTTCGGATCTTTTGTCCACTCTTCTCTCGGCAGACCTTCTGCCCGACGAAGGCGAATCTTCTCGCGTTCGATGGCAGTTTCGAAGAAATGTTCCGCGTTGATCATGCTGGAATCGCCAAACGATCTTTCAGGCCCAATTTGTTAACGATGCAGATGAATGCGTCCTCACGAGAGAGAATCCGGAAATCGATCCCGCTCTCATGAAATCGGATACGTTGACCTGCGATGTGACTCGCTTTTCGCATGGTGTTTCGTGGATCTAGTTCTCGGATGTCACCACGCACATCACGTCGGGACTGAATGCCGGCAATGCACTCAGTGATCGGAGTATCCAGTTCGATGACCATGCCGTCGAACTCTTTCAGTTCGATCGCACGTGTCACATCGCTCGCCACGATCAGCCCTTCGAAGAGGACGTCTTCTCCGCGAGTGATGGCTTCGTATATCAGTTGATAGATGTAGTCGATACCATTGATGGTATCGCATCCACCACATACCGTCTCGTAATGTCCTGCGACCCACAATGGCGTGTGGCCAGGAGCATAGCAGGTGTATCCGAGAGGCTGCTTGCGTGTTGCCTTCACAGTTGGCTCTCGACTCTCGTAGAGATCCATCACCCGACGAATGATGGTGCTCTTACCTGATCCACTGGTTCCACGAATGTTGATGGCTGCCATGATCCTCCTGGCCCTCAGCTATAGTAGCTCTATTCTACTACGAGCGGGCGGAAATGTAAAGCGAAATCTAGGTCATGCGCATGATCATACTGTATTCGATCAAGAAGACCTCTTCAGAAACCTTCCATCCCCACGGAGCCCATGGACCGACTGCCTTGCGTTCTGCTCTGTCTGGAGGAGGCAGCATGAGTGCCTCCGGCCAGATGTTGAATCCCTTGAATGCTTCGAAGCGAACCATGAGATCATCTGCCGCGCTGACCTCAGGATACATCTCAGCAGGAAAGCCGAACTTGTGTGCGATGACTTCGTGCGCTCGGTCTTCAATCTCGCGATAGAACGAGAAGATCTCTTGGACCTTCAATGGCCGAATCATGTCCGAGAGATAGGCTTCGGTCGCATCGTGCAGGAGAGCCTGGAGAGCCACCTCCTTGTGCGAGAGCTCAAGCAGACGGCGAACATAGACCGAATGCTGCGCTACACTGATCGGCCTCTTGGTGGCTCCATTGAATCGATTGATCCTGGCAAGATGGTGCGCGATATCTTCGATGGTGATATCGTCTTCAGTCAGATTGAGCGGGTCGACCTGTCGGCCACTAGCCGTGGTCATCTTCAAATTCATGGCATCTCCTGGCGCCAGATCTCTGGCACGTTTCGCTGAAGCAGATCTTCGAGGGGAGTGAATGTTGGTTGAAAGAGATCGTAGAGATAATGTTTCTCGTAGATAGTCATCTCCGTTGACGCTGGTCTCGTCACATGGCTGCGCACTCGCTGGGCGAATGAGTTGACGACCGGTGCTGTCGGGATGGACATAAATTTGATGCCGAGAAATTCGAAGACATCGTTCGCCACACGCTGGCTGTCGAGCCAGAGTTCCTCGGAGAAGACGACATGCAGTTGCCCTCGCGGAAACACACGGAAGAACGGCTCGAGATGCTGATGATATCGGCCACGCCATGTATATGCCCATGGGCGAGCCATCTTCAGTGGCTCGGGAGTATTCTTGGCACGATAGTTCTCCATCACGAGAGCTTCAGTGAACGAGCACTGCTCAAGACCATGATTCGTCGAATAACGATAGTGGCTGAACGCACGATCCACAGGATTCCGGAGAATGAACAACAGCTTCATCTCTGGGAATTCTGTCAAGATCCGAGTAGACACGATCTCGGCATTATCCATGTATGCTACGGACTTCTCCCCGCATATCAGATCTGCTGAAGGACACTCGCGAAACTGATACGAGTAATGGGCGATGCCTTTCTCCCATTCAGATTCCTGAGCGAAGAACTTAAGTGCCACAGGATCAGAGCCCATCGTGCTTGGTGGGAACCAGATGTCAGGGTGACTGGCCAGCATGGAACGAATAGCTGTTGACCCACTCTTCTGGGACCCACAGATCAGAAACCGAGGATATCGTCTCATGGCCGAAATGCCTTGTCTTTCTTCATCCGCCAGTTCATTATCTCTTTCTTCCCATTGTCAATGAATCGCGTGCCTTCGCACGTAACCATCGTCGGGAACTTGGCCAGAATGAGATCACGCGAAGCGAAGATCTCTTCTTGGGTTGCGGTGACTGACGTCTGTCCTGCCACAACGGTGGATTTGGACTTATCGAAGCCGACGAATTCAACTCTTCCGACCGCTCCATCCCTCGCGCGATGGGCACATGTTCGGTAGACGTCGCCTCCGCGCACCAATTCGGGATCAATGAAGTCACTTGGGTGCTCTGAGACGATGGCGATGTTCGCTCCGCCGTGGATGAGACCGTAGGTGCGTTTGAATCCCTTTCCCATCCAGAATCGGTTTGATCCATTGCCAAATCCAGCATGAGTCGTTTGTGTGAGAGTAAGACAACTCTGCGCAAGAGAGATCACCTCGGCCAGTCCAGGATAATAACTCTCTTTGTGCACAAATGTCTTCGGTGCCAAATCGTCATCGAGTTTGAACCAGTGAGTGAAGCCCAGAGCCCACGTCATCTGGTAAGCGAGATAGAGTTGAGGTCCGATGCCAGTTGCTCCAAGAGTCACATTGTAATCAGTGTTCTCGTAATACTTTCGATGCAGATCATGCACAGAAGGATCACAGAGCAAGATCACCGGATGACTTTCCGGAGGAGGATATGCCTCGAAGGTCTTCACCGGAGGCGGTCTCTTCGTCGGAACCAAGATGCACGTTATTTCCATTCTTGATACTTCTCCTTTCGGATGCCATCCCACCCACTGATCTCGCCAAGATGTTCTGGCCTGAAGATCTCCGCTCTTGCTTGCAGCACACGATCATTGGCCGATTTGATAGAGCACAGCTTCATGTAGTCGAGTTCTTCATCGAGAGAAGCACCAGGATAGTATCCACCAGCCAAAGCTTCTTTGTATTCGCAGAGCAGCACTTGGAGTTGGAACATGCTGACCACGACACCCATGTCTCTGAGATGAGCTCTGGCCAATTTAGCTGTCATTTCGGTTAGTGCAACATCTTCTGGGCCATTGCGCTCTTTGTTGCCCAGAATTTCGGCATCGGACGGATAGAGAAGAGCCAGGGTCTTTCTTGGAGACCATCCTCCCTTGGCTCGCATATCCGGGATGATCAGGTCTGGACGCACTGTTCGACGCAAGATCTCCAGATACTTGATCGCCATGTAGCGATTGTAGTATGGTATCCTGTCGATTGAATCTCGCCACATGAACTGATAATCTACATTCATCTGCCACACATCCTGTATGGCATAGAGCGCAAAGCCGCGAAGGCAATCCACTCTCTTCTCAAGCATGCGGTGAGATCGCATTTCCGGACGAACTGGCAAATCATCCCAGTAATTCGCCAGGAATTCGGTCAGTGGTGCAGACAGAGCATCCACAACCTGTCGTGGCCTGAATCTCTCCCACACAGCAATTGCCGATGGAAGACAGTGATGTGCTCCGTAGCATCCTGCGAGCCACACCCTCTCATGTGGAGGATGTGGAGCAGCAATATGCTCAAGCACAGCTATCTGGGGATCTGGTCCACCAGTCGCGAGTTCAGCAGCACAAAAACGAGAGAATGAATCCCAGTGGTTCATTTGTTCATCGAGTCCAATACATCATTGACATCCTCGCTCATCTTCTCAAACGAAGTCATGGTGAAGTCACAGCCAACATCGGCAGCACAATCAGCATCGGATTTTGAATCACCGAACAACATCGCCTGATCGGACGATATATCCAGATGGTAACACGCGTCGATGATCTGTTTATCCTTCGTGAATCCAAGAGTCCAGCCACCAAGATAATCAAAATCCGGGAGTTGAACCATCTCAAGCACGATGTCTTTGTGAGTGCTTGACACCAAAGCGATGCTGACTTCCATCTTAAAGAAATCGTGGACCAGGTCTTCCCAGTCTTCCACTATCGGGAACATGGGCGCCATGATAGTGTGCATCCTGGTGTAGGCATCCACAACATCTTTGATGTGAAGATCATTAAGACCAAGATCCGGGAAAGCAGCCATCACCTGAGTTCGGAATGGATGGCCAACAGTGGCATCATAACATCTCTCGGCATGCTCGCGTTTGAATCCTCCTCCGATTTGGATGAGACAGATCCCGAGTTCGCGCAGTGCTGGCATGCTGTCCACGATGACGCCATCCATGTCGAAAACGAAGAGCTTATATTTCTTGTCCAAAGTGGAGTCTCCTCATGGCCGCCAAGACAAAATCGTGATCAATGCCATCCGTCCTCCTGTAAGAGACGAATGTCCCTGATCTGAAATCTACACCAGATGGAGGTGCGATAGCAGTGAACTCCCCATCATTGTCTCGACCGTAGATCACATACCAACAATCGCCATACGCAGCAAGCTGCGAGCAAGTGGCATATTGGATCCCAGGAGTATCAATGAGAGGCTCCGCCCACTTCACTTCCCACCACGAAGTCTTCTTTCTTGCAGTCACCGAGATGTCCGGCACACCAGATGTGATCTTATCGGCATGCTTCAGGACCTTGCATGTTAGCCACTCTTTCCTGATCTTCTTCAGAAGAGCAGTGACCAACTTGTTCTCGTTGATCTGCCAATATTTCATGAATCCATCCAACGAGGTCTCTTCTGAGGAGGAGCCTCGTTCTCGTCTTCGTCATCGTGCCGTGGTGCCTCGCCTTCTGAATTGCGCGTGCCATCGCACTTCGGATAATTCGCGCATCCCCAGAAGATGCCGTGCTTGCTCTTGCGCGGAACCATCGGTCCTCCGCACTTCGGACAGTGAACTCCTTCAATTGCCATCGACTTCCACAGCCTCCCATTGATTCGTGTCTTCACTGATCCGGACTTCGTATGTCTTGCCAGGTTCGAGAGTGATCGGTTCTTTCAGGAAGACGAGAATCGGAGTCTTGTTTGGAGTCAGCATGTGCAACGCATTCATCGTCGCCGGAAATGGGAACGCAAATCGCATCCGGAAGAAATCATCATTCGTCATTTGAATCCTCCGGGAGCTGATAACCAATCTTGTGAATGATGCCATTCAAAATCCTCTTCTGAGCACTGGCACTTTCGTCTAATTCGGTCATCGTGAGAGCAAGTCGAGTCAGCACGAATCCCTGGAACTCCAGCCCTGCCATGAGGAGGGCCAATGCAAACACGACAAGACGAGGATCATCCACATACCAAATCAGATACAGCAATCCACTGTAGACCAGCACTCGGACGAGGATTTGTACCATGCTCATTCGTCCTTTCTGAACCACCAAAGCTCGGATGCTGCAATCTGTCGATGAGGATACATTTCATCGACTGCTCGTCGCAATCCCGAATGAGACAAATTGTAGTCATGTCCACAAACAAGTCCTCCTGGTCTCACAAGAGGGACGAACATGGGACAATGAGTTTTCATGCTGGCGTATTTGTGTCCGCCATCAATCCACAACATGTCCACGAGCCCTTCAAGATGTGCAATCTTCGGGAGCACATCTACGAACGTGTTTCTGTGGACGATCACTTTCCCTGTCTTGATGTGGTCTTCTAGATTCAGTAAAGTTTTCTGGTAGAAAGGCTCAGCATCGATTTGCTGTCTTCCCCATGCTCGCCATGAATCTACGCAGTAGACAATTGCGTCGTCTGGTGCATTATCGGCGAGCATTCGTGCTGATCTTCCACAATACGTGCCCAATTCCAGGATTATCTTAGACGATTGCGCATGTGTGCCCAACCAGTTCAGTTGGTCCTTCGACATGCGAGATCCTGGGGACCTGATCGCTAATGTCTTTGTGAAGTCGAGATCCTTCATCAGCATACCTTCCAGTTCGCGCCAACCTTCACATCCCACAAGATAAGCACATTCATCTTGAAGGACTGTTGATTGAGGAGCTCTTGAACCATCCTCTTTGACTCGAGATCAACTACGTCTCCCACGAATTCATCGTGCACAGGGAATCGCAGAGTGAGTCCGATTTGCTTTCGTGCTCGGTGCAGTTCCACAGACTTCTGTTTCGCGATGTCAGCAGCTGTGCCCTGGATAACTGCGTTGAGAGCTTTGTGTAGACGATGATGTTCGGGGAACCGGGATCGTCTCCCAGTGATCGTCATCACATAGCCACGGTGTTTGGCGATATGCATTGCACGACGCATCAGGGCACGAGCTTCTGGGAATGCTTCGTGGTATGCTTCGACCAAGACGTTAGCATCAGCCATCGGCAGATTGAGCATCGCCGCCGTCTTCGCCTTGCCTGCACCGAAGATGAGTGCGAAGTTCACGTCCTTCGTGCGCTTCCTCGTGATATCCCTGATCCGGAGAATCATCTCACGGACCGTGTTGTGGAAGTCGGCATTCGGATTGTCTTGGTAGACTTTCAGGATCTTCGGACTGGCCGAGTAGTGGGCGAATCCGCGATACTCGACTTGACTTGCATCCGCGGACATGAAGAGCCCAGAAGCTGCGATAAACAGCTGACGGATAATGAAGATTTCGTCATCGTGCGAGTCATCCTCATTATGATATCCGAATGCTTCCCGCTGTTTCCCAGGATCCATAACTTGCTGGATGTTGACATGGGAACAGGAGAATCGTCCACTAATCGTGCCACCATCGTCACTTCGCAGTTGATGCAGTGAATATCGCAGGATTCCACCTTCTTCAACCGCTTCCGCATATGCGACAAGGAATTTTGATCTGAGACTGGAGAGCTTCGCGGCATATCGTATCTTCTTCACAACTGGATCGTCAATCGTCCGGAGCACTCCATCGTCAAACGATGGTGCGCCCTTCTCCGTGAAGTGCACGATCGGGATTTTCCTCGTGTGAAACAAGCGACACATATCGTCGCTGCTCCTCGGGTTGACCACGAATCCAACGATCTTGTGCACATCAAGCAATGCCGTCGTGAGAGCTATCTCGCTGAGATTCACCCAACGATCAAGCAACTCCATATCGAGGACAGCACCGTTCTTCTCCATCTCTACGGTGGGATAGATAACATCGTCCTCGAGTTGCTTCACTCGGCCCAAGTCTTGCTCCGAGAGCTTTCCTGCGAACACCTGACCGAGGTCCCACGAATCCTTCGCGTCGTTCATCGCTCTTGGAGCAACAATCGACGAATGATATGCATGAATCCTCTCACCAGGAAGATCTTTCCCGGTCTTCTCCCTGCCCAAGAATTCCTGGTTGAGCACATTCATCGAGAACTGACGTCGCGAATCGTCCAATAACGCAGCATGATGTTGCACGTCCGTGACCGTGTTCCCTTGGTCTTCGAGATCAATGCCCCACTCACGCATCATGTGAATGTCAAACTTGATGTTCGCACCAACAAGATGCTTGCCACGGAGTTCTCTTTGGGCCCATCGCTTGACGACTTGTTCGTCGAGATTGCCACCACCCTTGTGAGCCCACGGAAGATAGATCCCTTGTTCTTCGCCAGGACGATAGATCGATATGCCGACTGGCCTGTTGCCTCGAGACCACTTTAGACCATCAGTTTCCGTATCGAAGCCAATCGCTTGGACACCACTGAGATCAGGTGGTGCTTCGGGAAGCCAGTCGGATATCGGCTTCTCAATTTCGTCGAAGAGCCAGCTCATTAGAACAGTTCCGCCCAATAGTGTGGAGGACCACCATCATCTTCAAATGAGGTTCCTTCTGTTGTTTGCCACGGATCAAGAGGACGATGATCACCTTCCCACCGACCCACATGCACACGACATGGCCGATTGATGTATCCGCTCTCGCCTTTCAGAAAGAGCCACCGATCTCGCGGAGCCGTCTCAATCGGTTTCCACGTCAGTGCATCTTTGATGTGACGCACTGACGCACAATCCGGTTGAGGGCACGACTCGAAGTTATTCTGGTGCCCATGTTCGTGAAGATGAGAATATCGTGCACGACTCTCGGCCAGCTTCAGAAATCGCTGGACCGTTTCAATCTTCTTTCTGCCCATCGTCTCAATATTCAGGAGATGGGGCGACGTCTCCGGGGTCTTCATCCTCTACCTCCTCGACCTCTTCTTCCTCTTCGTCGGCCTCTTCTTCGACCTCTTCTTCGTCGGCAGTGTTCTCGCTGTCCAAGACTGCGTTGACGAGATCGTCGAAGTCGGGTGTATCGGTTGTGTCCATTAGTGTGTCCTCGGGATACGCACCATGTGCCACGTTCCGCACTCGGTGCACTTCTTGGCCATCAGGTTGTCCGAGTTCCTCTTGTTCTGGGCCATTGCCCAGATCGCGAGCTTCGCCGCTTCTTCCGTCGCGTATTTCTTGTTGCGACAGGTATTCTTCTTGTCGGGAAACGTGCTCCTCATCGAGCTCTCCGAGCATGGGCCGGCGCCGTGGCCTTATTCTTTATTTCGCGCGCGCGAGGGGGATGATGTGAAGAACATGTCCCCAATCGCTGATCAATCGCCTTGTTGTTCTCCACGTCTTCTGGCATGTGACGTGCTCGACGCACACGCTGACAGATGGTGCAGAAGAACCTCTTCATCAGACCTTCTTTCCACGATAAGCTGGTCTCTTGAGTTTGTAGAGCAGGATTAAATCTTGCTCCATCATGTATGAGACACTCAATCCTCGTGACTGTGCGAGCATCTTCAGTCCATTCTTGACACCACGTGGCATCGCCGAATAGACCTTCTCCCTGGATCTTCCACTGAGGAGTCGCGGTGCGATTCGTCGGAACATCACGCACGAGCCAGAAAGACTTTCAGAGAGGTGATTCGTTCCTCGAGCTCAGTGATCTCGGCTCGAGCGCCACGGATGGCGAGTTCAGTGAGGAGAGTCCGCTTCTTCGAGATGGTCTTCGTGGAAGCCATCTTGTTGGCTTTGCGAGTGGCCGCATTTCTCTTTGCCATAGCCACAACGCGAGCATGATTCTTGGGATCTTGAGTCCAATGCATGACGGTGTCCTTTCGGAACAAACCGGATATCGGAAAGCCGAGAGGAAGGTCAGTCCTCTCGGCATTGGAACCAGTGTGACGACGAACGATCTAGATCGACGGCTGCGGAGCAGGCGCGTCGGTCGACTTGGCCTTGGCTGCCTCGGTGGCGAGACGCTTGGCCTCTTCCTTCGCAGCAGCAGCCTTCTGCTTCTCAGCGAGCTTGTTCGCCTTCTTCTCTTCCTTCGCCTTCGCCTTGATCTCCCTCGCAGCCGCGCGAGCAGCAGCCTTCTCTTCCTTGGTCTTCGCTGCCACATCCGCCGTCGCGATCGAGAATTCGTATCCCTCGGGAACGTTCACCTCGAGAGACTCCGGCGGAGGATTGCCACCGAAGAATCGACGACCAGTGATGATGCGGAAGGTCGTGCCTTCCGTCCTGAACTCGGCCGATCCATTGGGTCGGATCCTGTGCCGAAGAAGTTTCGCCATATTTCTTTCTCCTCGATTGGTCAAATTGGTTGACGCTACCACCCCATCATACCTTAAAACCGGCCGCGTGTAAAGGACTAAAGAAAGATAGTGCTTTACTTTACGGCCCTGCCAAGGTATAATACTATATATGTCAATCAGAGAAATGAAGACCAAACTTTTGCAAGAACAAGATTGGAAATGTGCGATTTGTGGAAAGGAATCAGACAAATGGTGTTTAGACCACGAGCATGATACAGAGATGGTTCGAGGAGTGTTATGCATCCCATGTAACGTAGGTCTTGGATGTTTTCTGGATGATCCAGAAATATTGCAAGATGCGATCTTTTATTTGATGAAACATCAGCAAGAGCCACTTGGAATTTTTCGGAAAGATCCAGAAAAGAGACGTTTGAGAAAATTGCGAAGAGAAACAATAATTCGAGAACGAGAAGAATTGGCTCGTAAGCGAATAGAAAGATCAGAAGCATTGGGCATCGCTGTAAAACAACAGAGAAAAGAAGATCATAAAGGAATCAAGAGACTACTAAACATCTCAGAGATTCTATCTTTGAAACAACAAGGGTTGACTCATCGTGCGATTGGCAAGATTGCTGGTGTGTCACATATGCGAATCAGTCAGATTGTAGCAGCAGAAGGTCTTGGAGGACCTCGTGGACGCCCTCCAAAGGAAAAATAACCCTTTACTTCGAAGCCCGTCTGTAGTATAATGAACTGCTCGGCGTAGCTGGCCGGCTCCGATGTCCCCATCGTCAGTCGAGATGTCACCTCATCAAGACTGGGCCGAGCATCTCTTTCAAGCCACCGAGGAGGTGACCATGGTGCTCAGTGGGTGAGTGGATCGCGCCACTCCTCAACAACATCCCTGATCTTCTAAGAAATCACGCAAGATGGTTGCTCTGGTCATACGACGGAGCAGGCAAGAAAGCGCCAAGAGATCC